>Ga0268298_10002304_pt1 | contig 21024 bp, 14 predicted proteins | sample WWTPWeurt_MetaG_FD_194462 | JGI IMG/M metagenome (GOLD analysis project Ga0268298, IMG submission 194462) | Activated sludge microbial communities from WWTP in Nijmegen, Gelderland, Netherland - WWTP Weurt | ecosystem: Engineered > WWTP > Aerobic digester > Activated sludge | place... | reverse complement strand
TACCAGCTCTTGCACCTGCATGGGTTGCATGCCCAGCACGGCTTGCAGGGAGCCTATGGCTTCTCTGTATTCCCTTTTGAACTGAGAAATGGTAACCGGCGTACCGTCCACGGTGCAAATCACCATGGTGGGTGGTAAGGTGGCCAGGTTCACGGCATTGGGAAGTTTGACATTGCCGCCGGTGACAGCCGGTTCCTTAGCGGTAGCATCATCCGGTGTATTGGTCTGAGAAGCCTGTCCGGTCTTGTCTTCGCTTTTGGCCGGTTCGGTCGTGGTACCGCTGCCGGTGCTGCTCGTTTGCTCACCTGTTTTTTCACCGCCGCTGGTTTCCTGCTTGCTATTGCAACCGCAAAGCATTAGCGAACCGGCGCAAATGGCCAGGGTCACAAGAGTGAATTTGCCGCCTGCCGTCTGTGGACGGCATAGCCTGGATTGTTCTCTGCTCCTGGATGGGTCGCCTGCAATTTTTCCATCTTCCAAATTGCTTACTTTTCCGGTCACTTGTTTTACCTCAGGCGGGTCTTGTGTTTACTTCAACGCTGGTTGCCATGGATTGCAAAAGATCTTCCAGCAGATTGAGCTGTTCTTCCGGCTCATCGCCCTGCGCTTTCACCAGAATGTAGGGGCTGGAGCCCTGTCCGCCGGCGATGCCGGGTTTGTAGGTGGTTCTTGAACCGAGGTGTTTAGGCAGTCTGGCTTGCAGAGGCATCCACTGCTGCAGGCGGAAAGGAACATAGAGGCGCATACCCTGCATATCGGGCTTGATGGATTGTACGTTGGCGGCGGCGGCCAAAAGACGCAAGCGCACCACTTTCACCAGTTGCTCGGTCTCTTTGGGGATGTTGCCGAAACGATCTTTCCACTCGGTCATGAGCATAGACAACTCTCGCTCGGTTTTGACGTCGGCCAGTCGTTTGTATTCCACAAGGCGTTGTTCGTTGTCCTGGATGTAGCTCTCCGGTATGTAGGCCGTGACGTTGATATCAACGGCGGTATCATAATCCTGAGCAACGGCTTCGCCCTTCAGTTCTGCCACGGATTCTTCCAGGAGCTTGCAATAGAGGTCGAAGCCCACCGAGATCATATGTCCGTGCTGTTCGGCACCGAGGATGTTGCCTACACCTCTTATTTCCATGTCTCGCAGGGCTATTTGATAGCCGGAACCAAGGGAGGTAAATTCGCGTATGGCCTTCAGTCGTCCCTGGGCCTGTTCCGACAAGACCTTGGATGGTTTGTAGAGGCAGTAGGCATAAGCCTGTACTTCCGAGCGGCCGACCCGACCTCTGAGCTGGTACATCTGGGCCAGACCGAGTTTGTCGGCGTCGTTGATGATAATGGTATTGACGTTGGGAATATCGAGACCCGATTCGATAATGGTGGTGCAAACCAGCACGTCATATTCGTGGGCCAGGAAGGCCAGCATGACATTTTCCAGATCTCGTTCACCCATCTGTCCATGACCGATGGCGATACGGGCTTCCGGCACCAGCATCTTCACTTCGGCGGCGATCTGTTCGATATTTTCTACACGGTTATGAACGAAGTAGACCTGACCGCCTCTTTCCATTTCGTGCAGAATGGCCGTGCGCACCAGAGGCAATTTGTATTCGCCCACAAAGGTCTTGATTGGTGCCCGGTTGGTGGGCGGCGTGTTGATGATGGACATATCCCTGGCGCCGGATAGGGCCATGTAGAGAGTCCTCGGGATGGGCGTGGCGGACATGGTCATTACATCCACCATGACGCGCAATTGCTTCAGTCTTTCTTTGTGTGCCACGCCGAACCGCTGCTCTTCGTCTATGACTACAAGACCGAGGTCTTTGAAGGCAATGTCTTTTTGCAGCATGCGGTGGGTACCTATCACCACGTCGCATTCACCCGATGTGAGGCGTTTGGCTACTTCCCTTTGTTCTTTGGCGGTGCGAAAACGGCTCAAAAGACCAACTTTGACCGGGTAGGGAGCAAAGCGATCGGCCATATTGTTGTAGTGCTGCTGGGCCAAAATGGTGGTGGGCACGAGGACCGCCACTTGCTTGCCCGACATTACGGTTTTGAAGACGCCGCGGATGGCTATTTCCGTTTTACCGAAGCCTACGTCTCCGCAGATGAGGCGGTCCATGGGTTTGCTCGATTCCAGATCGTTCTTCACGTCCTGGATTGCCTGCCATTGGTCCGGCGTTTCCTCGTAAGGGAAAGCTTCTTCCATTTCGTACTGCCAGGGGGTGTCCGGCGTGCACTGGTAGCCTTCTTGTTTGGCGCGCATGGCGTAGAGATTGACCAGATCTTCGGCCACCTGCTTGATGGATTTTTTTACCCGCCGTTTGGTTGATTCCCATTCAGCGCCGCCGAAGCGCGACAGTCTGGGCGGTGAGTCGCCGGCGCCGCGATAACGGCTGAGAAGGTTGATTTGATCTACCGGCACATAGAGTACATCGTCACCGGCATACTGGATGCGCAGGTGCTCACGCTCCTGGGTGTCGATGCGAATACGCTGGACACCGACGAATTGTCCGATACCGTGTTTGATGTGCACCACATAGTCACCTACTTTCAGGTCGGCTATGGAGGTGAAGCGCTCATAGTTTTTCTCTATGACCGGCCGTCTATATATTGTAGGCTTGCGCTTGACGCCGAACATTTCGGCATCAGTGATGCAGACCAGGCCGGCGTCAAGCAGGCGGAAGCCATGGCTGAAACCGTGGCGGCAAACCCAGATTTTTTCTTTACCGGCTTGTTTTTCCTTGTTTTCCCTGGCACCAAGAGCGCTGGAAAGATCTCCCAGCAAGTCTTCCGGTAGAGCCTTGGGCACGCCGGGCGCTATGCTTTCATCTTTGGCTGAGGGTGGGATGTGGGTCTCATCAGAGTCGCCGCCTGCTATATAGGTGGCGGCACAATCCCATTCCTTCAAAATGCCGAGAATTCTCTGGGGCTGTTCGGTGCAGAGCAAAATGTGGTAGCCGTCTTTGCGCCATGATTTGACTCGTTCCGCCAGCACATTCAGTTGGTTGCCGAAGCGTTCTATGGGTTGACAGTCAAAGTTGATAGTGCTTGAAACCTGCCCCACGGGCGGTGCCTCTTCTTCGATGGCAAGGGGCAAGGTTGATGCATATATGCGTTGGAAGGGTTTGAGAGACTCGGCTATCTCAGAGGCTTTCAAATGCAGGGGGCGGGGCAGGGGCAATAGCCTTCCCGTTTCCAGACCTTCCTTGATGGAGGCGGCAAGTTTCTCATCATGGGAGCTGAGAGAGGCCAGCAATGTATCCCATTCGTCCAGTACCACCATGGTATTGTCCGAGAGATAGTCGATGAGGGTGGCAAAATCCGTATCTATATAAGGTGCGTAGTATTCCACCGACTCCGGATAACGACCCTGGCTTAAGGCATCAAGGTCACCCTGCATAACATCTTTGAGAGTCTCGGCGGCAGTGTCGGAAAGGTTTTCGGCGGTGCTCTCGGTCAGCGCCGTCAGTCTTTCCACCAGGGCCTCTCTCTCTTCGTCGGAAGCCGGCAATGTTACCCACCAGCGAGGCGGAATGGTGGTTTTGCTGCTCTGTTCGATGGAGCGCTGGGAATCAATATTGAAGACTCGCATGGATTCGATTTCGTCGCCGAAAAGTTCCACGCGGATGGGCAAACCGCAGGACGGGAAAATGTCTATGATATCGCCCCTGATACTGAACTCTCCCCGCAGGGTGACCAGGGCTTCCTTGGAATAACCAAGATTGGTCAGCTTGCGTCCCAGTTCCAGCGAGTCGATTTGATCGCCCACGCTTAAGGTGAGGCTCTTTTCCTTCAGCCCTTTTCGGGAAAGTACGCGCTGGGAAAGTGCTCTTGCACTGACCACGGCAATGAAAGGTTCTTTGTGGTTGTCTTCGTTTTCTATGTGTCGGAGCAGTTCCAGTTGGGCGGCGATATTATCCGGGCTCGACAGCACTTGCTCGTAAGGCGATACTTCGCTTGATGGATAAAAGAAAACGGGATAGCGGCTCAGGTTTATCAGTTCCTGGTGGTACCGGGCGCCGCTGTGGTTGTCCTGCACTACCAAGACCAGGGGGCGACGTGTTTCATGGGTGAGAACCGACAAGACCAGCGACTTGGCGGAATCGGTCAGACCCACCAGGTTCAGCTCGTTCTTACCCGAGCCACGGGCTGTGCGTCCGAGTAGTTTGGCGTACTGGGGGCTATCGAGGAAAAGCTGATGGAGTTTCGCGACTAAGTTGAGGTTGCTGTTCAGCATTCCTGAGAGACTCTTGATTTTGTTATGGGATTCTAGTGTTGAAATTGTCTTTGACTTTGAAGTTGTGGCGAAAATAGCTTTTTATTTTCGATTCCCTCCGGTCTTCGGCGCGGGGGGCCGCTCCGCTCGGACTTGGATGGGAATAGGTCATTTTATCATCCGGGGCTAAGGTTTTCCCGGGGCATGGCCCTGTGTAACAGGCTCTAAATTGAAGTTTCGAGTATCATGAAATGTGTCCTTCAACGTGGGCTCTCGGGCACTCTTGAGAATGAGCGGTTATCAAGTGACTTTATTTAAAACTTCTCTTCCGAATGCTGGAATCGGCCTCTCCCTTGCCCTGTTCGTCGGTTTGAATCTGGTCTGGCCGGTCTTTTCTGCATTGCCGGTTTCGGGGCAGTCCAATAAGGAGGCGGCGCTTAAGCAATTGTCCGCCGGAGTGGAATTGCTCAAACAGAACAAAGGCAATGAGGCCCTGAAAGCTTTTGAGGCGGCGGCCCGGCTTGATCCCAGACTGCCGGCGGCCTACAACAATATGGGCAGAATCTACGCCGACCAGGGCAATACCGGCAAAGCCATCACTTATTTTAAGAAAGCCATCAATATAGAACCGCTCTATGAGCCGGCTCTTTCCAACCTTGGACTTTTGCTCTATTCCACCGGTAAACCGGAAGATGCTATTCATCCCTGGCGCCTCTGTTTGAGCGGGGAGGGCAAGAATAGCCCTACGATTCACTATTACCTGGCCAATGCCCTGCGCGACGCCGGCAATAAGGCTGAAAAGGGCGATAAAGAGAGCCTTTTACGCGAGGCGCGCGAGCATTACGCCACAGCCATAAAATTGGACCCTGAAAGTGCCGCCAGCTACAGCGGCCTTTCCGTGGTGGATTTGAGCGAGGGACGCCTTGATGACGCCTACAACAATGTCATGAAGTCTCTTAAGCTTCGCCCCGATTCGTCCTTCAGCTATTATCATCTGGGTCTGATTGAGGAGCGGCGCGGCAGGCAGTCTGAGGCGGTGAAGGCCTTCGAGCAGTCTCTCAAATACGAAACCGAACCCAAATATAAGGAAGAGACCAGGCTCAGAATCGCGCGTTTGAAGGGGCAACCGGTGGAGCAGCCCCGGGAAAACGCACATCAGATGGATTCGACCGAGGCCGCCCTGGCCCAGCTTAGAAGTCGCTCTTTCCTGGCCTTGAAGAAGCATAATTACGCGGAAGCCTTGCAAGGGCTGGACTATCTCGTTAAAAATGGTGCCGGCGAAGATCCCATTGTGCTCAACAATTATGCTCTTGCCTTGAGTAACAGCGGTCAGACCGGCAAGGCCATCGAGTATTTCCGCAAAGCCCTGTTGTTCCGCCCCAACGGTTTCATGGAAGCACAGTACAACCTGGGTATGGCCCTTCGAAGGCAGGGCGATAACGACGGCGCCGAGGCGGCCTTTCGTAAGGCCGTCGATGATGGGGCTCAGACTAAGAAGACCTGCCCGGCTGCTCAGAACATGCTCGGCGTAATTCTCAGGGAAAAGGGCGATTACAAGGGGGCGGACCGAGCTTTTCGCAAGGCCATATTGCAATCCGGCGGTGAACTGCCGGTGGCGCACTTCAATCTGGCTGTCTTGTTGGAGCGAGTGGAGCGCACCCGGGATGCGGTCAATGAGTATAAGACCTATCTCAGGCAGGCTCCCACGGGCAGAAATGCCCGAGTTGCCAGAGACCGGCTGGTGAGGCTGACCGGTAGTAGCGGTTGACCTGTTCGTCTTTTGCCGTCCGGTTTTGTTAAGGTTGACTGACTGGAGCGGCTTTTTGCCTGCTTGCCTGACAACCCTGTAGTAAACTAGCTGCACCGATGACTTGCGGAATCGGTGTTGAAATCGCAACCTGAGGATAAAGGTAGACGTGAGCGAAGGTGAAATGCCGGCGCCGGAAACGGTAGAAGCTGTCTGTGCAGTTGCCGGGGCCAGAGAGGCCCGGGCGGTGCCTGAGGGTAAAACTCGTGTGGCCGTTCTCATGAGTGGCGGTGTTGATTCTTCGGTAACTGCCTATTTGATGATGGAGGCCGGCTATGACGTGGTCGGCGTTACCGGCTGGTTGATCAAGTCCGGCAGCCGCTGTTGCGACACAGGCATGATAGATGCGGCGAGGGTCTGCGAAGACCTGGGCATAGATCACCATGCCGTCGATCTGCGCGAACTCTTCAAAAACGAAATCATCGATCAGTTTCACGAGTCTTATGCCCGGGCGCGCACACCCTTGCCCTGTAGTCTTTGCAATACGCTGATCAAGTGGGGCGCCCTCATGAATTACGGGCGCAAACTGTTGAATGCTCGTTATATCGCCACCGGACACTACGCCCGTATCGTAGATACGGAGTCGGGGCGGCGCCTCTGCAAAGCCAAGGACGAGAAAAAAGACCAGTCTTATGTGCTCTGGGGCCTGACTCTCGATCAAGTCAATTCAACCCTTTTACCGCTGGGTGATTATGACAAGGGCGAAATCAGAGATATTGCCAGAAAAGCCGGTATCGTCACTGCCGACAGACCGGACAGCCAGGACCTCTGCTTTATCCCCAGAGGAACCACCACCCAGGAATATCTGGCTAATTTTCTCACCGTGGAGCCGGGACCTTTGATTCACACAGTCACCGGTCAAGTTTTAGGTGAACATCAGGGCACTTTCAATTACACAATCGGGCAAAGGCGTGGTCTGGGAGTGGCATACAGCGAGCCGCTTTACGTCACCTCCATCGATCCTGAAATGCGGGTCGTTTATGTCGGTCCGAAAGAGGCGCTTCTGCGCCGGGAGTTGACGGCTTCTTTCGTCAACTGGATCATGCCGTCACCACCGGCGGAACCATTTCAAGCTCTTGCTAAGATTCGCTACAATTCGCAGGCGGCACCGGCAACGATTTTCCCTCTAGCCGAAGGTCGGGTGCGGGTGGTCTTTTCCGAAGCCCAACCGGCCATCACGCCCGGACAGGTGCTGGGAATATACGACGAAGAGAATGTATATATCCTGGGTGGCGGCTGGATAGACTAGGGTGTCAAGATGGATGTCCGGAGTATGACTTCCCCGCCCCGCCGACCGCCGTCTCGAAAACCGCTCCCCATCTAAGATTTCACCAGCCAACCGGCTAAATTTTGTTTGCTTACGGGGAGTTTATCTTTTATAATGAACCCAGGCTTTAGTTCAGCATTTCAATTGGGCGCTGGCGTCTCACATGAGGGCATCCACGTTTGTTTTACCAAAAATTCTCCGGCATCTTCAAAAATTTGGTCAGGGCAAGCCTCAGTCAATTGACAGTGGTGTTGCTTGCTGCCGGTACTTCCGCCCTACTTTTAGAAGCGGCACCGGAGGCCCAGGCGCGCTCCAAGTCTGCTTCCCGCACCAGCGTTAAAAAGAGCGGCAAAGTTCAGAGTCGTCGGGCCGTAAGCTCACGTTCCAGTTCACGCTCTCGAGCCGGGGGGCGCACTGCCTCTAAGAGTTCTCGCCGCGGCAGCACTGCCTCCAGGCGTACTCGCGGCGGTAGCACGGTTGCTCATCATGGTCGCCACCATAAGGTCGCCCATCATGCTCCCAAGACCCGTTATGCCTATCCCATCGGGCTCTTCATGCCGCGCCCGCCCGTATTTGATACTAGCCCTCTTTCTGAGAGTGAAGCCGAGCGTATTAGCGATGCTTTCAAAAATGGTACCGCCGATGGTTATGCCGCCCGTCTATTGGTGCGGGCCGGCGTCGTTAAATATCATCCGCTTAGAGGCGGCATTTTCTGGCGCCGCGAGCCGGTCAAGTACATAGTCATGCATTCCACCGAAACCGGTATTCCCATCTCCGCCGTGCGCGTCATTGAGAGCTGGAGTTCCATGGGGATTCGCCATCCCGGCGCCCAATATGTGGTGGAGAGGGACGGTACTATCTATCAAGCTGTAGATCCTGATCTTGCCACTGTGCATGTCAATATCTTCAAGACACTGCCGGGCATCAACAACGACAACAGCATAGGCATCGAAATGAACCATACCGGTTCACAAGACTATCCGCCGGCCATGATGAATTCCGTCATCAAGCTGGTGGCTTATCTGCAAAATCGCTATAACGTGCAAGACGGCAATATCATCACGCACCGGTACGCCCAGCAAGGGGATCATACCGATCCGGTGCACTTCGATTGGGAAGGCTTTCTGGCTACCAAAAACGGCTTCAAGAACCAGGCCATTGCCTATCGCTCCGGGCGTATCAAAGATGAAGCGCGCAGTTGGAAGAGCCAGCCTGAGCCTGCTGTCAACACTTACTTGAAGATTCATCAGCCACTGGATGTGAAGGCCCCGAAAGTGGATAAGGCTACTCCGGCCCAGCCAGTGAAAGTGCCGGCCCCTGCTGAAAGTGAAAATGGCGGCTCGACTCCGCTTTCAGTTCCTGAGGCTGCGCCGGCTTCCGGCTCTGCACCAGATTCGGTATCAATGCCGGAGCCGGCTAAGACACCGGAGAATCCTTCGAAAGATTCTCCTTCCAAAGATAATCCTTCAAAAAATACGCCATCCGAGAGCAAAGATAAGCTGGAGTCGAAGTTACCCAAGGCGCCTGCGGTTGGCGCCGTTCAGGTGCAGACCGTTCTCAAACCGGCTTCGCCGAGCCAGTTGAACCGGACAGGTCGTCTCCTGCCGGCTCCGGAAAATTCCTCGTTGCGCTTTTATCCGCCCGGCTACTTCAGCCAGCAAGCTAATTCAGCAAGTCCTGATAAGGGGCTTTAGAAACCGTCTCTCCATTTGCAGGGGATAGTTGCAAGAGGCTTCTGTAAGTAGAGGCATAGTTGCCTTCCTGCTCAGATCTCAGATGACTCTCCACGAGGTGGATAGCGCTTACGGTCTGCTCAAAGGGCTGAAAGTCTGAGATTATGTCTGCCACAGCTTCGTCCCGGGCCTGTCTGATTCGATAAAGGGTGACATGGGGCTTGAAGACGATATTCCGTTCTACGGCGGCGTCGGCTCTGCTGTGCGGGGCGAGGGCTTCTCTCAGGAGTCTTGCAACAGTGGTTAGAGTCTTGCTTTCCACCCGTGGTCTGGCCACGATCACCCTGGCTTGTGTGGACGGCCAGGCCTCGGCGTAGTCGTAAGTAATGGAAAAGGGGAAGTTTGCTGCTTGGAAGAGGGGTCCCGTGAGGTCCAGCAAGGTCTCTTTCAGTTTGGGCAATTCGTTCTCATCCAGTTCGCCCAGGAACTGCCAGGTAATGTGCAGTTTCTCCGGCTTCACGCTTCTAATTACAGACGCCTGGTCCGGCTTGAGCTTTTTATTTTCTTCCGCAAGAAAGCGGGCGAGAATTTCTCTTTCCTCGCCCTCAAGAAAGCTTCCCACAAAAACTCGGGTCAATCTCTTCCTCTAATTGATTCGGATTTCTACTCTGATTTTTCCGGCATATTGCTCTTAATGGCTTGCACTACTCCCTTGGGACCGCCCATGCCTTTCACCAGCAAAGAGCCGCCAATGGCAAAGGGCAGGAAGAGCACGATCATCTGCAAAAGGCTCATGGCCTTGAAGGTCATGGTCAGACTGGCCAGCACAGAGAAGATGAGAAAGACGCAACTGCCTGCGGTGATGAGCCAACCCCATTTGTTTTTGGAGTTGAAGAGCATCATGCCGATGCCTATCATAAGCGGCAAAAATAGAACCAGAAAGCCGCCGCTCCCAAGACCGAGCATGCCCAGTAAACCTGAGCCCACATTGATGTGTTGGAAGACCATGATCAGACCGAGGATTATTAGACCGAGACCGCCGAAATAGGCGCCGTCCGATTTAGTCAGGGCCTCGTCTTTGGAGGTAGAGCTCTTGCCTGCTTGCTTTGCGCTCACCGTGAGATCGGTGCGACCCTCCACCAGGCTCAAGTCTGTATTCTCTTTCAACACAGTGGTCTCAAGCTCAAGGAGTTTTCGTTGAATCTCTTCTTCCTTTTTGTTCATTAGTTCCAAGCCTTTTCCTGGTACTTAACCCGTCTTCTCAGCCAAATTTTTGCTGCCGAATTTTTGCAGCTCTTTTGCGATGGTGATTCCGCTCCTTATATACCCTCTTCGGTTACTAAATCCCAGGGACGTTCCTCACTCTAACTATATTGACAGCTCGGCCGGAGGGCTCAGACCGATAAATTTTCGGGCGCAAGTCGGTCAATTACGGAGCGACTGCGTCGATTTGGCTTGGGGAGCCAATTTTCAATGGCAGAGTTTGGTTTAAAAGGAAAGTTTGAGTGGCATAAGTCTGGTATCACATTTATAATGTCTTAAACTTGGCTTTACTTCGATTTTTCTTTTCTTCCTTTTCTTCCAGCTTGGACTTACTAAATATGGCAACAAAAATTTCTTTCAAATCTATCCAGGCTGGTCTTTCTCTGGCCCTTTTGACCTTTTGCCAGGGGGCTTCCGTGCAGGCCCAGGCAGAATATAAGCCCTTGAGTCAGCTGGCTCCGGCTCTGGCTGTGGCTGGTCAAAGCCAGTATCCACCGGGTCTTTCCGAGGGTGCCGGCATCTGGGTTAATCTCTGGAACTATCCCAGTCGGGATTTTGAAGGCTATGCCGAGAAGCTCTACGCATCCGGTATTCGCAATCTATTCATCCAGACATCCCGTAGCAACACTCCTGCCATCAGGCAACCGGAGGAGTTGGGACAAATAATCGAAGCCTGCCACAAGTACAAAATTAGGGTAATTGCCTGGTCCTTTGCCGAACTACACAATCCCAAGGCTGATGCCGAAAAGCTAATCGTAGCGGCGCGCTTTCGTTCCAAAAACGGAGAGCGGCTTGATGCCATTGCTCCCAACCTGGAGAAGAACCTGCACAAAGAAGCTGTAGAAGCATATTCCAAGATTTTGAGAGAGGCTCTGGGTGCTTACCCCATGGTGGCCGTTGTCTACAGTCCATTGAATCGGGCTCCGGCTGTAGCCATCACCCCCTGGAAAACCCTGGCCCAGTATTACGACGTGATTGCGCCCATGGCTTACTGGAACGGTCGCTACCAGACCATTGACGCTTATACCTATACCAAGCGCACTGTGGAACGTATTCGTGAGCTCACCGCCCGCCCCGACGTGGAAGTGCACGTAATTGGTGACGGCATGGGCACAAGGGCGCCTGAAATCAAAGAGTTTCTGCGGGGTTGCGCCGACTCCGGTGCCCAGAGCGCCAGTCTCTATCCCGATCAGATCACCACTGCCGAGCAGTACGGCGCCATGGCTCTCTATAATGATTACATGCCGGTTGATGCCCGCGAGCGGCTTATGGGCATGCGGCAGTTTATTTCTCAAGGTCTCATCGAGGAAACCCGCTTTGATCCCTCCAGACCAATCAGCCGGGGCTTGCTCTTCAAGTTGACGGCCCACAGTCTCAAGGTTAAAGGCGTAGTGGATGCAGCATCCGCCTACAGCTACTTTGAAAGGCAGGGCGTCATTGACACCGTGGCCCGGGAATATCCCGAGATTGCCATGGCCGACGAGTTAGCCGCTCCCCTGGGGCGCGATACGGCCGCTTCCTTTGTGCGCCAGGCCAGGCTTTCCGTCGGTCGGGTTATGAAGCCTCGCAAGGGCGGCGCTGCCAGTCCGTACATGACTATGGCCAGACCCTCCCGGGCCGACAGGCTCTTTGCCGCTCCGGCGTACGCTTCCGGGGAGAATACCCGGGTCAGCTTCGGGGTTCCCCAGGCTCTCAATGCCAATGCCGGCAGCCGTCCGCTCAGCTATTTCGACGCCGTGCACCTGCTCAACAGTGCCGGGCGCTAAGGTTCTCAATAATCCCTGAGAAAATATTCCAGCAATTATCCTTCAGGGGTTGCCAAACGTGATTAAAAGCTGAATTGCGGGTAAGTCATTATCGGAATACCGCGGCGGCGGGAAAAGAGCGAGACTGTTGTATATACTTGCTTTACCGGTAAACTACCTCACCAACTAGGTGTTGGTGGTTTGGATTGGGGCAGATTGCCTTGGCAATTGCTGTTCCAATTCTGTGAACCTTTGGCCCGCCAGAGCTTTCAAACGGTGTTTCATTGGACTTGGAGGATAGTTATGCAAGTAACCGTGACTGGACGCAATATTGAACTCACCCCTGCTTTGAAGGAGTATTTGGTTGAGAAGTTGCAACGTGCTCAAAAGCACTTCGACCATAGACTTGATTGCACTGCTCTATTGTCGGTGGCCAAAAACCCCTCAATAGCCAAAAGCCAGAAAGCGGAGATCACTATTAAGGTCAACGGCAATGTCATTAGAGGAGAAGAGTCCACAGAAAACATGTACGCCTCCATTGACCTGGTGGCGGACAAAATAGAGAGACAGTTGAGGAAGTACAAGACCAGGCATTTTTCGAAAGGTGGTAAGACTAAAGACCGAATGGATGATTCGGCGCCGGATGTCAGTGCTGAGGAAGATTCCGATATCGCCGTCAGCAAGGATCTGGCTCTTGAAGACATCCGACCCAAGATAGTTCGTTCTAAGCGGTTCCCATTGAAGCCTATGCTGCCTGAGGAGGCTTGTAAGCATATGGACCTTCTGGGTCATGACTTCTTCATGTTCATCAATTCGGAAACCAGTCAGGTGAACACTGTTTACCATCGACGGGATGGTAACTACGGATTGATCGAACCGGAAGTCTAAAGTCTAATCGTCTCTGGTTCAGAGGGCGGCTGGTCCGCCTCCATTAGACAGCTACTGGCAGGGGGCCCCTTGTGGGGCTCCCTTCTTTTATCTCTAGTTTTCAAGTCTGCTTGCAGTGCCGGAACAAATGCACCTGAATTTGCTTCTTTGAAACAACCACGGTGCATTTATAGAGCAAGCCGGGTTTTCCCCGGCACCTTTGGTAGGCAAAATCCTCTTTGCAGAAAAGGTCTTTGAAGCTATCAATAGACTAAAATCCTATGTACTTAGTAAACCGGATTCAATATCTAACACAGTTGAAAGTAATAATGACAACTTCCAGGCAACTCTCAAGAACCTTTCCCGTAAGCTTTGCTCTTGCACTCTCCCTCACCCTGGGTGGTGCTCATGTCTATGGTTTCGATCAGGCGGCCCTGGTCAATCTCAATAACGAAGGTGTAAAGGCCATCAATGCCCAGAACTACCAGCTTGCCATTCAGAAGCTGGAAGAAGCGGTGAAGATGGACCCTAACTACAAGAAAGCCCGCGAGAACCTGGGCATTGCCTACAACAATTACGGTCTGGTTTTTCAAAAGAATCCCACCGAGGCCATCAAGTACTTTCACCGGGCTGCTCTTCTTGATCCCAAGAATCCCACAACTATAGGTAACCTCACCAGCATCATTCGGGCCATGGGCAAAGACCCCATGGATTTTGCCACCAGGGTGGCTCTCGGTGACGCTTCCCGTAAAGCTGCCGACTTCCCCGGCGCCATCGTCGAGTATCGAGAAGCGCTCAAGCTCAAGGACGACGGAGCCTTGCATGAAAAGCTGGGTGATGTTTTGCGCGTGCGCGATCAAGTGGATGAAGCCATTGCCGAATATCAGGCTGCCGCTCGCTCCGCCGACTCGGCTTCGATTGAGGTCAAACTGGGTCAGGCCTTTCAGACCAAGAAAGATTTGCCTAATGCCATTGCCGCCTATGGTCGCGCCATTTCCATGAAGTCTGATGACCCTGATGTGCAGGATGCGCTGGTGGCCGGCTGGGAAGCGGCTGTGAGGGATAATCCCACCGCTGCTGAAAACCACATTGGTCTTGGTCAGGGACTGCAATATAAAGGTGATTTCGGACAGGCTGAAGCAGAGTTTCGGCTTGCCTTGAGCCTCTCGCCCGGCAAAAGAAATCCGGTGGCGGAAAAACTTCTGGCGGCACTGCCTGCCGCCAAGGCTCAGTTCAGCATAGACAGGCTCATTAACCTGGGTGTGGAACAGCAGAGTCAGAAACACTACGATCTGGCCATCCAGTATTACCAGAAGGCACTAGCTATGGTGCCGGCTGGAGATAACCGGCAGCGGGCCAGTATCTTCATGAACATCGGTACGGCTCTGCAGGCGAAGGAAGATTACAAGGGCGCCCTGGATTCCTACCAGCAGTGTCTGCAACTTGATCCGGCCAATATGGGGGCCCAGGAAGGTATCAAAACCGCCTCTGTGGCTCTCAAAGACAAGAACATAGGCGATCTGTCTAAAGCTGCCGACGATCTCTTTAAGGCGCAGAACTACGACGGTGCCATCGCCAAGTATCAGGAGCTTTTGAAGAACGCTCCCAATGATGCCGGTATCCACTTCAACATCGGGGCTGCCTACCAACTCAAGAAAGACTTTGATCAAGCCATTGCTGAATACAACTTAGCGGCCAGCATTGATCCCAAGAATAAGTCTTACCAGGATGCGCTCGTCAAAGTTAAGGACTTGAAGGCCCAGCCCATCATCGATGCCGCCCTTGCCAAACACAAAGAGAAAGACTACATTGCCGCCGTCGATCTCTATACCAAGGCACTGGATATAGTGCCGAACAATGCCGGTCTGGTTTATAACCTGGCATCGGCTCAGTATGCCATGCAAGACTATCAAAATGCTCGTCGCTCCTATACCAGGGCAATCGAACTGGATAAGACCGGACAGATCAATAACCTCTACTTCATCGCCACCATCGATGAACATAACGGCAACGGCAATCAAGCCAGGGCCGAGTATCAGTCTTACCTGGCCCAGGCCGCAAACGGCACCTATGCCGCCCAGGCTAAGGCTCGCTTTGAAGCCCTTTCGAAAAACCCTACCGCCACCATAAAAATTAAGTCTGAAGCGGAACTGGCTAAGGACAAAGATGCTTCCGATTCTTACACCAAGGCTGTGGAATTGCAGAAGAGCGGACAGTTTGATCAGGCCATCGCCCTTTATCAAAAAGCTCTCTCCATCCAGGGCGACAATGCCGATTTCCTCTATGCCCTTGGTACTGCATACCAGCAGAAAGGCGACCTGGATAATGCCATTGCCTTCTACATTAAGGCTCAGGGAGTGTCTCCAGCCGAGCCTCTGTACAAGAAGGCCATCAAAGACGCCAACATTCTCAAAGCCGGTCCCCTGGTTAAACAAGCTTACGATAAGCAGACCGGTGGCGACGTTGCCGGTGCTATCAGCCTTTATGGTCAGGCCGCCCAGCTTGATCCTGATAATGGTTCCATCTATATGAACCTGGGTGTGGCTTATCAGGCTACAGACAAGTTTCAGGAAGCTTTCGATGCCTATCAGAAAGCCTACAATCTTGATAAAAAAGGTTGCGTGGATTGTCTTTACTTGATGGCGGCCATCGACGAAAACTTTGGCCGGGGCATGCAGGCCATTAACAAATACAATTCCTACACCCAGCAAGCGCCCAGCTCCCAGTATGCCGGGGCAGCCAGGGAGCGTATCAAAGCCTTGAGCGCCAACCCTTCCGCCACCCAAAAGCTTGCCACCACATCCGATGTGAAGAACGCGCAGGAAGCTTCCTCTGCCTATGATGAAGCGATTAAGAAGCAGCAGGCGGCAGATTACGATGGTGCCATTCCGCTCTATCAGAAAGCCATCTCGCTTATGCCGAAAGAATCGGCTTATCTCTATGCTCTGGCTACTTGCTATCAGGCTAAGGGCGACTTTGATAATGCCATAAGAACTTATCAGGACGCCGTCAGTAAGGCTCCCTCCAAAGATCTGGCCGGCTACAAGCAGGCTCTGGCCTCGGCGCAAATGGCCCAGGCTCAGCCCATCATGGATGAAGCCGTGCAAAAACATACTGCCGGCGATCTGGCAGCTGCCATTCCGCTTTATGAGAAGTCTCTGGCTATGTTCCCCTCCAATGCGCATGGATGGACCAACCTGGCCGGCGCCTATCAATCTAATGACGACTTCGCCAATGCCAGAAGGTGTTACTTGAAGGCAGTGGACCTCGATGCCAAAAACGAGTCGGACAACTGGTACTTTGCCGGTTTAATCGATGAGAACTACAAACGTGTACCGGACGCCGTTTCTGAATACGGCAAGTACCTGGCCGCCAAGCCCACCGGTAGCTATGCTGCCGATGCCAGGGCCCGCATGCAAGCCATTAAGCTAGACCCCTCCAAGTGTCAGGTGCTGGCTACCAAGGCACAGGTTCAGGCTACCACAGCTGCTTCCGCTGCTTTCAACGAAGCCGTGCAATTGCAGACGGACAAGAAATACGATGAGGCTATCGCCAAGTATCAGGAGGCTCTCAAGTCTTTCCCCAACGAAGCCAGCTACTACTATAGCCTCGGCACCTGTTATCAGGCCAAGGAAGACTACGATAATGCCATCGCTCAGTACGAAAAGGCACGCAATCTAAATCCTAAAGAGCCGGCCTATCCGCAGCTTATTAAGCAGCTTAAACAGGCTAAGGCGGCGCCTCTAGTTAATTCTGCCATTGAGAAACAAACCCAGAAGAACGACGTGCCCGGTGCCATTGCCGATTACGAGGCCTCCCTCAAGATCTATGATGATGCCACCACCCATAGTTACCTGGGCACAGCCTATCAGGCTCAGAATAATCTGCAGAAAGCCATGTCGGAGTACATGAGAGCCTTATCTATGGATAAGACCCTGGTGGACACCTACTACTATCTGGGTACTGTCTACGAAGGTCTCAAGCAACCGGCCAAGGCCGTGGAAGAGTATCAGAAATTCATGCGCTCGGCTCCTGCCGGTAATGCCAACACCGCTGCCGTCAAAGAGCGGCTGAAACTGCTGGCTCCAGCCGGTCGTAAGTAGGCTCAACCAGCCTCTATTGCTTAAACAGGTTTGAAACAATTCTGACCTAACCTTTCAGCACGAAGCAATTTGTCGCCCCGGCAAATTCACCCCTGCTGACAAATACTTTTATGTCTGCCATCGCGGGTGGCGGGAGGTTTTCTTATGGATATTAGAAGAGATGGCGATAGTGCCGGCGAAAAGAGCACCGGGCTGAATAGTGTTGATGTTTTGAAAATGGCTGTGCCGCAAGACAAAGTTGCAACCGCCCATGAAAAAGAATCGTCTGTAGCCACCCTGGATTTTTCTCCCCTTGATGCGCTTTCCCTCAAGAAGGTGGAGCCTGCTATCCAGGAAAGCGCAGAGAAGGTTGGTGCTGCTGCCTGCGTCGGTGCTGCGCTTTGTGCCGGAGGTATGGCTGGCATTGGATACAGAGTCGGCGTGCAGGCGGCGCTCGGAGCGGCTGCCGGAGCTGCCGCCGGTTCTCAAATGGAGAGAGCCTCCGAACTAGGTAAAGCAGCCGCTGCCGGTGCATTCGAAGCTGTGGCCGGTGGTGCCGCTCGCGTGGGCAGGGAGATTTTAAACGGTAAACCTTCAGATATTAAGGGGCGGGATGCCGTAAAAACAGTCGGTGAAGCGGCTGCCGCGCTCTCCGGTGGCGTCGTCGGTGGAGCAGTTGTTGGTGGCGCCCTTGGTGCCTTAAATAAACTCTGGCGCGACAAATAGTCGTGACCCAGGGGCAGTTTTAACGGGCACTCTGGAATTCATGCCCTAATGTCTTACCGGTGGGTCATATTCGCAGCTCGGCAGCGAGTATGACCCTTCCAACTTTCTCGTCCTTCAGCCCATTTGATCCGGCTGAGAAGGTTCTTCTGTTTCAGGCTCCGGCTCGGGTGTTGGCGCCGGTACCGGGGCTGGTGCTGGTACTGGTACATCTTCGTTATGATGCTTGTTGTAAATATGCAACATGGCCGAAAGGGAAAACACGAGGGTGGCGGCTGACACCAGAAGCGGTACCGGATAAGAATAGAAATAAGAGACGCTGTCGATTCTCAACTGTTCAATAAGAATGCGTCCAACGGAGTAACCGGAGAGGTAGAGGAAGAAAGTCATGCCCGGCATGCCCCGGTTCTTCTTAGCGAAATAAAAATATAGGTAGGCAAAGAGAGCGAGATCCCACACCGCTTCGTAAAGAAAAGTGGGGTGGAAGAAATCGTAAAGCCGGTACTGCAGGGTGCGGCTACCCGGCGGAATATAGAGCCTGAGGGGGAAGTCGGCTGTTACCGGCAGTCCGTAGGCTTCTGAATTGAAGAAATTGCCCCAGCGTCCGATTGCCTGGGCCAGGGGCAGGCAGGCTCCCATTACATCGGCATAAGGCAGAATTGGTTTCCTCTGTGAGCGCAGGTAGATGCAGCCGGCAATGACACCGCCGATGATGCCGCCGTGGATGGAAAGACCGCCGCGCCAGGTGGCAAATACCTCCATGGGTCTGCCGATGAAATTGTCCAGGCTCAAGAGGACATAATAAAGGCGAGCGCCCACGATGCCGAAGATAAAGCTGTAGAGGGCCAGGCTGACTAGAGTTTCACTGCTCAAGCTTAGTTTTCTGGCCAGCCTGGTAGCGCAAAAGAGGGCAGCTACAAAACCGAGGGCGATCATCACCCCGTAGTAGCGAATCGTGAAAGGACCAAGCTGGCAGATTATTGCCCCTGGAGATGCAAGGTTCATTTAGCCCTGCTTCCTGTTTTCATTAACTAGCAAGCTTGCTCCGCATCTTTCTTCAGTAGGGGGCCTGACCATTTGGGTATTGCCCGCCATAGACATCTTTGGGAGCTTTGTGCTCTTTTTGATCTCGATTGGCCGGCATATTTGGGTCGTGTTGTTCGTCGCGGGGATCGTCGCCGTGCGGGTCGGGACCGTGGGGGTCACTGCCGCCGTACTTTTGCAAATTCACGCCGTGCAGATCTATGGGGGGTTGAGCCAGTCCGCAGGCCTCTGCCGGCTGACTTAAGGGGAGCGTGGACGCCAGAAAGGTCAGAACAAAGACAAACGATGTAATTGCCGGTAATCTTGACATGTGGATCGCCCTCCGGGGGTACTCGCTGCATAAGTATACAAGATGTATGAGGCGCTAAAATACCTGTTGTAGTTTCTTTCGAGTGGCGGGTGTATGGCTAAGGCTAAATCGCGCTGGGTTTGCCAGCAGTGTGGGTTTCAGACTTCTCGCTTCCTGGGGCGTTGCACCGACTGCGGCGGCTGGAGCACTTTGACGGAAGAGCTTGTCATGGAGGATGAGGCCGGCAAGAAAGGCTTTGCCCAGCGTCTGGCTCAGGCTAAGAGTGGTGAGGCGGTTTCCGGTGCCGTTTCCAAGCCGATTACGGAGATTGCCGTTGACGAAGCCGAAAGACTTTCCACTTGCATGAAGGGTTTGGATGAAGTGCTGGGCGGTGGTCTTGTACCGGGTGCCGTGCTGCTTCTAGCGGGCGATCCCGGTATTGGTAAGTCTACCCTTTTGATGCAGGTGGCGAAGAATCTGGCCGACAAGCATAAAGTGCTCTATATAACCGGCGAGGAGTCGGCGGCCCAGGTTAAGCTTAGAGCCGAGCGGCTGGGGGTGAGAAGCGAGAACGTACTGGTGGCGGCAGAGCAGAACGTGGTGGCGGCCTATGATTTGATGAATAACACCGAGGCTGTGGTCTGCGTGGTGGACAGCATCCAGTCGGTCTATCACCCGGAGATATCCTCGGCGGCCGGTTCCGTTTCGCAGGTGCGTGAAGGCACGCAATTGCTCATAAACGGGGCAAAATCTCGCAATATTGCCACCATTATGGTGGGGCATGTAACCAAAGAAGGTACCATCGCCGGTCCGCGCGTGCTTGAACACATGGTGGATGTGGTCCTGCAGTTTGAAGGGGACAGTTTGAGGCAGCTTAGGCTCTTGCGGGCCGTCAAGAACCGTTTCGGCTCCACCTCGGAACTGGCTATTTTCGCCATGATGGAAGAAGGGCTGAAAGAGGTGGAGAATCCCAGCGCGCTCTTCCTGGGAGACAGGCTTTCCAAAGTCGGCCTCAAGCAAGCGCCCTCAGGCACCGCCGTGATTGCCGGCGGCGAGGGTAGTCGCAGTCTGCTTCTGGAAGTGCAGGCGCTCACGGTCGCCACCCCCAATCCCTCGCCCAGGCGAGTAGTGAATGGTTGGGATTACAACCGTCTTTTGCAACTTCTGGCCGTACTGGAGAAAAGAGCCCAGCTTTCACTGTGCCGTCTGGATGTCTATGTGAATATTGTAGGCGGCATGGATTTTAGCGATCCAGCCGGCGATCTCGGTATTGCTCTGGCGGTTGCCACATCATTTCTTGATCGCTCCATCGATCCAGGCCTGGTGGCAGTGGGAGAAGTGGGTCTGACCGGAGAAATTCGACCGGTCATAAATCTGGCCCAAAGACTGAAAGAGGCTCATCGACTTGGTTTTACCAAGGCCCTTGTGCCGCGGGTCAACCTGCCCCTGAGCGGAGTTCCGAAAGGTCTGGAAGTAATAGGCGTGGAGTCTATTTCCGAGGCTCTCAATTATGCAATACCGAGTATTGACAAACAGACCCTCAAAGATAAAGCTTCCCAGGAGCAAGTCTTGACGCGGGAGTTGGAGTTGGAGTTGAACAAGCTAAGTTAGTTCTTTCGGCAGCAAGATTTAGACAAATGCGCGACTATCAACCTCAAGAACTCATTGTCAGGCAGCTTTCCACCCTGCCCGATAGTCCGGGCTGCTATCTCTTCAAAGACCAGGATGGCGAGATTCTCTACATAGGCAAGGCGATCAACCTCAAGAGCCGGGTGCGTTCATATTTCGTGGAAGCTAGCTGGCGAGAACGTCCCAAATTGGCGGTGATGATACCGAAAGTGGTATCAATTGAAACCATTCTGGTTAATTCCGAAAAAGAAGCGCTTTTGCTCGAGGCTAATTTAATTCGTGAGAAGAAGCCCCGCTACAATGTGGCCCTCAAGGATGACAGGCGTTATCCCTGGCTGGCCATCACCTATGACGTGGCTTATCCGCGCCTGGTAATGATCCGTGATCCGGCTCAGTACAAGAAAAACAATCCCCACTCG
>Ga0268298_10002303_pt1 | contig 21028 bp, 26 predicted proteins | sample WWTPWeurt_MetaG_FD_194462 | JGI IMG/M metagenome (GOLD analysis project Ga0268298, IMG submission 194462) | Activated sludge microbial communities from WWTP in Nijmegen, Gelderland, Netherland - WWTP Weurt | ecosystem: Engineered > WWTP > Aerobic digester > Activated sludge | place... | reverse complement strand
GAATTTGAGACCACTGTTGAAAAGCTACTCGGAAGATTGGGGTTTAAAGTTACCCCACTCGCCGAGCCAGCGGTAGTCAACCATGGTGACATGGCATTTCGAACCGTTAGGTTTCTCGAAAAGGGAAGGTCCTAAAAGGACCTTCCCTTTACCCTTCAAAGGTCCGACACTGTCGGACCTTTCTTTTCAAGTGTATCACACCATCTATTGACTTTATATTTAAAATATATTATAATTAAAAAAGTTTACAGTGTGCTACAATACACACTAGGTAAACGGGGTCTCCCGTTACTGTTCATTGGGAGACTACAATCTCTCAATCCATCAGACGCAGGAGGCTGCCATGAAGTACCTTACAAATAAGCAATTCCCCAGCATCATCGTTGGGGTAGTACTCGGATGGGAGGAGCGAGATCATCGCTTCTTCCAAGAGTACATGGAGATCCGTGATTTCCATTACACCCACAAAAATCAGTGGGAGCCAGAGGGAGGTGAAGACGAATATGATCCCCACAGCACGTTTGTGCTGGTGGTGGAGCTCGGTCACGTTGTGGCTGGGTGTCGCATCATTAGCGACGATATCGGCTTGCCTGTTCGCGACGTCCTGCGGGAACACGGTCTCCCTATTGACCAAATTCCCGACGGCAGCTGCGAGATTTCTCGCTTTGTTGTCCATCCCATGTATCTTGGGAAGCGAGAGACCGCCGAATACGTGCGGTACCTCACCAGCTGCATCCAGATACACTGCAAAAAGTGCCTGATATCAGAAGCCTATGCGGTGATGATATCAGTCCTTGAAAAATGGATGCAGCGGCTCGAAATACCCGTCTTTCCACTGTCGACGCCAGCAGTAATTCGCCACGGAGATCAGCAGTTCCGCACTGTTCGATTTCCAAGTCAGTGAAGACGAGGAAAAATATGAATGACTACTTTAAGGTCCGACATCCGTCGGACCTTTTCTTTTATTTTTACTTTACTTCCCCACCGTCAACCGAAGACGCGATACAGATAGCGAAAAATACGCTACACTATCATCATGAAAAAGAAAAAGATTCTTGTAATTGAAGATTCTCCATACCTTGCAGAATCACTCGCAGACATGCTCGAAATGAAAGGCTTTCAAGCAGTACTCGCGCCCACCGGACGCGAAGGAGTAAGCACTGCCATTGAAGAGCAGCCAGATCTTATTTTACTCGATATTCGATTGCCTGATATTGATGGCTACGAAGTCTATCGCCGAATTCGTGAAAATGAATGGGGAGCCACTGCCACCATCATTATTCTCACCGCCTCAGAATCAATTGAAAATATTTCAAAAAATATTCAGCTTCCAAAAGAAGATATTTTATTTAAACCGGACTGGAGCGTGATGGATCTCCATGCGAAAATTATTGAAAAATTAGGATAATATTACCTTTCTTTTTGTTCAGGTTGTTCTAATGGCAAAATAACTTCAAAGGTTGTCCCGATATTTTCGGTAGTGGTAAATGAAACCTGTCCTTTTAGGACCGTTACTGCCTCGCGTACGATATACAGACCCAATCCCGTTCCATCGGGAACATTCCGTACCGCATTTGAAGCTCGAAAGAGCTTTGAGAAAATACCTTCTTGATCAGCCGCGGGAATACCCATTCCGTTGTCGGCAATCGTAATGATAAGGTCGTTTCCTTTGCGACCAAATCCAACATGAATCGTACCCTCCTCTCGCGTATATTTTGTAGCGTTCGAATAAAGATTAGTCACAATCATACGCATGAGATTGGGATCAGTAATTACCACATCTACCGATTCGTCATAGAACGTTTTCACTGTGATTTTTTTCTGATCGATTTTTGGCGCTAGTTCAAGCATAATGTCATTGAACAATTCTGTCAGTGAGATTGTGGAATATTCAGCTTGAAACGTTCCTAGTTCGAAACGAGAAACGCGGAGGAAATCATCAACCAAAAGCGCCATACGCTTAATACTGATGAGTAATCGGTCAATGTATTTATGCTGCCGATCAGTGAGTGATTCTGGATTATCCATCAGTAACAGCTCGGCACTCCATTTCATACCAGCAATTGGAGCGCGCAACTGATGGGACGCCAGCGAAACAAACTCTGATTTTGCATCCTCAGCCTTTTTCTGCTTGGTAATATCAACCAACGTCATCAACCCAATCCGCTGCCCTTCGACATCATTTGAACCAAAGAGCGAGAGCAGCGCCCACGCCTCACGATGGTCAACTCGCTTCACTCGCACCATTTCATCACTCACCGGAATACCGCCTCTGAATTTTTCAACCAGTAAATCGAGGTGCTCCTCTTCGTTGCACTGCAGCTGCGAAAAGACATTCATACCCTTAATTCTGGTTTGTGTCACTCCAAGCAATCGAACCGCTGAAATATTTGCTGACTTAACCACTCCCTCAGTATCGATAATCAAATAAGGAACTGGGCTATTTCGGTAGAGTTGAATATAGAGTTCATCGGAAGATATTGCCAAGTCCATAGCAACGCTCTTTTTTAATTCCTCAGCTGACTCTGCTGCCCTTGCCATATCATAGACATTTTTGGCAATAAATACACAACATAAAAAAGCTGCCAGAAAAAGCAACCCACCTAAATCAATCTGAGAAAAGTCATAATAAATAGTGAGCAGCAATACTGCCAAAAACAGCAACAGAAAGGTCAACAATGACTGAATGAGCGGCTTTTTACTCTGACTTGATGTAGGCATGTCAATAAATTTTCCCTATAGTACCATTGCTGCAGCAAAAATATCACCCCTTACCAAGCAAAATACGGTCTGCGACTTGTGCCATCTCTCCCATTTCATCCGTTCGCATTACAATAATTTTCACTGGACTATTGCGAACACTAATGACTCCGTCCTTCCCCACCAATAAATCATTGCGGTCCTTACTCATCTGTACCCCCAAATGAGTAAGTCCTTGTAAAATAATACTGCGTAATTCGGAGCTGCGAATTGCCGCCGTGGCAGTGAGTACCAACACATCAAGTCCACCAAGAGCGACGGTCTGCGCGGCAATGGCTTTTTGAATATTGTAAGCAAACACCTCAAGCGCCTGCCGCGCAACCGCGTCGTTTTGAGAACGCCGATCAAGTAGTCGGCGAATATCAGATTCTTTTGCCATACCCGCAAAACCACCATTGGTATTGAGATAGAGTTCAGCTTCTGCGGCACGCCAATGCTTCACTCGCATAAGCTCCAGTAGCGCAGCACAATCGAGATCTCCCGCACGACTTCCCATCGGGAGTCCCGTTGAAGGCGAAAATCCCATAGTGGTCTCGACACTTTTCCCATTTTTTACCGCCGTCACACTCGTACCGCTGCCAATATGACACACCACCACTCGTTCTGGATTTTGTCCGATTAGAGGATGAATTCGTCGAATGATTGAAGCCACTGAAAGTCCGTGGTACCCGAAACGATGAATGTCAAATTGATTGGCATCCTCGGCAAGAATACTGTACTCTCGCGCCTTGGCGGGCAACTCGCTGTGAAAGGCACTATCTGAAGCAGCAATAATAGTAGTTTGCTTATAGTGCTTTCGGGCACTTTCAACCTCTCGAAGAATAATCGGAATATGGAGAGGAGCAATCGCCATGCGCCTTTTAAGTTCAGTTATGTAGCTCTCATCGATCACTGCATGACGCTGGAAGAAAGTTCCTGGAGACACAACCCGAATAACAATACTGTCGAGCTTCTTCCCACGCCCTTCACGAAACAGATGCGCGTCAACAGCATCAACCACCCGAGCAAACGATTCATTAAAATCAGATTTATTAATCGCCTCACAAACTTGCTGTGTTCCAGCGTTCTGTGAACACATTTCAAAGCCAGTGTTGGTATCCTCAAAGCGAAACTCCAATACTACCTGCCCTCCTCGGTATAAGGCATACTTACGAGATGATGACCCTGGATTAACTACAAGCGTGATTGCCATGTCCAATTGGTGATTTCTGCTAAATCTTCACCATGTTCAATGACGTAGGTTCGGTGCTCAGCGAGCTTTTCTTGGAATTCAGAAATCAATCGCTGCGCCTCGGCTTCAGTTATGATTTTTTGTTCAGCCGCTTTCGCAAAGGCTTCCATAGCAAGATGGAACCGGTCAACACGATTTCGTACCATCATATCAAACGGCGTGGTGGTTGAACCAGATTCCTCATATCCGTGCACAATAAATCGCTGTGGATTAAGGGCATAATCAAATAATACCTGCTTCATGGTTTGTGGGTAACCATGGAAATTAACAATTACGGGTTTATCATCGGTGAAGTAATACTTGAAGTTATGTCGAAGAACACGACACTGTGAATTGCCAATACCCAAGGCGGAAAGTGAAGCGATATTTACGAAACGAATACGCAATGCAGGAACATAGGTGCGTACCAAGCTGATAGCCGCCAATGCTTCGAGTGTTGGATAGTCCCCCGCTGCTGCGAAGATAACGTGAGGATCTTCATCGCTGGCAAATTCCCAGATGGACACTCCGTCTTCCATATCACGCTTTGCTTCTGCAAGGGTCCGCCACACTGGAAGTGGTCGCTTTTCGCACACGAGCACGTTAATTTCTTTCGTTGATTTCATCATGATATCAAACGCCGCGAGTGCCGAATTGGCGTCGGCTGGGAAATAGACATTAGTGAAACATCCTTGTCGCTGCAATACTCCATCAATGAATCCCGGATTCTGATGAGAAAATCCATTGTGCTCCTGCCGCCATGCGCCCGAAGTGAGAATGTAATTGAGAGAAGGAATCGTGCCACGCCACTTCACCTCACGAGCAATTTTAAGGAACTTGGCATACTGATCAGCCATACTCGCAACAATTTGTACGAAGGCCTCATAAGAGACAAATACTCCATGTCGACCCGTAAGCACGTAACCCTGAAGCAGCCCTTGCAGACTATGTTCTGAAAGCATCTCCAGTACTCGCCCGTCCCATGCCATATCTTTATCCCAATCCTTGTAGGGCCACACAAAGGCTCGCTTCGTGACTTCAAACACGGCATGAAGCTTGTTTGAGTACGTTTCATCAGGCGACATAATGCGGAGATTGCGATTGTGCTCATTGGCACGAATGGCATCACGCAAGTACGCACCGATTTTTTCCATACCGCTTTCTGTACCGCAAATAGGACTGGTAAGATCACAGGTAGTCTCCTTGTCATACTCTTCAATTGCCGGAAGTACGAGGGGCTTGTAGATTGGTTCACCGCCGTGAGCGTGTGGATTATCACCCATGCGTCGTCCTTCGCGCGGAATCAGACTCTGAATATCATCATCAAATTTTTGCCCATCAAAAAGTTCATGGAATCGATACGAACGAAGCCAGTCTTCGAGTTGCTTTCGCTGTCCTTCATTCGTTTTCGCCTGATCAGCAATTACTTGGTGGGAGAGACAATTGTCTTCGATTTTATTACCCTCAATATAGTCAATACTTCCCCAGCCCTTTGGAGTACGCAGAATAATCATCGGGAAGCGAGGGTTTTCGTGGAGCGTTCCTTCTCGGGCACAGTGCTGGGTGAAGCGGATGGCTTCAATGGCGTCATCAAGCACATTCATCATGCGATTATGCACGTCCTCCTCCTTATAGGCATCAACAAAGTGCGGCTCGTAGCCATATCCCCAAAACAATGAACGAAGTTCGTCGTCGTTCATGCGTCCCATAAAGGTTGGACCAGAAATTTTGTATCCATTCAGATGCAGAATCGGCAACACTGCACCATTCTTTCCTGGATCAATGAGTTTATTAAGATGCCACGCGGTGGCAGTTGGTCCAGTTTCTGCCTCACCATCTCCTACCAAACACGCCACAATCAAATCGGGATTGTCGAGAATCGCGCCATAGGAAGTTGATAAGGAATACCCTAGTTCACCACCTTCGAGAATTACCCCCGGAGCCTCTGGGTTGCTATGGCTTGGATACCCATACGGCCAACTAAACATCCGTGCCATATGCGCCAGCCCTGTAGTGTCATGGGTAATCTCTTTAAAATATTTTGAAAGTGTCCCTTCGAGAAAAAGATTCGCCTGTACTGCGGGGAAACCATGCCCTGGACCAAGCACGAACAGCATGTTCACGTCGTGAGCAATGATGGCGCGGTTAAGGTGGGCGTAAGTAAAATTAATACCCGGACATGTTCCCCAGTGACCGAGTAGCCGCGGCTTAATATGCTCGGGCTTTAGCGGCTCTGTTAATAACACATTATCTTTTAAATAAATCTGGGCAGCCGACAAATAATTAGCGGCGCGAACGAACTTTTCAAGAACATCACTCATTACCGTCATTCTAACAGGTTTTATCTATTTCAGTGTTCCCTGCCTGTGTAAAGGTCTGTTATACTAACGCCCATGCAGAAATCGAAACAGTACTTGGTGAAACGAAGCAGCGCTGGACTAGGGCTTTTTGCCGCCGCGCCGTTTGTAAAAGGCGAACTTGTTATCGAATATACTGGCGAGGTCATTAGCGACGACGAGGCACAACGGCGCGGCGGCAAATACCTTTTTGAACTTAATGACCACTGGACCATTGATGGCAAAGGACGCCAAAACATCGCCCGCTACATCAACCATAGCTGTAAACCAAATTGTGAACCGCAACTTAACGACGAGGAAACAAAAGTATTTATCTACGCTAAACGAAACATTGCTGCTGGTGAAGAACTTACCTACAATTATGGTTCCGATTATTTTAAGCGAGTCATTAAACCGCTTGGGTGCCGCTGTCAGAAATGTTCCACTATTCTGAAGAATCCTCAGTGACTCCTTCCTCAATTTCTGGAGTGACGATTTCGGTCACTGGTTCAGTACTACTCGCCATCTGTTCCGTACTTGAAGCCATAAGTTCACTTGAGGTAGCGGTGGTGGTAGCAACTTCTGCTAATGGTTCAGGAGCCTTCCCTCCCGTTCCTCGCCCAATCAAGCCACCGTCAACCTGCCCCTGCGCGGTAGTATCTTGTACCGGAATTTCAACTTGACTCACAAGCATATCACGCTCGTCAGCTTGGTTGTTACGAATGCGCTCATTACGCGCTTCAATTGTTTGCTGCACGTCAATTTGACCCTTATCTAGAAAACCTACTCCTGCTGAAGCCGCAATACCAATTCCGAGTAGTACCATTATCGTAACAAACTGCTTTCTTTTTTCAGAATGAACCTCCTTATCAACAGTAAGCGAAGTAGGAGCCTTACGTGAAGGAGTCGAAGCAACTGCCTCAACCGGAGTTTTTTCCTCAATCTTTTTTGATACCGGAGCAACTCGTCTTGCAGATGAAACAATCCGACGGGGAGTAGCCGCTTCAGACACACTAATGGCTCGCCTACGAACAGGGCGCTTTTCAGGAACAATTGGCTCTTCTGGTGTTTGAGTCATATTTTCTAAATTGTATCATCTGCTACAATGAACACATAGTATGGAATTGCTGATTATTAACAGTGTCATTGTTGGAATACTGATTTTCTTGTTTGTAAGTTTCATTTTTATTATTGCTCTAATTCGTAGCGATAATAGCATTATGGATATTGCTTATGGCTTGGCATTTCTTTTCAGTATCGGTAGCGCTACTATTTTAAGTAAAGAAAATAACAGTATTTCTCTCATCATCATCGGTTGTATCGCGCTATGGAGCCTTCGTCTTTCTTTTCGAATCTTTCGAAAAAATCACGGCAAACCTGAAGATTTCCGTTATGCCACATGGCGTACCAACTGGAGCGAACGCGGTCGCTGGTACTTCTTACTTCGCAGTTACCTACAAATTTATCTCCTTCAAGGAAGTATTATTTTTCTTGTCGCCCTCCCCGCAATTATCGCCCTTGCCGCACCCACAGCCGCCAGTTCTTCTTTGCTTTGGCTAGGAATTAGCGTATTTGCCATTGGTCTTGCGTACGAAACCATTGCAGACTGGCAGCTCGACCGCTTCATTGCTCGAAAACAAGCCGGTACCGAATCAGCCGAAATTATGACTAAGGGACTATTTGCCTACAGTCGCCGACCAAACTATTTTGGAGAAACCCTCATCTGGTGGGGAATGGCAATTATGGTACTGCCACTCCCCTATGGTTGGCTGGCCCTCATAAGCCCACTTGTGATTACCTTCATCGTTACCAAAATTACTGGACCAATGCTTGAACAAGCGTTTCTAAAAAAATACCCCGAAGCGTACGGTACTTACATGAAAACAGTGAATTATTTAATTCCCAGACTACCGCGGAAATGATTATATAGGGGCGCCGGCAAAGCCGGCGCCCCTGCCGCTATCCCACCCCTCACCATGCTCCTCACTCGACTTCAATTACTTTTTCTTTCAATCTTCATCATCGCAATAGGAAGCTGGGTAGTTTTACGCACTCCAAGCCCACTACTTCCTACTGCCGGCACCACGGTGGTGGTATTTGGCGATAGTCTCGCTGCAGGAGTAGGAGCCACAACTGGTAGTGACATCGCCAGTCGACTAGCTGCCGTACTACAAACCCCCGTTATTAATCTTGGCGTTTCGGGCGACACCACCCTAGATGGACTAAAACGAGTAGAAGCACTCAAAGCCACCAATCCGCGAGTAGTAATCGTACTTCTTGGGGGTAACGACGCACTACAGCGACTCCCGATTGAAAATACCTTTGCCAATCTTGCGCTGCTTATAGAACATATTCAAAGTACCGGTGCGGCGGTAATTCTTGTAGGCGAACCAGGAGGGCTATACGGGGCGCAGTATGAAGCGCACTATGAGCGACTCGCAAAAACCTATCGTACCTTTTATGTTTCTAATATCCTCTCAGGATTACTCGGTCGTCCTGAATACATGAGCGATTATATCCACCCCAATGATGCTGGCTATGAAAAAGCGACCGAACGAATCCTCCCTATAGTACAAACCATCCTTTCCGCAAAACAGAGTAACTAGGTATTACGCGAACGACGGTACCAATACCACCCAAACCAAATACTGTACGCAACTATCAGTAAAACAACATTTGGAAAGAAAATGAATGGCTCGCCCCACGAAACACCATTAAATTTATAGGAAGAAAGAGGCCAAAGAAAAGGAGTGGCAAAAAAATCAGTACTATGGGTTGGAATATCGATGAGCACCGCAAATCCATACGCCAAAAATGGCAACAAGTATGAACGAGCAAACCACCATAATAATACGCACACCAAAGTAAACACCACTAGACTATGCGTGATGTTATATAGCACATGGACATATTCTGGAATGAGTTCCATGGGTGGGGTGCCGGCCGACCAGTCAGGACGAGGATTTATGCCAAACCAAGTAGCTACAGTAAAAACACCAAACGAAAGTAAGTCAGGAAGCATTCCAAAAAGTACCGCTAGAAAAAACAATCGCTTATTTTTTCGACCAAAACCTACTCCACCCCATAATCCGTGTGAAATAATATCCATAGGTTGATACTAACACGATACATACTACCGCTCTACCTCACAAAAATAAAAAAGTGCCCCACCGCAATCGGATGGGGACACTATTGGCTCTGAATACACTTTACAGAGCAAAGATACGAACTGAACGTGGTTGTTTATTTGAGTCAACATACGTTGCCACATTTACTGACTCATCAAAAAAGATCAGGTGGGCAAAATCAGGATGTGGGGTTGGGAAATGAGTGGCAGGAATCTTTTGTGCGAAGCAGACCCCATACATTTTCCCCCGCACCTGAGGAAACGAATCACTGACATCCAAAATTTTTTGTATCTCTCCCTGAAGGAGGCTGATTGTCCCTCCATCAGCACATAGATAGCAAATCTCAACACGCTTACCGCACGCAATCAAATCTTTCATCACCTTTACTCCTTATTTGAATTTATTAGAACCTAAAAGAACACACCAGTCTTTCTCTGAAAGACTGGTGTGTGATGGAGAATGAGTTCGAAGTCTTATTCATCAGCACAAACCAACCTTCCAGAGGAGGTGGTAAAGTACCAAAATGAAAAAGTGTAAGCGACCCGAACCTTTTGCATAACTAAAATATAGTATCGAACTTGGTCAATTCGTCAAGTCCTTATTTTCCTAAACCGTTCTTGCGAGATAAATCGAAAGCGCAACGGTGTCAGAGCCGGCACGAATAATACCCCGATCAGAGATATAGAAAAATGCTTCATCAATTGAAAAACGCTGCAATCGAATAGTAAACGCGTTAGTAACATTTGTTTGATAGAACAATTTTCCCGAAATAGTCATGCCAGAAAAATTACCAACACTGTCCTGAGTAAATGAAACTGGCTGATCGTGCTCACTGCTGAAAAAATTTTCATTAGTATATACCGCGGGAACAGCCGCCAGTGCCACGGGAGAAAAACCCACTGCAATAGAGCTCGCTAGTAATAGATATTGTAGTACCTGCCTCATGAACAAAAACTATAGTACTAGTTTTTGTTTTGTCAATAGATACGCGCTACCAATAGCAGCCTTTCCACTGAACGTTCGCTTTTACGAGTGCGTAGGGTCTTGCTGTGAACGAATAGAGCCGTAGATAAGTGTTCCTAAAAGCATCCCTACTACCGCATATAAAAGCGGCCAATTCCCTGTTCCCAGTGCCGCCAGTGACGTGGCGGGGCAAATTCCTGCTAAACCCCAACCGATACCGAAAATAACTGCCCCTACAATTGTCCGGCGAGTAACAGGGAAACCATCGTGCCCGTCAAATTCTTCCCCATACGGTGGTTTTTTAAGAAGACGTGGCACCCCTTGGTAGACCACAAAAGTAACCAGCAGTGCCGTGGCGATAACTACCAACAGTCCAAAATCTTCCAGTCGCAGAAACGACAACACAATTTCTGGCTGTGTGGCGCCCGCCAGAGCCAGCCCAAAGCCAAAAACAAGCCCGCCAATATACATAGTGATTTTTACCATACCAGAATCTTACTTATGACTAACGCCACTACAATTGCCGTCGTGAGAAAGGTACCCGTTGCCACGAGCGACACCTTCTCCAAAGATGCCAACCCACAAATGCCATGGCCAGAAGTACATCCTCCTGACATTCTCGTACCAACCCCCACCAGCACACCTGCTACGAATAATTGCCACCACGGAACAGCAGTCACTACCGTCGTACCAAAAAAGAGCGTAAATACCGCTCCGCCAGATACTAACCCAGCGACTAAAGACCATTTCCATCCCCGTGAACGTCGATACCAATCAGTCTGAAAAAACCACCCCTGATGTACATACGACCACACTGCGGTAAAAAAAGATGAGACCCCTACCACTAGCCCCGTCATAATAAATGGAATTGCAATACCAACCCCCACCAGCACACCACCCAGTAGATAGTGCTCCATTCCTAATGGAAAAAATGTTTCTAACATATACATTAGTATAGCGCTTTATCAGGCGTTCACCCCTCCCTTCTTTGAACAACAACAGCTTGTGCTATCTTGCAAACCGATACTAATGTGGTACATTTTAGGGAATCGCGAATGGCGAACACTTTTTTGGTACACGCCATTCCTTTATCATATAATCTTCATAATTTGCGAACACCACAACAACAGTTTTCTGGAAAAGATACACGAACAAGGATCAATCATGCCATTCGCGCCGCGGAGCTGCGCGTCATCGGTCCTGAAGGAGAAAACTTAGGCACCCTCACCCTCGCAAACGCCCTCAAAGAAGCGGAAAAATTCAAGCTCGACTTGATTGAAATTTCCCCCAACGCCAAACCGCCAGTTGCCAAAATTGCTGATTTTGGACAACATCGCTACGAAACCAAACGAAAAGCCAGCAAAGCGAAAGCCAAAGCCCACGTAACCGAAACCAAAAGCGTACAAGTAAAAATCGGTACTGGCGACCACGATCAGCAACTAAAGGCGAGGCGAGCTGCCGAATGGCTCGAGGAGGGACACCGCGTCAAAGTAGACCTTTTCCTGTGGGGACGTTACAAGTACATGGACGAAAAGTTTCTCAAAGAACGTCTTGACCGCTTCCTAAAAATTATTCCCGCTGAATACAAAGTAGCCGACCCAGTAAAGAGAAGCCCGAAAGGATTCACTACGACTCTCGAACGAGTACCAGGCGGCAGCAAGACCCAAAAACCGAAAGTCATCGAAGAAACAAAAAAAACTACTGAAAAGAAGAAAACCGAAGCGGAAAGTTCGGAAGTAAAATCAAAGAAGAAATCACTTGATGATTTGCTTGAATCAGGGATGATTTAAAGAAAACCAGCTCTCGGGCTGGTTTTTTTACATAAAAGAAAACCGGACGGTGAAGTCCGGTCGCGCAGTTACGCGCTTAGTGGTTTTTAGACCACGGGAAGGTCTTTCTTACGCCGCAGCGTGGTCAGGCCAAGCAGGCCCAAACCCAGCAACGCCGCCGAGGTCGGCTCGGGAACGATGTTCGGATTCCCGCCCCCTTCTTTGGTATCGGGTACCAAGATCTTGGTGCCGTCAGGCAAGTAGCCATCACTCGGCAAGCCATAGCTGGTGTTGTAGGCGTACACATCCACCTTGTCACGACCGACACCGTCCACACCGTCCTTGGCGTAAAAATCTCCCCACATCGGCTCCCGATTACTGATGATGGTAATCGAATTTTCGAGCGAGAAGGGGCCGTCGAATTTTAGCCCGTACAGCTCGCTCGGAATGCCGGGATTGGAATTGCCTTCCATCCCCCAGTTTCCGAGCGACCAGCCGCTCGTGGTGCCGTCGAGCACATTATTCTTGGTGAATGTCTTGCTCACCTCGAAAATGATGTGCGACAACTTCTTCTTCAGCAGCACGAAGTGATAGTCGTACTGCCAAGTGCCGTTGGGCAGCTCGGTGACGGTATAATGAAGGGTTGCCCCGCCATCATCCCACGACCCAGTGGCAAAAATACCGCCACCATCAGCCGAGGTCAACGCCCCCGAAACAGGGAGCGCCGACGCCAGTCCTGAGAACAAGGCCAACAAAATGGAAACCGCCCATTTTTTCAACATGATGGTTACCTCTCCTTGAAGAACAACAAAGCACACGGGATGTGTGCTATAGGCATTCTGACATACTTTTTAGGAAATGTACAGAGGCACCCAATTATAACTGCTGGACTTTCGGACCCGAATACGGTATATTTTGCCCACTTTGCCACTTCCCTTTGTGGCTGAAGCCCGATCAAAAAAATTGCAATTTTATGAAAACAAATAAGTCATTCACCAAGCGAATTAAGGTGACCAAGAACGGCAAGCTCGTTGCGCGAAAGCCTGGGCAAAACCACTTCAACGCCCGTCAAACCGGACGAGAGCGTCTCGCTCGCAAGCGCACCCAATTACTCACCTTAAGCAAGCGTATTACTCGCCGTTTCCTCCCCAAGACAGGAGCATAATTAACAACGATTAAGATAGAACTATGGCACGTGTAAAAGGAGGCCTAATGGCCCAAAAGCGCCGACGCAATATCCTCGCTGAAGTAAAGGGATATCGTCTCCAGCGCTCAAAGAAGAAGCGTGTAGCGCGTGAAGCAATCTACCACGCTCAGCTCCATGCCTTTGCGCACCGCAAAGACAAAAAGAATGACTTCCGTCGTCTCTGGACTGTTCGTATCAATGCTGCCCTGATGGCATTTGGTCTCAAATACAGCCGTTTCATCAACGTCCTCAAGACCAAGCAAATCCAGCTTGATCGTAAAGTACTCGCGACCATTGCGGTACAGAACCCTGAGGCTTTTGAACGAATCGTGAAGCAGGTAACAAAGTAACTTTTTCTAAAAAAGCCGCGCCCTTCGGGCGCGGCTTTTTTCTAAACTCGCTCTTAAAAATCAATTTCCACCTCCGCGTTTGGCTCTGGCACCAGCGCATTCACTCCTAAATAATCGCGTAAGCGCTGGGTAAGGAAAAGCGACGCCCGTTCTTCCCCCATTGTCACAAAGACTTGCTTGGGCATTTTATGTTCGATACCCTTGTGAACAAGTTCCAGTAATTGGTCGCGATCGGCATGTCCTGAAAATCCACGAATCGTTTCAATCCGTGCTTTCACTTTTACCTCCATGCCATCAATCCATACTCGTTTAGCGCCATCTTGAAGCAAGCGTCCAATACTCCCCACTGTTTGGTATCCTACTAGGAGCAACGTAGTATTCGCATCATCGAGATACTGTTTTTCATGTTGTCGAATGCGACCACCATGACTCATACCTGAACCGGCAATAATAATTTTTGCACCGGTATCACGCGCAATCATACTCGACTGCTTTACTGTTTCGGTAAATGAAAGTCCTGAAAAAGAAAAAATATCATCCCCACTCTGAATTTGCTCCTGTACCGTTTTTTTCAGATAGGTTGTTGCCTCGCGATAGATATCAGTCACCTTTATCGCCAGTGGTGAATCAAGATAGGTTTTAATTGGCGGCACAGACTTTGATTCAATCAAGTTATTAATCTCAAATAAAATTCCCTGCGTTCGTTCCAGTGAAAAGGCAGGAATAATCAAAGTGCCACGATTGCGGACTGTTTCTCGAATGTGATGCTGCAAGAGCGCGGTCCGTTCTGCCACTTCTTCATGCACTCGATCACCATACACACTCTCCATCACCAGATAGTCATATCCCGCTGGGACTTCTGGCTCGTTCATTAGCGGCTGAGGTACGTTACCCACATCACCCGTAAAGACCACTTTCTTATCACCCCGAGTGAAATGCACCATCGCAGAGCCAAGAATATGCCCCGCATCTGAAAGCTCCGCTTCTACTCCATCACCAAGTGCTATCATTTGGTGGTACTCAACAGTTTCCCATTGTAAAAACGCCTGATCAATATCCATTTGCCCATAGAGCGGTTCTCGCTTATCCCGCTCGGCTTCGTATTCCATAATCTTCAGCGCATCATCAAACATTACCTGCGCCAAATCGCGCGTCGGTTTTGTCGAGTAAATCTTACCCCGAAACCCGTCCTTTACCAGCTTGGGAATTCTTCCGATATGGTCAGCGTGAGCGTGCGTAACAAACAACACATCAACGTGTGTAGGGTCGTACACAAACGGTGTTTCGTTTACCACTTGCGCAAAATCATCACCCTGTACCAGACCGCAATCGACCAATACTGCCAACTTGCCGGTATCGAGCATAAAATTCGCTCCCGTCACTGAACCAACTCCTCCATAAAATCCAATTGTCGCACTCATATTATTTCATTCTATATACTCGAATAATACCATGCGCCAAGAGTCCTCCGGTAAGCCCTAGCAGTAAATCTTGCGAAGTGTCGATAACATAAATCAGTGGGTCATATAATCCAGCATAGCGTTCGAATAGTTCCCAGCCACTAATAATGAGCATCGTTATGATAAACACCGTTTTTGTGGTCGCCCGTAGCCGGAAGAACGAGATTGTCGACAAGGCATGTACCCCGAGCCCAATTAGTAGCCCTCCCCAAAAATGCATAAATATATCAAACCACCAGTAGTACCAGTACAGTGAGGTAAAAACAGCAAAAGCGTGTGCGAGCGCAAATAATGCTGCTGTAAAAATAAACACAATAACCAGCGGATGAATCATGTGGCTATAGTACCAAGGAAAGTGCTGGTCGCGAAATCACATGCCAAATTATTCAAGGAATTTTTGATTATAAAAACAAAACATCTAAACCCACGTTCGAAATAGTCACTTATTCCTTTTTCTCACGTAAAGAAAAAACCCCCTAGAGGGGGAGTCTTTTCAATGGAACCACGCGTATGCTCCTGATGAACAACATCAGGTGGGCACCATTTCTGTTTGGAATATTTGAAATCTCTTACGAGCTCTCGGCACCAAACACGACTACAGGCAGCCCCATACATATGTAATCAGAACATACGTATATGGTTCCACTTATTATGGTAGCACCAACTACGTTATTTGCCAAATGAAAAAGCCGCCCGCACTCCTATCGTAAAACAAATTAGAGTGCGGGCGGCTTTTTTACCAATTATTCACCTGCTCCGTCAAGATTCACATCGTACATGATACGTTCTTGCGCGGTCACATACTGCATGATTTCAGCTTCTTTAAACCAAATCTTAATCTCACGTTCAGCCTCTTCTGGCGATTCTGATTGGTGTACCAAGTTACGAACCGCACGATTTTCGTGAGTAGCGTGTCCATAAGAATCAAGCGTATAGTCACCACGAATTGTTCCCACGTCAGAAGTAGCAGGCTCGGTTGAACCAACAATTTTAGTTACTACCGCAACCGCCTTGTTTCCTTCCAAAACCATCGCCACCACCGGAGCAGCAGTCATATATTTGACTACCGTTCGAATAATATCTTTTCCGTATTCAATGGCGTCTTTCTCGACCGGCTTTCCTTGTTCAGTAAGTTCCGCGATAATTCCCTTTCCCTTTCGTTCATACCACTCATCACTCTTGTTGTAATGTTCAAGCAACTGCGCCTCTGTGGCTTCAATCATCTTCATCGCGCTAATTTTAAGACCAGTCTGTTCAAAACGCTTAATCACCTCACCGACGAGGCTTCGCTGTACGGTGTCTGGCTTAAGCAAGACAAGCGATCGTTCTTGATTTGGAAGTTTTTTCATAGAAAACATTATTAAAATAATGCGCGCAGTATAGCAAATATAACGAAAAAAGCACGATAAATTCTGTCATAAATCAAACTACTTAAAATTATTTTGTTAGAATCAATGGCCCTTTTTCTGTAATGGCAACAGTATGTTCAAAATGAGCGCTCCAGCTACCATCTTTGGTATATACGCTATAGCCATCACCCTCATCATCAAAATACACATCGGGCTTGCCAATGTTTACAATCGGTTCAATCGCGTACACATGTCCCACTTCAATTTTTGGACCAGTACCGGCTTTTCCGAAATTCGGAATCGTTGGTTCCTCATGAACTGCGTACCCTACTCCATGTCCGCAAAGTACCTCCACCACCGAAAACCCACGTGATTCAACAAACTGCTGGACGGCAGCACTGATGTCTCCAATTCGTCCGTCCGCTTTTGCCGCTTTGATTCCATGAGCCAACGCTTCTTGAGTGACGGCAAGAAGTTTTTTTGCTTCTTCAGAAATCTCCCCTACTCCAACGGTAATACCTGAATCAACCACCAACCCTTTATATCCAATTGACATGTCGATATTAACCGTATCACCATCACGCAAGATCACCTCCGCCGATGGGATTCCATGTTGTACACAATCATTCACCGAGATACATACCGCAGCAGGATAAGGATAGGCAGCGAAAGTTGGATGATACCCAAGGAGTACTGGTTCAACACCGTATTCTTCTACCAATTCCATAGCGCGATCATCAAGCGCCAGCGTAGAGACTCCTGCCTTTGCCTCCTTTGCGATTTCACGCAACATTGTTGCCAATATATGCCCCGCCTCTTTCAAGATTTCTATTTCTTCTGGTGTTTTTTTGGTAATCATATAGTTATTCCTAACGCCGCTAGTATTTGCTGATGCACTCCTTCAATCGTATCAGTACCTACCAAATCATGAACAAACGTATCGGGACGATTGCGATAAAAATCAAGCACCGGAAGCGTATCATCATGATACCAACGTAAACGGGTTTCTATGGACTCAGCAGTATCGTCCGCACGTGCTCGCTCGTACATTCGCTTTCGCACAATTTCTTCTGGAGTGTCGAGATTCATTACATGTAGATGCGCCCGCTCAAAGAAACAGAGTGCGTCATCAAGTACTTCAGCTTGTGTTGCCGTACGCGGAAAGCCATCAATCAAAAGATGGCTCTTGGGATCAAGCTGATCAATCATTGCCTGCCCCCACAAAATGTGGGTTAAGAAATCTGGCTGCAGTGCCCCCGTATCCAGCGTTTGACTGATTTTTCGTTCGGCAAAGGTTTCATGTTTAGCGGCCAAGGCACGAAAGCGACGTCCAGTCTGAATATCAACCACCCGTCGAGCGGGATCCTTTTCGGCAATAACCCGTCGAAGCAGTTCGATTTGTGTACCTTTTCCACTTCCCTGTGGTCCAATAAAAATAACGGTGATTGGTTCCATACTTTATAATTTACATTTATTAGCGGCGTCAGCAATAACGTGTTCAAACTGCGCATAAGCGGCAGTAATCTCACCACTGTTGTCGATAATTACATCAGCGAGTGGTTTGGCTTGCTGCTCAACCAAGTATCGTTCATAACGGGCATGCAGTTCTGTTTCACTCATCGGGGCGCGCGCTTCCGCGCGCGCCTTAAGCACCTCCCATCCGCCCGCTTCAATATACACTACGGTTAAGTGTTCTCGAGGAATAAGAGTCAACAACTGCTCCACTCCTTGTAATTCAATCTCTACAATAACCACCTCCCCCTGTACCAAACGAGGTAAGATTTCACTCTTTAAGGTGCCGTACTTGTTACCAGCAAATACTGCCCACTCCAAAAACTCACCTTGTGCCACTTTTTCATCAAATACTTCACTGCTCACAAAATAGTAATGTTTGCCATTGATTTCTCTTGGGCGCATCGCGCGAGAGGTACAAGAAATGGTATGCTTCAGCTCCGGAAACTTTTCAAGGGCGTGTTTTACGATTGTTCCCTTTCCACTCCCTGTTGGCGCCATCACCACAATCACGTGACCGCGTATAGTATCTACTATTGGTTGCATGTCAAAAGAGAGTAGCAACTTTTTGAGAGCGACGCAACAACTATGGTATGCTACCCATTATGCACCGAAAACACATCATCACCATCTCCGGAAAGCCAGGAAGCGGCAAATCATCAACCGCTGATAAAGTAGCGGAACTGCTCGGCTACACTAGACACTCATCTGGAGACATGGTCAGGCGAGTACTTTCCAAAAAAGGCATGACCCTAGCTGAATACAACGCGAAAGCGCAAAATGATCACGATCTTGACGCTGAGGTTGACGAACAACTACGAGCACTCCGCACCAAAAAAGACATTGTGGTTGATTCTCGTCTCGGATTTTACTGGATTCCTGAATCGTTCAAGGTGTATCTCGATCTTGATCTTGACATTGCTACCGCTCGAATTTTTAAGGATTCAATCAGCAATAGCATGCGTGGCGCAGTCGAATTTGAATCACACTCTCTTGGTGACGTCGCCAAGCAAGTACGCGAACGAATGCTCACTGAGCAAAGCCGATTTCGAAAGCTCTATGGAGTAGACCCGTACGATAAAAGTCATTTTGATTTAATTGTTGATACCTCAAGACAAAATCCGCAGTCAGTTGCCATTGCGGTGTTTGATGCTTACCGTGAATGGCTCGACACTGAAGTGTGGGAGCAGCAGCACAATGAAGTACCACTAGGATATTCCTTTAAAAATCAATATTAAAAAAAACGGGCGCCGCGAAGCGGCGCCCGTTTTTTACCTCTACTCCTCCTCTTTTATTAAACGAGGGTCTGGGCGCTTCGCCACCAAGAAAAATAGTACTAGCAGCACCATTCCCGCCATTCCCATCCCTACCCAAGGAATCCATGGATTCCGTTCAGTAAAGCGACTTTCTTCCGTGTCACACACATCACCAACGCCATCGACGTCCGTGTCTTTTTGATCACGATTCGGTTGGGTTAGACAATTATCGAGACCGTTATTCACTCCATCTCTGTCCCAGTCGTCACACACATCACCCCGACCATTACCATCAACATCTTCTTGTAAAGCATTTTGATCATTCACGCAATTATCTAAACTATCAATGACTCCATCAGCATCAACGTCTGCTGGCTGATATAGTGGATTTACACCAAACGAATCAATCTCTGTTGACACCACTCCTTCATCACGACGTAAATCTCCTGTTTCGGTGATAATACTTTTAGAGTATCGATCGGCACTATAGTACACCGTATAGGAATAGGCTGGTTGAGCCAAAAATCTCAAAAACTGTGATCGTTCGACAGTCGGACGCTTTTCAATAAACTGCAACTCGGCGATACGGAGTGGTTGAATATAAGAAAAACTCACTTCAAATTCTGATGCCGTTGTTTCAGGAAAGAACACGGTATTCCCCATGAGAGTCGTCTTATTCACTACCGTCTGATACTCGACACCACCAAGCTCTTTGGCGCGTACTTCTACCGTAAGCGGCAAAGCAACATACTGACCAAGTCGCAACGTTAATTGCGTAGTAGTAATTGGCAAAGAAGTGTTCACCGATAGCGTCACTTTTCCTACCCCTTCATTTGGTACCGGAAAATTTGTAAACGTATTCAAATGACCATCAAGCAAGCTGGCGATATTTGTTGGTGGAACAGAATTTCCTTTCATCGTAACCATTGCTGTTTGTTCCTGTCGGAGATACCCTTCGTAGTACAATCCTGTTTCATGCTCATAGACCAAAAATCGCTCTCCCGTAGCAACAGGTTCGGGCAACGGAACTTCGAGCACTGTCGGCACCATCACCGACACCTTTGAAACCTGAAACTTTTTTTCAAAAGCAGTTTCAGGACTGCTGTTTACTGGCAAGCGTACGGTGGGAGTAGTGGCAGCAACCATTTGTGGCAGCCACAACATAATAAACACGAATGAAACTATTTTTTTCATAGAGAAATGATTACTCCACATCTGATACTATTTGTTCTTTCTTCTTTCTAATAAAAGCCGTTGAAATCAAGAGGATACCAATGACAAGGAATGTCGCAATCCTTCCCTCAAGCTCCATGTTCCACACCTCAACGAGCAGTAATCGAATAACTACAAATGCGATTAGCGTTCCACCGATAATTTTATACAACAATTGTTGACTGTTTGCCCCTTTCATAAACAGTAGAATGCCCACCACAGTGTAGATAATCAGCGAAAGCATTGTTGCCACATCAAACGACATGAGCCCATGGAGTACGAGCCAAACCAGTGACACTGCATACATACCACCGATAGTGAGTAACGTTCCTGCGGTGGTAATGACGAGAGGATTTTCTCCCTCCTGTTTACCTCGTTCATAGAGATACCAGCCGATTAGGGAAATAATCACCACTACCGCCACCAACACTGTGCAGTGCTCGGCAGGAATTCCAGAACGCCAGCCACGCACCGTGAAACTCTCAAGTGAAAGCAATAGTGGTACAGTAAAGAGCCAACTCATTCGAGCCAGTATTG
>Ga0268298_10002302_pt1 | contig 21029 bp, 26 predicted proteins | sample WWTPWeurt_MetaG_FD_194462 | JGI IMG/M metagenome (GOLD analysis project Ga0268298, IMG submission 194462) | Activated sludge microbial communities from WWTP in Nijmegen, Gelderland, Netherland - WWTP Weurt | ecosystem: Engineered > WWTP > Aerobic digester > Activated sludge | place... | reverse complement strand
CACACAAACTCGGGGATCGAGTCAAAATTGTTGGTGGGGTGTCTAAGGATGTAATCGGTGTGCATGGTCATATTGGAGAAATCCGGAACGGAGCATTTAAAGGAGCACCTAAGACATATACGGTAGATTACCAACACCCAAAACACTCATCAAAGAACACAAGCTCGATACAATTATCTAAAGAACATATACGCGGAGCTAAACCTGGAACGTTGGGAGAGGGTCTAGACGAAGGAATCCTCTCTAGAATCACAAACAAAGTCATGGGAGCCGCACCCAAAGAACCAAAGTACAAGGTTGGACAAGTTGTCTCATATGAGACAACGGAAGACCAACCTGATTGGAAAGACCGAGGGCGCGGCAAGGGTACCATCACAAAGTATTCCAATGGTCACTACACTGTCAACGGAAATCCTGTAAACCACTTCGACATTAAGAAGGTACATGAATCCATCGACGAAGCCAAGATGGCAATGCCACTGAAGCTCCATCCATATCACACCAAATCCGACGCGGAGCTTCGTGGTATCGTTAAAGATGCGGGAGAGACGGCTCGGGTGCAAAAGGGAATGTCCTCAGAGGGCAAGTACCTAGACCAGATGAATGACGCTAGCACCGTACTCCACTATCGCTCTAAGGGCGGAAAGCAAATTATGGCAACAAACCCAAGGATGGTAGCACCCAAGCCAACCGACGATAGCATCAAAGCGAAGCTCGCGAAGTGGAAGAAGAATGAGTCTGTTGATCTAGACGAAGATACAGAGCTCGTTGAAGTCTCAACTGCACTCCTGAAGTCTTACGCAGAAAAGGCGCGTGAGGATGCAGAGAAGCTCACCAAGCAAGGCGACGCAGCAAAGACGGATAAGACGAAATTAGCAAAGTATGTCAAGGCAACCAAACGCCATCTGAATGCCCACAAAGCAGACGACAAGATCTCCAGCAACGAATTTTACGGAAAGAAATAAGATGAAAACAACAAAAGAACTTCTAGAGTCTATCACCAAAAGCAAAGTTGCCCGCAGGAACAAGCTGACAGGAGGGAACCCCAAGAGGGACATCTCTTCTCAGGAGGTTAAAGACCAGATGGCAGCGTCGGTAAAAGCAACTCTCGATAAATTCGAGCAGGAGAAAAAGGCAGAGGCAGCCAAGAAAATTGGAGTGCGAAAAGAATCAGATGAATCCACGCTAACGCAAGCACTGGACATCCTGGAGGACCTGGAGTCTGAGGAAGAGATTGCTGAGTTTCTAGAGACCCTAGATGAAGATACCTACGCGGAAGTGGAAAATGCTCTCAATGAAGTTGAGCTGGATGAAATAAGCCAAGATACCGCCCGCAGTTACGCTCAAAAGGCCAAGGTTAGCCAAAAGAAGCTAGTCGCTCAAACGTGGTCTAAAGATCTACATAAGGACGACGTTCCGAAGCTAGTCAACAAAATCGAAAAACGTCAAGATGGACTCAACCGCGCTCTTAGCGATAAACGTTATTACAAAGAATCTACACTCGAAAAGGCGATCTCAAACTATCGTTCTATCAACGAGGGTACATGGACACTAACATCAAAGGATGGAATCCAGAAGAGGTTCAAAGACGACAAATCTCAAGCAGCCAAAGATTGGGTGTCCGGAAACCAAAAGAAAGAGAAGATCATGAGCGCCAAAGTTCCAAAAGCTGCAGCAGTTTCCTTGGATACCATCTGGCGCAAAGTTGAAGATGTTGTGGGCAACATCTACCCAGACGGAGACCCAATCGACTACCTCGGACCGTGGTGCAAGAAGCAGGGTATTGACTACTCCATGGTCGATAAGGCAGCGAAGAAGCATGGATTCAAAGACGTCTACGCTTACTGGGACTCGATGAGCGAGCATCTGGGTTAACTCCAGATCCACTAAATACTTCAAAACACTGATGGAATAACCACATGAAGACATTCAACGAATTCAACAAAGAAATCTCGGAAGCCGATTTTGGCTCAATGGCATCGCAGCTTAAGAAGTACGGTGGAAAAGAGAACGTCAAGGACACCCCAAAGGCTCCGCAAACCCGTTCCAAGTATGCTCCAGACTACACCATGACTGGGCATAAGGAAAAGAATACCTCTACAGGACGTCAATATTCCAAGGTTCTTCCAGATTACGACGATGAAGATGACGTCAAGTCGGCTAAGAAGTCCGTTACCACAGGAGCAACTCCTCAAGAGAAGCGCGGTCGTGGTCGTCCAAAGGGTGTAGGAGCAAAGGCCGGTCAGTACAAGCCGCGCGATCCTGAGAAGAAAGCAGCATCTGCAGCAAAAGCAGCGGCATCCAAAGCAGCCAACAAAGCAAAGAAAGCAGCTCTGACGAATGAGGATTGCGAAGAGATCTTTGAAGGTCTGACGTTTGATGACATTATTGAAATGATGCTCGAAGAGGAGTATGAGCAGCTGGATGAACTGAGCAAAGCTACTCTAGGTTCCTACATCAAGAAAGCATCCAAGGACGTGGGATCGAAGAACTTCACATCTGGATTCTTTGACCGAGATGCAGACGACTATGGTGAGAACATGCCAGCAAAGAGGAAGTCTTATGCAGCCCTGCAAAAGGGAGACAAGCGTCAAGCAGGTCTTGAGAAGGCAACAGATCGTCTAACTAAGGAATCTGTAGACGAGGCAGCTGACGTCAAAGTAGGGTCCATTGTTACCCCAAAGATTGGACCACACGCCGGCAGACCACATACCGTGATTCACGTGCACGATGATGGTACCTTTAACATTAAGCCCAATATGGATGTCAAGAAAGTCAAGTATCACCTGGGCGCAGCACGCTGCTCCAAGAAAGACTTGCAGGAATCTGAGTTTTCTCTTGAAGAACTAGAGCTATTCATCGAATCCGAAGAGTTCAACGAGCTAGATGAAAATGAGCTGGGTCTCTTGGAGGGTATCTTCAATGAGTCCTCCGATACCGTTGTCAAAGACAAGAGCGGAAAAGTCGTTAAGTTCAAACACAAAGGGGATTGGAAAGACTCTAAGAAGGATCCAATCGTAGACAAATCTGGAGCAAAGCACACAGCACATTCCAGAGTTAGAGACTTGGCACGAAATGCAATCAAGCGCGCCAGCAAAGGCGAAATCAACTTTGTACAGTCGCAAAACGAATCTGAAAAAGCCGGAACAAAGCCGGTGATTAATGACGCAGTGGCATTCTATGCCTCAAAACTAACCAGTAACCTAATCAAGGAATAAAATCATGCCATTATTTGGAAATATTGATGATGCAAACTCGAAGCCCAAGTGGCTCTCTTCTGCAGAAAAAGCAGAGACATTTTTCGTATCGGTTGAGGAAGCTCAACTGGCAACCAACAAAGCAAAGGGCATCACCGGCGCTGGATGGTATAAATTGACCTCTAAAGTCGGCGCTGACGGCACCAAGAGAAATTTTGCCGAATGTCTCGTTGCTATGAGCATCTTGAATGCCACCTCCGGGGATGCATCCGATGACGCTTATGTTGCGGATGCAGAACTTGCGTTCACCACACAACCCTCTGGAGCAAACGTAACAGCACCAGCAGCATCTTCGTTCACCGTAGTTGTTGACCCATCCGCAGGTGCTACGTACCAGTGGCAAGTCAAGGTTGGAGCAGCGGCTTACGCCAACGTAACCAACGCAGGTGTCTACACAAACGCAACTACAGCAACCCTGAATATCTCGGATAGCACCGGACTCAGCGGAAACAAGTATCGCGTGGTGGTTACAAATGCAGCGACTACAGCAGTCGTTACATCTAAGCCAGCAACGTTGACGGCAGTTGAGCCTACATTCGCAGCATTGACTCAAGCAGTTAATCGCTCCGTGACAGCACCAGAAGCAACGACCTTTGGTCCGGTTGCAGTTGTAGCGGGTATCGCATCGACGAGCTATCAGTGGCAAGTCAAGGTTGGAGCAGCAGCTTACGTTAACGTAACCAATGCAGGTGTCTACACAGGAGCAACGACGGCAACGTTGAGCATCTCTGACAGCACGGGCTTGGACGGCAATATGTATCAGTGCGTTGCTACAAACAACACATCTGGAGCCGTGGTTACATTTGACGCGAAGACTCTGACGGTTGCCTAATAAGCGACTACATACTTGATGATTACAGAGAAAAACTTTCTACAACGAGCTCTAAAAGCATATGAAAATCCTCAATGCATTACATTAGATGAGTTCAAATCGGATTTAGATCGTTTTTCTCATGTCAAAAAGTTAATAACCAAATACAAAAATGGAACAGGTGCTTTGAATGAGCGCCTGATTCTCAACCACCTTGTTATTTGTTTCAATGTTTTTGGGGATGAATCTATATTATTGGCAATGTATAGAGTTTCTAAAGAGGATTGGGACGTTTTGTTTCCATTCTTTATTTTGTTAGATCGATTACCAGATCATATACAGGAATATCATTTAAATACATCAGATGTTACTTTGGATTCCGAAGTAGTCACTCTGTTAAGGAAAATCTAATGAGAGTCGTTGATTCAATAATTGCCCTTCGGATAGTTTATCTCTTGACTGTGCCATTCAATAAAACGGATGCATATAAGTTGGGTCTAATCGACGAAAATGGCAACAAAATTAAAAATGCAGAGACTTCAGACGAGAAAAATGCCACATCCATGTTGCATAGATTAGTTTGGAATATCAAGAAAGTCTTTGCATTAGTACCGGGCGGAAAGACCAGAATTGGGTCTCTCGTTGCGGCATATATGCTTGTGAGAGAATCTCATGAGATGAAATTAAGTGAAGAAGATTCTCTTAAATACTTTAATGAGAATTTCGACAAAGTTTGGAATCTCCCGTTTGAGGAACGTGAATGGGTAGAAGATGCCATCACAACTTTAATTGAAGATGCCCCAGCAAATGCAACTGGCGCAGAAGTTTCCACAAATACCCCAACAGTCAAACGCGGAAGAAAATTTGCAGAATTCCAAATCGACGACGATACATTCAGCAAATTCAAAAATGGAAAATCCAAATATCGCAGATGGGCTGCATATTTGAATCTAGAGGATTCTACCCATAAACAGATTTATGAGTTTGCCACAAAGAATAGAACCGGTATTATCGTTCTGAAAGATTCCAAAGGAACACTAAAGGGAATTAGATATTCCAGAAAAGGTTCCGGTAATTGGGCGAATATCAAAAGAAAACCACAACAAATCGTGGAAAGTTCTTTATACACAGAAATAGAAATAGAGAATATCGAATTATGATTAATATAGACAAAATCGAAGATGAGGTGTACCTAATGACATTACTCAAGGCTCTAGAACAATATGGAAATCAGATATTGGATATTAGCCACCTATCTCATGGAAATAAACAAAAAGTCCTGGCTGCATATAACAAATTGCAATTCAAGTCTAATGCAAATAAAACCCCAGTCAAATTGTCTATTCTGACGGATAAACCCAAGACGGTGGTTTTGGAAGTTGAAGACATTCTCCCAATGGAAATTGCTCAAGAAGTAATCGAAGTCGCAGTCGCAGAACCAAAAGTAATTGAAGTCGCAGAACCAGAAGTAATCCCGGAAGATTATCGAGAAGAACTTGATACTGCAACTCCAGAAGTAGCAACTCCTAGGAAGAAAAAGAAATGATTGAATCCATATTGATGAATTATTCCCTAGGGATAATCTTCATCTCAATTGTCGCTATTCTAGCCGGATATTTTCTTCCATTCTTTGGTCAATATAGGGTAGCAGTCCAATTTGTTGGTATCGTACTCCTGTCCTACATGCTATTTCTGTCCGGGAAAGATTCGGAGAGGGACGTATGGGAAGAAAAGATGTCCGAGGCAAAAGTGGAAATGGCTAATCTCAGAGCAGCTAGCGAGAAGGTCAACACCCAGACCATCATTAAGTACGTGGACAGAATCAAGTACGTGGACAAGATCAAAACTCAAGTTGTGACGGAGTTTATCACAAAAGAAAATGATGCAGCATGCACAGTGAATGGTGGATTTGTGAACCTACACGATTCTATCGTAAAGGGTCTTCCTGCGGAACCCAAAGAGACTGACTCCCAACCCTCAGCAGTTAAGCTGTCTGAGATTGCAGAGACCGTCAAGATCAACTACTCCAATTTCCTGCTCAACAGTGAAAAATTAGAGGCCCTCCAAGGGTGGATTCGTGATCAAAAGGAGTTGAGGAAATGAAATACGCTATATTTCTGGTTTTGCTTATGATGGTGGGATGCTGGGAAACCATGCCTACAAAGCAGGAGTTTCCGTCTCCTCCATCTCAGCTAATGGAGCCACCAATTAAGCTGGTCCCACTAAAGACACACTGAGACAGCACTGAGACAGCACTGCGTGCTGGGACTCGCCTACGGCTCGTCCGGGACACATATAAGATAGATACTTACACTAGCAGCACTGGGTAGCAGCACAAGCACAAGCACTTATGTATTGTAGCATTCTATAGAAACCTTGTCAAATTTATTTTCGCGTGACCTATGGCTAACATTTCCATAGCACCGGAGTAAGTGATGGCAAGGTTCTTTTCTTTTCTCCGAAATTCCCAAAACGACGTAAGGTAGTGGTACTATTCGCCAAAAACGTCAAGAAATCTTCTTTAGAATCAATAGGTTACAAGGGGAATTTTGGTGATTTCCTGTCGTTTTGTGAGCAGCCCAGGACACTATAAAGTTGACTCTCTGGGGTCTATGTTATACAATAAATTATGTCTACATTGTATATTGATTTGAAGTATGCTGCGATGTTATCCGCCCGCCTGCAAAATTTCAAACAAATCAAGGCTCATCTTTACACATTCTCCCACAAATGTGAAGAGGCGACTTACGGAAAGCTCAAAACACGAGCATACATCCTCCCTGCCGGCGATCACATGAACGTCTATTGCCATCACTGTGGAATGTCGCATAGGCTGTCGACTTTCATGCACGATCTTGATCCCAACCTCTACCAGGAATATCGCTTGGAGACGTTTAAGGAAGCACACGCTCCAGATAAGAAGATCAGCATTGTATTTCCGGACTTTGAAGAGCCCCCAGAACAAAAGCCCACCCAAAACGACGATACGATTATTTGGGTCCAGGATCTTCCCGCGACACACCCAGTGCGGAAGTACGTACAGACCAGGAAAATCCCAGAGGAGTTCTTCTCGAAGATTGGTGTGGTTGCGGACTTTAATGCTTTTGCTGGCAAGTACATGGATTCCTTCAAAGAGAAAAAGAAGGTCTATCCGAGGCTCATCCTCCCATTTTTTGATAAAGACGGGAGCGTTTCGATGTATTCCTGTCGTGCATTTGGTAAGGAGCAGCCCAAGTACATCAAGCTGAAGGTGAAAGATCAGACGGACCATATTTACGGACTTTGGCGCATAGACGAAAATAAGGACATCTTTGCGCTTGAGGGGCAGATTGACTCCTTGTTTCTGGATAACGCGATTGCAGTTGGATCTGCAGACTATAGCTCCAGGTATCTTGAGGAACACAAGGACAAGATCATCGTCGTGCCAGACTCAGACTACAAGAGGAATCCTCAGGTCTTCCAATCCCTCATGAAAGTTGTTGATGCTGGGTTTCGGATCGCTCTGATGCCAGAGTCCATTCCGTGGAAAGACATCAACGATTGTGTGGCAAAGGGCGGGTATCAAGGAAAAGTCATCCAAGACATTCTACTAAATAACATTTCAAGCGGCGTCGCTGCCAAACTAGAACTAAATTATAGGAAACGATTTTAGCATGAATCCACATAAGAATCGAGAGCTTTTTTCGTCCTTTCCTGTAATCGACAAAGAATTTGATTTGGTGTTCGTAGACGCAGTTAAGTTTGTGGGAGACGATAACGAGGAATCTTTTGTTCCCATCATCCGGTACGTTATGAAAAACAAAGAGGACCACACTATAGATGCTGGCTTTACTCTCAGAACCGGAGCAATTTTAGAGTCCATAGACGATGTCTCTAAATTTGTAAACACCGTCGTTGGTGTTAGATTTTTTGCTGTGGACGTGAGTGCTCTTGGCACAATCTACAACGAAAAGATGGAATCCATCCAAGATGTGGATTGGAATGACATCATAGCTAAGTCAAAAGAATTCTCGGATTACGAACCCAAAGAAAAACAGTATCTGCATTAATTTGCAACTCAAAAGGGAAGGACCCGTCGTGGGTCCTTCCGCATCATTACAATAAAGGAAAAACAATGACGGAAATCGGAGCCACCATATTTCAAACCGAATTTAGCCAAGAGGTTTGGGAGAATACCTACAAGCACCACACAGATAACACAATTAACGACACATTTAGACGAGTAGCTAGAGACATTGCTTCCGTAGAGGAAACCGAGGAAAAGAAGAAGGAGTGGGAAGACAAGTTCTATGAAGCCATGAGCGGCTTCAAGGTGATCCCCGGCGGTAGGATTTTAGCCAATGCTGGTGCTGATTGGGCGGGCACCACAATGATGAACTGCTACGTGGGACCTCTCCCCAAGTATGATCTGGACTCGATCGATGGAATCTATCAAGTGCTTGTCGATCAAGCCAACACACTGAAATCCGAGGGTGGCTGGGGTATGGATTTCAGCTGGATTCGCCCGCGTGGGTCCTTCATCGGCGGCATTGGAGTGGAGTCTCCTGGATCTATCCGCTTTATGGAGCTATTCGACAAGAGCTCCGATATTATCACCTCCGGCAGTGGTAAGAAATCCTCTAACGGAACAGCAAAGAAGAAGATCCGCAAGGGTGCCATGATGGCTACTCTGTCGGTGACTCACCCAGACATCATCGAGTTTATTACAGCGAAGCAGACTCAGGGTCGCTTGGCTAAGTTCAACATGTCCGTCAATTGTACGGATGATTTCATGACTCTGGTTAACTTGGGAGACCCGGATGCGGAATGGAATCTGGAGTTCCCAAATACCAAGCACCCAAAATACAAAGAGGAATGGTTTGGTAACATCAAAAACTGGAAAGCAAAGGGATATGAGACAATCGTTTACAGCACCGTCAAGGTCCAGTGGCTGTGGAATCTCATCATGGAATCCACCTACAACCGCAACGAGCCGGGCGTGCTATTCCTGGATCGTGCTAACTCCTTCAACCCGCTATCGTACGCAGAGTTCATTCTCAGCACTAACCCCTGCGTAACCGGTGATATGGTGGTTACGGTTAAAATTGACGGGAATGAGGAAACGTGCACAGTAGCGGATGCGGTTTCATTGTCTGCTCTTGGAAGTAATGTTCAGATCTATTCTAGAAACATTGCAACCGGAAAAGATGATTTCCATCCGGTGTCTTTTGCGGGAATGACACGGAGAAATGCGGAAATTATCAAAATTACCGATAGCGCCACAGGAAAATTTATTAAGGTTACTCCCGATCATAAAGTTTACACGCAAAACAGAGGATATGTAGAAGCGAAAGACCTTAAAGAAACGGATGTTTTGATGTTCGACTAACCCTTAGCAGGTTCGCATTTTCACTAAATAATTTGTAAACATCACAAGGATTAGTGGAAATGCCAACAAAAATATCTAAAATTGAAGAGTATCCGAAAGAAGTTCTGGATAAATTTCTCAAATCTCACGATGAGAAAGATCTTTTATGTAAATGTGGAGAATTGAAGAGGATTAGATTAAATTCTTCTACTACAGTGATTGATTATTATTGTGGAGATAAAAAGTGTCATAAGTTTTATGGAAAGCTTAGACCAGAACATTCCGCGTATATGAAAAACTTGGCTGCCTCCGGAAAAAATGATAAATTTTCTTCTACATTAATGAAGCGGGGAGAATTGAAAAATCCAAAAGTAAATTCGATTGAATTTATTAAAACGAAGTTGACAAATAAGGGAATAGACATAAACGGGCTTTCAGAGTCTGATATCCGAAGTCGAAATTCAAAATATGAGTCCGAAAAACAATTCTCCCCAGAATACATAAGCAAAGCGGTGATTAAGTTTTTAGATAAGCACAACCTATATAAAGAATTTGGAAACCCAACATTTGAGAGTCTTTTAGCTCTCCCTATAGATTCTCTTCTCAATATTAGATATAGAATGGCATCATGGCATCATTTTTTATATTGTGCTAAGAGATGCTCTAAAAATTATAAGAGAGATACATGCACTAACTTAAAATTTAATTTGAGAGGGTTGACCCTCGTAAGAACAAAATCTTCTTATGAAAGTGCCCATATTAGATTTTTTGAAGAAAATAATATACCTTGGGATTACGAACCGTTTAGAATAATCTGGAATGAAGAAAACGGAGCCACGTACACTCCAGATTTTGTTTTTGTTTATGACGGCAAGAAATTCATTCTCGAGACTAAAGGGTTTCTTTCCGAGAAATACAAAAATGAATATCTAACAACAAGAATAAATTCCGCATTTGATTATGCAAAAAATAATGAATATTCGGGGATGATTATTTCGTTTAAATCGTCCCCAGGAAATATAGAAGAACTGATTAATCAAACTATGAAAGAAAAGTATTAAATGTTAAAAATAGAAAAATGTGCGCGTGAAGATGTTTATGACTTCACCGTTCCAGCAACTTCCAATTTTTATGCTAATGGAATTTTGGTCCATAATTGCGGAGAACAAACTCTACCAGCAGGCGGTGTTTGCGACCTGGGAACAACCAATCTAACGCAGTACGTTCGCCCAGACGGAAAGGGATTTGACATTCCAAAGTTGACTGCGGCTGTGAAGACCTTAGTTCGTTTCCTGGACAACGTTAATTCAAGAAGCCGTGCGCCGCTGCCGCAATACGAATACTCCATGCAAAACAAGCGTCGTATTGGTTGTGGTGTTATGGGATATGCATCTTCCCTGTTCATGATGAGGGTTCGTTTTGGATCTCCAGAAGCAGCAGCAATCCGAGATGAAATGATTAGCGCATATGCGCGCGCAGCATACGAAGCCTCGATCGACCTTGCTGCAGAAAAGGGAATGTTCTCGCTTTGCGATCCACTGCAACACGCTGAAGGTCTCTTCATCAGTCAGCTTGGTTTGAGTGAAGAGTATATGACGAAGCTTCGCAAGTTTGGTATCCGAAACAGTGCTCTACTGAGCCAGCAACCAAACGGCAACTCATCGATCTTCGCCAACATCGTATCCGGCGGTATCGAGCCAATCTTTATGCCTGAGTATGTTCGGACTGCTGGCGTTGTTCATGTTCCGGATCACTTGCTGTCGGTTACCCCTAAGTATTCTGAGGGTGTTTTTGACGAGACTTCCTTCTTCAAGTGGATTAAGGAAGGCGATGAGGATATCCTCATGGGCACAGACACAGATGGTACGGTGTACAAAATTGACCGCAACCGAGGTATGACTAAGGAAGTTCTCTGTGAGGATTATGGCGTCCGCTACTTGAAAGCAAGAGGGGAATGGGATCCAAAGGCCCCATGGGCGGTTACAACAACAGAGCTCTCGGTGATGGATCACGTTAACGATCTTCGCGGCTTCTCGAGATATACGGATTCTGCGTGCTCAAAGACATGCAACATCCCAAATGATTACCCGCTGGATGACTTCAAAAAGCTCTATCTGGAAGTCTACAATACGGGCGTCATTAAGGGATTCACTACGTACAGAGCGGGAACAATGGCAACTGTTCTGGCGGCGGTGGACTCCACATCCGCACCAGAGGAAATCATCCAAGATGATGTGAAGCTCCCAGACAGCCTCCCTGCAACTCTAAATACCTTAAGGTCGGAGGGAAGGAAGTGGTATCTCACAACAATTCTCAGTGAGGACCGCAGTCGTCCTGTGGCGCTCTTTGTGCAGACTAACAATCATGAGAAGAACATCACAGCAAACGATGCAACGGAACGACTACTGGCGCTGGCTAGAGGGAAGGGAATCCCAGAGAGACACGTGGCGGACGTTGAGAGGAAAATTGCTGGAGACAACAATGCATCCAAGATTTGCCGCGTGATTAGCCTCTGTTTGCGTCATGGAATTGCAATCAAAAGCGTGGTAAGTACGCTGGACAAGGTGGAATGTATTGTGGGAACGTTTGTGTTCCACATCCGAAAGTTCCTAGGAACATTCATCTTGGATGGAACAAAAGTAGAGGGTGAGTCTTGCCTTGAGTGTGGATCCCACAATGTGGTCTACCAAGAGGGTTGCAAGACGTGCCTAAATTGTGGAAGTAGCAAGTGCGGCTAAGGAGAAAATATGTATATCGCATTCTATAAATCTTCGTGGTGTAGTGGGTGCAAAGTTTTGGATGAGATGCTCAAGAATACGACGCTCCCATACCCCCTCATCACGATCGACATTGACAAGAACCCAGAGCTTGCTGCCCAGCGGTTTGCGACGGAGATCCCAACTCTCATGCTCATCTATGGGGATACGGTAGTGGCGCGTAGGAGCGGGTCCTTTACGGACCTCGATCTGAAGCTGTTCCTAGATGAGGGGAGGAAGTTCAATGAAACTTGCTGAGTACAGAATCGGCAGCTATGAATACAATAGCGAAACGCGAGAATACTATCGCATCATAGAGACGGTCTATGTGACCAATCGGGGCGATATCGTTCTTGAAGATAAGCACCAAGAGGACCTCTGGCTCTCTTGGCAAATTCCGGACAATTTCCATGATAAAATCTGGTAAGACTCTTTTGGTGTTTGGCTCTAGGACGTGCCTTCCGTGTTTGGATCTCAGTGAGAAGATTCTCAGATTAGGGGCAGATCAAAATGCTATCGTAAATCTGGATGTAGACTTGGACGCGGATCTATTTAGGGAATACGGTGTCTTCACTCTCCCCGTGCTTGTTCTCTTGGGCAAAACCGGGAAAGAGGAAAAGAGATCCGTCGGAGACATCACCGTCAACAAACTTCGAGAATTCCTTGCCCACTAAGTAAGCAGAGGAATTTTACAAAGGGAAAACAACAATGCAAAAAATCCAATTCAAATGCGACAACTGTGAAGCACACGGAACTGTTCGTCTACCAGACGACTGTGACGAGAACAAAGTCCAGTGCTGTCCGTGCTGTGGGGAGTTCCTCCCCGACATAGACGAGGATGACGAATAACTGGGTAGACTCTACTGGCGCTCCTGTTTTGGTTCCTCCCGAGGGCGCAGTCGGTTTTGTTTATTTGATTACTCGTACAGACACAGGCAGAAAGTACATCGGAAAGAAGCTTCTAAAGTTCGCTAGGACCAAGGTTCTCAAGGGAAAGAAGAAGCGGTTTCAGATTGATTCAGACTGGCTAACGTACTATGGGTCCAATGATACCCTCCAGGCAGAGGTTAAAGAGCTAGGTGAAGATCTCTTCAAACGTGAGATTCTACACTTTTGTTTCTCGAAGAGTGAGTGTAACTATATGGAATCCAAGTTGATTCTAACTATGGGAGCACTCCTTTCTGAGGATTTCTACAATCGCTGGGTGAGCATGAGGATAACGAAAACTCATGTGCTATCAGCACTCAAAAAGAACACATTCAATTGACATCTGTCATTTGGTGTGCTATAATTTATTATTAGGCGTTGAGAAACGCCCCCTTTCAATAGCTAACTCAAGGAGGTCATATGACCAACGCGACAAGTAAGCTCAAGGTTTCCGAAATCTTCGGACCCGCAGGCTACTGGAATTTTAACGTAGCCGAAGGCGGCTTTGACAATCAATTTGTAGAACGCTGGGGCGTCACACAAGGCGAGGGAAAGTATGTGGGCACGCGCTCCGTATTCGTCCGGATGTTTGGGTGCAATCTCCGGTGTCCCAGCTTCGGCTTGGAACATGGTCGCAAGACCACAGAGCCCGAGGCGTTCGCACAACAGATCCATCTCTACAAGAACATCTCCGAAACACCCGCAGCACAGTTTGGCTGTGACACCTACTTCAGTGTCTATCCGGAATTCAAATCCCTGAGTCCCATGTTGGACGTAAAGGAAGTCGCGCGCATGATTCTGCAGGCAGCAGGTGGATCGCTCTTCAAGAACCCAAACTCCCCAATCCACATCATCTTCACAGGCGGAGAGCCGATGCTTCCCGGATGGCAGAAAGCGTATCCTCAACTCATGCGAGAGATTTCCAAACAAGATGATGAGCGCTTTGTGATTCCTCTCACCGTCGAAACGAATGGTACACAAGAGGCAATTTGGAAACATTGGGAGGCCATTAACCAAAATTGCGAAATAACGTGGAGCGTGAGCCCCAAACTCTCTTGCTCTGGGCATACGGAAGAAGAGGCAATCTTCCCGGAAGTGGTTTCCGGGTATAAAGACGTCATCCCTTCCGATCTCTATCTCAAGTTCGTTTGCCAGAGCGTATCGGATTTGGATGAGGTTGATCATGTGGTTGCTAAGTACACAGACCGCATCGGATATCAACCCATGGTCTACATCATGCCCGAAGGCGGAACAACAGCAGAGTATCAAAAGCATTCCACAGTTGAGCTCGCTGGAGAGGCGGTAAAGCGTGGATACAACATTACGCCAAGACTCCAAGTTCTCATTGGCGCAAACCTAACAGGATGGTAAGATGACAGTAGATGCGTACGATACGCGACCAGCGATTCAGAAGAAGTACATCAGCACGAAGGAATACAAGGATGCATTCCCCGTTGCCTACAGACAGTGGAGAGCGGATAGCCATTGCAACCACGTTCATGGATACGCCCTGACGTTCCGCTTTTGGTTTGAGACCGATGAGTTGGACGTTCGCAATTGGGCTATGGACTACGGTGGCTTGAAGCCCCTGAAATCCACACTTGAGGATCTCTTCGACCACGTTCTCTTGGTTGCCGAAGACGACCCTGAGAAAGAAACCCTAATGGCGCTGCAGGGGGTTGGTGCGGCAAAGATTACGCTCGTCGACAAGACGGGATGTGAAGGTCTGGCGGATTGGCTTTATGAGTACATCAACACTATCTTCCTTCCTAACTACGGGAAAGCAGAAGCGGAACGTCTCTGGTGCTCCCGCGTAGAGGTGCGTGAGACCGCGGCAAATATGGCAATGCGATGTGGTCATCGCGAATGGAATGAATTTTAAGGAACAAAAATGAATGCAGATTACGAATTGGGTAAACAAGTACACGAACATCTCAAAATTAGAGGTGTGGAGACACCGGTCATCTCTGACGCTCTCGCGGCGAAGGATACGAAGAAAATAGCAGCGATTGAGAAGAACATGAAGAACATTATGGAGGTTCTTGGATTAGATCTCTCAGATGATTCTCTGATTGAGACGCCAAAACGCGTCGCAAAGATGTATGTCAATGAACTTTTTAAGGGATTGAACTACGAGAATTTTCCGAAGTGTACGGTTGTGGAAAATAAGATGAAGTACGACGAGATGGTCGTTGAGCGATGCACTATCAAAAGTGTCTGCGAGCATCATCTGGTATATTTTGGCACTGCGCATAACTCAGACCGTTTGGGTTGCTACGTTGCATATATGCCTAAGGATAAGGTCTTAGGATTGTCCAAAATCAATCGAATTGTGGATTTCTTTTCCAGGAGACCGCAAATTCAAGAAAGACTCACCGAGCAAATTGCAGAAACGTTGAAGTTTATTCTTCAAACAGATGATGTTGCGGTTATGGTGAGATCACAACATTTTTGTGTCTTGACTCGTGGTGTTGAGGACGCAGATAGTTACTGCATCACATCATTTGTGTCTGGGAGATTCAAGGAAGAGCCGGGAATCAAAGCGGAATTTATGTCGATTGCAAACCGGCGATAATCATCTTTCCTTCTCGGGAGTTGATGTGAACATATCGTTCGGGAAATTCTCTCCTTTGTGTTGTTGGTAATTGTAGAACCTTTTTGTCTACCTTATCAACAACCATTTCCTTACCAATTGCTGATGTGTTTTTGATTCTCGGGGTCTCTCTAAGAGCGTTATATTCTTTTGAGTTGATAGAGATATATCGATCTTTATTCGCTCGGAATTCTTCTTTTTGAATCTTAGTTGACTTTTGGGTGAATTTGTCGTAAACTACAGTAAGCCCTTGATAATTTTTTGATTCTTTTGTTTGTTTTTCGTAATTTCCACTCAAATTTCTGTATTCATAGCTTGATGGGTGGAGATACCTATTTTTATTGTTGAGATAGTCCTCTTTGGGGATGTAGATCATAGATTGGCTATCTTTATCAAACACAGCCATTCTACCCTTCAACTTTGCAGATACTCTACTTGAGACTTCTGGAATTTGAGATGTGTATTCTACTCCGTGGATTTTGACCAACATTTTCTTAAATTCGGGGCTGCAAAATGGAGAAAATGGATAATTTTCGTGACGGTTTATCCATTTTGGCAAAGACGCTACTTTCATCTTCCTCAATACTCTAGACTCCCAGTTATACGCAGCATCTGCAGACTCAAATTCTTTTCTAATCATGATAACATCCGGCTTCCCAAAATCTTCAATTAATAAATGCACGGCAGAAGAAGATGTGAAGTATGTTTTCATCAACTCATTTGGATTACATCCAGTTGCCATCCTGACACCATAATACCACTTATCCAAAGACTTCCATCCAATCAAATATGTATATGCTTTCATATCTTTCTCCTATATTCTTATTTAGTAAATTTGAATTGTTACCAAATGGTGTTCAATAATGTCCCAGCTTGAATACATAATGTCGGGTACCGGGTATAGCAGGTGCCACTCCTCCTTCTATCAAGACAACGCTGTGGAAAAAGAGAAGCTGAACGACATCTTCAAGAAGGTCAATCAGCTAACCAACCACAAGTTTGGCGCGCTATACAACGCCTGCACAGAATCTAATTTTGGAAAGCGACTGATGGAGTTTGATGCCTTCAGCACTATCCATGCCGATTCTGGCGGATTGCAGATTGTAACTCAGGGTGCCGAGATTACCGAGAAGCTCAAAAACGACGTCTACCACAACCAAGCCAAGTACAGCAATCTTGGCATGTGTTTTGATGAGATTCCTGTTACTATGGCGGACGGTCGCTCCAGCAGAAATGATACCTCTGGTAGAATTTTTGATAAGGATAATTTTCACGTTTATGCCGAAAACACAGGAAAGAACCTGCTAGATCAGATCAACGTATTTGATAAAGAGGGATCTGATTGCAAGCCCTGTTTGATTGCTCATGGAAATTGCGTCGAGACTTATGTTCAGTGGGTGGATATGGTTCTGGGGCAAATCCCACCATCCTTACATCATAGGATTGGTGGTGTAGCTATGGGTGGTGCCGCTTTGGGTGTCGGTCCTCTAGAGGACGTGCAGCGAGCATTTGCATTCTCTCAGCTCACCAACAACTTTGGGCATTTGCACATCTTGGGTGTTGGTGCTGTGGTTCGGATGCTCCCTTATGTGGAGTTTATCAAGTCCGGTCTCTACCCAAGCGATATCACTATCAGCTATGACTCCACGACGCATTCCTCCAGCATCGACTTTGGTGGATACTTCGCAAACGGCAAGACCAACAAGTTCGGGCGCACCTGGGGCTCTACGTACGATCTCATGATGGAGGGTATCAAGATGACTGCTCCAGATCTGAATGTCACACCCGAGGAATTACTTCGGGTTATGAACTCCAGCAAAACGAAAACTGCGGCAGAGAATGGGGATATCGGTCGGTTCTACATGACAAAGAATGCCGCTATCATCTCCGGAGTGATCAATTTTGCGCGTGAGGTGGATGCCTCAATGAAAGGAAACCGTGTCATGGAGAACGTAATCCACAAGCGCAAGGACTTCACTCCGCTGCGGCTCCTGGCTAAGATTCGAGACTCTAAGGACATGGCTGAGTGGGAACGGCTGGCTTCCGGGTTCATGACCTCCAAGAAGATCCAGTCCGTCGCAGGATCGTCTCTAGATGAGTTCTTTTGACATTGGCACTTGGGTGTGCTATAATTATGGTTACATTGAAAGGGTTTGAAAATGGCAGTGACAGTTAAGAAGAAGTTTTGGGGTTTGGATTGCATTATCCGCCACGATTATGAGGACAAAGAGATTCAGGAGAAGCTCAAGGGCTATCAGAAGAAGAGCGCCGATGCATTCCTCCATTTCTGTACCAATGTGCCAAACATGAAGTACGGTTCGTTCTTGGACGTGGGCTGCGGCGACGACTACGTTCTCAATCTTATGGATGGGAAGTTTGTGGAGCGTTGCGGAATTGATCTCTATCCAGGAGCCGATTACGATAACGTCTATGTGGCGGATTGGTACACGATGGCAGAGCCCCATCAGGTATTCTATTCTGACACACACAAGACGCCATACAAATTCGACGGCATCTTCATCAATCACTCGATGGAACACGCCGAGAACGTCTACGCGCTGATGCAACAGGTATCCGCATTACAAGACAAGGGTGGCGTTCTGTTTGTAGCGGTTCCGGATGGAAACTCTCCGTTTGGATACTCAATCACCAGCTCTACGACCCACTTCTCCTGCATCACAGAGGGATATCTCGCTACGACGCTCCAACGTTTTGGGTACCAGGTGGCGGTTGAGCGCCGCGAGTTTCGTCCGGGTGCTCCAGAGCTCTGGGCTTTTGCGGTGAAGATGGTAGACGGTTTTTCACTGGAGAAATAAAATGGAAAAAGTTAGCATCATGTTCTCTGGAGGCTTGGATAGTCTAATCATGTATAACTACGCCATCGCGTGTGATTTGGATCCAGTTTGTATCTACGTAGACCTCGGACACCCATACGCACACAAGGAAAAGGCGGCAATGGCTCGCAGATCCAGGTGGATGCCAAAGGTTGAGATTATTGAACTCTCTACTCTCTGGCACCTAATTGAGAAGAGAATGAGCAATCAGATCATCCCAAGTCGAAATGTCCTTTTGGCTGTGATTGGTGGTATGTTCTCTCCGGAAGTTTGGTTGGGTGCTCTGGATGGTGAGCAACTAGGAAAAGAGCACGACAAGAGCCCGCGATTCTTTGAGGACACGACAAAGCTCCTGACCTTCACTAACGAGTTCTTCCAAAAAGAGACGAGGGTTTTTGCTCCCTTTGCTTATATGTCCAAGTCGGAGACTCTTCGCTGGGCTTTGGATAATGGCATTCCTTTGGAAGAACTGCTCGCTACCTCATCTTGCTATGACGGAGAAAAGGGGAAATGTGGAAAATGTTTAACTTGCCACAAAAGAGCTTTAGCGTTTGCCGCAAATGGAATCATAGAACCCGGACATGATAGCAACCCATTTATGAGTGATTATCACAAAGAAATGTGTGTTGAAATGCCGAAGGCGGTGGCGAATAATGATTATTCTAGATTCACAAGAAAGAGAATATCAGAATTTTATAAGGCGCTAATTAAACTGCGCGAGTTAAATATTCCTCACGTGGAACCTGAACCGCATACCACCCCGAAAAATCAACATTCGGATTAATCCAAGAATGTTTGGATGGTTTTCCAGATGGAATCTTTGTATTAGTCAAATACGACTTTTGCAATTGTCTATGTGGGAGCCCATTCTCCATACAAAATGGTAAAAATCCAGATGCCGCAGTTCCGAATAAAGTTCCTTTATCGTCAAAAACATCTATAATTTTTGCTGCGGCATTCCAAATTCCATTATGAGCGGCGTTCTGTGCTACAGATTTTCCATTAGCTTCGATTTGTCTTTTTTGGTTTGAGATTTTTATTCCCTTTTCTTCTGATGGTGTTAATCCATTATCTTTCTTAGTGTGCATCGTTTTTTGTCTTAGTGGTTCTCTTTTTTGATACGAATTATTTTGTTTTGCGGTTTCTGCTCCTCTTTTTCCAGCGACTCTGAAAGAATCTGTACCTCGTTTTCTCGCGACTCTTTGCATCTTAGTTAATCCATTTTCATCTTTAATCGCATTTCTTCGTTTGATTTCTGTGTAATCTCGATTTTGTTGTTCCTCTAAAAAGAACTTCTTGAGTGTAGAATACAAGTCGGGGCCTATTAATTCTTTTGGTTTTTTGCCTAAGAATTTTCCAGCACATCCGTTCATTAAAGACCATCCATAAATTAGTTTTGTGGATTTGAATGCGTCCATAATTATGGAATGTGCTATATAATGATTTTCATACGACAAACTCACAGAGTTCCATGGATTTTCTTTAAGATTAGAAAATTCCGGATATATACATTTTGGAAGAATGTGGTGATTTTCTACATAGATATTAGATTCTTCAATGTTGTTTAAGCAAAACTCCACATATTCAGACAATTTGTTGGAATTTTTGACGGTATCTGGATTTATTTTGGATAGAATTAAATTTTTCATTGTTTGACTTTCGTAAAATGTTTCAATTATTTAGTGAATTTGACATCTTGCCTAACGTGCGTTAAAGGCTTGACTTTTATTCCACTTTTGTGTTATAATTAGCACATGAGAAATACATTTGAAGTTAAGGTTCTGGATTTCCCAACCGACATCTAATCATGCCACTATTTTTGATTGGTTTTTTGACCCTAGCCATTCCAATTTGGGTTGTTCTTGCTCTCCTTAGATCCTTTGGCTTTTTGCGAGGCATCAATAAAAACGTCTTTCTCATCCCAATTGGTGTTATGTTGGGTGGAATTGCTCTTATCTTTTTCCAAATTCTCGGGTTCTTTGTTGTGATGTACAGCATGAGCGTCGGGCAGTAAACTACTAGAAAGACTCATGCGTAATTACAAACAGATGGAAGTTGATTTCTTCCATGCCCGTGCGACATTTGATTTTGATACCATGCGGTCCATTGCGGAATGTGCGCGGGCGATAATCCACATGCTGGACGTTCGATGCCAGTTCTACTGCGACCAATACGGCGCTCGCTTGGACATTCACGATCACGCACTCCCGCGCACTCCCCTTCAGGATAAGTATGAGCGCCTACTTCTTGAATACAATGAGGCGAACCGCCTCGGAAAAGTCGTAGCTGCCTATGTCTGATTTCATCATTTTTGACTCTGAGGATTTCCATGTGAATGGAACTGTCCTCTCCAATACCATCTTCAAGACCGCCGTGGATTTTTCACAATTTGTCGAGACCACGGCAGCAAAGCAGGGAGCCTCTCTCACCCAAGTCATCTTGGAATACTGTGAGAATAAGGACGTAGACTACCTCGACGTAGCGAAGCTCCTGTCTCCCACACT
>Ga0268298_10002301_pt1 | contig 21030 bp, 14 predicted proteins | sample WWTPWeurt_MetaG_FD_194462 | JGI IMG/M metagenome (GOLD analysis project Ga0268298, IMG submission 194462) | Activated sludge microbial communities from WWTP in Nijmegen, Gelderland, Netherland - WWTP Weurt | ecosystem: Engineered > WWTP > Aerobic digester > Activated sludge | place... | reverse complement strand
CAGCAACCCACTACCTCAAGATTTCGGAGAGATTCACATGGCAGCAAAAGACGTTGTCTTCGGCGCAGATGCACGCGCCCGCATGGTTGAAGGCGTGAACATCCTGGCCAACGCGGTCAAGGTCACGCTGGGCCCCAAGGGCCGCAACGTGGTGCTCGAGCGCTCGTTCGGCGCCCCCACCGTCACCAAGGACGGTGTCTCGGTCGCCAAGGAGATCGAGCTCAAGGACAAGCTCATGAACATGGGCGCCCAGATGGTCAAGGAAGTGGCTTCCAAGACCAGCGACAACGCCGGTGACGGCACCACCACCGCCACGGTGCTGGCCCAGTCGATCGTGCGCGAGGGCATGAAGTACGTGGCCGCCGGCATGAACCCGATGGACCTGAAGCGCGGCATCGACAAGGCCGTCGTCTCGCTGGTCGAGGAACTGAAGAAGGCCTCCAAGGCCACCACCACCAGCAAGGAAATCAGCCAGGTCGGCTCGATCTCCGCCAACAGCGACGAGTCGATCGGCGACATCATCGCCAAGGCCATGGACAAGGTCGGCAAGGAAGGCGTGATCACCGTCGAGGACGGCAAGTCGCTCGACAACGAGCTCGACATCGTCGAGGGCATGCAGTTCGACCGCGGCTACCTGTCGCCCTACTTCATCAACAACCCCGAGAAGCAGTCGGCGATCCTCGACAACCCGTTCGTGCTGCTGTTCGACAAGAAGATCAGCAACATCCGCGACCTGCTGCCCACGCTGGAGCAGGTGGCCAAGGCCGGCCGTCCGCTGCTGATCATCGCCGAGGAAGTCGAAGGCGAGGCCCTGGCCACGCTGGTGGTCAACACCATCCGCGGCATCCTGAAGGTGTGCGCCGTCAAGGCCCCGGGCTTCGGTGACCGTCGCAAGGCCATGCTGGAAGACATCGCCATCCTGACCGGCGGCAAGGTCATCGCCGAAGAGGTGGGCCTGACGCTCGAGAAGGTGACGCTGGCCGACCTGGGCCAAGCCAAGCGCGTCGAAGTGGGCAAGGAGAACACCACCATCATCGACGGCAACGGTGCCGCCGCCGACATCGAGGCTCGCGTCAAGCAGATCCGGGTGCAGATCGAAGAGGCCACCAGCGACTACGACCGCGAGAAGCTGCAAGAGCGCGTGGCCAAGCTGGCCGGCGGCGTGGCGGTGATCAAGGTCGGTGCCGCCACCGAAGTCGAGATGAAGGAAAAGAAGGCCCGTGTCGAAGACGCGCTGCACGCCACCCGTGCCGCCGTCGAGGAAGGCATCGTGGCCGGTGGCGGTGTCGCGCTGCTGCGCGCCCGCTCGGCCGTGGGTGCGCTCAAGGGCGAGAACCACGACCAGGACGCCGGCATCAAGATCGTGATGCGTGCCGTCGAGCAGCCGCTGCGCGAGATCGTGCTGAACGCCGGCGACGAGCCCAGCGTGGTGGTCAACAAGGTGATGGAAGGCAAGGGCAACTACGGCTTCAATGCCGCCAACCACACCTATGGCGACATGATCGAGATGGGCATCCTGGATCCCACCAAGGTCACCCGCACCGCGCTGCAGAACGCCGCCTCCGTGGCCGGCCTGATGCTGACCACCGAGTGCATGGTCGCCGAGGCCCCGAAGGAAGACGCCCCGGCGATGCCCGGCGGCGGCATGGGCGGCATGGGCGGCATGGGCATGGACATGTAAGGACCTTCGCCGGCGGCCTTGCACCGCGAGGCCGCGTCGACGATGCGAAAGCCGCCTTCGGGCGGCTTTTCTCTTTGCGTTTCAAACGCTTCGTCGCAACTCATAATCCGGCACCTTCGCCCCGAACATGAGCCAGCGACCCAGCCTCCGCGACTTCGTCGACGACGAGCTGATGCGCGCACCGATGACCTTCGACCTGGTTGTCGATGCCGTGCATCAGCATTGGCGGACCACGCTGCCGGTGGCCTCTCGTCTCGAGAACGACCCGGCGCGGGTCCTGGCCCGATGCCGCGGCGACCTGGTGAACGAGGCCGTCCTTCAACTGCGCCGGCTGATCCAGCTCCCGGCCGAGGCTTCCCGCATGGGTGGCCCGCCAGGTGGACGGGAGCGCCCGGAGCTGTCCCTCTCGCTCATCGACGAGGACGCCGTCAGCGCAGACATCGAGATCACCCGAACCAGCGACCTGATCAAGTCCTCGGCCGAGTACGAACTGCGAGAGCTGCAGGCCTACACGTCGGCATTGGTCGACGACGTCAACGTCTCGCGCGAGACCAACCCGTTTCGTCCCGAGTGCTATGCACGGGCCCTGTGGAGCGCCGTGCAGACGCTGCCCTTGTCGCGATCGCTGCAGGTCGGCTTCATGCACGAAGCGGCCGAGCCCATGGCCCGCCTGCTGCGCAAGGTGTACGCCGCGGCCTGCACGCGGCTGGAGTCGCAGGGAGTCGAGCCGGCGGCTTACCGCACCATCGTGCATGTGCAGGCCAGCCGGGTTCACCTGCCGCCGCCGAAGGTGCACCACGGCCACCTGTCCGAGCTGCGCGACAGCGTGCCCATGCCCTTGTACGACGCCGGCATCGAGGTGCCTGAGCTCACTGCGCGCCCCAGGTCTGCCGCTGCCCCGTCGGCCCCTTCGGTGGCGATCGGCGCGCCCGGGCCCGCGCGCGAGCCCGCTCCGCACACGAAGGCGCCGGATGCCGTGCCGGCGACGACGGCCGCATCACCCGTCGACCAGCAACTCATCGAACTCGTCACGAGGCTGTTCGATGCCGTCCAGGCCGATCCGCTGCTGCGGCCCGGCACCTTGGCGCTGGTGCAGCGCCTGCAACCCAGGGCCATTCGCGTCGCCCTGCACGATCCGGCGCTGCTCGAGGCCTACGATCACCCGGTCTGGACCTTCATCGACACGCTGGCACGGGTGCTGGATGCCACCCCGCCGGCCGACCGTCCGCGCTGCGAGGCGGCCTGCAGGCAGTTGGTCGACCACCTGGTGGCCGACGGCGACGCATCGGGCGAGCGCTTTGTCCAGGCTGCACGCCGCCTCGAACTGATCGACCGGAAGCTGCTCGACTCGGCCGTGGACCAGGCCAGGCCCCACATCGAGCGCCTGAAGGCCGCCACCCCGGAAGGAGAGCTGCCGATCGACGTCGGATCGCTCGATACCGTGCCGGCCGAGTTGATGCCGCTCGACACGCCGTCGCCCGCCGTGGCGCTGCCCGAGCCCGCAGCCGGCGAACGCCTGCACGCCTATCTGCAGGGCGAGTGGCGACAACTGCGGGTGCTGTGGTGCCCGCCAGGGGGGGACGACTGGCTGTTGCAGGACATCGCCACCGGCGAGCACTGGGCCGTGCGTCGACGCGCTCTCGAGCGTCTGGCGGCAGAGCAGCTCGTGCGTGCCTGGCAGCCGCGCTCGATCGTGCGTGGCGCCGCAGCGCAGGTGCTGCAGGCACTCGACGGCACCGGCGTCTCGGTCTGAGCCTGGGTCGTCACGGCGCCCCGACCGCTCTCGTCATGCCCCCGCACTCGACCACGCGCGTCCCGGGCCGATGCGCGTCATCGGCCACGCTCCGGCGCAGGGCACGGCTGCTGGCCCTGGCAGGCGCCTTGTGCTGGATGGCGTCGGCTTCGGCTCAGCGGGCCGCCCCGGCGCCCGCGCCATCCGCCACCGTGCAGGTCTCCGATCGGGGCACGCCTGCGTCGTCGGCCGATTCGGCCCCGACACCGCGGCCCCTCGAACCGTCCGTGCCGCTCGCGGCCACGCCATCCCCGGGCGACGCGTCGGCTGGATCCAGGGGCGGAGCGAGGCGCCCGCGCATCGGGCTGGTGCTCTCGGGCGGCGGCGCCCGCGGCCTGGCGCATGTGGGCGTGCTCAAGGTGCTCGAGCGCATGCAGGTGCCCATCGACATGATCGCCGGCACCTCGATGGGCGCGATCGTCGGCGGGCTGTATGCCAGCGGCATGACGGCCGACGAACTGGAGCGCGAGCTGCTCGCGATCCGCTGGAACGAGGTCTTCGCCAACCGCGTCGAGCGGCCCCAACTGTCGCAGCGACGCAAGGAAGAAGACTTCGAGATCTCGCCGTTGATCGAGTTCGGCATGCGCCGCGGCGAGCTGCTCACGCCGCAAGGTGCCGTGTCGAGCCGCGGTCTGGAATCACTGTTGCGGCGCTACACCCTGCCGGTGCGCGAGGTGGCGCGTTTCGATGCGCTGCCCATCCCCTTCCGGGCCGTGGCCACCGACATGGAAACCGGCCAGGCGGTGGTGCTGGATCGCGGCGACCTGGCGCTGGCCCTGCGTTCGTCGATGAGCGTGCCCGGGGTGTTCTCGCCCACCGATGTGGACGGCCGCATCCTGGGCGATGGCGGCCTGGTGAACAACACGCCGGTGGACGTGGCGCGGGCCATGGGCGCCGAGGTGGTGATCGTGGTCAACATCGGCACGCCGCTGGCGGGCCGCGAGACGCTGGGCTCGCCGGTCGGGCTGACGCAGCAGATGATCAACATTCTCACCGAGCAGAACGTGCAGCGCAGCCTGGCCTCGCTGGGCACGCAGGATGTGCTGGTGGCGCCGTCCCTGGGCAAGCTGACTTCAGCCGACTTCGCCGCGGCGCCGCAGTTCGTCGCGCTGGGCACCGCCGGTGCCTTGGGCCGCGCCGACCGGCTGGCGCCGCTGGGCGTGGATGACACCCAGTACGCCCAGTGGCGCGGGTCGCACGGCGCCCGGCGGCTGGACGCCCCACGCCTGGCCTTCGTACGCATCGAAGGCACCGAGCACACCAACCCCGAGCGGCTGCAGGCCATGCTCGAATCAAAGCCCGGGCAGCGCTTCGATGCCGCACGCGCCGAACGCGACACCAAGCGCCTGGCCAGCGGTGGCGACTACAACCGGGCCGACTACCAGCTGGTGCGCGAAGCCGCCGGCGACGGCCTGGTGTTCGACCTGGACGACAAGCCCTGGGGCCCGAACTACCTGCGCGCCGGCATCGACCTGAGCACCGACTTCACGGGTCGCAGCGCCTTCAACCTCAAGCTCAGCCACAACCGCCACTGGCTCACCCGCAACGGCACCGAATGGCGCAATCGCCTGCAGATCGGCGAAGTGCCCACCGCCTTCACCGAGCTGTACCACCCACTGGCCTGGACCTCGTCGCGCGCCGACGATTGGTTCGTGGCCGGCTATGCCGGCGTCGAGCGCCGCCGCCTGTCGCGCTATGAGGCGCAGGGCGGCGACGAACGGGCGGTGTTCCGTCGCAACCAGTTCGCCGCCGGGGCGGACCTGGGCCAACCCTGGGGCGAGTTCGGTGAGTTCCGCGTGGGCTGGTCGCGCAGCGTGATGCGCATCCATCCGACGCTGGTGGACATCCAGTACAACGAGCGGGCCGATCGGGCGCGCTGGATCGAGGACGCGCTGCGTGGACGGGTGGTGATCGACCAGCTCGACTTCGCCAATTTCCCGCAGCACGGCTACCGCGCCGAAGCCGAGGTCTGGTTCGGCCGCCGCACCGGCGACCTGCGCGGACACTTCTCGCGCGTGGAGGCCGAGGGCCAGGTGGTACGCACCTGGGGCGCGCACACGTTGAGCCTGCACGGCCTGCTGCAGATGGCCGACCAGGATGCGCGCATCGACATCCCGCGCTACACGCTGGGCGGCTTCCACCAGCTCTCGGGCTATCAATCCGGGCAGCTCGCCGGCAACGATGTGCTGTTCGGGCGGCTCACCTGGTATCGCCGGTTGCCGCCGTCGCCAGCGCTGGCGCGCGGCTACTTCGTCGGCGCCTCGGTCGAGGCCGGCAACGCCTGGATGCAGCGCTCGTCGATGAAGCTGTCGGACCTGCGCACCGGCATGAGCCTGTTCATCGGCTCGGACACCGCCTTCGGGCCGTTGTACCTGGGCCTGACCTACGCGCCGCAGGGCGGCCCCGGCCTCGCGCTGTTCATCGGCCGGCCGTGATCCACTCGCGCACCGCCACCGCCGCATCGCCCAGGCCCTGACGGCTCAGGGCCGAGAACAGCGACACGCCGATGTCTGCCTCGTCGGTGGCCAGCTCACCCAGCACCGCCTGAGCCTGGGCCACGGCCTTGGCCTGCTCGTTGCGACTGAGCTTGTCGGCCTTGGTCAGCAGCACCAGCAGGCCCACTTCGCCGCGACCCACGCGCTGCGAGACGAACTCGAGCAGTTGCCGGTCCAGCGCGGTGAACCCATGCCGCGCATCCACCATCATCACGATGCCGGCCAGCGAATGGCGGTGGGCCAGGTAGTCGGCCATCACCTGCTGCCAGCGGTGCTTGGCATCGCGCGCCACCGCCGCATAGCCGTAGCCCGGCAGGTCGGCCCACAGGGCATCGGGTGCATCGGCCGGCCCGAGCTCGAACAGGTTGATGTGCTGGGTGCGGCCGGGCGTCTTGGAGGCAAAGGCCAGCCTCCGATGCTGGGCCAAGGTGTTGATGGCGGTCGACTTGCCAGCGTTGCTGCGACCGACGAATGCCACCTCGGGCAGCCCCGGCGGTGGCAGCTGGTCGAGCCGGCTGGCAGTGACGAGAAAGCGTGCGCCCTGCGCCCAGGCGAGCGCCTCGCGTTCGGCCGGGTTGATGTTGTCAGGAAGCGTTGGCATGGGCCATTGTAAAATCTGCAGGTTTGCCCATCCCAAGGTCTCACGACATGAAGTCGCTGCTCGCGCTGGCTCTCGCCGCCTTCCTCACCGCCCCCGCCCTGGCCTCGGATGCGAAGGCCCCCGCCAAGCCCGATCCGGCCAAGGGCCAGGAAAAGGCTTCCACGGTGTGCATCGCCTGCCACACCTTCGACGGCACCCGCGGCGTGCCCGCCAACCCGATCCTGGCCGGCCAGCATGCCGACTACATCGCCAAGCAGCTCACCGACTTCAAGGCCAACAAGCGCACCAATCCCATCATGAACGGGATGGCCATGACGCTGACCGACGAGGATGTGCGCAACGTCGCGGCCTTCTACGCCAGCAAGAAGGCCCAGCCGGGCACCGCCAAGAACAAGGATCTGGTGGCCCTGGGCGAGAAGATCTATCGCGGCGGCATCACCGCCAAGCAGGTGCCGGCCTGCGCCGGCTGCCACAGCCCGACGGGCTCCGGCATCCCGGCCCAGTACCCCCGATTGGCCAGCCAGCACCCCGAGTACGCCGAGGCCCAGCTCAATGCCTTCCGCGCTGGCCAGCGCACCAATTCGCCGCAGATGACCGCCATCGCCGCGCGCCTGAGCGACAAGGAAATCAAGGCCCTGGCCGACTACATGGCCGGCCTGAACTGAGCCGCGCGCCAGCGGGCGCCAATTCACCAAGCAAGGGGCTGGTCGATGACCAGCCCCTTGTGCGTTGTGGAGGCTCGATCGGTGGACGAAGGCAAGACCCCATGTGGGACAGGGGTCGCCCAGGTGATGCCCTGGCTGGATGGCTCGCTTGGGCGTAAGGTTGCCGGCCGGCCCGCGACTGATGCCGGTCACTTCCTTGCGCAGCCACCGAGCCCCACCATGCACTTTCATCCTGACCGTGGCCATCGCCACAAGATCACCTCCGAGATCACCCCCGCCTCGGTGTACCTCGATCGTCGACGCTGGTTGCTCGCTGCCGGCCTTGCGGGCACGGGCGGGCTGTCGGCCCTGGAGGCGGCCAGCGCAGCCACCGCGCCCAGCCTGGCCCCGCTGCCGGGAGCGAAGAGCACCGTGCCGGGTGCGTTGACCATGGACAAGGCCACCGATCGTGGCGACGCCACCTCGTACAACAACTTCTACGAATTCGGCACCGACAAGTCCGATCCGGCCCGCCACGCCCACACGCTCAAGACCCGGCCCTGGACCGTGGCCGTCGAGGGCGAGGTGCGCAAGCCGAAGGTGTTCGACCTCGCCGAACTGCTCAAGCTTGCACCGATGGAAGAGCGCGTCTATCGGTTGCGCTGCGTCGAAGGTTGGTCGATGGTGATCCCGTGGGTCGGCTGGTCGCTGTCGGAGCTGATTCGCCGCGTCGAGCCCACCGGCAACGCCAAGTTCATCGAGTTCTACACGCTGGCCGATCGTGCCCAGATGCCGGGCCTGCGCTCGATGGTGCTCGACTGGCCGTACATCGAGGGCTTGCGGATGGACGAAGCCATGCACCCGCTCACCCTGATGGCCTTCGGTCAATACGGCGAGGTGCTGCCCAACCAGGGCGGTGCGCCGATGCGCCTGGTGGTGCCATGGAAATACGGCTTCAAGTCGGGCAAGTCGATCGTCAAGATCCGCTTCGTCGAGAAGCAGCCCGTCAGCTCGTGGCAGAAGGCGGCTTCGCAGGAGTACGGCTTCTATGCGAACGTCAATCCGAAGGTGGACCATCCGCGGTGGAGCCAGGCCACCGAGCGACGCATCGGCGACGACGGCGGCATCTTCGCCAAGCGTCGCCCGACGCTGATGTTCAACGGCTACGAGCCCCAGGTCGGCCAACTCTATGCCGGCATGGATCTGGCCCGGCAGTACTGATGGCCTCGCTCACGGCGAGCCAGCCAACCCCCTGTGGCCGGCCGGCACCCATGGCGCCAGGCGGCTCGACATGAATCGCTGGCTGCTGCATCCAGCCGCCAAGCCGCTGGTGTTCCTGTTGGCCGGGGTGCCGCTGGCCTGGCTGGTGGGGGCTACCCTGGCCAATGCGCTGGGGCCGAACCCGGCCGAGGCCTTGATCCGTCGCTCGGGCGACTGGGCCCTGCGCCTGTTGTGCCTGACGCTGGCCATCACGCCGCTTCGCGAGGCGCTGGGCTGGACGGCCTTGCCCAGGCTGAGGCGAGTGCTCGGGCTGTACGCCTTTGCCTATGCCTGCGTGCACTTCCTGAGCTATGCCTGGCTGGACATGGGCCTGGCCATCGACGACATCGCGCGCGACGTGGCCAAGCGGCCGTTCATCCTCGTCGGCATGCTCACGCTGCTGACGCTGCTGCCGCTGGCCGCCACCTCGTTCAACCGCGCCATCCGGGCCCTGGGCCCGTCGCGCTGGAAGGCCCTGCACCGCCTGGTCTACGCCACCGCGGGGTTGGCCCTGCTGCACTTCTTCTGGATGCGTGCAGGCAAGAACGACTTTGCGGAGTGGTCGATCCACGCAGCGGTGATCGCCGTTCTGCTGGGCTGGAGGGGCTGGCGTGCATGGCGGCGCCGGCCCTCTGCGCGGCCTGTGGCCCGCCAGCACTCGGGCACCGGTGACCTCGATCACGGAAACGCGGGGGACTCCCCCCGGGTTCGTGGGGAAGCCAGCACCGCGCGCCGGGCCTAGCATCCGCCCATGTCTTCCGCCCCGACGCCCAAGCGTGCAGCTGCCCAGGATTCACCGCTGGTGCGGCAGGCCCTGCAGTTGGCCATGCGCGTGCTGGACCTGGCCGAGATCCATCGCAAGCCGCACGACATGTGCCAGGCCACGGCCCAGGTGGCGCGCTGCCTGAAGGCCATGGGCGACTACACCTCGGCCGAGTCGTACATGGCCCAGGCGCTCGGCTGGACGGCCATGATCCCAGCCGTCGACGCACGCGTCGACGTGATCTGCGAACTGTCCGAAGTGGCCTGCAGCCTGGCCGAGGCGCTGCAGCAGGCCGACGACACCAAGGCTGCGCACAAGGCCCGCAACCGCGCCCGTGACCGCGCCTTCGAGGCCGCCGAACTGGCCGGGCGCACCGCGGACGACCACTGGGAGGTGAAGGTGCTGCTGCGCGCCAGCGACGTGCTCAACCGTTGCGGCGACCACGACGACGCGGCCATGATGCAGGACCGAGCCATCACGCTGATGGGCCTGCAGCCCGATCCCGAGGCCTCGCCCGAGCCGGTGACCGAACCCGAGCGCCTGCAGGCACCCAACCTGCTGATGTGACCGGCGCCGGCCGGGGACGCCCTGCACTCGAAGTGGCGGGCCATCCGCCCGGACTTCTTCCAGCCTCAGCGCGCCAGCACCGGCGCCAGCGCCCGCCCGGTGTGCGTGGCCGCCGCCACCAACGTTTCGGGTGATCCTTCGGCCACGATGCGGCCGCCCTCGGCGCCGCCCTCGGGGCCCAGGTCGACCACCCAGTCGGCCTCGGCGATCACGTCCAGGTCGTGCTCGATCACCACCACGCTGTGGCCGCCGTCCACCAGGCGGTGCAGCACGCGGATCAGCTTTTCCACGTCGGCCATGTGCAGGCCCACGGTGGGCTCGTCGAGCACGTACAGCGTGTGCGGAGCCTTCTGGCCGCGACGGGTGATGTCGTCGCGCACCTTCGACAGCTCGGTCACCAGCTTGATGCGCTGCGCCTCGCCGCCCGAAAGCGTGGGCGAGGGCTGGCCCAGCGTGAGGTAGCCCAGCCCCACATCCTGCAGCAGCTGCAATGGATGGGCGATGGACGGCATCGAGGCGAAGAACGGCAGCGCCTCGTCCACCTCCATGCGCAGCACCTCGCCGATGCTCTTGCCGCGCCAGCTCACCGCCAGCGTCTCGGGGTTGAAGCGCAGGCCCCGGCACGCCTCGCAGGGCACCTTCACATCCGGCAGGAAGCTCATCTCGATCGTTCGCAGGCCCTGCCCTTCGCACTCGGGGCAGCGGCCCCCGCCGGCCTTCTGGCCGGCGGCGCCCGATCCCCCGGTGTTGAAGCTGAAGCGCGATGCGGCATAGCCGCGCGCCTTGGCCTCCAGCGTCTCGGTGAACAGGCGCCGGATCGCATCCCAGAACCCGATGTAGGTGGCCGGGCAGCTGCGCGGCGTCTTGCCGATCGGCGTCTGGTCGACCTCGAGCACGCGGTCGATCGGCTCGAAGCCCGACAGGCTGGCGCAGCCCACCAAGGGCGGCAGTTGCCCCGCGGCCAGGGCCTCGCGCCCGGCCTTGCTGGCCTTGCCGGCCACCACCGCCTGCACATTGGCCAGCAGCACGTCGCGCGCCAGCGTGCTCTTGCCCGAACCGGAGACGCCGGTCACCGCGACGAGGCGTTGCAAGGGCAGCACCAGCTCGACCTGGCGCAGGTTGTGCAGCGTGGCGCCGCCGAGGTGCAGGCAGGCATTCGACGCGTCCACCGGGCGCCGCGGCTGCAGCGGATGGCGCATCGGATGCGCCAGCAGCCGTCCGGTGATCGACGCCGGCTCGCGCGACAGCGCGGCCACGTCGCCCTGGGCGATCAGCCGGCCACCGCGGCGGCCGGCGCCCGGGCCGATGTCGATCAGGTGGTCGGCGCGGCGGATGGTGTCCTCGTCGTGCTCCACCACCACCAGCGTGTTGCCCAATTCGCTCAGCCGTCCCAGCGCCCGCAGCAGGATGCCGTTGTCGCGGTGGTGCAGGCCGATGGTGGGTTCATCAAGCACATAGCACACGCCCTGCAGGTTGCTGCCCAGCTGTGCGGCCAGGCGGATGCGCTGCGCCTCGCCGCCGGAGAGCGTGGGCGCCGCGCGGTCGAGCGTCAGGTAGCCCAGCCCCACCTCCTCGAGGAACTGCAGGCGGCTGCGGATCTCGGCCACCACGTCGCGGGCGATCGACGCATCGCGGCCCTCGAGCCGCAGGCCCTCGACCCAGCGCCGCGCCTCGGCCACCGGCCACTGCGCCACCTCGGTGATGCCGTGGTCGTCGAAGCGGATCGAGCGCGACACGGCGTTCAGCCTCGAGCCGCCGCACTCGGCACAGGGCTCGCCGGCGATGCCCTCGGGCTCGGGCTCATCCGCCCCCAGGCGTTGCTCGCGGCCCTTCTGCTCGTCATCTCGAACACTGTCGTCGAAGGCCGCGCGCTGTTCGCGCGTCAGCTCCAGCCCGGTGCCCACGCAGTGCCGGCACCAGCCATGCTTGCTGTTGTAGCTGAACATGCGCGGGTCGAGCTCGGGGTAGCTGGTGCCGCACTGCGGGCAGGCGCGCTTGGTCGAGAACACCTTGACGCGGCCGATGCCGCCGGTGGTCTCGCCAGCCGCCATCGCGCGGTCCAGCCCGTCCAGCGGCGCCAGCAGGTGCAGCACGCCCTTGCCCAGGTCCAGCGCCTTGGCCAGCAGCGTGCGCAGGCCGGCCTCGTCGGCCACGTCGATCACCAGGTCGCCCACCGGCAGTTCCAGCGTGTGTTCCTTGAAGCGATCGAGCCGCGGCCAGGGGTCGAGCTTGACGAACTCACCGTCCACCCGCAGGTGCGTATGCCCGCGCGCCTTGGCCCACCTGGCCAGGTCGGTGTAGACGCCCTTGCGGTTGACCACCAGCGGCGCCAGCAGGCCCACATGCTGGCCGGCATGCTCGCGCAGGATCTGCGCGGCAATGCTCTCCACGCTTTGCGGCCGCACCTCGGCACCATCGTGCACGCAGCGCTGGATGCCCAGTTTCACCCACAGCAGGCGCAGGAAGTGCCACACCTCGGTGGTGGTGGCCACGGTGCTCTTGCGCCCGCCGCGCGACAGGCGCTGCTCGATGGCCACGGTGGGCGGGATGCCGTACACCGCATCCACCTCGGGCCGCCCGGCGGGCTGCACGATGCTGCGCGCGTAGGCGTTGAGCGATTCGAGGTAGCGCCGCTGCCCCTCGTTGAACAGGATGTCGAAGGCCAGCGTGCTCTTGCCCGATCCCGAGACGCCCGTGACGACGCTGAACTTGCCGCGCGGCACGTCGACGTTCAGCGACTGCAGGTTGTGCTCCTTGGCGTTGACGATGCGGATGGCATCGGCCGCGCCCTCGGCTGCGCGGGCGGCGTCGCGCCGCGCCTTGGCCCAGGTCTGCAGCGGCAGACCTTCCTCAACCGCATGCCCGCCCAGGCCCAGCGCCCGGTCGTAGTCGCGCAGCGCGCGCCCGGTGTGCGACGCGGGGTGCGCCTTCACCTCTTCGGGCGTGCCGGTGCACACCACCTCGCCGCCGGCCTCGCCGCCCTCGGGGCCGAGGTCGATCAGCCAGTCGGCGCTGCGGATCACATCGAGGTTGTGCTCGATCACGATCAGCGAGTGGCCGGCCTCGAGCAGCTTGCGCAGCGAGCGCATCAGCTTGGCGATGTCGTCGAAGTGCAGGCCCGTGGTCGGCTCGTCGAACAGGAACAGCGTGCCCTTCTTCGCCACCGGCTGGCGCGGGCCGGCTGCCGCCTCGGCCAGGAATCCGGCCAGCTTCAATCGTTGGGCCTCGCCACCCGACAGCGTGGGCACCGGCTGGCCCAGCCGCACGTAGTCCAGGCCCACGTCGACGATGGGCTGCAGCCGCGCGGTGACCGCCGGATCGCCCGAGAACGCGATGCAGGCTTCGGCCACGGTGAGCTCCAGCACCTCGGCCACCGAGAGCTGGTACGGGCCGCGTACCAGCTTCACATCCAGCAGCTCGGCGCGGAAGCGCTTGCCGTCGCAATCGGGGCAGCGCAGGTACACGTCCGAGAGGAACTGCATCTCGACATGCTCGAAGCCCGAGCCGCCGCAGGTGGGGCAGCGGCCGTCGCCGGCGTTGAAGCTGAACATGCCGGCGCCGTACCCGCGCTCCAGCGCCAGCGGCGCCGCGGCGAACAGCTTGCGGATCTCGTCGAAGGCGCCGACGTAGCTCACCGGGTTGCTGCGCGCGGTCTTGCCGATCGGGCTCTGGTCGACGAACACCGCATCGGCCAGCCAGTCGGTGCCGAGCAGCCGATCGTGCTCGCCGGCGCCTTCAGTGGGCTTGCCGAAGTGGCGCAGCAGCGCTGGCACCAGCACGTCCTGCACCAGCGTGCTCTTGCCGGAGCCCGAGACGCCGGTGATCACGGTCAAACGTTGAAGCGGAAACGCCACCTCGACGTTCTTCAGGTTGTGCTCGCGAGCCCCCTCGAGGATCAGCCGCGGCGTGGCGTCATTGACCAGCCGGCGGATGCCCATGCCCACCTGCTTGCGGGCGCCGAGGTAGGCGCCGGTGAGCGTATCGGCCTGCCGTGCCGCCTCGGGCGTGCCGTCGTACACGATGCGGCCGCCGCGCTCGCCCGGGCCCGGGCCCATGTCGATCAGCCGGTCGGCGGCCAGCATCACTGCCGGGTCGTGCTCGACCACCACCAGCGTGTTGCCGGCATCGCGCAGCCGGTGCATGGCCTCGACGATGCGGTTCATGTCGCGCGGGTGCAGGCCGATGCTGGGCTCGTCGAGCACGAAGAGCGTGTTGACCAGCGAGGTGCCCAGCGCCGTGGTCAGGTTGATGCGCTGCACTTCGCCGCCCGACAGCGTACGGCTCTGGCGATCCAGCGTGAGGTAGCCCAGGCCCACGTCGCACAGGTAGCGCAGCCGCGTGCGGATCTCCGACAGCAGCAGCTTCAGCGCCTCGTCCTGCGACGAGCCGGGCAATGTCAGGCCATCGAAGAAGCGCCGCAGCCGATCGATCGGCAGCAGCATCAGGTCGTGCAGGCACAGGCCGGGCAGCGATTCCAACTGTTCACGCGACCAATCCACGCCGCGTGGCAGCACGCGCCGGGCGGGCGGCATGGCCGCCTCGGCATCGGCCGCCGAGCCCAGGCGCCACAGCAGCGACTCGGTCTTCAGCCGCGCTCCGCCGCAGGCCTGGCACGGGGTGTAGCTGCGGTATTTGGACAGCAGCACCCGGATGTGCATCTTGTAGGCCTTGCTCTCCAGGTAGCCGAAGAAGCGGCGCACGCCGTACCACTGCTTGTTCCAGTTGCCGGTCCAGTTGGGCGAGCCCTCGATCACCCAATGGCGCTGCGCCTCGCTGAGCTGGCTCCAGGCGGTGTCGCGCGGAATGCCGGCCTCGCCGGCGTACTTCAGCAGGTCGTCCTGGCAGTCGTGCCAGGCGGGTGTCTGCAGCGGCTTGACCGCGCCGTTGCGCAGCGTCTTGCGGTGGTCCGGGATGACCAGCCCGAGATCGACGCCGATCACCCGGCCGAAGCCGCGGCAGGCCTCGCAGGCGCCGAAGGCCGAGTTGAACGAGAACAGCGCCGGCTGCGGATCGGCGTAGCGCAGGTCGCTCTCGGGGCAGTGCAGGCCGGTGGAATAACGCCACAGATCGGCGTCCGTGCCGTCGTCGGCCAGCACATGCACATCCACGCGCCCGCTGCCGCGCCGCAGCGCCAGCTCGACGGCCTCGGCCACGCGCACGCGCTCGGCGTTGACTATGCGCAGCCGGTCGGCCACCACCTCGAGCACCTTGCGCTCGCCCACCACGCGGGCGCCATGCACCCGTGAGAAGCCGCTGGCGGCGAGCCACTGCTCGATCTCGGCCTCGGTCACCGCCGCTGGCATCTCAACCGGGAATGTGATTGCCACGCGCGGATCACCGGCCGCAGCCGCGCGCTGTTGCAGGTCGGCCACGATGGATTCCACCGTGTCATGGCGCACCGGCCGGGCCGTCTGGCGATCGAACAGCTGGGCGCCGCGGGCGAACAGCAGTTTCAGGTGGTCGTTCAGCTCGGTCATCGTGCCGACCGTCGAGCGCGAGGTGCGCACCGGGTTGGTCTGGTCGATGGCGATGGCCGGCGGCACACCGTCGACCTTGTCGACCGCCGGGCGATCCATGCGGTCGAGGAACTGGCGGGCGTAGGCCGAGAAGGTCTCGACATAACGCCGCTGGCCCTCGGCATACAGCGTGTCGAACACCAGGCTGGACTTGCCGGAGCCACTGGGGCCGGTGACCACCGTCATCTCGCCGGTGCGGATGTCGAGGTCCAGGTTCTTCAGGTTGTGCTGGCGGGCGCCGCGGATGCGGATCAGGCCGCTCATGAGGGGGCTCCGGGGGTGGGGCCGGTCATTCTAGGCAGCGCTCGACAACCCTGCCGGGCGTCCCGCGAACCGTTACGGCACCAGGCGCCAGGCCAGGGTCTCGCCGCCGCGCAGCGGCTTGAGCGGCGCATCGCCGAAAGGCACCGTCTCGGGCAGCGTCCAGGCTTCGCGCTTCAACGTGACGGTTCCCGTGTTGCGCGGCAGTCCGTAGAAATCAGGCCCGTGGTGGCTGGCGAAGGCCTCTAGCCGGTGCAGCGCGCCGGCGGCCTCGAAGGCCTCGGCATACAGCTCGAGCGCCGACAGCGCGGTGAAGCAGCCGGCACCGCACACCGAGGCTTCCTTCAGTGCCACCGCATGCGGTGCGCTGTCGGTGCCGAGGAAGAACTTCGGGCTGCCCGAGGTGGCTGCCGCCACCAGTGCCTGTCGGTGCACCTCGCGCTTGAGCACCGGCAGGCAGTAGTAGTGCGGTCGCAAGCCCCCAAGGAAGATCGCATTGCGGTTGTACAGCAGGTGGTGCGCGGTGACGGTGGCCGCGGTGTACGCATCGGCCTGGGCCACGTACTGCGCGGCCTCCTTCGTGGTGATGTGCTCGAACACCACCTTCAGCTCCGGCAGGTCGCGTCGCAGCGGCTGCATCACTCGCTCGATGAACACCGCCTCGCGGTCGAACAGATCCTCCGCCGGATCGGTGACCTCGCCGTGCACCAGCAGCTTCAGGCCCAGGCGCTGCATGGCCTGCAGCGCCGGGTAGGTCTTGCGCAGGTCGGTGACGCCGGCATCGCTGTTGGTGGTGGCGCCGGCGGGGTAGAGCTTGAAGGCCACCACGCCCGCTTCAGCGGCGCGCGCCACCTCGTCGGCCGTGGTGTTGTCGGTGAGGTACAGCGTCATCAGCGGCTCGAAGCCCGAGCCCTCGGGCAGCGCGGCCCGGATGCGCTCTCTGTAGGCCACGGCGGCTGCCGCGGTGGTGACCGGAGGCCGGAGGTTGGGCATCACGATGGCGCGGCCAAACTGCCGCGCGGAATGGCCCAGCACTGCGGCCATGGCGGCGCCGTCACGCAGGTGCAGGTGCCAGTCGTCGGGACGCGTCAGGGTAAGGTGGTCGGGGGCGGCGGTCATGGCGGGATTCTGCCCGGGCCGTGGCCGGCGTCGCTGCACATCCTGGGCGGGCCAGGCCAGCCGCGATGGCCCATGTCAGGTCGGCGCCACCACCGGCCACTGCCGGATCAGCGCCCGCTGTTCGTCGGTCTCCGGCGATTCGGGCGCCCGGTCGCGCTTGGCCATCACCTGCCACTTGCGCGCCAGCAGCGCCAGCGCCTGGTCGCCATCGAGGCCCTGCTCGCGCAGCCAGCAGCCCACCACGGTGCCGGTGCGTCCGATGCCGCCATGGCAGTGCAGGTACACCGGGTGCTGGCGCCGGATGGCCGCATCCAGCACGCCGAGGATGCGTCGCATCGTCGGCCCATCGGGCACGCCGAAGTCGGCAATCGATACCCGGTGCGCAACGAGGCCGTCACCCAATGCCGAACGGTAATCCGGCAGGCGCTCGGTGGGTTCTGTCAGGTCGAGCCACTCGCGGATGCCCACCCGCTGCAACGCCGCGATGCGCTCGGGCCAGGGGTGGCCGCGATCGGCGCCCGGGTGCTCGCCCGCCAGCCACAGGCCGGGCAGCACCCAGTAGCAGTTGCCATGCGGCCGCTGCCGCGCGTCGCCGGGGGTGTCGAAAGGGAGGGCGAAAGGCGAGTCGCTCAATGCGACAGGATCTTCGAGAGGAAGTCCTTGGTGCGGTCGCTCTTCGGGTGGTCGAAGAACTCCTGCGGCGGCGCCTGCTCGACGATCTGGCCCTGGTCCATGAAGATCACGCGGTTGGCCACCGCCTTGGCGAAGGCCATCTCGTGGGTGACGCAGAGCATGGTGATGCCCTGGCCGGCCAACTCGACCATCACGTCGAGCACTTCCTGGATCATCTCGGGGTCGAGCGCCGAGGTGGGCTCGTCGAACAGCATGATCTTGGGCGTCAGGCACAGCGCCCGGGCGATGGCCACGCGCTGCTGCTGGCCACCGGAGAGCTGCAGCGGGTATTTCTTCGCCTGCTCGGCGATGCGCACCCGCTTGAGCTGTTGCATCGCACGCTCCTCGGCCTCGGCCTTGGGCACCTTGCCCACCCACATCGGCGCCAGCGTCAGGTTCTCGAGCACGGTGAGGTGCGGGAACAGGTTGAACTGCTGGAACACCATGCCCACATGCTTGCGGATCTTCTCGATGGCCTTGATGTCGTCGGTGAGCTCGGTGCCATCGACGATCAGGTGGCCCTGCTGGTGCTCCTCCAGACGGTTGATGCAGCGGATCAGCGTGGACTTGCCCGAGCCCGATGGACCGCAGATCACGATGCGCTCGCCGCGTGCAACCTGCAGCTGGATGTCGCGCAGCACGTGGAACTCGCCGTACCACTTGTTGACACCCTTGAACTCGATGATGGGGGATTCGGCGGTCATGGAAGGATCCGGAGGAGGTCGCTCTGAGCCTGTGTTACTGGCGGCGGGTGCCGGTGTTGAGGTGGCTCTCGATCCACCGGCTGTAGCGCGACATCGCGAAACAGAAGACGAAGTAGATCGCCGCCACGAAGAGCTGGCCCTCGAGGAAGAACTTGCGCCACATGGCGTCGCCCAGCGCCAGCTGCAGTGCGCCGGTCAGGTCGTACAGGCTGACGATGGTGACCAGCGAGGTGTCCTTGAAGGCGCCGATGAAGGTGTTCATGATCGCCGGCACCACCAGCCGCAGCGCCTGCGGCAGCACGATCTTGCGCGTGGTCTGCCAGTCGGACAGTCCCAGCGACTGCGCCGCCTCGACCTGACCCTTGGGCAACGCTTGAAGGCCGCCGCGCACCACCTCGGCCAGGTAGGCCGCCGAGAACAGCGTCATGCCCACCAGCACGCGCAGCAGCACGTCGATGGTGGTGCCCTGCGGCATGAACAGCGGGAACATGAACGAGGCCATGAACAGCACCGAGATCAGCGGCACGCCGCGCACCAGCTCGACGTACATCACGCACAGCGTGCGGATGCCGGGCATCTTCGATTGCCGGCCCAGCGCTACCGCCACGGCCAGCGGGAACGACAGCACCAGGCTGATCGTCGACAGGATCAGCGTCAGCGGGAAGCCGCCCCAGCGCGCCGTCTCGACCGGCGTGAGGCCGGCCACGCCGCCGAACATCAGCGCAAAGAAGACCGCCAGCACCACCACCCAGGCCGCCAGCAGCCAGCGCTTCCAAAAACCACGGTAGCAACTCGCCGCCAGCAGCGCGATCAGCATCCCGCAGGCCAGCAGCGGGCGCCACTGCTCGGCAAAGGGATAGCGACCGAACAGGATCAGACGGTACTTCTCGGACACGACGCCCCAGCAGGCACCCTGCTCCACCACCGCGCGGCAGGCCGCGTTGTCGGGCGCGAAGACCGCATGCGCGACGCCCCAGCTGAACAGGTGCGGAAGCGTCAAGCCCAGCACCGCCAGCACCACCAGCGTGGAGACGGAATTCACCCAGCCATCGAACAGGTTGCGGCGCATCCACGCGATCGGCCCCTGCACCGACGAGGGTGGCGGGCGACTGGCAATCGGCTGGAAGACGACGTTCTCGGCGCTGGACATGGTTCAGCGCTCCTTGATCAGCGAACGCTTGTTGTAGGCGTTCATGAAGACGGAGGTCAGCAGCGACAACGTCAGGTAGCAGGCCATCACCATCGCGATGCACTCGATCGCCCGGCCGGTCTGGTTGAGCGAGGTGTTGGCGATGGACACCAGATCCGGATAGCCCACGGCCACGGCCAGCGAGGAGTTCTTGGTGAGGTTGAGGTACTGGCTGGTCAGCGGCGGGATGATGACCCGCAGCGCCTGCGGCAACTGCACCAGCCGGATCTCCATGCCGCGCGACAGGCCCAGCGCGGCCGAGGCTTCATGCTGGCCGAACGGCACCGCCTGGATGCCGCCACGCACGATCTCGGCAATGTAGGAGGCGGTGTAGATCGTCAGGCCGACCAGCATGGTCAGGAACTCAGGCGTCACCGCCCCACCGCCGACGACATTGAGTTCGGTCTTCTCGGGGATCTCCATGCCGCCGGGCATGCCGCCGGCGACCCAGCCGATCACGCCGCCGAGCACGACGATCACCAGCCCTGGCAACACCACCGGGCGCGTGTTGCCCGTCGCGTACAGGTGCTGGCGCGCGCTGCGCGACCAGTACCAGGCACCGACCACGCCCACCACCAAGCCGGCCAGCGTCATCCAGTGGCCGGGCGCCCATTCCGGCACCGGGTACTGCAGGCCGTTCTTGCTGAAGTACACCGACGGCAGCGGCTGCAGCGCCGTCTCGATCGGCGGCAGCAGCTCGGTCATCACGAAATACCAGATGAACAGCTGCAGCAGCAGCGGCACGTTGCGGAAGATCTCCACATACGCGCCGCACAGGCTCTTGATCAGGAAGTTCTGCGAGAGCCGGCCGATGCCCACCAGCGTGCCCAGCAACGTGGCCAGCACCACACCCACCACGGCCACGCGGATGGTGTTGGACAACCCGACCACGAAGGCCTTGCCGTAGCTCTCGGCCGAGTCGAACGGCACGATGCTCTCGCCGATGGCAAACCCGGCTGGCTGGCTGACGAAATCGAAGCCGCTCTGGATGCCCCGCACCCGCATGTTGAGCAGGGTGTTGTGCACCAGGTAGGCACCGATCGCGATCACCGCGGCAATCGCGATGATCTGGTAGACGATGCTCCGAAACGCCTTGCTTCGCCAGCTCCACTGGCGCGCCTTTGGCGGTGGCGAGGAAGGCGTCATCGGAGCACCCGCGTCAACAACGATTCAGGCGATCAGCGCACCGGCGGGGCGTACATGAAGCCGCCATGGCTCCACAGGTTGTTGGCACCGCGCGGCAGCTTCAGTGCCGACTTCGGGCCGACGTTGCGCTCGAAGACCTCGCCGTAGTTGCCCACGGCCTTGATGGCGCGGTAGGCCCAGTCCTTGTCCAGGCCCAGCAGCTTGCCGGTGTCTTCAGAGGTGCCCAGGATTCGCTGCACCACCGGATCCTTGCTCTCGGCCTTCATCTTGTCGACATTGCCCTGCGTGATGCCGTACTCCTCGGCCTCGATCATGGCGAACACCACCCACTTGACGATGGCGAAGAACTCGTCGTCGCCACGGCGCACGGACGGGCCCAGAGGCTCCTTGCTGATCAGCTCGGGCAGGATGACGTGGTCATCGGGGTTGTTGGCTTCCTTGTTGCGCACCGAGGCCAGGCCCGAGGCATCGGTGGTGTAGGCCTGGCAACGGCCGGCGAAGTAAGCCTTGTTGGTGGCCTCCTGCGTCTCGAAGACGACCGGCTTCATGTTCAGGCCAGCGGCCTTGGAATAGTCGGTCAGGTTCTTCTCGGTGGTGGTGCCGGACTGCACGCAGACCGT
>Ga0268298_10002300_pt1 | contig 21033 bp, 19 predicted proteins | sample WWTPWeurt_MetaG_FD_194462 | JGI IMG/M metagenome (GOLD analysis project Ga0268298, IMG submission 194462) | Activated sludge microbial communities from WWTP in Nijmegen, Gelderland, Netherland - WWTP Weurt | ecosystem: Engineered > WWTP > Aerobic digester > Activated sludge | place... | reverse complement strand
TCTTAGCTGGTGCGGCTTTTTTAACGGCTGCTTTAGCCGGAGTTGTTTTTTTAGCTTCGGCTTTAGGAGCTGCTTTTGCTTTGGGCGCTGCGGGTTTAGTTACGGCAACCTTTTTAGCAATGGTTTTTGAAGGGGCCGGAGCAGGCTCGGGTTTAGGAGCAGGTTTCTCCTCCTCTTTAGCCGGAGGCATGGTAGCCACCACAGCAGCAGGTGCGGCAAATGCATCGATAATTTGGCACAGCGATGAAGAAATACCATCTATACTTCCAATTCCGTTTACTCCTTTATATTTTCCCTGAGCGGCATAAAATTCTTTAACCGGTGCCGTTTCGTTGTTGTACACGTTAATACGGTTTTGGATAATAGCCGGGTCCGTATCATCGGGGCGACCCGACATTTCTCCTCTGCTCATCAATCGTTTTTTTAACTCTTCCTCTTCCACCTCAAGCGCAATCATGGTAGTGATGCTGCTGTTTTTTGAGGAGAGCAATGAATCGAGTGCAGTTGCCTGCGCCCCGGTACGCGGAAAGCCGTCAAAAATAAATCCTTTGGCAGTTGGATTTTTAGCTACCTCGGCCTCGAGCATGCTTATGGTAACCGAATCGGGAACAAGCATTCCTTTTTCAATAAAACTTTTAGCTAACTTACCTAATTCGGTTTCGCCTTTCATATTGGCGCGAAAGATATCACCTGTAGAGAGGTGAACTAGTCCATACTTTTCAATCAACTTAGCTGATTGGGTTCCTTTGCCGGCTCCCGGAGGGCCGAAGAGTACGATGTTAAGCATATACAATTCTTAGTTTTTAAGTTTATAAATATGTTTCAGGTTTCGTCCGTATCCGTTATAATCGAGCCCAAAGCCCAATAAAAAATCGTTTTCAACTTCAAATCCGCAATAGTCAACCGTTACTTCCACTTTTAATGCTTTTGGTTTAAGTAACAAGGAAGCCAACGTGACGGAAGCGGGCTGATAACTTTGCAAAGTAAGTAACAATTGATGAAGAGTAAGCCCCGAATCAACAATATCTTCTAAAATAATAAGGTGCTGCCCTTTGAGGTCTTCGTTTAAACCCAGCAGGGTATTTACCTCTCCGCTGCTTTGTGTGCCGTGGTAAGAGGCAAATTTAACAAAACTGATGCGGCAGGGTCCGTGATAGTTTTTGAGTAAATCGGCTGCAAAAAGAAACGATCCGTTAAGTACTCCCAAAAACAAAGGTTCGCGTGTGGCATAATCCTTTTGTATTTGCCCGGCTATTTCCTCTATTCGCTGCTGAATGAGGGAGTGCTCTATAAAGGGTTCAAATGTTTTTTCGAGTATGGTAATTGCCTGCATGAACCCACAAAGGTAGAACAGGAAGTGAAAAACCAATGAAAGAGGAATGAAATATTTTGTGGGGCATTTTCTATTTAGGGTAGTTTGGCTGTTGGAAGTCTTGCTGGGGGTTACTTACCTTCGCGCCATGGAACAACAAGTACCCGTTGCGTTTAAACGCCTCATTTGGATTGGTCATGCCGAAGGAATCTCCTACCTGCTGCTATTGGGTATAGCAATGCCTCTTAAGTACATGTGGGGCTTTCCGGAAGCGGTAAAAATTACAGGCTCCCTGCACGGAATACTGTTTGTGCTGTTTGTATTTGCCCTTATCAATGCAAAAATGGATGTAAAACTTTCTACCGGCAAAATAGTGCTCGGATTTTTAGCTTCCATTGTCCCATTCGGCACCTTTTTTCTGGCCCGTATCATGGGTTTATCTCAAAAATAGTCGGCTTTTTTCTTCCCCTTGCTCTTAAACACAGCTACATCGAGGGCATAAGTAACTCCAATGGCATGAACCGTAACCGGGTTGGTGGCATGGTATTGCGGTTGAATGAGGTAAAAACAATTAAGGTGATGACGCTTTTTCCATTCCCAGTCAAACCCGCCCACATATCTAATCCGACCAATATACTGCTCTTTGGTTTTTATTTTATAAAACAACTCGGCCGACCCGTAAATAGCTATCCGTTTACTCCATTTGTATTTTAGCTGCACCCGGTTTCGCCAATAAGCATCGGGTTCTTTTCCGGGTTCATACACTCCTGCATTAAAATACGGATAACGCTTTTGGTAAATACTACGCCAGCTAAGGGTGTAATTTCCGATTTTGTATTTGGCGGTAAGTCCGGCACTCAGCCGGTGTTGTTCATTTTTGTAAGAAGTTCGGTAGCGGTATCCCGCTTCGGCCTGCACTCTATTTTTAAGCAACTCATATTGCAATGCCCCCGATATATACGAACCTCTGAAATGCGAAAGATTCTGGTCGGCACGGTACTGGTATTGCACCACAGTGCTAAACTTTTTGGGCAAATCAACCGAGAGCTGAAATGCGCTGCGCAATTGCATATCGCCCTGCTGTGCCCACCCCGGCAATGCGGTTATCAATAAAAATAAAGCAGCAAGGTTTTGCATCAATTAATCGTCATCGCCACCCATTCCGCGCGAAGAGGTTTCGTTCTCTTTAGAGTAGTAAAAGGCGTTTACCAATGCCACATCGCGCAAAAAATCAACACTTATTAATTCAACCCTGTGAATGGGTAACCCAGTTCTTTTCTTAAGGTCGTCTATCATCTCGGGTCTTTTTTCGGGATGAATTAACTCAATACGCTCGTATTTTATCTGCTTGTAATTTTCATGATCAAGCGATAACATGCGATCGAGCACATACGACATGACTAAAATAAGACCATTGGAGATAAGCAGCGTGGCAAAACCATCATCTACCTGCGCCAGCGAATTGATAATACCGATGGTAACACTGAGAAAGAAATATCCCATTTCGCGAATGGGAACCGTAACGGTGCGGTACCGCAAAATAGAGAATATGGCAAACAACCCGAAGGCAAAACCCATTTTGAGTTTTACGCTGCTAAGCATAAAACAGATGAGAAAGTTTACCGTGTTGAATAAAAGAAAAGTAAACACAAAATCCTTATTGCGGTGGCGCGGATAATAAATTACCATCACCAGAATAAGAATAACCCCGAGATTTAATCCGTAGCGGACTAAAAAATCGGAGAGGTCGTTAGGTTTTACCACCTCACCTAGTTGCGAATCATTTGGTTCCATGTATCAGTTTGTTTAATTTTAAAAAAATGGGTTTAAATGCGTTGTTTTTTACCGGCTCAAGCAAGGCAATTCCTGTAGAGTATTTACTGAAACCGGCCTGAACAAAATGCCTGCGTTTAAAAGCCTGAATCATGGGGCTGAATACATTGCTTTTTTCCTGCTTCACTTCTGCTACTACCAGTTGCGGAAAGTTCATTTCCTTTGACGAATTACTGAAAGTAAGTCCTAAATCCAAAGTGGCCCGCTCCGATTGATTTTTGCCGGCCAAAGTAATTCGTTTAAACCAGATAGTGAGTTTTTGATGCAGGTCTTTTACATCGGCATAATCGTGATGAACAAGGGCCAGTTCGGTTTCGGTTAATTGTTGTTTTATATCGGCCTGTTTAATCCGGTGTTTGTCGGTTCTTACTCCTTTTACTTTGTATTTTACTTCAAAAAAAGTGAGACCGCTGTCGAGGTATTTCCGGTAACGTACTTTAAGCCGGTTTAATTTACCGTTGTGATGAAATTTATACAGCAGCAAATCATTGGTATCAAAATAAACCGACTCGTACGAGAACATACGCTTGTTATCAATTTCCAATACGCGGTAGTGCGGTTTAAGTTCATTGAGAATGGAAGGAAAATCATCGATATGAAAAATGAATTTAGAATCCATGCGGTTTAATAGCTTTACCTCATCGAGCCCTTTGAGCGATACCGGCTCAAATTCGTTCAGCCGTTCGGTAATCAGTCGTTCCCTTTCCGCGTAATCGAACATACTAATAGTAATAGGTAAAATCGGTTACGGTAATGGTTTCCTTTTTATCTTTTATGGATACATTGCGTATATCGGCCCGCTGATTGAGGTGGCAGGTATCGCATTCGCTTATTATCCAAACTTTGTAGTCGCCTTTGTTGAGCCACTCAAAAGCAAAACTGCCGTCAATTCCAGTGCGGGTATCGTCATCTACCCATGTATGGTTGCCATACGAAATATACACTTTCACATCAGCAATATATCCCGAGTCAACCTTGATTCCTAACTTGTTTAGGTCAAAGGCATATACTTTCCCTTTAATGGTTGAAAGGCCGCCCTTGCCTTCTTCTTTCTTACAGGTGGTAAAAAGCAGCGCAATACCTATGAGAAGAAAGATACCTGTTAATGAAAATTTAATCATTTGCTCACTATTTTCTGATGTAAATATGCAATGAATTCACGAATATGGCAAACTGCCGGTCGGATTTTGTTGTTTTTTAGCTGTTTCAGTAATATTATTTCCCTGTATTTTACGTGCTAAGTAATGGGTATTAAACCAATATGGGTTGCCGCTTGAGTATTCCATGAAAATAATGCAAATTGCGGAAGTAACATATATCCATAGCATGAAAAGAAGAAATTTTCTGAAAAGCTCTGCCCTGCTTGCCATCAGCCCGTCTCTGGCAAATGCATCGGGTCATATTAATTCCATTACTCTGGAAGAGAATTTAGCCTCGCTGAATAGCAAACCAAAAGAAATGGCGGCCGCTATGAACGAAGAATGGGATAGAATTGCCATGCAATATGATATGAGTTCTGATTTTATCAATCTTGAAAACGGCTATTGCAGCATGTTGCCCGTTCCGGTATTGGAAAGTTTTGTTCAAACAACCAAAGACCTCAACCGCAAACTTACCTGGTTTATGCGAAGGGAAATGGAAACCGAAAGACAGGCTGTAAAAAACAATCTTGCCGATATGGCAGGAGTTCCTGCATCAGAAATTGCTTTAGTAAGAAATACCACCGAAGGATTGAACATAGTGATTCACGGCATTGATTTGAAAGCCGGTGACGAAATTATTTTAAGTAAACAGGATTACGGAAGTATGGTGGAGGCTTTTGAACAAAAAGCCAAACGTACAGGTACGGTAAATAAATACATCAATATTCCACTGGCACCTGACAATAAGCAAGCTATTATTGATGCTTATGCAAAAGCCATTACACCCAAAACCAAACTAATTCTGGTTACTCATATCATTAATATCACCGGACAAATAATGCCCGTGCGCGAGATTTGTGATATGGCACATTCCAAAGGCATTGAAGTGATAGTAGATGGAGCCCACTCCTTCGGGCTGCTTGATTTCAGAATAAACGATTTAGAATGCGATTATTTTGCTACCAGCCTGCATAAATGGTTTGGTGCCCCCATAGGTGCCGGATTATTATACATAAAAACAGCCAAAATTGCCAAAGTGTGGCCATTGCTGGGCGACACCGGAAAAGACCGAAACAGCATGGAAAAATTTGAACATTTAGGAACCAATCCTCCGGCTGTTTACCTGAGTGTGCGTGCTGCAATTGACTTTAACCTGCTTATGGGAATAAAACTAAAAGAAGAACGCTTGCGTTACCTTAAAAACTACTGGGTGGACAAGGTAAAAGACATTCCGAAAGTAAAAATACTTACTCCCGCCACCGACCAGTCATGCGCCATTGCTACTTTTGCTATTGACGGAATGCCTCCTGTCGAAATAGAACAACTTTTACTAAATCAGCACCGCATACTTACTGTAGCCATTAACAATGACGAAGTGAAAGGAGTGCGTGTAACTCCGCATGTATTTACTTCGGTTGCGCATTTAGATAAATTAGCAGAAGCCATACGCGGTTTTGTTGAAGGGAAATTCGGACCTATTCCGGCACCAAGTACCAAACCTGCCGCGCCTGCACCCGCTAAAAACAGTAAAGGGAAGAAAAAATAATTACCGGGGTTTGTATCCTGATAATTTTAATATTTTCTGGTAATCGTTTTCCTGCATTAACTGAGGCAATGTAACTGCCGGATTTTTTTCCATGTACTTTCTTACAATTTGCCATCCCGTCCAAATGCCTGCTCTGGGAGCCGATTCAGAAGGGAAATCAGGAGCAGCGGTAAACGGAGCATCTTTCAGGTAACGCGAATAATCATCGACCGAGGTAGAGAACAATTGTTTTTTATCAATGAAATGCGCCCAAATCTGCGGCTCATTGGCATAACACCATTCTAATTGTTTGGTGGTGTATTCCATTTTAATGGTATCGTGTACCTGCGGCATCATCCTGTCAAGCAAATAAAGAATTCGCCCCTCCTGTATCATGCGGTTGAGAAAAGGCTGACGGGCCGATGAAGGTTCGTACATACTGTAAGCAAACGCTTTTAATGTATTGGAAACAACATAGTACTTGTTCATGAACTTGAGTTTGTACTCGGGATAATTAATATTGGAAGCCCTGTACGGTTTAAAATCGGCCCCCAGGTAACATTCCAACCCTATTCCCAAAACACTATCGGTAAACGGATGAGCAAAATCAAACAACCCGATAAAAGTAACAATGCGGGGCATATACTCCTTGGGGAAATAATAATGATACAAACTAAATCCTTTGCTCAGCTCTTCTTTGAATGGGGTAAAATCTTTGTAAATTGAATTGCTTTTGCTATAAAGCCCTCTTATTTCTTTGTTACCCGTAAAACGCCTCAGCACCTCGCTGTTGTTTTGACCCGATGGATTGCCGATGCCAAGAATATGATTGAGGTAAATGCCCCAGAAGTAACCGTATTTTGCTTCCATATTATGATAAAGCGCCTGAGTAGCCGGTGCTTCAAAAAGTTCCTGATCCATTCTCTCTACCTGAACCTCATACTTTTGCTCCTTGCTGGCCTGCAGGGCTTTTTTATCGGGTTTCACCGGCAGGTTGGTTGTGCTGCAGCCATCGCAGCCATATAAAAACATTACCACAGCCAGAAGGTTGATAAGATGAATATATTTGATGAACTTTGACCCCATAATTTTTTTAGAATGCACAAAAGTAATAAAAACCTTTTGCCCGTTTTCATCCTCATTTTACTTAGCAACGCAGTAATGGCGCAAAAAGTCTTGTTAGGATTAAAAGCATCCCCTTTAATGGGCTGGTACAAATGCACCGGAAGCGCGGTAAAAACAGGAGGCGGTTCGGTAGGATTTTCCTACGGGTTAATGGCCGATTTTAAAATAGGCGAACGTTATTACCTGGGAACAGGGTTTGACATTGCCTATATGGGCGGAAAAGTGGTACTCCCAACCGCGGTTTATACTCCGCCATCAGCTATCAGCATTCCGGTTACCAATGTTCAAATTAGTTACAGCAACCAGTATATTCAGGTGCCGTTAAGTTTAAAATTCAGAACCAAAGAAATCGGGCGCATTGCTTACTGGGCTCAGTTTGGATACGCCAATTCTTTTTTGCTGCACGGAAAAGCTTCGCTGCAAAGCGACAATGCAATAATTGATACAAAGAAAATTTTAACCAATTCGGCCGATGTAAAACTAAATTACAACTACGAAGTTCCCATGTACCGCGGCTCAATGATTATTGGCCTGGGCATTGAATACCCCATCGGAGGCAATTCGCGCATTTATTCGGGCATCAAATTCGACAACGGATTGTTCAGTTCGGTTAAAGACAAAAAAAGGGATGCGCTTCACTCCAATCTTTCACTCAACTTCGGAGTATATTTCTGATTAATACAGCAGATGAAAATAGCCCTTGCTCAATTAAATTTTCATACCGGAAATTTTGCTTTAAACACCGGTAAAATTATTTCGTGCCTGGATAAGGCAAAAAAAGAAGGTGCCGATCTGGTGGTGTTTCCGGAGTTATGCATCTGCGGATATCCTCCCCGCGATTTTCTTGAGTTCAGCGACTTTATTCGCCTGTGCCGCGAGCAGGTAGATCATATTGCTTCTTACTGCCAGGGCATAGCTGCCATTGTGGGAGCACCATCGGTAAATCCGCAGGTGGAAGGCAAAGATTTATTTAACTCTGCCTTTTTTTTATGTGACGGGAAAGTGCATTCCATCCGAAATAAAACCCTGCTCCCTACTTACGATGTATTTGATGAATATCGTTACTTTGAACCTAACCGCAGTTTTGAAATTGTAACTTATAAAAACACCCGCATTGCGCTTACCATTTGCGAAGACTTGTGGAATATAAACCACAACCCGTTGTACATTACAACACCCATGGATGAATTAATCAAACAACATCCCGACCTTATCATCAATATTGCCGCTTCACCGTTTTCGCATCAGCAATTGGCCAATCGCACGTCCATACTGCAAAACAATGCCCTGCACTATTCACTTCCGGTAATCTACGTTAATCATGCAGGGGCACAAACCGAACTGATTTTTGACGGAGGCTCCATGGTGATGAATGCGAAAGGCGAAATAGTAAAGCAACTAAAATATTTTGAAGAAGACCTTTCATTTGTAACCACAACCGAAATTAATACCCTCGTACCCGAAACAACAGCGCAGGATAAATATGCTTCCATCTACAAAGCGCTGGTGCTTGGAACACGCGATTATTTTGATAAACTCGGTTTTAAGCAGGCCATTCTTGGCTTATCCGGAGGTATTGATTCGGCTCTTGTATTATGTATTGCAGCCGAGGCACTGGGTAAAGAAAACGTGAGGGCTGTGTTAATGCCTTCTCAATTTTCGAGTGAACACTCGGTAACTGATTCGTTGAAGCTGGCAGCCAATCTGGGCGTAAAACATGATATGATTCCTATTGAAAAAGCATTTAACCAGTTCAGGGAATTGCTGCAACCCGTGTTTGAAAATCGCCCGTTTGATTTAACCGAAGAAAATATGCAGGCGCGCTGCCGCGGTTTGTTATTGATGAGCATGAGCAATAAATTCGGGTATATATTGCTTAACACCTCGAACAAAAGTGAACTGGCAGTAGGATACGGCACCCTTTACGGAGATATGTGCGGAGGTTTATCGGTGATTGGAGATTTATACAAAACCGAAGTATTTGAATTATGCCGCTACATTAACCGCAGTACTGAAATTATTCCAAACGATATTCTTACCAAAGCACCTTCGGCCGAGTTGAGGCCCGATCAGAAAGATTCGGATTCGCTGCCCGAGTACAGCATATTAGACCCCGTGTTATATGCCTACATAGAAGAATGCAAAGGTCCTAAGGAAATAATTGCAGCCGGACATGATGCTAAAGTGGTAGAGCGCATTTTACGATTGGTAAATCTGAACGAATACAAGCGTCATCAAACTCCGCCCATTTTGCGCATTTCGCCCAAAGCATTTGGCATGGGCCGCAGACTGCCTATTGTAGCAAAATACCTGATTTAATTCCGTGGGTTATTCTTCGTCTCCGCCCTCACCTTCGTTCGAAGATTCTTTAGGTTCGGTAAAGGGAATAGGCTCATCGCCCAAAAGCACAATCATCTCGTTTACCTCGGCACATTTTAAACGCTCGTTGAGTTGTTCAAATGAATGAAACAGGTTTCGCAACACGCGCTTTATGATGTCTACATTACTGCAGGGCTCAAAATAAAAAGGTTTTGGCTCCAGGTGAATTTGCTTTATAAATTGCTCCAGATTTTTGCGCGTTAAAATAACTCCGTTGTTAAATGCATTGATATAAAACAATACATTTCCCTGTGTATAATCGAGGCGGTGTTGCATGTTGTAAGCTTCCTCTTCGTAATGCCAGTTTTCATTTTCTTCTTTGTAGGCAAGTAAAAAATGCTGTGGCAAATTCACTCCGTAAATAGGCAAATTTAAACGCTGGGCCACCAATGAGTAAATGATTGCCATAGAAATGGGATTTCCCTTCCGGCTTTCAAGTACGTTATTGATAAATGAATTTTGCGGGGAGTGGTAATTACCGGTATTCCCCTTAAAACCGTGCGTATTATAAATTACATGATTAAGCACCCGCACTTTTTCCAATGCACTAAGTACATTATGCATTTCGAGCCACACATCTAATTTAATGCGGTCTATTTCATTTTCTATTTCATGAATATCCAAATCGGGATAACGGTAGCGGGCAATCAGCCAGGAACCGTACAACAAATCGGGATTTTCTTCCTTCGCCCACTGACTCAAATCGTGCTTTACCCCGTCAAACTGAATTTTATGAATTACCTGCTCAATGCGTTGTTGTAATAACTGGTCGGGTGTAACCTGCCACAAATTTTCGAGGTGAGGTATTACCTCTATACCCATTGCCACTAATTTTTCTTCGATATGCCCGGAAACCTCCGTATCCGGATCATCCAGCAACGATACCATCACCTGCAATTCTTTCTCGTTCATCATTCAACCTTAACCGTTGATTTTTTATCGTTTGCTTTTAGCTTTCTTTTTAGCAACCTTTTTTACCGCAGCTTTTTTTGCAACCACCTTTTTTGCAACTACTGCTTTTTTCACTGTAGCTTTTTTAGCGGTTGTCTTTTTTGCTGCTGTTTTTTTAGCAGCTGTTTTTTTTGCAGGAGCCTTTTTAGTTGCTGTTGGTTTTGCTGGTGCTTTTTTAGTTGTTTTTTTAGCCGCGCCTTTAACCGGAGTTTCTTTTATCCCCCCCTGCTTGTCTATAATTTCCATTACCTGAGCATAGGTGAGCTTTTCGGCAGCAGCCGAACCTTTTGGTATCTTAAAGTTTTGTTTTCCTATGGCAATATACGGCCCCCAGCGGCCTTTGAGCACCTGTAGTCCTTCGTGTTCTTTAAACGTTTTCATTACACGCTCGGCATCCGATTTGCGTTTGGCCTCAATCAACTCTATAGCGCGATTTTCTTTTACTGTGTAAGGGTCATCCGTTTTTGGTAACGACACAAATTTGTTATCGTGCAGCAGGTAAGGACCAAATTTCCCAATGGAAACTTTAATTTCTTTGCCTTCAAAACTTCCGGCTACACGCGGCAGTTTAAACAAACTAAGTGCTTCCTCAAGCGTAATTCGTTCAATGGTTTGATTGCCGCGTATGCCTGCATAGGTTGGTTTTTCCTCATCGGTATTCTCACCTATTTGTGCCAGCGGCCCGTAGCGACCAATTTTAACATACACATTTTTGCCGCTCACCGGATCTTTTCCAAGCAAGCGCTCTCCTGTTTGTTTTTCGGCAGTTTCAATAGTGCGCTCTACGGTTTTATGGAACGGCCCGTAAAACGATTCGAGCATTTTATTCCATTTCAACTGGCCCTGCGCTATCTCGTCAAATTCCTTTTCTACCATAGCGGTAAATCCGAAATCGAGAATCTCTCCGAAATTTTTCACCAGAAAATCATTTACCACCGAGCCAATATCACTTGGGAATAATTTTGATTTTTCGGAGCCGTAGTTTTCTGTTTTTGTTTCTTCTTTTAGTTTATCCGAAGCACTTAAGGTAAGCACTTCAAACGTGCGCTCTTTTCCTTCGCGGTCTTCTTTTACCACATACCCTCTTTTTTGAATGGTAGAAATGGTAGGAGCATATGTTGAAGGACGACCAATACCAAGTTCTTCCAGTTTTTTAACCAAACTTGCCTCGGTGTAGCGTGGTGCAGGCCTTGCGTATTTTTGCACTGCCGTCATCTCGTGTAATTTCAGCTTATCGCCTACTTTTAACGGAGGCAGCATTCCGGCATTTTCTTCATCGGCATTATCATCATCTTTCGATTCGAGGTATACTTTCAGAAATCCGTCAAACTTCATTACTTCACCGGTTGCAATAAATTCTTCTCCGGCTGTTGAAACGCTTATGGTAGCGGTTGTTTTTTCCAACTGCGCATCGGCCATTTGCGAGGCAATGGAGCGTTTCCAAATCAAATCGTACAAACGTTTTGCCCCGTTATCTCCTTCAATAATTTGATTTTCGAAATAGGTAGGCCTTATAGCTTCGTGCGCTTCCTGTGCTCCGCTGCTTTTGGTAGTGTACCTGCGGGTAAACACATAATTATTTCCGTAGCTCGATTTGATTTCTTTTTTTGCTGCATCCAAAGCCAGTTCCGATAAATTAACCGAATCGGTACGCATGTAAGTGATATGCCCCGACTCATACAATTTCTGCGCAATGGTCATGGTTTGCGAAACAGAAAATCCCAGTTTACGGCTGGCTTCCTGCTGAAGGGTTGAAGTGGTAAACGGAGCAGCGGGAGATTTTTTTGCCGGTTTTGTTTCGAGGTTTTTAATTTTATACGTGGCTCCTTTGCATTTTTCCAAAAAGGCTCTGGCCTCTTTGTATGTGCTGAAACGTTTTGGCAACTCGGCCTGCATTTTTTTACCCGAACCATCGGTGAGTACAAATTCGGCACTCACTTTATAATTGAATGTGGTTTTAAAATTTAAAATTTCGCGCTCACGCTCCACAATTACACGCACCGCCACCGACTGCACCCTTCCGGCCGATAAACTTGGTTTTACTTTTTTCCAGAGTATGGGCGAAAGTTCAAAACCAACCAAACGGTCTAAAATTCTGCGGGCCTGCTGGGCATCCACCAGATTCATATCAATGGAGCGCGGTTTGTCAATGGCTTTTAAAATGGCCGGTTTGGTAATTTCATGAAAAACAATTCTGCGGGTTTTGCTTTTCTCCAGCTCAAGCACCTGCGACAAGTGCCATGAAATAGCTTCTCCTTCGCGGTCCTCATCGGATGCAAGCCAGATGATATCACTTTTATCGGCCAGCCCCTTCAGTTCTTTTACCAACTGTTTTTTATCGGGGTCTACTTCGTAAACCGGCTTAAATTTATTTTTGATATCAATGGCACTATCTCCTTTCACAAGGTCGCGGATATGGCCATAGCATGACTTTACCACGAAATCTTTTCCAAGAAATTTCTCTATGGTTTTAGCCTTTGCAGGCGACTCTACGATGACGAGGTTTTTAGGCATAACTTTCCCTATTAATATAAAAAGGGCAAATAAACATGTTTTGTTTATTTACCCAACTTGTAAAAGTTAAAAATCTTTTTTAACTGCAACCCCCGCTTAGCGGGAAATTATCAGTTTAAGTACGTGCTGACGGCCTCCGGCAGTAATTTTTACCAGATAAACGCCCTCGGGCAGAGTGCCTTGATGCAATTGATCGGTATTAAATGAATGTTCGCCCTGAGCCAGTTCACCTAAGTTAAGGGTGCCGAAGTGCTGTCCCATCATATTCACCAACTCGGCCTTAACCGATTGTTTGTTGAGCAGGGTAAAGTCAACTTTGGCCGATTGTGTGGCCGGATTTGGATAAAGGCTTACCCCGTTTACCCATTCCGACTGTTGCACGCTGCTCAGCATTTGTGAGCTGATGTTTAAATCGTCAAGGTACAAATTGTTGCCGCGGTAATAGAAAAATTCTATTCTTATGCGCACATTGGAGGTGCGGTAACTGGCCAGGTCAAGGGTAAATGTTTTCCACTGCGATTTGCTTGCGGGCACAAATACCGAAGAAGAAACAACCCCGTTGTTTGAAAGCACATTGGCTCCTTCTTTAAAAATGGTAGTCCAGCTTTTTCCGCAATCGGTACTTACAAAAACCCGCAACGAATCGCTTAAGGTGGTGATGCGTTGCGCACACGAAACGGCAAAATTAAAATAAGCCGATGTCATCATGGACAGGTTGTACGATGGTGAATAGATATTGTACGTATACCGGGTTAAGGAGGTAGGGTGAGTATACGAAGGAAGGTAAATAGATTTGTTGCCATTAAACTTTGCCGAATCGGTTACACGCCATCCGTAGGCATTTCCGGTGAGGTTTTCAATGCTCCAACCGCCCGAGAGGGTAAAATTATTTGCGGTGGCAGTTTCAAAATCCTGTGTTACCGGTGGCACATTGGTAGAGGCCGGTGCGGTATAATTCTCCACTCCGGTAGCTGCCAGATTTGATGCGGAAACAAGGGTAGTGTAGTACGTGCTTATCATGCTCCTCATTCTTGTTTTTTGACCTGTGGTAAAAATATTCTGACAATCTCCATCGGTATAATCCATATAATTTTCGAGCATATCGGGCAAATCGGGGCTATCGTTGGTACATGAATTTTTTGAAGGTGTGCAGGCGCCAAAATTCTGATCGGCTACAGGTGGTGTATCAGCTACCTGATCTCCTCCAAAACAGCCGCTCTGAAACGTGTGGTACAATCCAAAACAATGGCCGACTTCGTGTGTTAACACTCTGCCTCCTTTTGTTTTTGAACTGGTACCAATGGTTCCTACATAATCCGAACGCATAACTACTCCACGGGTGAGGGTTGAACCTGTGTTTGGAAACTGAGCATAACCCAGTGTGGTGGTATTGGGGTCGCTATCGGTATCTTTAATATTTGAGACCACATACACGTTAAAATATTTTCCGCCTCTCCACAAGGATGAAACCAGTCCCTTCACCGCATCATCGGCATTATTTCCCAAACCGTTGGTATCATAAATACGATTGATACCGTCAAAGCAGTTTCCGCTGGGGTCGCGATTGGCCAAACGAAATTCTATTTCACAATCGGCCGCTATCGGATTTGTTGAACTGCCTCCGGGGGTTCCGGCAGTTTTGCGGTAGTCTTCATTCAAAATACGAATCTGGTCAAGTATCTGCTCGCGGCTGATATTTTCTTTTCCGTTTTTGTGAAACACATGAAACACAATAGGTACAATGTAAACGGTGCCGTTGGTTTTGTAGTGAGCGCTTGCCATTGCTTTCAGTTGCTCATTCATCCGGTCCATTTCTATTTTGTACTCGGGATGTGCGGCAATCGCCTGCTCGGTGTAAAAATCAGTGAGGCACTGGTGTACGTTCCTTTGCTGGGCATTCACTGCAACCGTTGCAGTAAGTAAAATTAAAATTGTACTGAAAAACTTATTCATCATCATTATTAAAAGTGGTCAAATATAACTTTTCGCTTGTTAAATGAAAGAAAAAGGTGGTTTGCCTGTCCTCTTAAATTCCGGCCATCAGCAAATGGTCGTATATAACTATTGCGGCCATACTCTCTACAATGGGCACTGCCCTTGGCACCACACAGGGGTCGTGGCGGCCTTTTGCTTCAAGTGTTACCTCCTCTCCATCTGTGTTTAAAGACCTTTGGGCTGCTGCAATGGTTGCAACCGGTTTAAAAGCCACTCGCATATAAATATCATTACCGTTTGATATTCCGCCTTGTATGCCGCCTGAAAAATTTGTGCGCGTGGTTATTTTACCCTGAGCTGACATAAACTCATCGTTATGCTGCTCACCCGTCATGCCTGCGCCTTCAAAACCCGAACCATACTCAAATCCTTTTACGGCATTGATGCTGAACATGGCCTTTGCTAAATTGGCCTGAAACTTATCAAATAAAGGCTCGCCAAGGCCGGTAGGACAATTTTTTATCACGCACGACACCATTCCGCCTGTGCTGTTTCCCTGACTTTTTAACTGTTCAATATAAGTTTCCATAGCCTTTGCAGCCTCTTTGTCAGGACAACGCACCGCTGATGTTTCAATTTCGGAGAGGTTAAGTTCGGTGTAAGGTTTTGAAATTTTTATGTGGCCCACCTGCGAAACATAAGCCTGAATCACAATTCCCATTTGGGCAAGAACGGATTGGGCAAATGCACCTGCGGCTACCCATCCGGCCGTAACTCGAGCCGATGACCTTCCTCCGCCACGGTAATCACGCACTCCGTATTTGGTGTGGTAAGTATAATCGGCATGTGAGGGCCTGAACACATTTTTCATCGCCTCGTAATCCTCAGGTCGTGCATCGGTGTTTGGAATGAGTATACACACGGGAGCTCCGGTTGTTTTTCCTTCAAACACTCCTGAAATCACTGAAAATTTTTCGTCCTCTTTCCGGTTGGTAGTAAGGCCCGATTGCCCCGGCCGCCTTCGCTGAAGTTGCCGCGAAATAAACGATTCATCAAATGGAATTCCGGCTTTGCAACCGTCAATCACCACACCAATGGCCGGCCCGTGCGACTCGCCAAAAGAGGTAACTTTAAAAACTGTTCCTAATGTATTTGAAGCCATGCAGAGAAAAAACAAACATACAACGCATTTTATTTACTTGCTCACAAATCCGGCTTTTATCAGTTCTTCCCAAAACGAAGGATAGGATTTTGATACCACAGTTTCATCACTGAGCTTTATGGGAACGCGGCACGCAAAACCGGCCACACTCATGGCTATGCGGTGATCATTCCAGGGATTAAACACCTCAGGCGGCAGGGTAAAACTGCCGGGAGTAAGGCGCATCACACCATTGGTACAGGTTACCGCGCAGTTCACTTTTTGCAGTTCGGCTGTTAAGGCAGCTATGCGGTCGCTTTCTTTTAACCTTAAGTGAGCTACTCCGCTAAATACCGCATGAATTCCGTGAAGGGCGCAGGTTACCGCAAAGGCCGGAACCAAATCAGGGCAGGAAGAAAAATCTTTTTCAAAAACACTGCACACCGGCAATTGGCCCGATGAAATAACACATCCACCCGCCTGCACTTCTGTGTTTACGCCAAGTTCCTGCATCCACGCTGCCACTATGCTGTCGCCCTGAAATGATGGTAAACATAAACCGGGCAATTCAATGCGCGAGCCGCAGCAGGCCGAAGCCATCATGTACCAATACGAGGCAGCCGACCAATCGGTTTCGGTTACCAAAGGTAAATTTTGGGTGTACGTGCCCTGCTCCACTTTTATTTGCATGGCCGCAGTTTGAACTTTGGCTCCCCACTGTTTCATCAAATCAATAGTGAGCTGTATATACGAAGAAGAAACGGGCGGGTTGGAAAATTTAATGGTGAGTCCGTCATTAAGATAAGGCGCAATAAGCAGCAATGCCGAAATAAACTGACTGCTGGTTGAACCCTGCAACTCAACTTCGCCTCCGTGCAGGGAAGCCGCATTTATTTTGAGCGGAGGAAATCCATCCTGCTGCTCACAGGTAATATCGGCTCCCAAATGGCGCAATGCATTTAGCAGTTCCCCAATGGGGCGCTGGTACATTCGTCCGTTTCCGCGTAAAAAAATTTCTTTTCCCTGCAGGGCATACACCGCAGTAAGAAAACGCATAACGGTACCTGCATCGGCTGCATCTTTTTCATTCCTTTCCAAAACAAGGCTTGAATGCATTACCTTTACATCGTGCGGCAAAAAAGCCTGCGGAATGTTTTTAAAAATATCGGTAAGGTTATCTCCGGCCAGGTATTTTAAAACCAACACCCTGTTTACAGTGCTTTTTGACCAGGGCAAATTTACGCTGGTATTAATGGGTGCTTTGGACTTGCTTAGCCTTATCATCTGGCTCAAGTTGTATGTAAAAATTTAATGCCTCGCGTATAAGTGCATCTCCGGGGGTTTGGTTGATTACAGGTTTCCCAATTTTTTTGAGTAGCGAAAAATGAATCAGGTCGTCTTCATTTTTTTTGTCGTTGCGCATCAAATCGAGCAATTCGTTTTGATTCACTTTTACCAGCGGATACACCGGAAAATAACCGGCAACAAATTCCATTACTTCTTCTGTTTCTTTTTTTGATACCTGCAATAATTTATGCGACAACCATGTTTCGCAAATAATCCCAATGGCTATTGCTTCACCGTGAAGCAGCGGATTGCCGTCATGTTTTAACGAATACGATTCGATAGCGTGACCAATGGTATGCCCGAAATTAAGCACCTTACGTATATTTTTTTCCAACGGATCTTTAGTTACAATTTCGCGTTTAATTTTTACGGATTTGTTGATTAAAGAAACCAGTTTTTCTTCATCGTGCAAATTCATCTTTCTGAATTTATCCCACTCGTCTTTATCGCTGATAAGGGCATGCTTCATCATTTCGGCCACACCGGCTGTGAGTTGCTTTTTGTGAAGTGTCTTTAAAAACTCCGGATAAATAAAAATAGCCACGGGATGTTTAAACACCCCTACCGAATTTTTAAAATAATTAAGGTCTATTCCCTGCTTGCCACCAATAGATGCATCTACCATCCCAAGCAAAGTAGTGGGCACGTGAATAAAATCGATACCGCGCTTGTAAGTGGCGGCACAAAAACCTCCTAAATCAGTTATGGTTCCTCCGCCCAGATTTATTAAAACGGTTTTGCGGTCGGCATAGTGGTCGGCCAAAAAAGTCCAGATTTGCTCGCAGTTTATAATGTTTTTGGCACTTTCTCCGGCTTTTACACTAATAAGCTTAAAGTCAATAAGGTAAGAACTTAACCGGGGCAAACAATGCTTTTGGGTATTGGAATCGGTGAGCACAAAAACGGTGGAATAATCTTTTTCGATAAGATATTGAAAAAGAAAATCAAGGGCTTCCGTGCCGTTGTAAATGTTATAGTCTTTTGATTCGTAAACCTTCAAGTTTCTTATACCTTTGCACCGCAAAGTTGAAGTATTCGCTTTGATTTAACAATTATTATTTAGTGACTTCATTTCAAAATATCATATGAGCAGCGCACTTTCGTTCTCCAACACCTCTATCGCCTTTGAATCAAAAACTAATGAGGACCTTAAACGGGCCCATCTTCTATTTAAAGCCATTGGCATGAACTGGCTGGTACAAGCCGGAGCTCCTTTGGTAAATATGGCTTTTGCCATAAACCTTCCCATTTCGGGTTTAATCCGAAAAACAGTATTCAAGCAATTTTGCGGTGGCGAATCGATTGAAGAATGTGAAGCCACTACCGACTTACTGGCCAAATATCATATAGGCACCATTCTCGACTACTCGGTAGAAGGGAAAGAAGAAGAAGCCGTGTTTGAGGCCACCTGTAACGAAATTTTACGCACTATTGAAAAAGCTAAAGGCAACAGTAAAATTCCGTTTTGCGTGTTTAAACCTACCGGCATTGCCAGCATGACGCTGCTCACCAAAATATCGGCCAAGGAGCAATTGAATAAAGAACAGCATGACGAATTAACTGCCACCCGCGACCGCATGAACCGCATTTGCAAAGCAGCCCACGATAATGATGTGCGCCTGTTTATTGATGCCGAAGAAACCTGGACACAGGATGCCATTGATGCCCTGGTGCGCGAAATGATGCTGAAGTACAATAAAGAAAAAGCCATTGTGTTTAACACCGCTCAATTGTACCGCCACGACCGCGTGGAGTTTATTAAACGCTGTTACTTTGATGCCCAAACCAACAATTATTTTCTCGGGTTTAAATTAGTGCGCGGTGCCTACATGGAAAAAGAGCGGGAACGTGCCAAAGAAATGGGCTACAACTCGCCTATTTATCCAAATAAAAAAGCTACCGATAAAGGATATGACGATGCCGTACGTTTTTGTGTGGAGCATATTGACCGCATTGCTATTTGTGCCGGCACACATAACGAAACCAGCTCGGAAATGCTGGTAAAACTGATGGAAGAAAAAAACATTGCCAAAAACGACCCGCGCATTTATTTCTCGCAATTGCTGGGCATGAGCGATCATATCAGTTTTAACCTGAGCCATGCCGGATACAATGTGGTAAAATATGTTCCCTACGGACCGGTAAAAAATGTGCTCCCTTATTTAATCAGACGCGCACAGGAAAACACCAGCGTAAAAGGACAAACCGGCCGCGAACTTTCGTTAATTCTCACCGAGATGAAACGAAGGGGAATGAAGAAGTAAAAGGAGTTGGGGGTTGGGAGAGTTGGGAGTAAATCTCTGGTGATTGAATGAGGCGGGGGAGCGCAATGGTTACTGCTGATAGCACTCGTTTTCCTTACACCTTCTTTCAGTAACACCAATCGTCTTTCAATTTCGTCATGTTTTCTTTTGGCGTATCAGATTTGATCCAATATGTTAGTCCTATTCTCACATCCAGAAATCCCCAAAGTCCGTAGTATATTCCATTATCTGTTTTTGAAATCATGTACACATTTAACTCTTGCCTAAATTTAACGAGGTTATCTTTTTCTGTCTGAGTTAATAGATGGCTATTGTCAGTAACCTTGTTATTAAGGATATAAATATCGCCTGATTTGTCTTTGAGTATATTATTTACCGCCACCAATTCTTCATCATTACTATTCAGGTAAATTAAGTACGAACTTTTAATCAGGAGTGGTTTTGTCAGCCATTGAACTACTCCTGCAAGCATAACAATTAATGTCCAAATTATTTTTAATTTAATGCTCTCTTTTCCAAACAGAATTGTCAAATAAAAAATAAAGGATACAAAAAGTCCTGATAGCAGAAGTATTTGATATGTTCCGTGCTGTCGTCCAAAAAATAAAAAACTGATTATCGTTGAAAATAATCCTAAAGTCAGTCCTATGCGCTTAATTTTTACGGTCATGTTAAAATGAGTGTTAACGGCAGGTGCGAAAAATCTATATACCTCCCTTGATTAAATTTGAACTTTCCTGAATTGTGTCCCAAGCTTCGCGTGCCCTGTTGTTAGCGTTGCTTGCTGCAATTTTAGATTCCACATCCTTAGGGAGGAATTTTGATATTCGTTTTATATGAGTAACTTAGTGGTTTGTGAGAATTTATATTTTTCCAAGAGTTCAATGTTCCTTTCAGAAATGTTTATCCCCCATTCTGGCTTGCTTTTTTTATTTTCGTAATCACGACTTACCAATAGGTTATTGGGTTTTGTCCACTCCATTGATGGAATTAAGTAAATTTTTGGTTCTATTTCCTCACGAAATATAATAATTGCTGCAAATAAATTTGGCCTTAAAATGAACTTACTCTTTGGGAAAAAGATGTAGTTTTTACCTGAAATTGATTTGACTTGAATGTCATAATAATTTGTTCCGTTTCGAATTAAAAAATCAATGCCCTTGTCATCTACTTCAGTAGTATATACATCAAAACCTAACATTGTGAATTCCATTTTCACAAAGTATTCCGCAAACTTACCAAGTTGCAAATGGTTAAGTTGAGACCATTTATATTTCTTATACTCTGTCATTTTTGATCAATGAAAACATCGAAGAATTTCAAAAAATAATATGCGGGAGTCCTTTTGCCATCAATTCCTGATGTTTTACCCACAAAAAAATAATTAGTTTCACTTATACGATTCGAATTTACAGATTCTACCTCATATACCTTTCCTGCAATTTGAATTATGGACACATTATAAAATTCACATGGATTAACATCTTGAAGTAAGTAATTTTCAATAGAGTAAAAATTGGCATAATCACCGTTATCCTTTCTTATTGTAATTTTACTGTTGAATT
>Ga0268298_10002299_pt1 | contig 21034 bp, 36 predicted proteins | sample WWTPWeurt_MetaG_FD_194462 | JGI IMG/M metagenome (GOLD analysis project Ga0268298, IMG submission 194462) | Activated sludge microbial communities from WWTP in Nijmegen, Gelderland, Netherland - WWTP Weurt | ecosystem: Engineered > WWTP > Aerobic digester > Activated sludge | place... | reverse complement strand
GTCGAGCTTAAGCAGTGGATGGACGGCCTGAACGTCGGCGACAAATGGGTCGTCGCCAACCCGAGCAGGCTGTTCGTGAGGAGCATTGTCGTTTTGCGCAAGACGCCGACGCAGCTTGTCGTCATCGAGGGTGGCGCCGAGCACCGGTATCGCCTGAAGGACGGGCGGCGCGTCGGCGACAACTTCGAGACCATCAGCCCGCCGTCGTCCGCCGAAAAGATCGCCGAGGCGCGCGCTGCAATCAAGGCTCATCGCCTTGCCGTGGCATTCTCTAGGATGAACTGGCGGAATCTCCCGCTCGAGAAGCTGGAGCAGGTCGCCGCGCTGATCGGTGTCGAGGTGCAGGCATGAAAATCCAGCCCATCACCGTCACCTCCTTCGTGATCTCCGGCGCGCATGCGCTGGACCCGATCACGGTCATCATGCGCGACATCGAGCCGAACCGAGGAGAGTTGATCGTCGAGTGCTTCGGCTGCGCGTGGTCCGGCTATTGGGGATCGACAGGGCACGACACCCTGCGCGAGTTCCTGTGCCGCGTCAGCGCCGACTACGTCGCCGGCACGATGATCCGCGGCCGTCGCCAGTACATCACCAACCGCAAGGCCGAGGACCGCGAGGTCGAATACCTGCAGCGCATCGTGCAGGCCGTACTCGACGTGATCGGGGGGCAGTCATGAAGCTCGCCGGCCACACCTTCGACGAGCGCGACCTGATCGGCCGCGTCATGCGCAACCTGAGACCGCGCCGCGGCGAGCGCAACGTGATGCGCTGGGTGCTCGTGCGGGACACCTTCGCCGTCGGCAGCACTGTCGCGCACGATCTGTGCCGCGAGTTCAACCTTGACCCGGATGAGGTGATCAAATGACCGACCTTGCCCACCAGTGGGTCGAGCGCGCCCTGAAGCGCCAGCTTTCCGACTTCCAGCGCCGCGCCGTCGACCTGCTGTGCCGGTCGCAGGGCTGCGGCCCCTACGACCTCGGGACGACGTTCGAGCGCGCGAGCTGGGAGTATGGCCACGGAGTTCGCTTCGTGCTGCGCCGCCCGTCGCTGGCGACGTTCGACGGCGCCGGCCTGACCCGGCTCGTCATCGGCGCGCACGAGGAGTGCATCCGCGTCGATATCGACCCGGTGAGCTTCAGGTATCTGGCGATCTGCATGTGGCCGCGACAGGGGAGGGATGGTGAGGTGTGGTTCCGCCATCCGACCATCGAGCATGCCGTCGAGTCGTACCGCAAGACCTACAGCACGCCGCGGATGTACTGACCGGCAGATCTTCGCAGTACCCGCTTCAAACCCGGCGCACCCGCGCCCAACACCAACCATGGAGCCAACCATGAAACTCATCAAGAACGCCATCTGCTACCGCATGACCCTGCCTGTTCTCCCGCTGCTCGAAGGGCACCTGTCCGAGCTGCGCCACACCGAAATCCACGAGGCGGAGCGCGAAAAGGTCGGCTTCGTGCCGACCGAGATTCCGGGCGCCGTGACCGGCGACCGGCTGACCGAGCCGTTCGAGGGCGGGCTCGCATTCACGCTGCGCATCGACGAGAAGATCATCCCGGCTGCGGTCATCAGCGCCGAGGTCAAGCGCCGCTGTGCCGAGTGGCTGGTCGGTACCGGCAAGATCCGCGCACCCAAGGATGTGCGCGAGTCGATCCGCGACGCGGTCATCAGCGAGCTCGTCCGCCGCGCGCTGGTCAAGACCTCGACGGTCACCGCCTTCTACCACCGCGAGAGCCGCTTCCTGTTCGTGGCCGGCACCAAGCGGCAGGCCGACACGCTCACCGGCATGCTGATCAAGGCTGTCGGCGCTGCCAAGACCGAGACGATCAACGTGTCGGACGTCAAGGGCGGGCTCACCACCCGCATGCGGGCTCACGTCACCGACGGCACCGGGTTCGATGACTCGTTCTCGCTGGAGTCCGGCGTCTGGCTGGCGCGCGGCAAGGAGAAGGTCACCGTGCAGATGGAGCAGCTTGACTCGGCGAAGAAGGCCATTACCGAGGCGCTCGACGGGCAGTTCGCGGTCGAGGCGATCCGTCTCACGCATGCCGACTCGGGCGTGTCGTTCAAGCTCACGAAGGACTTTCACCTGAAGGCGCTCTCGGGACTTGACCTCGATGACGCAGGCGAGGAGTTCGATGACCCGGGCGAGCAATGGTCGCAGGAGGCCGGCGTGCAGACCGGGATGATGGTGCTCGTGCTGGAGGACCTGTGCGTGATGTTCGACTACAAGGCACCGGAAGACGAGCCGGCCGACCAGATCGAGGTGGCGGCATGAGCCTTTCTGAACGCATCCGCCCGGGCGTCGAGGCGGCGCCGTGGGTGGTCGATGAGGTCGCCAAGCTCGAAGCCGAGCGGGGCCGGCTGCTGGCCGCGGCCCGAACCGCTGCCGACCAGATCCGCGTTTGCGACTACAGGCCGGCGCGCTCGACGCTCCTTCAGGCCATCATCGCCTGCGCTCTACCCTCCGAGCCCGTCTCGGCGATCTACAGCTACTCAATCGATGGCGAGATGTTCCACGGCGAGTTCGCGTCGCCCGAGGACGCCGCAGCAGATGGCCTGCTGAGCGCTCCGGACGCGCCGGCTATCGAGGTCGCCGAGTGCGTCCGCCGTCCGGCCAGCGCGTTCGTGTCCGGGGAGTTTGTGGTCGAGGACGCGCAGCAGCGCGCGCTCGACTCGTGCGGCGAAGCGGCTGAGGATTGGCTGAACGACGTCGTGGTGGATCGCGCGGCCATGGACGAGCTCGAGCGTCACGTCGGCGACTGGCTGCAGGCGCGAGACCCGGTGACGTTCTTCGAGGTCATCAACACCCGGAAGATCACCCGGGCCGAGCTGGTGGACTCCGGTCACCTCGAGGCGGACGACTGACGCCCTGCGGCTTGCGTACAGCCCGCGCATGCCGTTTTCTACCGCCCGGACGGCTACATGGTTGTCCGGGCTTCTTTTCGCCGCTCCTGCGGCCGTTTATGCGGAGACCACCACCAATGCCACGACCAAGAATCCACCGCTCCGACGCCGACAGGGTCGCCGCTCATGATGCCGCGCTGCGGCGCTCGGGCGGCCGCGTGACGAAGGTCCGGCTCACCGCCGAGGCTGCGCGTGACGCCGACATGCTTGTCGAGGCCGGTTTCGGCGCCTCGCTGAACGAGGTGCTGAACAGGGCGGTTACGCTGGCGCGGAAGTGTTACGCACCCATCAAATCCAGTTAAAAAACGGCCTGTTGTAACACTCCGTGCGCGGGGTGTTACAAAAAAACCATTTAGAATCAATGATGTAACAGTGTAACGGGCGTAACAGCCCCGGACATACACACACGTGTGCATGCGCGTGCGCGCCCGCGCGTGTACACGCGTGCATGTGCGCACACACATACGTATATCTATCTATCTATCTGTTACATTGTTACATTATTTATATGGGATGGTTGCAACCCGCGCCGTTGTTGGGTTTTTGGGTGTAACAGGTGGTGTTACATCGCTGTTACGGCTGTTACGCCCGGCCGTTACTTCACGGAAGGTCATCGGCAAGCCGTTCAATACACGGCACTTTTCTATGACGTGCCCACAATTGGTGTATGATCCGCGCAGGTCTTCCTGTGGGGGCGGTATGGACTACTTCGAGATGAACGGCTGCCCCGGCAGGTTCTTCCGGTGCGAACGCCTCCGGGCGAACCTGTCGGTCACTTCGTGCGCAGCGCGCTGGCGCGAAGCCAACGCCAAAGGCGCGCCCGAGCGGCTGGCAAACTGCAAGGGCTGCCCGATCGGAGCCGAACACGCGGGCGAGACACTGGTGCTCTCGTCGCCGCTGTACGACCGCAGGATCTGCACTCGCTGCCACCGCCCATCCGACCGGCTCATCAACGAGGAGCACTGCCCGTCCTGCTACAACCGCGAGCGCGAGTTCGTAATCGGCAGGAACGCCAAGGGAACCCGACCGGTGAAGAACACAGGCCTGCATCCCGTCACCGTTCGCTACGCCGCATGCGGGCGACCATCCGAGCGCCGCTTGAACCTCGCGCTCGACACCACCGAAGCCGTCGTATCCGTCCTGCGCCGCACCCGCGGTGAGGTCGTGTTCGCCTTCGCTCCGCCGGGCGTCCTGAAGGCGCAGGGGAGCCTGTTCTGATGGCGGGCGAGGTGTGGGCGCTGGCGGACCATGCGTGCCGCCACTGTTTCGGGCGCGTGCTGGCCCGGACGGGCGAGGACGGGGTTCAGGTGTTCCGCTGCTCGAACTGCGGCGCTGAAGGCCGGGAGAAGGTCAAGACGGTCTGCTGCTGCGGCATGACGCTCCGCTCGGGGAAGTCGGCCGGGTTGCGGTGCGTGATCAACAACAACAAGACGGCGGCGCTGCCCAGCGAGGTGGTCGCCGTGTCGGGGGTTTGATGTGCCAAGGCTGACGGACGAACAGTGGGCGATCGCACGCGCCAAGTGGGAGGCCGACCAGACGCTGACCTATGCGCAGGTGGGAGCCGAGTACGGCATTTCGTCGCAGGCGGTGCACAAGCGCAGTCAGCGCGAAGGCTGGACGCGGGCGGCGGATGGTCTGGCGCAGATGGCGGCCCGGGCGCATGTGGTCGCGGACAGGTTGATCCCGAAGGTTGATAAGCCGTCAACCAAGCGGGCGTCAACCGCTGGGCAAGTTGACAAAATTGACGGAGAAGTTGATTCGACTGGTGCTCAACCGAAACCGGGCAGGGCTGCCAAGCCGGACGATCCGCCGGTGTCGCAGGAAGTGCTCGACCGCGCGGTCGAGGAGCGTGTCGAGCCGCGGGCCAAGGTGCTCGCGCGCCACCGCACCGAGGTTGATGGTCCGCGCAAGCTCGCCTATCAGGCGCTCACCGGCAAGGACGAAAACGGCCGCGCGCTCTCCTACGACGATCGCCATTCGCGCGCCTCGCTGGCGAAGAAGGTCATGGAGACGCTCAAGGGCATGCACGAAATGGAGCGCAAGGCGTGGGGGCTTGACGCGGGCGGCGGCCTTGGCGACAAGGTCATCGTGATCGATCGGGGGTGACCGTGCTGGACGACCACCGCAACCCTGACGGCACTTACGACGGCATCGGCGCGATGTCGGATCTGACCGGCATGCCGCGCGACCGGCTGAAGCAACTGGCCGAATCGGTCCGGGCGAATCATGCGGCGCTGAGCTCCTGCGCCTATCACGAGTTCGAGCCGATGGCGCCCATCCAGCCGCCGGCGCTCTCGATGAAGCAGAAGTACCGCTGTCGGCACTGTGGCGGCGAGGTGGAATCGTTCGCCCACCACTGGCACGAGCAGGGGCGGAGAGCTCGACCGGGCGGATGACCCGACTGCGCGTCTGGTGGTTTGGTGGGGTTTTCGATGCGGTCACAGCCGCTTGCCCGTTTTTGGTACAATCAGGGCGCGCATGGGGCGCCGATATGCCGGGTTGTCCGGCTCAGGGGGTTGTATGGACGCGAAACTGAACGGGGGGCCGGCGTTTCCGACGCTGGCGGTGGTGGGCGACACGGCGCTGAGCGAGGGCGGGCTGACGGTGCGGGACTACTTCGCGGCGGCTGCCATGCAGGGCATCTGTGCGTCTGGGCCGATGATCGCAGACGACGTAATCGCGCAGGAGGCTTACGCCATCGCCGACGCCATGCTCGACGCCCGGCGCGCGGTCGTGCCGCGATGATCGGTGGGCCCTTGTCGGGCTCGTCGGAGGTGTACGTAATGAACCGCTTTCAGATCATCGCCGGCCGCTGGCTGGCTTTCATCATCCTGCCGGCCGCCTTCTGGGGTGGCGTGGCGCTGCTGTTTTTCTGACCAAGGAGCTGCAATGAACGACCAAGACATCGAGCAGGCCATCCAAGCCAAAGGCCTGACTGCGCCGCGCGTGACGCCTGCGCACATCAAGGCGCTGATGGATCGCATCGTCTATACCTTCGACGTCCGCCCGAACGGCTCGACCACGACGCTGGCGCACGCCTTCCTCGACGGGGATTTCTACCTCGCCACCGGCGTGTCGTCCTGCGTGTCGGTCGAGAACTTCGACGCCGAGCTGGGCAAGGACATCGCTATCGCTGGCGCCAAGGCCGCGGCCGAGGACAAGCTGTGGGAGCTGGAAGGCTACGCGCTGCGCGAGCGGCTGGCGGCAGGCGAGCGGGCCGCGGCCACCAAGAACCTGCTGTCCCGCGCGATGGGCTGGATCGAAATCATCGAGCAGATGCTCGACGCCGAGCCGGATTCGGTCGTGCTCGAAGCGCGGAACAGCAAGACCGGCGAAGAGGCGGAGTTCAAGCTGTCTGACTTCAAGGGCGAGGTGGCTGCCGTGATTGGCGTTGTGGCGGAGGTCGAAGAAGTCGGCGACGAGGAGGGCGCACGATGAGCGCGCAGCACGCCGCCGTTCCCGTCCAAGTCTCCCGCTCCGGCGGAGTCACCACACTGTCGTTCATCCGCGAAGGGAAGCCGGTAGAGCTTGGCGTGACGCGCACCGAGTACGACGCGCAGCGCGACCGGCTTGAGCTTCGGTTCCTGTTCGATCTGGCGAACTATGGCGCGTCGCTGCAGCCGGCTGACTGGCTCACCCGCCTGAAGACCGAGCGCGACGAGGTTGCCGGTCGCCTCACCAAGCTGCGCGAGTTCATGGCGGCGCCCAAGGGCAACCCGACGCCGCGCCAGCTCACCCTGCTGGCGAAGCAGGAGCGCGCCATGTCCGACTACGTCTGGGCGATGGACGATCGGATTGCCGACGCGGAGGCACCCGAATGACCCGCCCAGACTACACGGAGTTTGACGCCGAGCTGGTGCGCCTGATCGGGTCGGGTAGCCGAGTGTTTTCTGCGCTGTGCTCCAACACGAAGCTGCGCGAACTGGCGCGGCCGTTTGTATCGCCAAGCGGCGCGGAGGACCGTATCATCGATCGCCGCCTGCAGGCGCTGCGCAAGGCTGGCCGAATTCATTACGGCACCCGGACGGGGTGGCGTCTCATCAAGGGTGCTGCATGACCAACCACACCACCGTCGAGCAGCGGGTCATCCGCTGCATTTCCAGATCCACCGGCACTCCGGTTTCGGAGATCACCGCCGACTCGCGCCTCGAGGGCGACCTTGACCTCAACAGCTTGGGCCGCCTGAGCGTGGTCATGGACGTCGAGGACGAGTTCGGCGTCGAGCTGCCGGACGATGCGCTGGAGAATGTCGAAACCGTGCACGAGCTGGCCGCCAGTCAGGACGAGGTGTCGGCATGAACGCGCCCGTTACCGCTCCGCAGATCGAGCTGCGGCCGATCGAGTCGCTGACGCCCTACGCCCGGAACTCGAAGAAGCACTCCGACGAGCAGCTGGCGCTGATCCAGTCGTCGATGGTCGAATGGGGTTTCACGAACCCTGTCCTCGCCGACGAGAAGGGGATCGTGGCGGGCCATGGTCGCGTGATGGCCGCCACCCGGCTCTATTCCGCTGGCCAGTCGCTGCGCTTCCCGAACGGCGCCGAGATTCCTGTCGGCATGGTGCCGGTGATCGACTGCACCGGCTGGTCGGATGCACAACGCCGCGCCTACGTGATCGCGGACAACCGCTTGGCCGAGAAAGGCGCCGAGTGGGACCTCGAGATGTTGAAGCTCGAGATCGACGACCTCATGGCGTCCGGTTTTGACTTCGAGATGACCGGGTTCTCGTCCGACGATCTGGCCGGGCTGTTTGCGCTGGAGGACGTTCCGGGCAACGAGAAGGATCCGGACGACTGCCCGGACGCGCCCGAGACGCCGCACTCGAAGCCCGGTGACGTGTGGGTGCTCGGGCCGCACCGCGTGGCCTGCGGAGACTCGACCGATGTCGGCGTGTGGGACAAGGTCATGCAGGGCGAGCTGGCCGACGCGTGCTGGTGCGACCCGCCCTACAACGTGGCCTACAACTCGAAGCTGGCCGGGTCGATCAAGAACGACGACATGGGCGACTCCGAGTTCCTCGACCTGCTGCGCGGCATGTTCGGCGCCATGTTCTCGGTCATGAAGCCCGGCGCCGCGATCTACGTGGCGCACGCCGACACCGAGGGCCTGAACTTCCGGCGCGCGTTCCGCGAGGCTGGGTTCAAGCTGTCGGGCTGCATCATCTGGCGCAAGGACTCGCTCGTGCTCGGTCGCTCCGACTACCAGTGGATGCACGAGCCGATCCTGTACGGCTGGAAGCCGGGCAGCGCGCACAAGTGGTTCGGCGGGCGCAAGCAGACCACGATCGCCGAGTACGGGAACACCGGCCCGGTGAAGCAGGCTGCGGACGGTCGCTGGGTGATCGAGATCGGCGACACGGTGCTGGTGGTCGACGGCGACGCGAAGATCGAGGAGTCGCCGTCGTCGGTGGTGTTCCACGAGAAGCCGAAGCGCTCGGCGGATCACCCGACCATGAAGCCGGTCGGGCTGATCGAGAAGCAGCTGCGGTTTTCCGCGCGCCCGGGCGACATCGTGATCGACTGCTGTGGCGGCTCGGGCTCGACGATGATGGCGGCCGAGCGGCTGGGCATGTGCGCGCGGCTGGTTGAGCTCGACCCGAAGTTCGTGGACGTCGAGTGCCAGCGGTACTTCGACTACACCGGGCGCGTGCCGGTGCATGCGGAGACGGGCGAGCCGTTCCCGGTGAAGCGGGGTGAGGCGTGAGCCGGCTGCGCGCCGCGTGGCGCTGCCTCTGCATCGCTGCCGGTCTGCTTGTGCCGCGTTTTCTCACCGAGGACGTGGCGCTGCGGTTCGTGGGCGGCGATCGCACGGGTATCGGCTCCTACGAGATCGTGTGCTGCATGAACGACGTGCAGCCGAACGAGGCGTTCGACGCCGTGGCGACCGTGGATTCGTTCGGCTGGCTCGGGTTCGGCGTGATCTACCGTGTCGGCGAGTGCCGGCCGTGGCCGACCACGTAGCAGGCCACCGCATTCCCATTTTCGGGTAACATCAGGCCGTCGCTTCAATTCCGGGGCGGCGGCCTTTTTTCAGGGGGTTTCACATGGATCAGAACGCAATCGCGGCGCCGAGCGAAGACAGCCAGCTCGAGGACGCCATCAACCAGGCCACCGAGTTCATCCTTCAGTGCGTCGGTCCGATGCCGCCGGCTCTCGCTATCGCTGGCATGGTGGGCGCGATCGAGCGCATCGCCTGCTGCGGCGGGCAGGAGTTCGGCATGTCGGTCGCTGCGATGCTCGACGACTGCGCGTCGGGCCTGCGCTCGGCGGCGATCGCTGGAGGCGCTCCGCAGATCGAGGTGGTGCGGTGAGCGCGGCCGAAGACCTGAAGGCCGCTGCCGAGCCCGGGTCGCTCGCCGATCAGATTCCGCCGGACGTGCTCGGCGTGATGATCAAGATCTCGGAGGCCATGAACGGCGCCCGGATCGATCTGGCACAGGCGGCGCTGGTCGCCATGGTCGTCTCGTCGGCCGAGGCGTTCCCGGTGTCGCGCGAGCATGCGCTATCGCTGGCCGACGGGCTGGACATCGCCGCCAACAGCATCCGCGCGCTGGCTGCCACTCTGCCTGTAAGCGAGGTGATCCAATGAGGCGCTCCAGCCTGCTGGTCGCTGCTGCACTGGCCATGGCGGCGTCGTCGGGCGTCTCCGTCCTGCCCGAGCGCACCGTGCCTGTCGCGCGCCGCGACCGCGAAGACCGCGACGACCGCCCGCGCAAGCTGACCGACGCCGACCGCGAGCGTCTGGCGGCGGCCGAGGCCAAGCGTGCGCGCAAGGCTGCAAAGCGGGTGCAGGCATGAGCCGCCACGAAGAGCCGACGGTCGATGTGCCGCTCTCTGGCGCCGAGATCGCCGGGTTCATGAACTGGCGCGGGCCTGGCGCCTACACCGCGCACGCCGAGCGCCGTGTCGTGCGGCTGATCGCCGAGGCCGTGAAGCGGGAGCGGGAGGCGTGCGCGAAGGTGTGCGAGGGTATGCACGAGGAAGACCGGCCAAGCGACTACGCTTATGCAATCCGCGCCCGAGGTGCCGCATGAACTGGTTCCGCTGGCTGCTGTGCTGGTGGCATCGCCGGCACGTTCCATTCACGTTTTTCGACGCCGACGGCCGTGCGCGCCGTCGGTGCATTCGCTGCGGAGGTGACTGTGAATAGCAAGGGATTGGTTTTCTTGGGCTTCGGCCCGATGGGCGTCGACGTGTTCAACAAGGTCGCCAAGGTCTGCGGCAAGGACGCTGTGATGGACACGGACGTGGCGCGCATGGCCGGCGCCAACTTCGCCGGCGGCCACCCTGCTGCGCTCGCCGAGCTGCGTGCGAGGCTTGAGGCTGGGGCGCTGCAGTCTGAGCGCGCCGCGAACCCGGGCCTGCCGCCCGAGGCCACGGCATGGCTGGCCGATGGCGAGCGCGGGGTCAGCAGTAACACGATCTTCGAGCACCTGACCGGCATCAGCGCGGTTGGCAAATGGGGCGGCGGCTACCCGCGCGACCCGGGCGACTTCCGCCGCTGCCGCCTGCTGCTCGAGCGCGTTCCGGAGCTGGTCCCGCTGCTCCCGCGGATGGCAGAAGTCTCGCCGGTCTGGGCGGCGCTGGTCGCTGGATGGGACAGCCTGTGCGCCACGATGGACGCCGAGTGCCCGTATTGGCGAACCGGCCGCGGAGGCTCGGCGCCGAAGACCTACGAGATGATGCGCGCGATCCGCAAGGAGGCCGGCGATGCGTGACACGGTGATCTTCGACCTCGACGGCACGCTGGCGCTGATCGACCACCGGCGGCCTTTGGTCAGCCTGCAAGACGGCTCACCGGTGCGCGCGGATGGCGACCCGGGCGCCTATTGCGGGCCCAACGATCGCATCCCGGGTGACGTGTGGGTTGATTTCGGCTGCTCAGGGAAATGGAGCTATAGCGCATCCAGCGTGGTCTTCACGCCCGACTGGCCCGCCTTCTTCCGCGCCTGCGTCGACGACGAGCCGAACCTGCCGGTGATCGCCGCGCTGCATGCCCACCGGGCTGCTGGCCACCACATCATGATCGTCTCCGGGCGGTCGGACGAGGTGCGCGCGGAGACGGAGGCGTGGCTGTTCGAGCACGTGTTCCCGGGCGAGGCCTGCACGTTCGCGCCGATCATGCGCCCGGCCGGCGACTACGTGCCCGACGACCAGCTCAAGATGCGATGGCTCGCCGACGGCACGATCCCGCGCGAGCGCGTCCTGTGCGCCTACGACGACCGGGACAAGGTGGTCGCGGCGTGGCGGGCGGCGGGCGTGCCGTGCTTTCAGGTTGCGCCGGGCGACTTCTGATCGAGGGCGCGATGCTGTCGGACACTGATCAGCGCGAGTTCATCACCGCGAGCTGCGAAGGCAAGCCGTCGTTCCCATCGTTCGCGCTGGCGGAGAAGGTCGCCAAGCGCGGCCGCGCGAAGAAGCACCTGAACGCGATGCCGTACCGGTGCGAGTGGTGCGGGCTGTGGCATGTCGGGACGCGAATGAAGGGGCGCAGGGGATGAAACCAGCGCCGGTCGAATCGTGACGCCACAATGACCCCGGATATCCTCCGGGGTTTTTTATGCCTACCTTTCGCGCGCCGGCCATTCTGTTCCTGAAGGCCACCACCACCACGACCATCACCGTCCCGGGCTACTACCGCAAGGACGGCACCTTCGTGCCTCCGCACCAGAAGCTGGTGCACATCAACCCGGACAAGTCGAAGGCCGACGTGCTGTCCGGCAAGGGCTCGCACTCGCAGAAGGTGGCGCACTCGAAGCTCTCGAAGTTGCCGGGCTGGTCCTCGATGACCGAGGACGAGCAGCATGCGCACATCCTGTCGTGGGCGACGAACTACCAGCAGAAGCAGTCGGCCGCGGCTGCCGTGTCGGGCTGGAAGGCCTCGATGCTGGATGGGAAAAAGCCGACGGCTTCGCAGCAGGCTGCGTTCGTCGCGCTCCCCAAGGACAAGCAGCTGGCGCTGGGCGCAGAAGTTGGCTTGCCGGCGAGCATGGTTGAGGTGATGGGCGCGAAGCCGGCCGAGCAGAAGCCGAAGGATGCGCCGCTCCACGTCTTCACCAACCCGGACGCCGGTCTGGAGTCCAAGGTCATCCTCGGGAGCTCGGGCAAGTACCACGTGGTGCTGAAGGATACCGACTCGGGCGAGCACGTCCCGACCGTGAATATCCACGACACCGAGGCGGCGGCCGTCGCGGACGCGAAGAAGGCGGCCGGCGTAAAGGCCGACGTCGAGCCCGCCGCAGCTGCGCCCGAGACCGTCACCGTAGAGCCGCAGTCCGGCAAGACAGGGCCGACCACCTTCCCGCTGCCGCCGGCCGAGTTCGAGTCCTATGCCGCGGCTCAGGCGTGGGCGGCGTCGCGCGCGAAGGCCGCGGGCATGCAGAAGAAGCAGTTCGAGGCCTCGCACGAATACGCCCATGCGTTCCCGGCAATCATGGCGGCCTACGAGCACGACATGATGGGCTGGGCCAAGGAAAAGGCCGCGCACGCCGCGGCGATGCAGCAGGGGATGGCCGACGCGGGCGTAAAGGCGGGCGATACGGTCGCTTGGACGCACGTCGGATCGTTCCTGAACGCGACGCAGCACTCGGGCGTCGTGAAACTCTCGAGCGATGGCGTGCCCTACGTCCACCTCGGCTACGAGGTTCCGGTCGCCAAGAAGGGCGGCAAGATCGGCTACGTCAAGAAGCTCGCGTGGCAGCCGTACATGCTGCCGGCGGGCGCCGCGGCGAGCGGCCCGAAGGACGGCGACACGAAGGCCGGCGCCAATGGCCAGCAGCTGGTGTTCAAGGACGGCCGTTGGCACAAGGTCGTCGCGGCCGACGAGCACGGCGAGGTGCCGCCGGCGCTGGTGCCGGTCGAGGACGAGGCCGCCGGGCCCGACCTCTCCACCGCCTCGTCGTGGTCGGTACTGAAGAAGCAGAAGGAGGACGACCCGACCAAGGTGTTCCAGATGGCCGAGGCGTGGCTCGCCGCGAACCCGACCAAGGGGGACGACCTGTCCTCGACGCTGGTGGATCTCGGGTTCCTCGGCGTGGCTAAGGTCATGGGGATCTACAAGCCGCCCAGCGCCGGCCTGAAGTCTCCGACGCTGGCCGACCATGCCAAGGCCGACGCCGAGAATGAGGCCGCCGCCGCGAAGATCGACGAGCTGGTTGCCGGCACCGGCGGCCATTACCCGGTCAAGGCCGCCAAGGCGATCGCCGCGAAGCTGAAGGACGACCCGGAGTTCCTCGCGTCGTGGTCGGCGATCACGCACGTCCAGCGCCTGCAGATCATCGTGGATCTGGCGAAGGAGTACCAAGCCGCGGCCAGCGCCTCGGCGGCCGTCTCCGGCTGGAAGAAGACCGCGCACGCCGGCAAGAACCCGACGCCGGCGCAGTGGAAGGCGTTCTATGCCCTGCCGGCCAACAAGAAGGCCGACATGCTCTCCGCGGTGCACGCGGCTGCGGGCGACACCTCGCACCTGAAGGCGCCGGCGGCGACCGTGCTGCTGAACGCCATCAAGGAAAACGACGAGGCCGAGGCCGCGCAGCAGGTCGCCGCGCCGGCGCTGTCGTTCGGCGAGAAGAATCCGGGCAAGGTGTTCGCCGCCGGCGCCTACTCGGTGAAGTACGACGAGCAGGCCGGCGAGTGGCAGTGGAAGGCCCCGTCTGGCGATTGGGAGGTCGTGCAGAACGAGCCGCTGATCTCGAGCCTGAACAGCGGCAAGGACATCGATGGCGAGCCGCTGAAGGAGGCCGGCGCGCCGGCGAAGTCCGCGTTCGATGCCGAGATGGACGACCCGTCGGTGCCGCTGCCCGAGGACGTCACGTCGAAGATCGACGCGATGGACGTCGCCACCCTGCAGCAGCTCGTCGAGAACCATTCCGGCCCGAAGGGGTACAAGAAGGTCCTCGACTACGCCAGCGCCAAGCTGAAAGAGAAGGCTGCGATGGCCCTGTCGCCGTCGCAAGAGGCGGCGATCGTCGATGCGCTCAAGCTCAACGGCGGCGAAATGCCGGGCGCCGGTACCGGGGTGGGGTACTACGCATCGATCTGGGACAGCCTGTCGCCGGAGAAGCAGGCGGATCTGAAGGCGAAGGCCAAGGGCGGCGCGCCCGCGAACACGGCGGGCTCGGGCAAGGCCGTCGTTGGCGGCAAGATGTACGTGAAGGACGGCGAGGTCTGGTCGTCCGTTGCCACCGGGACGGCGTTCCAGCCGGGCAGCTTCAGGCACGCCGCGCTGTCGGTCATCAACGGCGACCCTGTCAGCCCGGCCGTGACCGGCAAGGCTAAGGCGATGGCGCTTTCGTGGATGTTCGACCAGAGCAACCACGAGCACGGCGTTTCCCCGCAGAAGGCCCTGAATGCGCTGTTCCCACCCGCGGATGGCGGCCCGGAAGAGGGGGACACGAAGGAGGTGAACGGCACCACCTACGTCCTGAAGAACGGCCGCTGGCACAAGCTGGGCGAGGAAATGGACGGCGAAGCCGCGCCGGACTCCGCCGTCGAGAAGGACGCCGCCTCGCTGCAGGGCACGCAGTACGAGTTCAAGGATGGCGCGTGGATCGACGCCAAAGGATCCGCTGCGCCTCCGATGTATGCGCTCGCGCTGAACCTGATCGCCGGCAAGGAAATCGACCCGGAGGTCGCGGCCAAGAACAGCGGGATGATGTCGAACGGCAAGCTGTTCGCCGCCAAGATGGCGGTCGCCGAGGGCGTCTCGCCGGTGGCCGCGCTGAACGCGCTGTTCCCGCGCTCAGGCGAAAACGCGCCGAAGGATGGGAACAAGAAGACCGTCGGCGACGTGGACTACGTCATGAAGGACGGCGTCTGGCACGACCCGAAGGACATCGACGAGAACTGGCTGCCGCCGGACCTGAAGAGCGCGCTCGACTACTTCTTCGACGAAAAGGACGAGTACAACCTGCAGTGGGCCGTGGATAACGGGACGCCGGCGCAGGCCTCCTACGCAAAGCAGAAGCTCGCCGAGCTGCATGGCTCCGGCGAGCCAGTCGTGCCATCTGGTGGTCAGGCGCCCGAGGCGGTTGATCCTGCTGGCGCGGATGCGGCCGGCGGCGATCAAGGGGCGCAGAGTGTGGCCGGTATCGAGACCGAGTGGGACGTGTTCCACAACACCGAGCCGGGCCACAGCAAGTTCTGGGCGGTGTCGGTCGTCGGCGACTCCATGGTTACCCACTACGGCAAGATCGGCACGGCGGGCACCACGACGGTGAAGCACTTCGCCAAACCCGGCGCCGCGCTGGCGCAGGCATCGAAGCTGCAGAAGCAGAAAGAGGCCAAGGGCTACAAGTTCCAAGGGATGCAGAACTACCCGGTACCCGGCGACGCCAAGCCCGCGCCGAAGCCCGCCAGCGCCGCCGTGACCACGAAGCCCGCGCTCGAGTCCGCCGACGGCTGGCCGCAGACCGGACCGCAGGGCGGCTCGAACCCGGGCGGCCGGTTCAAGGATCCGAGCGGTCAGGAGTGGTACATCAAGCTGCCGGCCTCCGAGGCGCACGCCAAGAACGAGCTGCTGGCGGCGAAGCTGTATGAGGCGGCCGGCATCAAGGTGCCCGAGCTGAAGCTGGTCACCATGAACGGAAAGGTCGGCATTGCCTCGAAGTGGGTCGGCGGCATGTCGAAGACCAAGCACCCGGACGAGCTGGCGATGGCCGACGGCGCGCTCTCGGGCTTCGCGGTCGATGCGTGGCTGGCGAACTGGGACGTGACTGGCCTTGGGCTCGACAACCTGCTGGTCGGCCCGGACGGTAAGGCGGTCCGCATCGATGTGGGCGGCTCGCTGCTGTTCCGCGCGCAGGGCAGCCCCAAGGGGGGCGCGTTCGGCAACGAAGTCACCGAGCTGCAGTCCTTGGTCGACCCGAAGATGAACCCGCTGTCGGCCGCGCTGTTCGGCGGGATGTCGAAGGCTGCGCAGGAGAAGTCGGCCGAGCGCGTGCTGAAGGTTTCCGACGAGCAGATCGCCGCGCTGGTGGATCAGTTCGGCCCGGGCTCGGCTGCCGAGCGTGCTGCGCTGGCGCAGAAGCTGATTGCGCGCAAGGCGGCAATCGCGGCGGCGTTCCCGAGCGCGAAGGGCGCGGAGAAGCCGAAGGCGGCCGAGCCGGCAAAGCCCAAGCTCGACCCGACGGCGCTGCCGGTGAATCCGAACGACCTGCCGCCGTACCACGACTTCCACAACTGGAACGGGCCGGGCAAGGGGCTGTCGTCGAAGGCGCACATCAACGACGCCAACCTGAAGGCCGAGAAGGATCTGCACGACTTCGCGCTGAAGGGCAATCTCGTTGGGCTGAAGGACTACCACTTCGAGGTGATCGACAAGGAAACCGGCGCCTCGCTGGGGATGAAGCCCATCTCGGAGCACCCGTCGCAGCACGTCAAGCTCTACCACTCCGATCTGGTCCAGTACCTCGACGCGATCGCCAACCCGCCCGAGCCGCTGCGCGTAACGGAGGGCAACGACCCGGCGCAGTTCAAGGCCGAGAAGCTGGGCAAGACGATCAGCACCGTGCAGGCCAACAAGAAGCTGGGCTTCTGGGTCGCGCTGGGCAAGCTCTCCAAGGCCGAGCCGTTCGTGAAGTACTTCGTCGGCAAGGAGAAGCCGGTGTCGTCCGCCTACAAGACGCAGGCCAAGGCGAAGGGGATCGACCACCTGCCGAAACTCGCGCGCAGGTTCATCAACCGGGTGCAGTCGTCCGGCTCCTACAACGACTACTTCCGCGACGGCAACGACTCGGACCACGAAGGTTACTCGACTGCGGCGATCGCCTCCGCGGCCTACTCGGCGGCCTCGCCGAAGCCGGCGGGCACCACGATCTACCGCTGGCAGAACATGCCCGAGTCGATGGTCAAGCAGATTCTGGCGGCCGAGCCCGGCTTGGTCTTCCAGAACCCGGGTTCCATGTGCTGCTCGATGAGCCCGACGGGCACCAGCGGCTTTGGTCAGCACCGGATGGTCATCCACTACGCCGAGGGCGCGATGGCGGTGGATTCCTTCGCGTCGGGGTCTTTCACCGGCGAGCAGGAAATCACCACGCTGATGGGGCAGCGGTTCATGCTGCTTCGTTCAGAAATGAGCAATAATCTAGGTGGAATCGGCAAGAAGGGGCTCGAGATTCACGTGCTCATGCTTCCGCCGGACCCGGACTACGTGGCGGATCTGCAGCAGCGCGCGGCGGCGACGACGCTGAAGAAGTCGCACCGGGTGTTCAACGAACTGATGGGTATTGAGGCATGAGCGATAAGCAGTGGGATGGCGACAAGGTTCCGGACGGGCTTGCGCAGGCGCTCGGCGAGCGCTCGCTCTCAAACCCGGCCGTTGTTGGCGATTTGGTGGGCGGTTTCGTCCAGCACGTTGGCGAGCTGGCCGGGAAGTGCTGGGACGAGGAAATGACCGGCCCGGAGCTGGACGCGGCGATCAAGGACCTGTGCCTGAAGCTCTCGCGGGTGTTCTCCGGGCTCGATTCGCGCTGGACGGTGACCTCGTGGAATACGGCCCAGCTCGGCGGCCTGCAGTCGATGGCGCGCGCGATGCTCGCCTCGACCAAGGCGAACTACGGGGCTGATGACAACTTCGACCCTGAGCACCCTGTTGCCGGTCTGTTCTACCTGCTGGCCCGCCAGACGCTGTCGGCGTTCAAGGCCGCCAAGCGCGGCGAGGATGATCACACCTTGCCAGAGACCTTGCGTTTCGTGATAGCCACGCTGCTCGGCCACCCGGAGGCACCCCAATGATCCGCATCGCTGTTTTCCTGCTCGTTTCGCTGCTCGCGCACCCGGCGCTGGCGGCCGACGCCGACGACCGCGCGGCGCGCGCATCGGCCTGCTACACCATCATCAACTCGGACGCCCGGACGGCCTGTCTTGCCAAGGCCCACGGCGACACCGGCCGATGTTACTCGGTGCTCGACGCCGAGAAGCGGTCGCAGTGCTTGGCGGAGGTGCGCCGGTGATGCTGCCGATCTTGTTCATGAAGGCCAACGTGAAGGGGCACGTTCGCGGCGGCAAGTGGGTCAGCCCCTACTCCACCAAGGTGCCGGGCGCCAAGCAGAAGGTGCACGCTCCCCAGCTCGGCCTGTTCGGCGGCTCGAAGCCGGCCGCCAGCGGCCCGAAAGCACCGCCGGTGGCCTACCACCCCAGCCTGAACGACGACGGCCAGCCTGTGGCCATCCATGCGCCGCACAAGGCCTCCGCGGAGGACACGTGGGCTGACGCTGATCTGCCGGCGACCTTCGTTCCGGGCGGCCCGGTACCGGCGGAGTTGAATGGCGTTCCGTTCGCGCCGTGGGCCGACGCGCCGACCTCGTCGGACGAGTGGGAGCACGTCGAAGGCCAGAACGCGGATCTGGATGAACCGCCGCTCGAGCTGGCGCACGGGAAGCACGCGGGCGCCGGCGTGGTGATCGAGGAGGATGACGGCCGCGTGTGGCTGGTGGCGCCGACGAACGCCTTCGGTGGCTACAAGGCGTCATTCCCGAAGGGCACCGCCGAGCTCGAGCTCTCGCTGCAGGCCAACGCGATCAAGGAGGCTTTCGAGGAGTCAGGCCTTCAGGTCGAGATCACCGGCTTCCTGATGGACGTCGAGCGCTCGACCTCGGTCGCCCGGTACTACACCGCGCGCCGGGTGGGCGGCACGCCGGCGGACATGGGTTGGGAGTCGCAGGCGGCGCATCTGGTGCCGCGCGATCGCCTGTATGAGTTCCTGAACTCGTCGAACGATCACGGTCTGGCCGAGGCGCTCGGCGCCGGGCCAGCGCCGGCGAAGCCCGAGCCTGTGCCGTTCAAGGGCGGCGGCCTGTTCGGCTGGTGATCCGTAGGCTCCACATTTTTCACCATTTCCGGTGCGACCGATGGTAGAGTGCTCTCCACATTTCAACCGTGGAGAGCACTATGTGGATCATGTCACCGAAGGGGTTTGTTTCGATCGTTCGCAAGGACTGCCCGCCCGGGCATCTGCTTGTGCGGTCGCGTCGCCGCGAGTGCCTTGAGGCGCTGTTCCCCGACGCCGACGTCGTCGAGAACGCAGGCACCGACTATCAATTCCGCGCCGTCATCCCGCAGCTCGACGTGATCAACGTCGTTTCGCGCGAGCTGATCGAGCTCGACTACCCGAACCACAAGGTCGCCACCAAGGACGACGCGCTGCACTCGGCCTACTCCGCCGTCTGGTCGGTCATGGCGCGCCTACAGCCGGTGAAGCCGTTCACGTTTTCGCGCTGGGGCCGCGACGACGACCTGTTCAGCGTGGACTGATGACATTCAACGCCCGCGAGCTGCGGGCACTGGAGGGCGCATGAACCAACAGACCACCGCCCCGCCGACCTGCCGCGCCTGCGGTTACGTCGTGCTGGTGAGCATCACCCAGGGCCAGCGCGTCGAGCGCTACGACCGCTGCGAGCATCCGAGCGGGCCGCATCCGATGCATGCGCCGTGCGCGTGGCATCAGTCGGCCTGGGTGCTCGCGCTCACGGTGTCGGCGTTGCATGCGCCGTGCGCGTGGCATCAGTCGAAGACGCAAGGAATGATGAAATGAGCGACAAGATTGTGATGAGCGACAGCACTGAGGCGGCGCAATACCGGACCGATTTGAAGGGATGGGTTTCGCGCGACGGGTTCTACTTCGGCGATGGCCCGCAAGGCGAAAGAGCGGCCCGCTACTCCGGCTGCACCCATGTTCCGTGCGGCCGTTGCGGCGCACCAACACCGCGTGGATACACGCAGTGCCGCGACTGCCGCGAACTGACCTACATCGCAAAGTACGAGGCCATGCCTCGCGCCGCGTGGGACGGCAAAGCCATGATCTACTCGGAGTCCCGCGACCAGTATTACTACACCCCGGACGATGCCGCCGAGGATCTGGAAGAAGATCAGACGCTGGCTGACCTGAGGCTGGTGATCTGCACGCCAAATTACGTGCGCCAAATCGAGGCGGACTACGTCTGCGACGAACTACCCGAGGACGGCGACGTTCCGGACGCGGTAGCAGACGCGATGGAGGCATTCAACAAGGCAGTGGCCGGCATCGTACTTTCGTGGTCGCCTGGAGGCACGGCCTTGGCGCTTGCAACCCCGAATGAGACTACACCATGACCACCCCCTACAAAACAATCGACCGCCTCTGCTTCCATGTCGTGATGCTGTGGCCTGGCGCGTGGCCTGCCAATGCCGTTGCGGACTGGATGCTGTCGAGAGCTGGGCGGCACGCCTATGGGGCGCCGGAGAAAACATTATGACCACATGGATCAATCCGAACGACAAAACCCAGGCGCAGTACCTGCCGCACATCGGCGAGCCGTGCCTATTTGCGCCTTCTGGCGAGTACGCAGGCCGCGTCTATTACGGGCACCACACAGGAGGGAGCTTCCGAACTGGCCGAGGTGTGACGGCGAGGTCTTTTTGCACATGGAAGTGTCATTGGATGCCAATTCCAACGGCGCCGGAGATCGCCCCATGACCACCCTCTACAAGAAAGTCGGCCGGCGCTACAAGCCCGTCGCCGAGCACGAGGAATGGGACAGCTACCCCGTTGGCGCGCACCTCGTTGTCTGCTCGCCCGGTAGCACCATGCGCCGGTTCAACATCGACCCCGACCGCGCCGGCCTGCTGGCTGCTGCCGAGCCGCTGCGCGCGCAGATCCGGGCGCTTGTGATGGATCTGCACAAGATGCGCCCGACGCGCCGGCCGGTGACGCAAACGCAGGCGGACGCATGGCGCGCATTCGAGCGCGCAATGGGCCATGACGCTTACTGCGTCGAGTACGCGAGCGTCGGCGAGATTGCGGACGCCGTGGTTGATCTGATTGTTACGGAGGCAGGGAAATGAGCGCCATCGCAAAAGCCGCCGCGATGCTGCGGTGCGAGGCTGAATCAATGAAGGAGTGCCACACACTACGCGGCGACTGGCGCGGCGATCCGGCCGAAGCCGACTACCACGAGATGATCGCGGTGGCGGATGCAGCGATTGCGGAGCGCGACGAACTGATGGCGGCACTCCAGCGCATTGCAGACAGGCAAGAAATGTCCGGCACCTACACGTTCGGGGATGATGTATTCCGATATCAAAAGATCGCCCGCGCAGCAATCGCCCGCGCCACCGGAGAGCAGCCATGAAATGCGCCGAAGTAATCAC
>Ga0268298_10002298_pt1 | contig 21035 bp, 18 predicted proteins | sample WWTPWeurt_MetaG_FD_194462 | JGI IMG/M metagenome (GOLD analysis project Ga0268298, IMG submission 194462) | Activated sludge microbial communities from WWTP in Nijmegen, Gelderland, Netherland - WWTP Weurt | ecosystem: Engineered > WWTP > Aerobic digester > Activated sludge | place... | reverse complement strand
GTTTCTCGGCGGCCGCGCCCGTGCCGCCGAGGCGCTTTACATCCTCGGCGACCTCTTCGAGTACTGGGTCGGTGATGACGACCTCGACGACCCGGTGCATGTCGCCATCGTTTCCGCACTGCGCGAACTGGACACTGCCGGCGTTGCCGTAAGTGTCATGCGCGGCAACCGCGACTTCCTGCTCGGCGAGGGCTTTGCCGCCGCCTCCGGCGCCCGCCTGCTACCCGACCCCTACGTGCTGTCCACGCCGGAATGGCAATTCGTGCTCGCACACGGCGATGCCCTGTGCACCGACGACCGCGAGTACCAGGTTTTCCGTACCCAGTCGCGCAACCCGGAATGGCAGTCCGCTTTCCTGCAGAAGCCGCTCGCCGAACGCCACGCCATCGCCCGCGCGCTGCGCGAGAAGAGCGAAGCGGGCAAGGCCGACAGGGCCGGCCGCGCCGACTACCTGATGGACGTCAACGCCGGTGCCACCGAGGACTTCCTGCGCGAGCACGGCTACGCCACCTTCATCCACGGCCACACACACCAGCCGGCGACGCACGACCACATCGTCGACGGCATCCACGTCGAGCGCTGGGTACTGGCCGACTGGCACGATGGCAAGGGCGAATGCCTGGTCTGGGATGGCGAACGACTGCAGCGCGAGGTCCTGGCCTGAGCGGCCAGCACTTGACCTGCGCCGCCGCCTTCGGCAGAATTCGCCTTACCCCAAAGGGGAGTAGCTGGATCGACCGGTCGTCAATACGAGGTTTTCAATGAAATCCTCCGGCCTGTCGGGCAAGCGGCACAAGCAGCCTCAACGCTGCGCCGCCTCTGCAAGCGAGACCTTTGCCGCCCCGGCAAAGGTCTTTTTCGTTGACGTGCCGGTGTCGGCAAGGGGCTTCGACAGCAAGCCTTAACGATATGGAGCCGACACAATGAAATTCCCCAGCATTTCCAGTTTCGTCCGCCTTGCCCTGTTGCGCGGTCTGCTGCGCCTCGGCGGCTTTGTCCTGCGTCGTGCCATGGCGCCGGTGATGCGCCCGGCCACCGCCAGCACGCGACACACCGTGCACGACTCGCACCCCGCCGCGGCAGGCCGCGTCATCGACGGCGAGTTCCGCCGTATCGATCCTCGCCACAACAACAGCTGGTAAGGAGACCGCCATGGAAGGCATTGCCAACGGCTGGATGTGGGCCGGTTTCGCACTGTTCGTCATCGTCGCCATCACCGTCGACCTCGTCGCCCTCGACAAGAAGGGTTCGCATGCCGTCGGCGTCAAGGAAGCGCTCGGCTGGTCCGCCCTGTGGGTGGCGCTCGCACTGGTCTTCAATGCCGGCCTGTGGTTCTGGCTGGATGCCACGGCCGGCCGCGAGATGGCCAACCTCAAGGCCACCGAATTCCTCACCGGCTACCTGATCGAGAAATCGCTGTCGGTCGACAACATCTTCGTCTTCCTGATGATCCTCAGTGCCTTCGCGGTTCCGGCGGAACTGCAGAAGCGGGCGCTGATCATCGGCGTCATCGGCGCCGTTGTCCTGCGCGCGATCATGATCCTGATCGGCGCCTGGCTGATCGCCCAGTTCCACTGGATCCTCTACGTCTTCGGCGCCTTTCTGCTGCTCACCGGCATCAAGATGATCTGGGCCGCCGATCACGAGCCGGACCTGGAGAAGAACCCGATCCTGAAATGGATGCGCGGCCACCTGAAGATCACGAAGGAGTTCGTCGGCGAGAAGCTGACGCTGACGCAGGACGGTGCCCGCTGGTTCACGCCGCTGTTCGTCGTCGTCGTGCTGATCGGCATCACCGACGTGATCTTCGCGGTAGACTCCATCCCCGCGATCTTCGCCATCACCACCGACCCCTTCATCGTCATGACCTCGAACATCTTCGCGATCCTCGGCCTCAGGGCGCTGTACTTCCTGCTCGCCGACCTCGCCAGCCGCTTCCACCTGCTCAAGTACGGCCTGGCGCTGGTGCTCATCTTCATCGGCACGAAGATGCTGATCGTCGAGTGGTTCAAGATTCCGGTCTTCCTCTCGCTCGGTGTCGTCGGCGCCATCCTCGCCATCTCCATGGCCGCCTCGTGGCTGATTCCCGAGAAGAAGGAATCCGCCGGGTGAGCGACCGCGCACAGGAGATTCTCCGCACTACCTTCGGCTACCCCGCCTTCCGGGGTCGCCAGCAGGAAATCATCAGCCACGTCGCCGGCGGCGGCGACGCGCTGGTGCTGATGCCGACCGGCGGCGGCAAGTCGCTGTGCTACCAGATCCCGGCCCTGCTGCGCCCCGGTGTCGGCATCGTCGTCTCACCGCTGATCGCGCTGATGCAGGACCAGGTCGACGCGCTGCTGCAGGCCGGCGTGCGTGCGGCCTTCCTCAACTCGACGCTGGACTGGCCGGAGGTGCAGGAGATCGAGCGCAGGCTGTTCTCGGGTGGAGACAATGGACTCGATCTGCTCTACATCGCCCCCGAGCGGCTGGCCGGCGAGCGCAGCGCGGGGCTCATCGAACGCCTGCATGCACAGCAGCGCATCGCCCTGTTCGCCATCGACGAGGCGCACTGCGTCTCGCAATGGGGCCACGATTTCCGCCCCGAGTACCTGCAACTCTCGGCACTGCACGAGCGCTACCCGGACATCCCGCGCATCGCGCTGACCGCCACCGCCGACGAAGCCACACGCAACGAAATCATCCAGCGCCTGGGACTCGACGAAGCGCAGATCTTCATCTCCAGCTTCGACCGCCCGAACATCCGCTACACCGTGGTCGAGAAGGACAACCCGCGCCGGCAACTGCTCGGCTTTCTGGCCGATCGCAAGGGCGAGGCCGGTATCGTCTATTGCCTGTCGCGCAAGAAGGTCGAGGAAACCGCCGACTGGCTGAACGAGCAGGGTTTCTCCGCCCTGCCCTATCACGCCGGCATGGACGCAGCGAGCCGCGCCGAGAACCAGCGCCGCTTCCTGCGCGAGGACGGCGTCGTCATCTGCGCGACGATCGCCTTCGGCATGGGCATCGACAAGCCCGACGTGCGCTTCGTCGCCCACCTGGACCTGCCCAAGAGCCTCGAGGCCTACTATCAGGAAACCGGCCGCGCCGGCCGCGACGGCGATGCCTCGGAAGCGTGGATGGCCTACGGCCTGCAGGACGTCGTACTGCAGCGCTCGCGCATCGACGAATCGAACGCACCGGCTGAACAGAAGCGGCTCGAAGCGCAAAAACTCAACGCCCTGCTCACCTACTGCGAGGCGCCGCGCTGCCGGCGCGTCGTGCTGCTCGACTACTTCGGCGAAGCGACCACCCCCTGTGGCAACTGCGACGTCTGCCTCGACCCGCCCGAACTGTTCGACGGCACCGTCGTCGCCCAGAAGGCGCTCTCCGCCATCTATCGCACCGGCCAGCGTTTCGGCGCGCTGCATGTCATCGACGTACTGCGCGGCAAGAAGAGCGACAAGGCCGCGCAATGGGGCCACGACCAGCTCTCCGTCTTCGGCGTCGGTGCCGATCACGACGAGGCCGAATGGCGCGCCGTGATCCGGCAACTCGTCGCGGCCGGCATGCTGCACGCCGACCTCGCCGAGCATGGCGCGCTCAAGCTCACCGAAGCCGCCCGCCCGGTGCTGAAGGGCGAGCAGACCCTGGAACTGCGCCGGCACGTCGTGAAAAAAGGGGCCGGAAAATCCGGCAAATCCGCCAAGAAGGCCAGGAGTGCGACGCTGCTCGCCGATCTCTCGGCGGAAGATGCCGAACTCTTCGACCACCTGCGTCAGTGGCGTGCCGACACCGCCCGCGAACAGGGCGTCCCGGCCTACGTCATCCTGCACGACAAGACCCTCAAGGAACTCGCAGAAGCCCGCCCGAGCAGCCGCGGCGCGCTGACCATGATCAGCGGCCTGGGCACGGCGAAGATCGAACACTACGGCGAGGAATTGCTGGCGCTGATCGCCGCGGAGTGAATTGACGACTGGCCACTGGCCGCTTTGCGCAAAAATGCTGAACGGGTACTATCGGCCAGAAGCAGCCTAACGAGGGGTGATCCATAACCAGTCAATGGCAGCGCTACACCCTACGTCAATCAATCGATGTCATCGGGTACATTTTGTTCGGCAGATCGATGAAAAATATAAACGCCGAGAGGCACCCCATTTATCAGCGGGCGCTGATCTTTATACCGGCTATTTTTTGCGTCTACGGAGTTTTCGAAGCAGGAAGATACTTTATTCACGACCCAACGATTGGCGGGGCTGTAATACTGTTCATGTTGGCAAACGGCGCCATAGGTTTTGGCCTAATTGCGTTACCCATCAAAAATGGAGAGCGTTACCTTCGCTATCTGACTGGCGTAACCGCACTTGTCGAACTTATCATTTGGATAGCTCACTATTGGTCGCGCTAGCCGATTCAAATAACGGTAATGAGCGACTGCTTTAGCAAAGCAAGATCGTCTGCTCAGGGTCGATAGTTCGCGTTCCAACAATCCAAATCCGGACACGCAAAACAAAATGGCCACGAAGTTCGCGTGGCCATTTTGTCATTTGCTCACCTCTCAGTGATGCCGCTGCCCGCTACGATGCCCGGGTTTCGCGGCGGAGCGTCCCTGCTCGCCGCCCTGCGGCTTTCCGCCACCGGGGCGACCACCACGATTGGCGTTCGGCTGGCCTGAACCAGCACCGCCCGCGCTCCGTTGCGGCTGCTTCTGCTTCGGCTGTTGCTGCCCCTGGCGCTGTCCCTGACGTTGCGGTTTCTGGCCGGGATTGTTGCCGCCACGCTTCGGCGGGGGCATCTCGGTCGTCACCAGGGGCTCGAAGCCCGGGACCGTCTCCTTGGCGATTTCCATCTTGATCAGCTTTTCGATGTCGCGCAGGTAGCCGCGCTCTTCGGCACAGACCAGCGACAGCGCTTCGCCTTCCATGCCGGCGCGACCGGTACGGCCGATGCGGTGCACGTAGTCTTCGGAAATGTTCGGCAGTTCGAAGTTGATGACGTGCGGCAGGGCATCGATGTCGAGGCCGCGGGCGGCGATATCGGTCGCCACCAGCACGACCAGCTTGTTGTCCTTGAATTCATTGAGCGCACGTACGCGGGCGCCCTGCGACTTGTTGCCGTGCAGCGCAGCGGAACGGATGCCGGCCTTTTCCAGCTTGCGCGCCAGGGCGTCGGCGCCATGCTTGGTGCGCGTGAAGACCAGCACCTGATGCCAGCCGTGCGACTGGAGCAGCTTGATCAGCAGTTCGCTCTTTGTTTCGCGGTCGACGTAGATGACGCGCTGCGCCACCGTTTCCACGGTGGTGTTGCGGCGGGCGACTTCGACGCTGGCGGGGTCGTGGAGGAAGGTCTGGGCCAGTTCGCGGATGTCGTCGGAGAAGGTGGCCGAGAAAAGCAGGCTCTGCTTCTGCTTGGGCATCACCGCAAGGATCTTGCGGATGTCGCGGATGAAGCCCATGTCGAGCATGCGATCGGCTTCGTCGAGGACGAGAATCTCGACCGCCGAGAGATCGACGGTACGTTGCTGCATGTGGTCGAGCAGACGCCCCGGGGTCGCGACGAGGATGTCGACGCCCCGCGCGAGGGCGTGAATCTGCGGGTTGATACCGACACCACCGAAGATCGAGAGCGAGGTGAGCGGCAGGTGCTTGCCGTAGGTGCGCACGCTTTCCTCGACCTGCATGGCGAGTTCGCGCGTCGGCGTAAGGACCAGCACACGCGGCTGCTTCGGCCGGGCGCGCTTGCCCTGCAGGAGCTGCAGGATGGGCAGGGTGAAGCCGGCAGTCTTGCCGGTACCTGTCTGTGCGCAGGCCATCAGGTCGCGCTTCTGCAGCACGACGGGAATCGCCTGCTGCTGGATCGGGGTCGGGGTGTCATAGCCCTGCTCGGCAATGGCGCGCAGGATCTCGGCCGAGAGGCCCAGGTCGGTGAATTTCATGGTGATGCTCCGGAACGATGGAGGACGGCTCCGCGCCCTTGGCGCATCAGTCGGAACCGCGAAAAACTCGGAGAGGTGACCACGAGGGTCGGAGAGGCCCTGCCGCGACTGACGGGCTGCATGGGCGAACTACTCGACGAAGGCGCGCAGTCTAGCACGCGCCATTCATGCCATGAGGAAATCAATATTTCTTATCGCCTGTTTGCGTCGGCAAATTTTCGGGGATGATGGCATTTCCCCAACACGAGGAGAACAACAAGATGAAGATGATCATCTGGGTCCTGTGGCCGGCCTTTACGGCCGCAGGCATTGCCGAAGTGGTCTTCTTCACGCTGATCGACCCGCAGCAGCTCTATTTGCTCGGCCAGCCGATCAACGTGTCGCCGATGACCACCTACTCCATCGGTTTCCTGCTCTTCTGGCTGCTCTGCAGCGGCGCCAGCCTGATGACCTACCTGATGCTGCCGGGCGACGTGAAGGCGGCGCTCTCGCGCCATGCGGACGAGCACCCGGACCTGAGCCGCCGCAACCGTACGCGCGCGGCGCAGTAAGCAGCGAGGCTCAGTTCAGGGAAAGCCCGCGGTCGAGATCGGCCTGGAGGTCCTCGACCGCTTCCAGCCCGACCGCGACGCGCAGCAGGCCTTCACTGATGCCGGCTGCGGCACGCGCTTCGGCCGAGATGCGGCCGTGCGTGGTCGATGCCGGATGGGTCAGCGTCGTCTTGGTGTCGCCGAGGTTGGCGGTGATCGACAGCAGTTCGCAGGAATCGACGACGCGCCACGCTTCGCTGCGTGCGCCCTTGACCTCGAACGAGACAATGGCGCCACCGTTCCTCTGCTGGCGCATCGCCAGCGCATGCTGCGGATGCGAGGGCAGCCCGGGGTAGAAGACGCGCGCAACCTTGGGGTGCGCCTCCAGCCATTGCGCCAGTTGCAGCGCCTTCGCCGATTGCGCCTCCATTCGGATCTGCAGCGTTTCCAGCCCTTTCAGCAGTACCCAGGCGTTGAAAGCCGATAACGTGGGGCCTGCGGTGCGCAGGAAGGCGAGCACCGGGTCGGTGAATGTCTTCGCGCCGACGACGGCGCCACCGAGCACACGGCCCTGGCCGTCGAGATATTTGGTCGCCGAATGCACGACCAGGTCGGCGCCCAGATCAAGCGGACGCTGCAGGATCGGCGTGCAGAAGCAGTTGTCGACGGCGACGAGGATGTTCCGCGCATGTGCGACGTCGCACAGCGTCCTGATATCCGCGATTTCGGTCAGCGGATTTGACGGCGTCTCCAGGAAGAAGAGCTTCGTGTTCGGGCGGATCGCCGCCTCCCAGGCTGAAACATCGGTCTGCGAGACGCAGGTGGTGGTGATGCCGAAGCGCGACAGGATGTTGTTGAGCATCTGCAGCGTGGCGCCGAACAGGCTGTTCGAGGCGACGATGTGGTCACCGGCCGAGAGGTGGGCCATGATCAGCGCCAGGATCGACGACATGCCACTGGCGGTTGCCACCGCTGCCTCGGCGCCTTCGAGCGCCGCAAGGCGCTGCTGGAAGGCGTTCACCGTCGGATTGGTGAAGCGCGAGTAGACGTTGCCTTCCTCCTCGCCGGAGAAGCGCGCAGCGGCCTGCGCGGCGCTGTCGAAGACGAAGCTGGAGGTGAGGTACAGCGCCTCCGAATGCTCGTTAAACTGCGAGCGCTCGATGCCTTCGCGAACGGCCAGCGTCTCGAGTCGGTACTTGTCGGCCATCGTGTTACTCCGCCGACATCAGGTTGAGGTGCATCTGCTGCGAGGCGCCACCGTCCTCGCGGTCCTTCTTCGGCGCGCCGTTGCGCGCGGCCTCGATCTCGTCGAGGTACTCGGGACTGATGTCGCCGGTGATGTAGCAACCGTCGAAGCACGAGGCATCGAAGGATGAAAGACGGTCGGAGAGTTCGCGCACCGAAGTCTTCAGGGCATCGATATCCTGGTAGACGAGCCCGTCGGCACCGATCTCGGCAGCGATTTCCTCGTCGCTGCGGCCAGTGGCGATCAGCTCGCCACGCGTCGGCATGTCGATGCCGTAGACGTTCGGGAAACGGACCGGCGGCGCAGCCGAGGCAAAGTACACCTTGAGCGCACCGGCTGCGCGGGCCATCTCGACGATCTCGCGGCTGGTGGTGCCGCGCACGATCGAATCGTCGACCAACAGCACACGCTTGCCGCGGAATTCCTCGCCGACGGTGTTGAGTTTCTGGCGCACCGATTTACGACGCGTGGACTGCCCCGGCATGATGAAGGTGCGGCCAATGTAGCGGTTCTTGACGAAGCCCTCGCGGTAAGGAATACCCAGGGTCTGGGCCAGTTCCATCGCCGACGGACGCGAGGAATCCGGAATCGGGATCACCACGTCGATCTCGCTGACCGGAATGTGCTGCCTGACCTTTTCGGCGAGATGCTCGCCCATGCGCAGGCGGGTTTCGTAGACCGACACGCCGTCGATGACGGAATCCGGTCGCGCCAGATAGACGTATTCGAAGATGCACGGTGAATACACCGGCTGTTGCGCGCACTGGCGCGTGTGCAGCTGGTGGTTGAGATCGATGAAGATGGCCTCGCCGGGCTCGACGTCGCGGATCACCGAGAAGCCCAGCGTATCGAGCGCCACCGATTCGGAGCCGACCAGGTACTCGACGCCGGCCTCCGTCTCGTTGGCGCCATAGACCAGCGGGCGGATGCCGTGCGGATCGCGGAAGGCGAGCAGGCCGTAGCCGGCGATGATGGCGACCACGGCATACGCGCCACGGCAGCGGCGATGCACCCCGGCCACGGCCTGGAAGATGCTATCCACATCGAGTTCATAGCCATGGGCGCAGGCCTGCAGCTCGTGCGCCAGCACATTGAGCAGCACTTCGGAATCGGAGTTGGTGTTGATGTGACGGCGGTCGAGCCGGAACATCTCTTCCTGCAACTGCTGCGTGTTGGTCAGGTTGCCGTTGTGGCCGAGCACGATGCCGAAAGGCGAATTGACGTAGAAGGGCTGCGCCTCGGCGAAGTTGTAGGCCGAGCCGGCCGTCGGGTAGCGTACGTGGCCGATGCCCATGTTGCCCGGCAGTGCCCGCATGTTGCGGGTGCGGAAGACATCGCGCACGAGCCCCGGCCCCTTGTGCATGTGGAAGGTGTTGCCTTCTGCCGTGGCTATGCCCGCTGCATCCTGGCCGCGGTGCTGCAGCACCATGAGGCCGTCGTACAGCAGCTGGTTGACGGGGGTGCTTGCTACAACGCCGATAATTCCGCACATCTTCGTGGTTTCCTACCAGATTGCTACCTGAAATGAATCCGTTTCGCCGCTTCCGGCGGCAACCAGGGCCGCGACGCCAGCACCGCCGTTTCCAGCGGTTCCGACAGTGCCGCATCACGCCACCAGCGTTCCTTCGGCGCCGAGGTCATGCCCCCGACCGCCACTGCAATCAGCACGATCAGCATGCCTCGCGCCAGTCCGAAGACTACACCGAGCAGGCGATCAACGGCCGTCAAACCGAGCGCTTTCAACAGGCCGCGGATCGCGAGGCGCAGCAGCCCGAGCACGATCAGCACCGCGACGAACACCGCCGCATAACCCGCCAGCAACCGCAAGCCCGGATCGGCGATCCCGGTGAGCAAGGCACCGATCTCCGGCCCGAACTGCCATGCTGCCAGCGCCGCCAACACCCAAGCCAGCAACGCGAGGACCTCGCCAACCAGGCCCCGCCACAATCCCAGCGCCAGCGACGCGACGAGGATGGCGATCACGCCATAGTCGAACACCGTCACGGCAAGGCCCTGCGCTTACTGCTTCGCGGCAACAACGCCATTGACGCCGATCCGCTTCATCTTCTCCAGCGCCTTCTCGGCCGCATCGCGGCTGGGGAAGGGGCCGGCGCGCACGCGCGTTTTCTTGCCCTGCGGCGAATCCAGTATTTCGGTATAGACCTTGATGTTCAGTTCGCCCAGTTTGCCCTGTAGCTGCTTGACGTTGGCGGGATTGGCGAAGGCACCGATGAGCACGACATATTCGCCGTTGGCGGCGGGGCCAGGCTTGGCGGACTCGGCCGGTTTGCCGGCGAGAATGGCCGCGGCACGCTGGGAATCTTCCTTGGCTGCCGGTTTTTCCGGCGCCTTTTCGGCCGGTTTTTCAGCGGCTTTCTGGGCGGGCTTTTCTGCCGGCTTCGTCGCCTTCTCGGACGGCGGCGGGGTGTCGGCGGACTTGGCTGCGGGGGTCGGCTTTTCCTGCGGCGCGGCCGGCGCCGGCTTGTCGGCCTGCGCTACGGGCACCGGCGAGGCCTCCGCCGGTTTCGCCGCCACCGCCGGCCTGAATGGCGGCACCTGCTCCTGGCCGGGGATACGGATCTGTACGTCGGCGACCGGCGTCTGCGGCGCCTGATCCATGACCATCGGCAGCACCACGGCGGCGAGCACCGCCAGTGCGACCGCGCCGACGAGGCGGCGACGGGCGCGCTTCTTGAGCGGCAGCTGGGCGTCGTCTTCGGGCATCGACATCAGGGGCGTTCCTTGAGGGCGCGCATGACGGCCGCCACGGTGTAGAAGGATCCAAAGGCCAGAATTCTATCATCTTCGCCGGCGGCTTTTCGCGCTGCAGCGAAGGCTGACGCGACATCGTCGAACGCGGCAACCGTACCGCCCAGACCGTCCGCGATTGCCGCCAGCGCTTCGGCAGCGGCCCCACGCGGCACATCCAGGCGCGCGACGTACCAGTGCGCCACCCTGCCCCTCAGGGTCGCCAGAGCACCGGCGACATCCTTGTCGGCGAGCATGCCGACGACGGCGTGGGTATTCGCGTAGAACCCCATGTCCCCAAGATTCGAGGCGAGCACGCCGACCGCCTGCGGATTGTGCGCGACATCGAGCACGATCGCCGGCTTGCCGGGAACGAGCTGGAAACGCCCGGCGAGTTCGATTTCGATCAAGCCCCGCCGTACCGACTGCATGTCGACCGGCAATTTCGTCTTCAAGGCATCGAGCGCAGCCAGCGCCGCCGAGGCGTTGGCCAGCTGCTGCGCACCACGGATGCCGGGATTCGCCAAGCCACCGCGACGGAGATTGTTGCGACCCCACCAGGTCCATTGCGTCTTGTCACCGAAATAGCCGAAGTCGCGGCCGATCAGCTGCAGGTCGGCCCCGATCGCTGCGGCGTGGTCAAGCAGTGATTGTGGCGGCTGCGGGTCGGCGTAGATGGCCGGCCTGCCGGCGCGGAAGATGCCGGCCTTCTCGCTGCCGATACTTTCGCGGTCGGGGCCAAGCCAGTCGGTGTGGTCGAGGGCAATGCCGGTGACGATCGCGGTGTCAGGCTCGTAGACATTCACCGCGTCAAGCCGGCCACCGAGTCCGACTTCAAGGATGGCAACGTCGATATTTGCGGCCGCGAAGACTTCCCACGCGGCAAGCGTCCCGAACTCGAAGTAGGTCAGCGCGACATTCCCGGCAGCAGCGCGTGCCGCCTCGACTCGGGCGAAGGCCGCGCACAGCGAGGCATCGTCGACCGGCTGACGGTCGAGCCGCACGCGCTCGTTGTAGGCCAGCAGATGCGGCGAGGCATAACAGCCGGTGCGGTAGCCGGAGTAAGACAGGATGTGTTCAAGGTAGGCACAGGTCGAGCCCTTGCCGTTGGTGCCGCCGACGATGATCACCGGGCAATGCTGCGTCTGGCCGAGTTCGGCCTTGACGCGCGCGACACGTTCGAGCCCCAGCTCGATCCCTGCCTGACCTTTCGGGTGCAGGGATTCGAGGTGGGCCAGCCACTGATCGAGGGATTTCAAGCGATCAGGCGGCAGCGGGCAGTTTCTGCAGCAGTGCCAGCAATTGTGCCAGCTTGTCCTTCATCTCGCGGCGATCGACGATCAGATCGACGGCGCCTTTCTCGAGCAGGAACTCTGAACGCTGGAATCCGTCCGGCAGCTTCTCGCGTACCGTCTGCTCGATCACGCGCGGGCCGGCGAAGCCGATCAGCGCGTTCGGTTCGGCGATCACGATGTCGCCGACAAAGGCGAATGAGGCCGAGACGCCGCCCATGGTCGGATCCGTGAGCACCGAGAGGAAGGGCAGGCCCTTCTGCGAAAGCTTGGTCAGTGCAGCCGTCGTCTTCGCCATCTGCATCAGCGAAAAGAGCCCTTCCTGCATGCGCGCACCGCCCGAGGCGGTGACGCAGATGAAGGGCATGTTCTGCTCGACGGCGATCTGCACGCCGCGCACGAAGCGCTCGCCGAGCACCGAGCCCATCGAGCCGCCCATGAAATCGAACTCGAAGACCGCGGCGACCACGGGGATGGTCTTGATCGCGCCCTGCATCACCACCAGCGAATCGGTTTCGCCGCTGGTCTCGCAGGCATCAGCCAGACGCTCGGGATAACGGCGGCTGTCCTTGAACTTCAGCGTGTCGACCGGCAGCACCTCGGCGCCGATCTCGAAGCGGCCTTCGGCGTCGAGCAGCAGGTCGAGGCGCTCACGCGCCTTGAGGCGGTTGTGATGGCCGCACTTCGGACAGACGTTGAGATTGTTTTCCAGATCGGTCGCATAGAGTACCGCCTCGCAGGAGGGGCACTTGCTCCAGAGGCCTTCCGGCAGTGCCGACTTGCGCGCGACACCGGGTTCGCTACGCTTGATCTTCGGCGGCAGGAGTTTGTTCAACCAGCTCATTTCATTCCCTCTCAGGCAGCGTCCATGCCGGCGCGTATGCCGGCGATCAGCGCCTTGACGTTGGCACACGCGGTTTCCGGCGCGGATTTTTCAATCTCTTCGATGATGCGGCTTCCGATCACGACGGCATCGGCGATGCGCGCGATGCGGCCGGCCGTCTCGGCGTCACGGATGCCGAAACCGACACCGACCGGCAGACCGGTCTTCTCGCGAATCGCCGGCAGACGCGCGGCGACGGCATCGACATCGAGCGCCGCCGAACCTGTGACGCCCTTGAGCGAAACGTAGTAGACGTAGCCACTGGCGACCTTCGCCGTACCGGCGATGCGTTCCTCGGTCGAGGTCGGCGCCAGCAGGAAGATCGGATCGATACCGTGGCCCTTCATGGCGGCCGAAAATTCGGCGCTTTCCTCGGGCGGATAATCGACGACCAGCACGCCGTCCACGCCGGCTTCCTGCGCAGCCGCACCGAAGCGCTCGACACCCATCGCCTCGATCGGGTTGGCGTAGCCCATCAGCACGACCGGCGTATCGGCGTCGGTCTTGCGGAACTCGGCGACGGTGGCCAGCACCTTCCGCAGGTTCATGCCCTTGGCGAGGGCACGCTCCGACGCACGCTGGATGGTCGGGCCATCGGCCATCGGGTCTGAAAACGGCACGCCGAGCTCGATGATGTCGGCACCGGCCTCGACCAGCGTATGCATCAGCGGCAGCGTCAGCGCGGCATCGGGGTCGCCGCAGGTGATGAACGGGATCAGGGCCTTGCGGCCCAACGCCTGGAGGCGCTCGAAAGTGGCTTGGATGTTTGACATGTTCAGAACTTGATGCCGGACTTTTCGGCGACGGTGTGCATGTCCTTGTCGCCGCGACCGGAGAGGTTGACCAGCAGGACCTTGTCCTTCGGCAGCGTCGGGGCGAGTTTGGCGGCGTAGGCCAATGCGTGGCTCGACTCCAGCGCCGGGATGATGCCCTCGAAGCGGCACAGATCGTGAAAGGCCTGCAGCGCCTCGGCGTCGGTGATGCCGACGTACTCGGCACGGCCGGAATCCTTGAGGTATGCATGCTCCGGGCCGACGCCCGGGTAGTCGAGACCGGCCGAGATCGAGTGCGTCTCGATGATCTGGCCATCCTCGTCCTGCAGCAGGTAGGTGCGGTTGCCATGCAGCACGCCTGGGCGGCCACGCTCCAGCGACGCGGCGTGGTGGCCGCTGTCGAGCCCTTCGCCCGCGGCTTCGACACCGACGAGCTTCACGCCCTCGACCGGGATGTACGGGTAGAACATCCCCATCGCATTCGAGCCGCCACCGACGCAGGCGATCGCGTAATCCGGTTGGCGACCGAGCATGTCCTGCATCTGGCCGATGCATTCCTCGCCGATCACTGCCTGGAAGTCACGCACCATCATCGGGTACGGATGCGGGCCGGCGACGGTACCGATGATGTAGAAGGTGTTGTGGACGTTGGTGACCCAGTCGCGCATCGCTTCGTTGAGCGCGTCCTTCAATGTCTTCGAGCCGGACTCGACCGGCACGACGGTGGCACCAAGGAGCTTCATGCGATAGACGTTGGCGGCCTGGCGCTTGACGTCCTCGCTGCCCATGTAGACGACGCATTCCATGCCGTAGCGCGCAGCGACGGTGGCTGTGGCGACGCCGTGCTGGCCGGCACCGGTCTCGGCGATGACGCGCGGCTTGCCCATGCGGCGGGCGAGCATGGCCTGGCCGATGCAGTTGTTCACCTTGTGCGCGCCGGTGTGATTGAGGTCCTCGCGCTTCAGGTAGATCTGCGCACCGCCAAGCAGTTCGGACCAGCGCTTGGCGTGGTAGATCGGGCTCGGTCGGCCGACGTAATGCTTCAGCTCGTATTCGAATTCGGCGACGAACTGCGGATCCTTCTGCGCGGCGGCATAGGCTTCCTTCAGCTCAGTGAGGGCCGGGATCAAGGTCTCGGCGACAAACAGGCCGCCATAAGGACCAAAGTGGCCCCGCGCATCCGGCAGGTCATACATCTGCATTGCGAACTCCAGCTATAAAGGCGGCAATCTTGGCGTGATCCTTCACGCCCTTCGAAATCTCGACTCCCGAGGACACATCGACCGCTGCCGGTCGCACATGACGCACGGCCTCGCCCACGTTGTCGACATTGAGGCCGCCGGAAAGCACGATCGGCCGCGAAAGCGTCTCCGGAATCATGCGCCAGTCGAAGGTGTGGCCGGCGCCACCGTAGCCTTCGACGAAGGCGTCCAGCAGGATGCCCTGGGCCGACGGAAACGAAGCTGCGTATTGTACCAAATCGAGCTCCGGCCTCACCCGGGCCGCTTTCAGGAAGGGGCGTTCGAACTGGCGGCAGTAGGTCTCATCCTCGTCGCCATGGAATTGCAGGAGTCCGACCGGCACCTGCGCCAGTGTTTCGCTGACGAATTCCGGTGTCGCATTGACGAACAGTCCGACGACGGTAACGAAGGGGGGCAGCGCGGCAGCGATTTCGGCTGCACGTCCTGCATGCACATAACGCGGGCTTTTCGGATAGAACACCAGGCCAATGGCGTCGGCGCCGGCAGCGGCCGCAGCCAGGCCATCCGCCACGGTGGTGATGCCGCAGATCTTGATTCGCGTACGCATCTTCAACTCCCGATGAACTCCTCGAATACCGGCGCCGGCTGTGCCGGCAGGTTCCAGTGCGCTTCGTAGCTGACACCAGAGAGATACAGGCCGTCCGGTGCGAACGTGGGGGCTGCCCGCTTGCGATCCCGCTCGGCCAGCAACTCATCGATCCAAGCGGGCGGGTGCTTGCCATTGCCAACGTATACCAGGCTGCCGACCATGTTGCGCACCATGTGATGCAGAAAGGCGGTCGCTTCGAAATCGAACAGCACATAGTCGCCGACCGCGCGCACGCGCGCCTCGCGCAACACCTTCACCGGCGACTTCGCCTGGCATTCGGCAGCACGGAAGGCGGAGAAATCGTGCTCACCGAGCAGGGACGACGCCGCCGTCTGCATCGCGGCGATGTCGAGTGGGGCGTGGTACCAGCCGACGCGGCCGTGCGCCAGTGCGGGGCGCTGCGGGCGATTGACGAGGACATAGCGATAGCGCCGTCCGCGTGCCGAGAAGCGGGCATGGAAATCATCGGGCACCGGATGCGCCCAGCGCACAGCAACGGAATCGGGCAGCAGCGTGTTGGCGCCCCTGACCCAGGCCGACAGCGGCCGCTCGGCGGGGCAATCGAAATGGGCGACCTGCGCCGTGGCATGGACGCCGGTATCGGTCCGCCCGGCACAACTGACGCTGATGGGCTGCCCGGCGATTTCAGTCAATGCCTTCTCGAGCGCATCCTGAACGGTACGGCCATCGGGCTGCGTCTGCCAGCCGTGAAAAGCCCCGCCGTCGTATTCGATGCAGAGCGCGACTCTCATACCGAACAAACGATCACGAGGAAGCCGGCAACAAGCCATGCAGCACCCCAGTCGGCGATCCGGGCACGCGCCAGACTGAGGACTATGACAGATGGTCCCAGCGGGTAAGCCGGTGCCAGCAATGCACGCCAGCCACCGGCCGACGAATGCTCGACATAGTGCAGGACCAGGGCGAGCCTGACGACCGCCCGATCGACATCGAGACCGAAACGGCGCAGGGGTGCGAGCAGAGCCATACCACCGGCCATCAACTGATTGGCCGGCATCGCAGCCATCAAGGCAGCCACCAGGGCCAGCACAAGCGACAATCGGCCGAGCTGCGTCACGCCGTCCGCCAGGCCTTCGATCGACGGGGACGGCAGTCCCGGGACATTCCAGAGCGGCTCGCCGGCAACGCTCCAGCCGAGGATGACCATGAGCGACAGCAGCAGCCAGCGGGTCCGGCGCAACAACTGCAGCCAACGCCGGCGCGCTGCCCCGCCGAACGCGGTCATGGCCAGTAGCGCAAGTGCGAGTGCGGGGCCGCTCAGGCACTGCACGGCAATGACCAGCATCACCCAGCAAACGATGCGGGAAGCGGGGTGGAGCGAGAAAATCGGGAACATGGCATGCACTGAAAGGAAAGGGCCGCCTCCTTGCGGAAAGCGGCCCTCATTCTACCTGTTTCGCGACGGGATCAGCCGACGCGCTCGAGGATCGTACGGGCAGAAGCCTGCTGATCCGCGTTGCCTTCCTTGATCACTTCCTGCAGCAATTCGCGTGCCCCCTCGAGATCTCCCATTTCCTCGTAGGCCTTGGCGAGATCGAGCTTGGTGGCAACTTCATCGCTCGCGCTGATCGCGTCATCACCCGATGCCAGCGATGCGACCAGTTCGGGATTGACCACGGTTTCCAGCTGGCCGCTCTCGAAGCTATCAGCAACGGCCGGCGGTGCAATCTTGGTTTCCGCCAGGTCGAGGTTGATCGCGGTCATGTCGAATGAAGATGGCGACATCGGCTGGCCGAGCACCGTCGATTCGGTAAGCTGGACGTCGAACTCGAGGTCATCCGGATTGACATTGCCGATATCAAGCACGACTTCCGCCGGTGCGGCAGCCGGAGCGGGCTCAGGGGTCGCCTGGACTACAGGCGCCTGTTCCTGCGCTGGCGCGGCCGGCGTATCGAAACCGAGGTCGAAATCGAGCCCGCCCGCATCTGCAACCGGCGCGTCCACCTTGATTTCCGGCATTTCGAAATCGAGACCAACGGCGGTGTCTTCCGTCGAGGGCGACGATGCCGACTTGACCTCGGCCGTATTGCCAAGGTCGAAATCCAGAACGCCATCGGCATCATTCGCGACCGAGGTGGCTTCCGGCAAGGTAACCGTACTGACCAGATCGGACTTCGGCTTGTCTTCCACCACTTCCTGCGCCGAGGTTCCGAGATCGAAGTCCAGGCTCTCCTGCTCTGCTGCCGGTGCGGCTTCCGCAACATCGACCGGCAACTCGGGAACAGAAACCTCCAGCGGTGCTGCGGCAGCCGCCATCTGTGCCAGCTGACCAGGCATCGTCACCGTGTTCTTGACGTTCTGAGCCGAGACAATCACCGTGGCGTCTGAGTCGAAGCCTGCAGCCTCGCTGGTCCCCTTGCCACCATAGAGCGGGTTCTGCGGATCGACCTTGAGGCCCATCGCAGCAGCCTTTTCCCAGTCGGCACCGACGCCGCCGGTTTCGCCGTAAAGTTCGGTGGCCAGCGACTCGAACTGCTTCGCGCTCTGGCGGTTGGCGTAGATTTCAAGCAGCTTCAGGTGAATCGCGAGGCGCTTCGGATCTTTGGTCTTTGCTTCGAGGAGGATCTCCTCGGCCTGCGCATCCCGGCCATAAGCCATGTAGACATCGGCTTCGGCGACCGGATCGACCTCATCGGTATCGATCGTGCCCGGGCCGGCCTGGCTGAAATCCGTCTGCGGCGGCGTGTGCGAGGTATCGACGCTCTGCCCACCGGTGTTGCGGAAGACGGAGTTCTCGCCAAGGCTGGTTTGCGACAGACCGGCGGTCGACGTCGCCAGCGGCACTTCGCCCTCTGCAGGCTTGGCACGGCGGCGCTTGTAGAAAACATACCCGAGCAACAGGGCAATCAGACCACCCCCGCCTGCGAGCACCATCGGATCCTCGAGCAGGCCGGGCTCCTCCGGTTCAGGCTCGGGAATGACAACCTTGGGCTTCGGCTTCGGCGGCTCGACAGGCTTGGGCGCTTCAGCGGGTTTTTCCTCGGCCTTGGGCGCTTCGGCAGGCTTTGCCTCTTCAGGTTTTTTCTCTTCAACTGCCTTGGGCGGCTCAACCGGCGCAGGCTCGGGCTTCTTCTCCTCGGCCTTGGGCGGTTCTGCGGGCTTCGGCGGCTCGACCGGTTTCGGCGGTTCTGCGGCCTTGGGCGGCTCAACGGGCTTCGGCGGTTCTATCGGCTTCGGCGGCTCGACAGCCTTGGGCGCCTCGACGGGCTTTACCGGTTCCGGCTTGCTGGCCTGTTTCTGGAGCTCGGCCAGATTCTGGTTCTTCATTTCGAGCAGCTTCTGCAGCTCGTTGACGTTCTTTTCAAGGGACACCAAGCGATCGTTTGCTTCCTTGAGCGCCTTTTCCTTGGCCACCAGCTCGTCTTCGCTGACCTTGCCCCCGGGCTTACCCTTGCCGGACTCCGTACGCGAAACGCGAACCTGATCCTTCGTTTCAGCAGCAGGGGCCGCCTGATCCTCAACTTTCGGGGTGATCTTGCCGGACACCGCCTGCTTGCCACCTTCATCGGTTGCGGGGGCCTGCGCCGCGGCGGACGCCAGTTTGCGCCGATAGGCATTCCAGTCAGCGGCCTGGGCGACGATCACTTTCTGCGCTTCTGCCGGGGCGATCGCCTCGACCTCTGCCTTGGCCGGAACGGAAAGGATCTTTCCGCTCTTCAGGCGGTTCATGTTCGCGCCGTCGAAGGCATCCTTGTTGGCACGGAACAGACCGACCAGCATCTGATCGAGCGAGACGCCTTCCTGCTGATGCTGGGCGGCAATCTTGCGCAGCGTGTCACCGCTCTTGACCTTGTAGGTATCGGCACCGTCAGCAGGCGGCGTTTCCGCCTGTTCAGCAGCCTTCGGTTTTGCAGACGGTCGGGGCTTCGTTTCCGCAACCGATGCGCTCGCCTCTGCGGCAGGCGCAACCGGGGCCGCAGCCGCTGGTTTCGCAGCCGTTTTCGTCGGTGCCGTTGCGATGGGTGCCGCTACCGGCGCAGGGGCCTTCGTGGCGACTTCGGGCGGATCCAGCAGGAAGGTGTACTCACGTACCAGGCGACCCGACGACCAATTGATTTCGAGCAACATGTCGACAAACGGTTCGTTCAGGGGACGATCCGTCGTCAGTCTGATGATCGACTGCCCCGAGGCGCGCTTGTCGATCGCAAATCGAATGCCCAGCAACGGCGTCGCGTAATCCAGGCCGGCAGCCTTGAACGCCTCGGGCGACGCCAGCGTCGCCTTCATGCTTTGCAGTTCCTCGCGCGTCGCAGACAGCTCGACTTCTGCGCGCAAAGGCTGTCCCAGTGCCGAGAAAACGGTGACCTTTCCAAGCCCGGCGGCCAACACCGCGGATGGAAGCGTCGAAAGCGCCAGACCGGCAGCGATTGCCAGCGTCGAAGCACGGAATTTTGGTGTGGTATGAATTTTATTTGCCACGGCGCCACCCTGAGCGTCGAATTCGGACATTCAAAATAACATCATGAAGTTAGCGATGCAAGCTCAACTTCCTTCTGATGTTGGCCATGCGTGTATCATTTCCGCAACAAGACGGAAAAAAGCCGGGGGAGTTCCCCGGCCTTCTTGTCGGAGAGCATCGTTCAGACGCGCTCCATGCACACTGATGCGTGATGCCTGCTTTGCGCTCAGGCCTCGAGCAGGATGCGCAGCATGCGGCGCAGCGGCTCGGCAGCGCCCCACAGCAACTGGTCGCCGCAGGTAAAGGCCGCCAGATACTCCGGGCCCATCGCCATCTTGTGCAGGCGGCCGACCGGAACGGTCAGCGTACCGGTCACGGCCGCCGGGGTCAGTTCGCGCTCGCTGATCTCGCGATCGTTCGGCACGACCTTGGCCCACGGATTGGCCTTGGCCAGCATGTCGCTGATTTCATCCAGCGGCACATCCTTCTTCAGCTTGATCGTCAGCGCCTGCGAGTGGCAGCGCATGGCGCCGATACGCACGCACAGGCCATCGATCGGGATCGACCCCGGGGTACGGAACGCCGGACGGCCGAGGATCTTGTTGCACTCGGCGCCGCCCTTCCACTCTTCCTTCGACTGGCCGCCCTCGACCGGAACGTCGATCCACGGGATCAGCGAGCCGGCGAGCGGGGTGTTGCGGAAGTTCTTCTTCGGGAAGCTGTCCGAACGGATGGTCTCGGCGACCTTGCGGTCGATGTCGAGAATGGCCGAAGCCGGATCGGCCAGCAGGTCGGCGACCGAGGCGTGGATGGTACCCATCTGCGCGATCAGCTCGCGCATGTTCTGCGCGCCGGCGCCCGAAGCGGCCTGATAGGTCATCGAGGTCGCCCATTCGATCAGGTCGTTCTGGAACAGGCCGCCGAGGCCCATCAGCATCAGCGATACGGTGCAGTTGCCACCGATCCAATTCTTGCCGCCCTTGACGAGCGAATCCTTGATCACGTTCATGTTGACCGGGTCGAGGATGATCACGGCGTCATCGGCCATGCGCAGCGCCGAAGCTGCATCGATCCAATGGCCGTTCCAGCCGGCAGCGCGCAGCTTGGGGAATACTTCCTTGGTGTAGTCGCCGCCCTGGCAGGTGATGACGATGTCACAGGCCTTCAGCGCATCGATATTCGACGCGTCCTGCAGCGGCGCAGCCGCTTCCTTGCCACCGAAGGCCGGGGCCTTGCCACCAGCGTTCGAGGTCGAGAAATACACCGGCTCGATATGGGCGAAATCACCCTCTTCCACCATGCGCTGCATGAGGACCGAACCAACCATGCCACGCCAACCTACCAGACCCACTCGCTTCATCGCTGCTTCCTTGGCAAAAGA
>Ga0268298_10002297_pt1 | contig 21045 bp, 17 predicted proteins | sample WWTPWeurt_MetaG_FD_194462 | JGI IMG/M metagenome (GOLD analysis project Ga0268298, IMG submission 194462) | Activated sludge microbial communities from WWTP in Nijmegen, Gelderland, Netherland - WWTP Weurt | ecosystem: Engineered > WWTP > Aerobic digester > Activated sludge | place... | reverse complement strand
TGAAGGCCGTCGCCCTCAGGCTGGACGTGCCGCTCCTCTCCTCGCGCACCCAAGCGGAGACCATCGCCCGGATTGGGACGGCGATCGCTCACCGAGGCGAGGTCGTGATCGTCCTCGACAACTTCGAGCAGGTCGCCGAGCTCGGCCCCAGCACGGTCGGGGCCTGGATCGATCGAGCGCACAAGGCGCGGTTCCTGGTCACTTCACGAGAGGTCCTGCGCTTGGCGGGCGAGGCGGGCCTCGAGATCGGTCCACTGGCGCTCGACACCGAGGGCGTGGAGCTCTTCTTCGACCGCGCGCTGGGCGAGCGCGCGCCCAGCGAGGACGACGCCCGACACGCCAAGGAGATCGTGGCCCGGCTGGAGGGCATCCCGCTGGCGATCGAGCTGGCTGCCGCGCGCCACTCCACGCTCGGCAGCTCAGGCCTCGTCGAGCGGTTGGCGCGCCCCTTGGACCTCCTGGTGAAGGAGCGGAGAGATGCTCCCAAACGGCAAGCTACCTTGCGGGCGGCGATCTCGTGGTCTTGGGATCTCTTGGACCTCCCGGAGCAAGCGACCTTGGTGGCCTGCGCCGTGTTTCGCGGCGGGTTTTCGGCGGAGGCGGCCGGAGCGGTGCTGGGCAGCGCCGAGGCCTTGGAACAGCTGGAGGCTCTGCAAGACCGTTCGTTGATCAAGCGCGCCGGTCCCGGCCGCTTCAGCCTGTTCGAGTCCATCCGCGACTTCGCCAATGAGCGCGCCGCGGCACTGCCGGTGCTGGGAGAGCGGTATCGGGAGGCCCAGCGCGCACACGCGGCCTACTACGAGGGGCGCGCGCGCACCTGGAGCGAAGCGGTGGAGCGCTCCAACGATCAGGGAGCCTATCAGCGCTTGGTCGAAGAGCAAGACAACTTGCAGACGGTGGTCGACCAACCCGAGCGCGCGCCGGCGCAAGCCTTGACGGTCCTGCTCGGGCTCGACGTGGTGGTGGCGCGCCGCGGGCCCTTCTCGCCCCATGCGGCGACGTTGAGCCGGGTGCTGGAAGAGGCGCGGCGAGCCGAGGTCGATCCCGCCCTCCTCGCCCGCGCCCAGCTCGGCCTGGGAAAGGCCGCGCAGATGCTGGGAAAGCTGGCCGAGGCCGAGGCCGCGATGACCGAGGGTGCGGCGATCGCCCAGCGGGCCGGGGACCCACGGCTCGAGGGGGCGCTCCTCACCGCGCTCGGCGTCCTGGCCCATCAGCGGCGAGATCTCGACCTGGCCCGCGCGCGCTACGAGGCCGCGCTGGCGCTGGTACAAGCCGCGGGAGACGGGCGAGCCCAGGGCCGTATCCTCGGGAACATCGCGGCGGCCTACCACGATCTAGGAGAGCTCGACCTGGCGCGCGCCCGCTACCACGAGGCCCTGGCGCTGCTCCGCAAGGCCAAGGACCGGCGTCTCGAGGGGATCTTCTTGGCCAACCTGGCGGTGCTCGAGCAAGAGCAGGGTGAGTGGACCGACGCGCGCACCACCTACCGCGCCGCGCTGGTGCTCCTGGCCGAGGCCCAAGACCGCCGCCTGGAGGCGATCACGCTCGGCAACCTGGGTTGGCTCCTCCACCGCTTGGGAGAGCTGGAGGAGGCGACGCGCTGCCACGGCCAGGCGATCGAGATCCTAGGGGAGGTCGGTGACCGCCGCGCAGAAGGGCTGGCCTGGGCGCGGCAGGGGGCAGCCCTCGCGGCGCGCGGAGACCTAGGAGCGGCCCATGACGCCCTCGATCGCGCCGAGCGCGTGCTGGCCGAGCTCGAAGATCCGGTGGCCGTCCAAACGGCGCAGCTCTTCCGCGCCTTCCTCGACCTCGCGCTGGCGCACCAAGCCTTCGCCGAGGGTCGCGCCGAAGAAGCCGCGCGCTACCGGGCCCGCGCCGAAGGTCGCCGCCGCGACGCCGAGCCGCTCCGAGGCCGCTCCGACGACGTGCGCTCGGCCTTGGCCCACCTCGGGGAGGCCGACGCCCGCGCCGCTGCGGGTCCCCAGGGGGATGACGACGCCAACGACGCCCTCATCCTGGGGCCCGGCGGGCGCTGGTTTCGTGCGCCGGGCGGGGAGTGGCAGGACTTTCGTCGACGGGAGGCGATCCGCCGCGTGTTGATCGAGCTCGTCGACGCGCAACGGACCAGCCCCGGCCAGACCCGCAGCGCCGACCTCCTCCTGCAGGCTGGTTGGCCGGGGCAGCAGATCGCCCCCGAAGCTGCGCGCAACCGGCTGCACGTCACCTTGGCGACGCTGCGCAAGTGTGGGCTCAAAGACGCGCTCGAGAGCCGCGGCGACGGCTATCTCATCGCCCCCCGCCTGAGGGTGATCTGGTGGCCGGAAGAGCGCGCGCCTTTCTGATAGCTCAGCGCTTCTTGACCTCGGCCCAGAAGAAGCCGCGTAGATCGCCCTCGCTGAAGCCCACCGCCTGATCCTGCGGATAAGCCGCGGCCAAGGTGGCCTTGAGCTCGGGGGAGAACGTGGCCGCATCACCATGGCAGGCGACGCAGGGCGCACCCACCGGGATCGGCCGTAAGATCCCAATGCGATCTCCGAGATCGAGGTAGTGGATCGACTCAGCCACGGCCTTCTTTCCGGCCGCCGCTTGGACCAAGGCTGCCGCCCACGGACGTGGCGCGTTTTGCGGGTTGCGCAGGCGGAAGCTCGTTCTGCCCAGGTCCACGCCGCGCGCCGCGGCGATCGAGGCGGTCAAGGACGGCGCGATGCTCTGACAGGCGGCGACCGCAGCCACCGGCCCGCCTTCAGCGAGCTTGGCGGTCAACGCTCCTAGGAGGTTCTTCTGGACCTGGTCCATCGCCGCCTCGGCCGCCGAGGTCGCGGGGCGGAGCTCGGCCGGGATCGTCTCCTTGGTCCACGTGAGGGGGCCCTCGGTCTTGCAGCCGACGAGGAGGAGGAACGGGACGAAGCTGAGCGCTCGCATGAAGAGGGCTGTATCACGAAGCGAGGACGGGTCAGCGAGGAACCAGCACCACCTCGAGCTCGAGCCGCGGTCTCCCCTCAGGCAGCAAGAGCGCGCCGCGCACAGACTGCGTCCCATCGAACCAAGGGCGCAAGACAAAGCGCAGCATCATGAGATCCATCGCCCGGGGGCCTAAGCGATCGGGGGTGCCCGACCGGGCTTTGAGCGCGGAGAAGAGCCGTGTCGGTGCGGCGATCAGCTCGACGGGCGCGCGGCTCGTGGCCCCGGCGGAGCCCAGCGCGGGCGCGCCTTTGCTGACCGCGGGCGCGATCGCATCGCCGAGCGCCTCTGCACTGACCTCGCCGACCCACGCTGCAAACACTGCGGACCTGGGCCCTCCGATCGTCTTCGTCGTGGCGCCGGGGTAACGCTCCGCGAGCGCCTTGCTGAGCCCGCTGAGCAGCGCACGGTCCGGCTTGGGCACGAGCTCAGCGAACGCCGCCAGGCCGCCGCTCGGGGTCAAGAGGAGCTCCACCACGCCGGTGAAGCACTTGGCCGCGGTCTTCGGGAGGCCTGCGCGGTCGAGGATCGAGGCCAGCCCAACGCCGGTGAGCACGAGGCGGAGATCGGCCGCCGCCGTGGCCCCTCGCACCAAGGCGGCCGAGGGCAAGGTCCCGCGCTTTCCTCGGGAGGCCAGGCCCTCGCCGAGCGCGAGCCCACTCTCAGGCCCAAAGTCGAGCTCGGCTCGCATCCTGAACGCGTTCGCTTCGTTCAACGCGTCCGCGCCGAGCTCGACCGCCCAGTCGATCCGCTGGATCGCTCCCGGCAGGCTGAGCGCACCCCACAGCTCCGGATCGGCCGCGCCGCTCAGCGATTTGCTGAGCACGGGGCGCTTGTACCGCTGCGCGATCAGGAGCGGCTGGGCGATGGTCTCCTTCTCGAGCTCGGTGCTCAGCGACGAGGGCGGCGGCCTCGGGTCGAGCGAGGGCGTATAGGCGCCCCCGAGCAGCACCCACAGGCGATCGCCTCCGAGGACCACGGCCAACGCCGAGGCCAGATGCTCCCCGGCGATGAAGCCACCCTTGAGGTGTCGGGCTCGGGGGACGCGCCCTGCAACGCCCGCGATGAAGCGCTCCGCTTGCGCCGAGTCCCTTACCGCCAGCTCGGTGATCGAGAAGTCACGGTCAGGATCGAACCACACGAGCAGCGCCTTTTCGCCGTCGATCCCCGCCTTGGACAAGGCCGCCGGCGACAGCGGATCCAAGCCGAGCACCGCCATCCCTCGGCGCGTCGCCCGCTCGGCGGTCAGCTCGGGCGCCGGCAAGGCCGCCCAATCCAGGAAGCGCGGCAACCGCGGTAGGGTCCGCTGCGGCGCGGGCACCACCATCAGCCAAGGCGCCGGCGGGCCCTGCGGCGCGGCCGCCAAGAGCGCGGCCAGGCAGAGCGAGATCATCGCGCCCCGGCGCGGAGGGACATGGTCCCGTCGATGACGTCGACCACCAGGCGCGCCGGCACCGCCTCGGTGGCCGGAAACTGGGGGCGGATCGACAAGGTGAGGTGTCCATCCGCCGAGACGAAGCGCTCCGGTGCATCCACCAGCTCGAGGCGCTGCGGGCGAGGGTCAGCGAAGCGACCGACCGGCACCCAGCGGCCCGCCGGATGATCCCACAGCTGAGCCTCCACCCCCGCGCCCACGTCGACCTTGGGCAGCGTACCATCCGCGTCGCCTACCCCTTCCACCCCAAGGATCAGGGAGATTCGCTCGATGCCTGCCGGACGCGCCGCGCCGAGCGCGACCGTGACCTGCAGCGTTGGCCAGCTCGGCTCGGCCACCAGCGCGTAGAGATCGGAGGGCACGAAGCGGTCCTGCCGAAAGCCACCGAAGACCAAGGTCACCTCGCGCCGTTCGTCGTAGACGACCGAGGGCGAGTAGCGAGGAATCGGCGCGTCGAGATCCACCTGTTTCCAAGACTCCGGCCCGTTGGTGGCCGTCTTGGTCAAGAACCACACGTTGCCGTTCTCAGGGGCCGAGGCGCCGATGGAATCGCCCCCCCACAAGACCAGCTGCTGGCGGGCCTGGTCGAAGTCGGCGTCGAAGTCCTCCCGGAAGATGAGGTCGCTCGGGATCGTGGAGGCGCTCCATTGGCCGCTCCGATAGGTCCAGAGCAGGCGCTGCTCTCCGCTGCCGATCGGTTGGACCGCGCCCGAGCCGCAAGAGAAGCCGGCGAGGCGCGGATCCCAGAACAAGAAGTGACTGCGCCGCGCGTTGAAGTTGTTGGGCAGCGGCGAGACCGGATACCAGCTCCAGCTACTGCGATCGGCGGTGGGCTCCAGAAAGAACACATCGTCAAAGGGCATACCGAAGGCCTGAGATTCGCCGCCGACGATCACCCAGCGCTTCCCCAAGGGGTCGTAGATGATCGGCGTGATCCGCTGGATGGGTGCGTCCGCGGGGTTGATCGGGGTGATCGGCTTCCAGCGGTATTGCCCGCCCTCCCAGCAGATCTCCCACACGTCGAGCAAGAAGCCGAAGTCGGGATCCTCGCCCGGTCGCCGCACGACGCCATCGCCGCCGAACATGAGGCCGCAGCCGTGGCCGTCGAAGGCGATGCGCTTGCCGCGGCGCTCCGGCGGCGTCACGCCGAACGCGGGTGGCGGCCCAGGCTCCGCGAGGTACGCGCGATCGCGCTCACTCCACCGCAGGATCGTGGTGCGGTCGTCATAGCCGAGCACGCTCCCCGCCTGGATCGCGCCGCCGAAGGCCACCACCGCGTCGCCGACCGCGTCATACCCAGCCGGGATCTGAAAGCGGCTCTCGAAGAAGTTCGGCAAGGTGCCGGCGCGCTGAAAGCCGATGTCGGTTCGGATCACTGCCGTGCGCGCGTCGGAGGCAAAGACGTCGCCCGCCAGCTCGATGGTGCGGTTGTCCATCGACGCCGTCTCGGCCGGCGCCAGCGAGAAGCGCGAGGCGGTCCGGATCGCGGCGCCCGCGCTAGAGCCATTGCCGATCGACAGGCGCCACCGCTCCGCGACCGACACCGGCGCGCTGGTCCGACCGAGCGCGTCGACCGCCTGGAGCAAGACCCGCGAGGTCGGCTGGCTCCGCAGGCTGGTGGTCGGCAGCGAACCATCGGCGCGCGGCTCCAAGGTCGCGAGCACGACCCGGCCATCGCCATCGAGCACCAAGACCTCGGTCACGCGCACGTCGTCTCCGAAGGCGCCGACCGACGCGGTGATCGTCGAAGGTAGGCCCGGCGCGTCGCGTTCGATCTGGATCGCCTCTGGCCGCACCGCGGGCGGCGTATGATCGACCGCCAGGAGCAAAGACCCATCCTCGGCGCAATCGCCAGAGGTGTTGCCAGCCAAATCCACCACCCGCACCACGACCGGCGCCGGGGAAGCTGGATCGTTGGGGCCGAGGTCTTGCGTCACTGAGTACGTGCGCCCCGAGCCCACCACCGCCGGAAATGCCCGCCCGAAGCGCGACACCGCGGGCGGCTTCTGCAGCTCCTCGCTGGCCTCGATCGACAGGGACAGCGCGTGATCGGGCGCCGCCACCCATAGGACCTGCCCCTGCGTGTCGGTGACCGAGCGAGCTCCGGCCACGACGCCGATGGACACCAGCCGCGGACATTCGAAGTCGATCGTCGCTTGGGTGCTGGCCACCGATCGCCGCCCGTTCTCGTCGGTCACCTCGATCACCACGATCGTCGGTCCTTGGGGATACTTCAGCGGGTCGAGGGCCGACTTGGTGCAGCGGTAGCTGCCCTCCGCCAAGGCTTGTGGCGTGCAGATCTCCGAGACCCCGGCGATGTCGAGGGAGACGCTGGCCGGCGCACGCCCCGAAGCGCGGAAATCGACGTTCACCGGGACGTTGGCGCGGATGAACTTGGGGTCGACCTCGACCCGCGTCACCTGGGTCGCGCCCAGATTGCGCCCCGCCACCGGCCGCGTGCAGCCGGCCACGAGGAGCGCCAAGAGGAGGACGCTGCGGCGGGCGCTCATCGATCCCAGGCCTCGAGGAAGGCGGTCACCGAACGGCCGAGCCCGGGCAAGTCGTAGCCACCTTCCAAGGTTGCGGCGATGCGTCCGCCGCACAGCTCATCGGCCAGCGCCGCGTGGCGTTTGGCGATCTCCCGAAAGCCCTCCACGGTGACCACGAGACCGCCCAGCGGATCGTCGACGAAGGCGTCAAAGCCCGCCGACATCAGGATGAAGTCCGGACGAAACGCTCGGAGCTTTGGGGCGAAGCGATCCTCCATCGCCGCCAAGATCTCGGCGTCCCCGGCCCCAGCGGGCAGCGGGACGTTGACCGTAAACCCGAGCCCCGCGCCGATGCCCGTACGATGCGCCTCTCCGGTGCCCGGATAGAGCGGCCATTGATGCGTGCTGAGAAACAGCACCGCGGGATCGGCGTAGAAGATCGCCTCGGTCCCATTGCCGTGGTGGACGTCGAAGTCCACGATCGCCACCCGCTCGGCGAGGCCGGCGGCGATGAGCGCGCGCGCCGCCACCGCCACGTTGTTGATCAAGCAGAAGCCCATCGCGCGATCGGCGGTGGCGTGGTGTCCCGGCGGCCGCACCAGCGCGATACCCGGCGGGACCTGTCCCTTGGCCACGCCCAGGGCGAGATCGATGGCCCCACCCGCCGCGAGGAGCGCCGCGTCGTAGGAGCCGGGGCTGGTGCGGGTGTCGGGGTCGAGCACCACCGATCGCCCCCGCGTCTCGGCCAAGGCGCTCAGGTGGCTCGCCTCATGGGCGCGGAGGAGCTCTTCGCTGAGCGCGGGCCGCGCGGGAACCTCGATCAGCTCGAGGGAGGACGTCGCCAAGGCCTCGTCGATCGCGCCGAGGCGCCCCGGCGACTCCGGATGCCGCGGTCCCGGGAGATGCAGGCGAAAGGCCGCATCCCGAACGATCGACACTGCCACGCGCGGAGGCTACCCGAGGAGGGGCCGTCCGTGAACCGTCATTCCTCGAAGCGCTGCGCGATCGGGAAGGCCCGACCAGTCCAGGCGCGCTCGGAGACCCGCAGGGTCGGCGCATATTGGCGGCGCTTGAACTCGTTTTGCGCCAGCTTTTTCGCGATCTCCCGCACAAAGGCCGGGGTTTGAGCGGTCCGCGCCGCGGTCTCCTCCACGGACAGCCGCTCCTCCAAGATGAGCTCCAGCACCTGGTCCAGCACCGGGTAGGGCGGCAGCGAATCCTCGTCCTTCTGGTTGGGCCGAAGCTCAGCGGAGGGCGCCTTCTCGATCGACGCCAAGGGGATGGTGGGCCGCTCGGCGTTGAGCCAGCGGGCGACGGCGTAGACCTGGTGTTTGTAGAGGTCGGCGATCGGCGCGAGGCCTCCGGTGGTGTCCCCGTAGAGCGTCGCGTAGCCCATCGCGCACTCGCTCTTGTTGCCGGTGGTGAGCACCATGCCGCCGTGCTTGTTGGAGTAGGCCATCACCGTGACCCCGCGCAGGCGCGACTGGAGGTTCTCTTCGGTCACGTCGGGCGCCTTGCCGGCGAAGGCTGGGGCCAGGCCGGCCAAGAAGGCCGTGAACATCGGCTCGATCGGGATGATCTCGAAGTGGATGCCGAGGTTCTGCGCCAGCTCCCGCGCGTCCGAGATGGAGCCCTCCGAGGAGTAGCGGGCCGGCAGCGAGAGGCCGGTGACGTTCTCTTTCCCCAGGGCCCGGACCGCCAGGGCCGCGACCACCGCCGAATCGATGCCGCCCGAGAGGCCGATGACGGCCTTCTTCACCCCGCATTTGCCGAAGAAATCGCGGATCCCGAGGGTCAGCGCCGAGACCAGCTCAGCCACCGGATCGGCGGCCGCGAGGGGCGCCAGGGCCGAGGCCTCGGTATCCACGATCAGCAGGGCCTCCGAGAAGCTCGGTCCCATCGCCAAGCAGCCGCCGGGCGCGTAGGCCAAGGCGGCGCCGTCGAAGAGGAGACCGTCGTTGCCGCCGACCTGGTTACACATCAGGACGGGGACGCCGTGCTTCTTGGCGGCGTGGGAGACCAAACGCCTTCGAACGTCCTGCTTCTTCAGGGACCACGGGGACGAGGAGAGGTTCAAGATCAGGTCGGCGCCGGCCTGCCGGAGCTCGGTCACCGGATCGAAAGGGTACGGGCGCTCCGGGAAGAGCTCAGCGTCGTTCCACAGGTCCTCGCAGATCGTGATCCCCAGCTTTCGGCCCAGCACCGGCAGCGGGCGGAGGCTCTGACGCTCCGCCGGCTCGAAGTAGCGCGCCTCGTCGAAGACGTCATAGACGGGGAGCAGCGCCTTCTCCACGGAGCCCAGCTCCTGCCCACGCGACAGGACCACCGCCGCGTTGGCCAGCCGCTTCCCGACGGCGCTTGCTGGGCGGCGTCGAATATTCCCGACCACCGCCACGATGCCCTCCGGCAAGGCATCCCGAACGCTGACCAAGGATCGCTCGGCGGCGTCCACGAAGGCCCGACGCTCCAGCAGATCCAGCGGGGGATAGCCCGTGAGCAGCAGCTCTGGCGAGACGATCAGCTCGGCGCCTTGGGCCTTGGCCTCGGCCGCCAGCCGGAGGAAGACCTCCGTATTCCGGTCTAGTGCACCGACGGTCGGGTTTTGTTGGGCCAGCGCGATTCGCACGCGGGCCCATCGAGGCCGGTCGCTCCGCGCAGGTCAAGGTGATTCCGGGGCGTTTCGCCCCGGACGATCGGGAGCGACTTTTCGGGCCAGGTGGGTTTAGGATGGACGGATGTTCGGCCTCAGTTTCTGGGAGATCGCCATCATCATGGCCATCGCCCTCATCCTCCTTGGACCCTCCAAGCTCCCGGATCTCGCCAAGGCCTTTGGCAAGAGCCTGCGCGAGTTCCGCAAGGCGACCGAAGACTTCAAGTCGACCATTCAAGAGGAGACCTACCGCGAGCCCCCCCAGCAGCAGCTGCCCCGGCCCTTGCCCGTCACCGAGGCGGTGATCGAGGCTCCCCGGGCCCCGGCCGCTGCCGCGCCGACGCCGGTCGCGGCGCCCGAGGCCACCCCCGTCGCGCCGGCCTCCCCGGTCACGACCGAGTCGGAAAAGAGCTGAGCGAGCCAGGGCGCGCTCGCATGGACGAGACGAAATACACGCTCACGGAGCACCTGACCGAGCTCCGCACGCGCCTGCTGCGGTCGCTCCTGGCGATCATGGTGACCGGCTCGGTCAGCCTCTATTTCTCGAGTGATCTCCTCAACTACGCCATCCGCCCGCTCCAGCGGGTGCTGGCCTCCAAGAACCGGGTCAACACCGTCATCGTCGACAACGACGACGCCCGCGCCGAGGCGCTCGCCACCCAGCTCAAGGACGACGAGCGGGTGGCCTTTCGCGGGCGGATGAAGACGCTCCCCGAGCTCCGCGCCGAGGCCGAGAAGGCCAAGGACGACAAAAAGCCGCTGGATCTGGTGCTGATCGCCACCACCACCCTCGACGACAAGGGAGCGCGGGCCACCGACGCGCTGGAGGGCATCACCCCAGAACCGCACATCGCTTATCTGGTCACCGGCAAGAAGGACCCGGCGCTCTTTGAGCTCTTGCTCGACGGCATCGCGCTCATGCCCTCCCCGCCCACCGCCGCTCGACTCGGCCGTGAGCTGCGCCTGGCCGCCGCCGCCGCGGGCAAGAGCACGCGCGAGGACAAGCTGGTGGTGCTCTCCCCGCTCGACCCCTTCTTCGCGTATCTCAAGGTGGGCCTGGTCGTAGCGCTCTTCCTGGCCTGTCCGGTGTGGCTCTACCAACTGTGGCGCTTCATCGCGCCGGGCCTGTACGCGACCGAGAAGTCGGTGGTCGCGCCCACCATCTTCAGCGCTTCGGCGCTCTTCATATCGGGCGGCCTGTTCGCCTACTTCGTGATGTTCCCGATCATGTTCGACGTGCTGGTGAACCAGATGATGCCGCAGGATCTGACCGGCTCCTTCACCGTCGACAACTATCTGACGATCCTCTTCGGCATGACCCTGGCCTTCGGGGCGATCTTCGAGCTCCCGCTGATCATCGCGCTCCTGGCGCGGGTCGGCCTGGTGACGCCGGAGTTCCTGGTGAAGTGGCGACGCCACGCCATCGTCCTCGCCTTCGTGCTCGGGGCGGTGCTCACGCCGGCCGATCCGATCTCCCAGACCTTGATGTCGGTGCCGCTGGTGATCTTCTACGAGGTCGGCATCATCTTGGCGCGCGTCATGGCCAAGAAGCGGCAGCAGCAGCTGGCCGAGGCCGAGGCCGCCAGCGCGTCGTCCTAGTCCCCCGCTAGTGCCAGCTCCCGAGGAGCGCGCCCATCATCGTGAAGGCGACCGCGTGGTAGCCCAGATCGACGAGCGCGAGGACCAGCGGACGTCGGCCGAACGCATAGGTGACGCCGAGCGACGTCGCCACAAATCCGATCCCGGTAGCCGCCCCGGCCCCGACGCCGAAGCCGAGGGTAGCGCTGGGCCCCAGGAAGAACGCGAGATTCACCGCGCTCACCAGGGCCAAGACGAAGGCGAGCGCAAAGGTACGCCCCACGCTCTGCTTGAGCTGCGCGTCGCTCAGGCCCATGTGGCGCTGCCAAAGCTTGCCGAACAAGGGCCCGTACCACACGCCGCCGAGGAGGAAGGTCATCACGGTGGCGACGAGCACCGCGAGCCAGTTGATGCTTGCTGGGTCCATTCCCCATCTTCACGGCGCCGCGGGCCGACCGCGCGCAGCTTCGGATGAGGCCGGACATCCGCTGGATGAGCCGGGACGGTCGCGTGCTACCCTGGGCAGGCATGGCTTTGCCGCCCATCGACGACCTCAAGGCGCGTCTCATCGGCATCCCTGCGTTCGGGGTCTCGATTCCCTTCGCGACCGGCTTGTACGGTGGGCTCTCGGTCACTGACCTCCGCGCCTGGGCTGGAGCCGGGCTGTTCTTGGCGCTCTCCTTCGCCATCTGGCACGGAAACCGCTGGCTGCTCCTGCGCGGCCGGACCTCGCTGGATTGGCTCGAGCGTCCGGTGCGCCGCGTCGTGCTCCTCGCCGCGGGGATCGTCCTGTACACCGCCCCGCTGACGCTGGCGTGCCTGGTGGCCTGGCGCGGGCTCGGCGGCGTCGTAGTCACCTCGGAGCAGATGCGCACCGTCGCGCTCATGAACGTCATCTGCGTGGTCTTCGTGGCCCACGTCTATGAGACGGTGCTGCTGATCAAGGACCGCGAGACCGATCTCGTGCGGGTCGCACAGACCGAACGGGCCCGCGCCGAGGCCGAGCTCTTGGCGCTGCGCCGGCAGGTCGATCCGCACTTCATCTTCAACTGCCTGAACACGCTGCAGCACCTGATCGACGAGGACCCTGCGCGCGCCAAGCTGTTCAACCAGGACTTCGCCGCGGTGACCCGCTACCTGCTGGCGACCTCGGATCGAACTGCAGTTCCGCTGGCCGAAGAGCTGGCCTTCCTCCAGCGCTACGTCGCGCTCTTGACCATTCGCTTCGGCGCAGCCTTCCAGGTCGACGTACAGCACCGCGGGGCGCCCCTCGACGCCCTGCTGCCACCTACCGCGCTGCAGCTCCTGGTGGAGAACGCCGCGAAGCACAACGCCTATCACTCGAGGGCGCCGCTGGTCGTGCACGTCGCGCTGCACCCTGATCGGGTGGAGGTGAGCAATGCGCGCGCGCCCCGCCACGAGGTCGTCGGGAGCGCCGGGCCGGGCTTGCGGCTCGGCCTTCAAAACCTGGCCGAGCGCGTTCGACTCGCGGGAGGAGGCGCCCTGGTGGTCGACGAGGCGCCGGCGCAGTTTCGCGTCGTCGTGCCGCTGCGCCAGGAGGTGACCGCATGAGCCAATCGCCGGGGCTACGGGTGGTGCTGCTCGAAGACGAGGTGCCAGCGCTGGCGCAGCTAGAGACGACCTTGCGCGCAGCCCGCCCTGACGTCGTTATCACGGCGACCTTTGACACGGTCGTCGCGGCCCGCGCGTGGTTCGCCGCGAACCCGCCGCCCGACCTGGTCGTGAGCGACATCCAGCTGGCCGACGGCCTGGCGCTGTCGCTGTTCGCGGAGGACGGCGTGGCGTGTCCTGTGGTGTTCGCCACCGCATACGACGCCTATCTGCTCGACGCCTTTCGCTGTGCGAGCGTGGACTATCTCCTCAAGCCCATCACCCACGACGACGTGGCTCGAGCCCTGGCCAAGCACGAGCGCCTGCGCGAGGCCTATGCCGCGGCCCGACCAACGGCCAACGCTCCCGAGGCGTTGAGCGCAGCGATCGCGGGCCGAGACGAATACGTCGCCCTCGCCGAGGTCGTGCGCGAACCGCGGCGGCGTCTGCTCGTGCGACGCGGGCCCGAGCTACGCGCGCTGCCGGTCGACGCGGTCGCCTACTTTCTGGCCGAGGACAAGCTCACGCTTGTCATCACCCACGCAGGCACGGAGCACGTGATCGACAAGACCCTGAATGACCTCATGCGCGAGCTCGACCCTCGCATGTTCTTTCGAGCCCACCGCGGCTGCATTGTGAGCGCCGCGGCCATCCAGTCGCTCCGCTCGGCCGGGAAGGGGCGCATCGCCCTCACGTTGATTCCGCGTCCCAAGGACGACGTCGTCGTACCTCAGGAGAACGGCGCCGCCTTTCGGGCGTGGTTCGATCGTTGAAGCGCGCGCCGGGCGTGGCGCTTCAGCCCTGCACCACGGCCAGGAAGGCCGGGCTCCGGAAGGCGTAGGGCAGCTCCTCCAGGAACGCTCGTCCATCCTTGGGGTAGAGCCGTCCCTGGCTGGCGCGCCCGAGGATGCCGGACGTGGCCCACTCGGCGAGGAGCGCGGCCCGATCCGAACAGACGACGCCGCGGTCATCGAGCCAAACCGTGGCGATAGTGCGGAGCGTGGGAAAGGGATCGACGGTTTGGATGGCGATCTTCATGGCCCGCGCGCTCCGCGATTGGACCAGTCGTCAGCGGTCTCTTTGCGGTAGGCCAGCTCGCCGACGCGCTCAAATAGCGCGAGGATCGCGCGGGGATCGATCTTGAGCTCGAGCAGCTCCGCGACCAGCTCGCCCCGGGTCGCGATCAAGGCGTCGAGCGCCGCCAGGTCCGCGGGCGCGAGGCGATGCTCTTCTTCGAGCACCGAGCTCGAGTCCTGGCGCCAGTTGACCAGCGGCAAGCAGATCCCGTGGTCGATCGGTACGAGCGCGTTCGAGCTACCGGTCGGCACCACCAAGAAGTTCCCGCCGTGTCGATCCAAGTTCCCGATCACCTGGTCAAACAGTGCGATGGGGCGCTTGGCCTCGGCGGTGACGTGCTCGTTCAAGATGCTGATGCGCTCCCGGTACTTTCCGAGCTTCTCGAGGCCGAGCTCGGTCGCGCTCTTCCCCGGCACGTACAGCTGCAAGCAGCCGACCCTACCGTCCAGCGCGCGATACGCGGTGGGAGGCGCGCCAGCGTGGTGCCCCATGTGCTTGTCGATGAGGTACGCGGCCCGCTCGCGGCGCGCCTGAAACATGGGCTCCACCAGCTCCCGCAGGCCTTTGCTGCTCTCGCCGCTGGAGGGCTTCCAGATCGCGTTCAGCCCGTTCGAGAGCTGGACCAGCTCGACCGCGTTGACCCCGCCCTTGATCACCGTGCGGTGCACGATCGTCACCGCCGGATCGCTGAGCGCTGCCTCCAGCGCCGCCATCTCTTCGGACGCGCGCACCCCGGTCTGGAAGCTGTGGACATAGGCGTTGAGCGAAGCGATCGCGCCCGCAGGCGGGCTCGGCACCGGCGCTCGCGTCGCCTTCGCTGGCGCAGCGCTCGACGCGAGGCCGAGCACCTGATCGACCCGAGCCAGGAGCGCGCTGGGAGTCGTCTCAGGCTGGAGCGCGATGAGCTTGGCCTCGTAGGCCCGCGCGCTCTCTTCCACCCGAGCAACGAGCTTCTGAGTGTCGGCTCCCCGGGCGTTCGCCGCGGCGATCTCTTCTTGGAGCGCCTGGAGCGGCTCGTATCCCAGCGCGCTCAACCGCCGCTCGTGTTGGAGGTCGAGCACGACGAGCCGCCCTTTGGCCTCGCGCGCCCAGTCACGCTCTTTCCTGCTCCCGCCTACACCCACCAGCTGCTCCAAGCCCGCTCGATACTCGCGCACCGCGGCCTCGATCCGGACCCGCGCGTCCGGGGGGCACAGCTGAAGGTCGAGGTAGAAGGACATGGACCCGTAGTGGTCCTGCATCCCTTCGAAGAGATCGCGGCGCTGCTCCAGGCCGAGCGTGCCCCCCGCGATCGCCCCCTGATTCAGCCGAAAATCCAGGGGCAGGTGTAGAGCCATCCGGTGGTCGAAGCGATCGACGAACCACTGTTCGCCGCTGGCCCCCGGCGCCTCGAGCGAACCGATCTTGTGGTTGATCAGCCGCTGGCGGAGGCGCGTCTCCTCCGGGCCTGCGCCGGCTGCGAGCTGGAGGAGGAGCGCGTGAGCCTCCGCTCCTGCCCGCTCCAGCGCCGGGATCGCGCCCCGCGTGCCGAGGAGACCCACGCCAGCGTGTCCAACGTTGATCGCGGCCAGCTGGCCGAGCTTGTCCTCGAACAGAGCTTGCCGCAGCTCGGTCTGGCCGCTGACGTCGGCCTGATCAGCGACCCGGATGATTCGCCCCTCGGGCCCGACCTCATGGGCGGCCCACAGCGGGTTCAGGTTTCGGTGGAGCGGGATCGCCGCGCCGCCTTGGTCAAAAAACCACTCTTGGGCACGCCGGCCGTGGCCGCGGTGCTCAACGTTCCCGGCCTTTCGAGGATCGTCCGGCCTGGTCGGCGCGAGTCGACTCTCCGGGGTGATCGGGGACTTCACCGCGCTGTGCAGCGCCTTCTCCAAGATCGCGCCAGCGCCAACCCACGACGCGCCGCTCGGCTTGGGGCCGAGCTGCTCCAGCACCTTCGCGCGGGTGTAGTCGAGGCCCGCCGAGGCGACGACTTGCTCGACGTGCTTCCAGACTTGGTCGATGCCGGCGTCCTGAGCGAAGAGCGGCGCGAAGCTCTTGAGGGCCTGATCGACCTGCTGGCGTTCGCCTGGGTCGAGCTTCAGACGTGCCCCGAGCCCCGGATCGCGGAGGGATTCGTAGGGCAGACCAGCGTCGATGAGGCGGGTGAGGTGGCCCAGCCCCAGCAAGTCCTTCGGGAGCGGGCCCACGGGCCAGATGTAGGACAATTACCGCCAACTCGTCAACGGGACGGCGCGGTTTTGGGGGTACTAGAGCAGGGCCTTGATCTGCTCGGAGGTCGGCACGCCGGCCGCCGAGGGCACACCGTTGAGGTAGAAGGACGGAGTCCCCTCCACGCCCGCGGCCTCGGCCTGCTCCATGTCCTTCTTCACGTAGGCCATGGTCGCCGGGTCGTTCAGACAGGCCTTGAACTTGGCGGCGTCGATGCCGACCTCGCCCGCGGTCTTCTCGAAGAGCTCCGGGCCGAGCGAGGCCTGGTTCTCGAAGATCTTGTCGTGGAACTCCCAGAACTTCCCCTGAGCGTTGGCGCACTGGGCGGCCACCGCGGAGGGCATGGCCTTTTCGTGGAAGTTCAGCGGGAAGTGCAGGAAGACGACCTTCACGTCGTTGGGGAACTCCTTGAGCAGCTTCTCTACGCCCGGCACCGCGCGCGAGCAGTAGGGGCACTGGAAGTCCGAGAACTCCACGATCGTGACCTTGGCGTTGGCGGGGCCCTTGGAGGGGCGACCCGCGAGGTCGAAGCTCGCCTTGGCGGTGTCCGGCGGCGGGATGGAGATCTTGAGCTTGGCGTCGGCCTTGATCTTGTCGACCGCGGCCTTCATGGCGTCGCGCTGCTTCATCCCGACCAGGTACTGCTGGATCCGCTCTTTGACGGCCTCGTAGGGCTGGCCGCTCTGCTTGACCTGATCGTCGTAGAACTTCTTCATGTCCTCTTCGGTCACCGCAGGCGTGCCGGCGAGTCCCTGCATATAGTCCTGCTCGGACTTGCCCGCGGCGGCGGCGGCCTTCTGGACGAGGCTCTCGAGCACGAAGCCTTCGACCTCGCGCTGCTCCGCTTGATAAAGATCCGTGAGGTACTTGTTGTAGAGCTTCTTGAAGGAGGCGTCCTTCTTCTGCATGAGCTCGCCATAGGTGAGCTTGCCGCCGTCCCACTCCGCGACGACGGTGGTGGGAGCGAGGCGACCCCCACCGGCGACGGCCTTGGTGGGGGAAGCGGCCCCGCCGCCCTTGGACTCCGTGCCCGTCGTCGCGGGCTTGCAGGAGAGGACCAGGGAGATCGAGGCAATACAGGTACCGAGGATGAGCCTATTCACTCTGCCCCCATGGCACGCGCGCACAGTGAGTACAACTCAGAAGTTCAGCTTCAGCAGCACTCCCACGTTGGTGTCTTTATTCCGGCCGTCGGTGTCGAGCGAGGTGGATCCGTAGAAGCCCACGCTCCCCGTGGTGTCGCGACCGACGCGGAAACGCTTGTCGATCGACAATGTCGCGCTGACCCGGCCCGAAGCGTCACGGCCTACCGCCGTATCCGGGCCGAAGCGGCCGACCAAGGAAGCATCCAACGACAACGCCCGATCACGGTCGACGAAGCCGCCATCCAGGCGGAGCTCGGAGCGACGGTCGGTGTCGACCGAGGCCGAGAGGTCAACCCAGCGGCCCTCTTCCTCCATGCGCGCGCCGACGCCAGCGGTGCCGGTGACGCGGCGGTCGGCCTCGGGCGCGACGGTCCCGGTGGCGACGGCCCGCAGCGTGACCGGACCGACCGTGCGGTGCGCGATGCCCGATAGATCCAGATCCGGCAGCACCCGGCGATCGCGGTAGCGCAGCGAGGCCTCCGCCGTCCAGGCCGGGTCGCTGTGGTGCCACACCCGCATGCGCGGCAGGATCCGATCGAGGACACCGGCGGCGGCCGGGCTGGCGGCGCGCGTGGCCGTCACCGCCGCGAAGCTGCCGACGATCACCTCGATCTTGTGCCCCTCGTAGAAGGGCATGAAGTGCTCATTGAGCCAGGGCTTCTGCGCTGCAGGCAAGGCCTTGATCAGCTCGTCGTAGGTCATCGTCTCGGCCGGGAGCGTACTGGCGTTGGGCAGCGCCTTCACCAAGCCCGCCAGTGCGGTGCCGCCGGGGAGTTCGTTCAAGGGGATGCTGCGGAGCATGCGGCCAAGGAGCTCTTTGACCTCGGCCTCGGGGATCGTCTTGTAGCCGGGCGCGCCGTCGATGGCGGTGTACGAACCCGGGTGCGCGATGTCGTAAGCCGTCACCTCCATCCGGTGGCTGATCTCATCGAGGGTCGCCGCGACCGCGACCGCGCCCCGGGTAGGCATGGTCGATTCGTCGCCGGTCGACACACCGCGCGTCGCCTCGAGATAGGACTTCCACAGCGCTCTTCGGGCGTCGGCCAGCTGCTCGGGCGTCATGGTGTCGCGCCGTCGCTCGAGATCCCGCATGGCATCGGTGAGCGCGGTCGGGTTCGTCGGCACCGCCGGCACGTCCTGGGCATGCGCGACGGGCACGAAGACGCCCACGCTGCTGGCGCCGAGCACGGTGGCCATGACCGCCTTGTTCCACAGCCCTGCGTGGGCGCCGGTTGCCGAGCCCTCGAGCAAGTGGGTCCGCGCCGCGTTGAGCTTGTAGTCCAGCGGGGCTTGCGGCTTGGCCAGGACTGGGGCCTTGGCCAGGACTGGGGCCTGGCCCAGGACCTTCACCTCGCCCGCCAGGGGCACTCGGTACGTATGCTGGGGCAATCTCCTGGGGGGCGCGGGGGCCATCTGGGCGAGTGTATCGGGCTAATGGAGGCAAAGTTGCCACATGGGCACACAATAGGAGGCGGATGGGACAACCGCGGGCGGAGTTCCCTCAGGACGACCAGGGCTTGTCCCTACGCGCCTTTGGGGCCTTGGAGCCGCCTCCTCCGCGAAACCCGGCAGGATTCAGTAGCCCGCTGCGCCAGGGGGCGCTACGCGGTGGTGTGGCCATCACCTATTCGAGCTACCTCCACGTCGGCGAGCTGCTCCAGCTCCAAAAGCCGCTCTCGGACGGCCCAGAGCATGACGAGATGCTCTTCATCGTCATCCACCAGGTCTACGAGCTGTGGTTCAAGCAGATCCTCCACGAGGCCAACTACCTGCACCACGCCTTGGAGACGAAGCAGACCCCCGCCGCGCAGCGCACGCTCAAGCGGATCCTCACGATCATGAAGACGGTCGTGGCCCAGATCGACGTGCTCGAGACGATGACGCCGCTACAGTTCAACGCCTTCAGAGATCGCCTCGACACCGCCAGCGGCTTCCAATCCGAGCAGTTTCGCCGCCTCGAATGGGCCCTCGGCCACCGGGGCGCGGGCCGGGTCGGTCACCTCCCCAAGGCAGTCCAAGCGGAGTTCGAGGCGCTCAGCCAGAAACCCTCGCTCTGGGACGCCTTCCTCCGCTATCTGGTCGCCTCGGGCTACGCGGTGCCCACAGCGCAGCTCGAGCGGCGCTTCGCCGAGCCGGTGACGGCCTCCGAAGAAGTGCAAGCCATCTTGCTCAACGTCTACCGCAGCGATCCCGCGACCAGCCAGACCGCCGAGCTGCTCCTGGACCTCGACGAGGGGCTCCAGGAGTGGCGCTACCGGCACGTGAAGATGGTCGAGCGGACGATCGGCATGAAGATGGGGACCGGCGGCAGCGCGGGGGCCGAGTACCTGCGAAGCACGTTGTTTCGGGCGGTGTTCCCGGATCTGTGGGCCGTGCGCTCCAAGCTCTGAACCGACCGACCGCGCAGAAGCTTCGCGTGGCCGCGATCGCGGGCTCAGGACTCTCTTGACTAGCGGCCCGTTCGGCGCGACGAGCGAACGAGCGATGACACGCCATTTGCCCGAGCAAACTCGACGAGAGCAGATCCTGGCCGCGGCGAGAAAGTGCTTCATCGAACGCGGCTACCACCCGACCCGGATGGAGGACATCGCGGCCGCCGCGGGCCTCTCCAAGGGCGGCGTCTACTTCCACTTCGACTCGAAGAAGGAGGTCTTCGACGCGCTGGTGGAGGACGAGTTCGAGGACTCGATGCGCGCGATCCAGGACATCACGGCCGGCGAGGGTCCGATCGTGGAGAAGATGTCCCGGATGGCCGGCCACTTCGTCACCGACTTCGCCAACACCCCCGACGGCCCGCGCTTCTTCATCGTGATGGGCGAGATGGCGCTGCGCGATCCCGACCTGGCCACCAAGCTGCGCGACCGCCAAGGCGTCTTCATCGGCGAGGTCACCAAGCTGGTCGAGCAAGGCGTGCGCGAAGGATTCCTTCGCGAGACCGACGCCGTCACCACCGCCACCCTCCTCAAGGCGCTGATCGACGGCGTCGAGGCGCTGGCCGCCCTCTCCTACCCGGTCGAGATGAGCCACCTCCTCACCCAAGGCCTGCAGCTGATCATGGGCGGCATCGCCAAGACCGACTGATCCGCCGCCCTGTACAGTGAGGCGCGCCGACACGCGCTGAGGCTTCGCTACCCCTCCGACATTCGCCAACTTGACGGCCTCGCTCGCCTCGCGAGACAACCGACCTATCGGTCATTTTAATGGCGAAGGCTGAAAAACAGGCATCTGGGCTCACCCGTCGCGAGCTCTTCGTCCGCGGGGGCCTCGCGCTCGGCGGCGTCATGGTCTTCGGCCTGGTGCTGCGCGTAGCCAAGGTCTTCGGAGAGAGCCCCGCGCCCGGCCGCCGGGTGCTCACCGCGCGGGAGGTGAAGATCCTGGGCGCCTTCGTCACGGCCGCGCTGCCCGGCGGCGAGATGCCCGCGGCGGACGTGGACTTCATCGCGGCCTACCTCGACGACTTCCTGGCCCACACCGATGAAGAGGTCCGCCTCCTGGTGCGCGCGATGCTGCACGTGGTGGAGGACCAATCGCTGCTCACCAGCTTCACGCGCTTCTCCGAGCGCTCGCCCGCGGAGCGCCTGCGCGAGATCCGGGCCTGGGAGCAGACGCCGATCTTCCTCAAGCGCACCGCCTTCCAGTCCATGAAGGCGATCATCGGCATGGCCTACTTCGAGCAGCCCGGCGCGCTCGACGCGGTCGGCTGGTACGTCGGCTGCGCGCCCCCGCACCTCAAGCACAAGAGCAAAGAGCGCTTCTCTCACGGGACGAGCTGAAGGGAAGAGCACGATGAGCCCCAGCGAAAACGAGCTTCATGGCCATCACGTGGTCGACGCCGATGTGGTGGTGGTCGGCGCAGGCGCCGGCGGATCGGCGATCGCCTACGAGATG
>Ga0268298_10002296_pt1 | contig 21048 bp, 16 predicted proteins | sample WWTPWeurt_MetaG_FD_194462 | JGI IMG/M metagenome (GOLD analysis project Ga0268298, IMG submission 194462) | Activated sludge microbial communities from WWTP in Nijmegen, Gelderland, Netherland - WWTP Weurt | ecosystem: Engineered > WWTP > Aerobic digester > Activated sludge | place... | reverse complement strand
CGTCGGCAGCGGCAGACAGGGGCAGCGAGAGCGCCGCGAGCGCGGCGGCGAGCAGGAGAGGACGGGAAGACATGGACAAGGCCTGTTATGCGATTGCGGATGGGCGCCGCAGTCTAGCACCGCGAGGTGGCGGATCGCCGCGCGGCGGCTGCAGGCACCCGCAGCGTCGTGCCCCCTCCTGCAGGAGCGACGCAAGTCGCGATTGCTGCGGTCGAACTGCGCCTGCGCGAACCACGGGCGCACTGATCGCGACTTGCGTCGCTCCTACGCCGCTCCTCGGGCGTGCAAGCGGGACTGCGAGCTTCGCGAGCGCTCCTCAAGGCTCCACCTTCACCACATTGCCAGGCGCGTCCCATACGCCGCGGGCGCTTGCCCGCGCGCCGTCGAAGACCAGCCAGCTCTGGCTGCCGTAGTGCGGCAACGCGCGCTGCAGCGCGCGCAGCGCGGCGGGGTCGGCGGCGGCGATCACGGCGAGCGCCGGGCCGCGCTCGCGCTGCACGGTCCACACCCTGGCGCTGCCGCCTGCGGGCATGCCCCGGGGCTGTGCCGTCAGGCCGGCACCGACGAGCACCGCGGCCACCGCGGGCTCGCTGCCCACCAGCAGCACCGGCCCACCCTCTGCGTCCAAGGCTGGGAGACCTGCCAGCGTCGGCGTGCGCTCGAACAGGCGGGCGGCGAGCGCCTGCGCCGCCTCGGCGAATGCACTGTCCACCCCTCTCGGCGTGCCACCGCTTGCGCCACCGCTTGCGCCACTTCCTGCGCCACTCCCTGCGCCCCTCCCTGCGCCGCTCCCCGCCCCGCCCGCCTCCGCCTGTGCGTCGGCAAGCACCAGCCGCGGCGCGGCGGCGACGATCCACTGGCGCAGGATGGGCGGCAGTTGCGCGGCCTCGGGCAGGCGCCACAGACGCAGCTCCGGGTCGAGGGCCACGCCCTCGGGCACGAAGCCGGCGGTCAGCTCCACATCGGTGCGGCCCGCGGCGAACTCGACGACCCGGGTCTCTACCCGATCCCCCGCCACGAGCTGCAGTGGCAGCCGCAAGGCGTGCACCGGTCCCGGTTGCGCCAGGCTCACGCGCACGCGCGCGCCCTGCCCGGCCGGCTCCATCAAGCGTGCCCGTTCGATGCGCGGCGCCGGCCCGCCGGCCAGCTCCAGCCACTGGCGGAAGAAGCCCTGCAGCGGGCGCCCGGCCGCCTCCTCGAAGGCGGCGCGCAGTTCGTCCCAAGCGGCGATACGGAAGCGCTGGCGTTCCCAGAAAAGGCGGATGCCGCGCGCGAACGCGTCCTCGCCGATTTCGTCCTGCAGCATCACGAAGACCATCGCCGCCTTGCCGTAGCCCACCGCGGCCGCGGCGCCGTGGGTGCGCGAGCGGAAATCGGCGAGCGGTGCGTGCGAATCCGCCGGCAGCGCGGCGAAGTCGCGCAGCCAGCCCAGGCGCATCTCGCGCGCCGCGGCGGTCGACGCCTCGGCCTTGTAGGCGTAGTCGGCCATGAAGGTGGTCAGCCCCTCCGACCAGTTGCCACGCGCGTAGTCGACCAGCACGCCGTTGCCCCACCAGTTGTGCAGCACCTCGTGGCCGAGCGAGCTCGCGCGGATGAAGGGCAGGCGCAGCACCTGCTCGCCGATGTAGGTCAGCGTGGGCATGCCGAAGCCGGTCGGCAGCGGGCTCGCCACCACCGAGAACTCGGTGAAGGGGTAGGCGCCGATCTGTGCCGAGTAGCGCTCGATGTAGCGCTGGCTGTCGGCGAGGTAGGCCTCGGCCAGCCCGGCCTCGCCGTCGAGCGCGGCGGGAAAGTAGGTGCGCAGGCGCAGCGGCCGCCCGTCGGCCTGGGTGGCGAGGCGTTCGCGCACCACCCAGGGCCCGGCCATCAGGTCGATGCCGTCTGCCGGATGTTCAAAGATGAAGCGCGCGCGGTAGGGCTCGCCTGCCGCGGCGGGGCGCTGCTCGTGCGCCAGCCGTCCGGCGACCAGCGCCGGCTGGCCGCCACGGACCACGAGGTCCACCTCGTAGGCGAAGAGGTCGGCCGGACGCGGATACCAGCCGCTGCCACTGGCGAGGAAGCTGCCCGCCGGCGAGGCCATCGGCGGCATGGCCTGCAGCACCTCGCGGTGGTCGCGTGCCTGCTCGAGCGCGGGCAGCTTGCCGCCGTAGCGCAGGCGCAGCTCGGCGCCGGCCGGCGCATCCACCCGCCAGGCGCGCAGCGCACCGCGGCTGCCCGCGGCACGCAGCGGCAGCGCATGCCCGTCGGCGCTCGCGGCCTGCGGCTGCAGGGATTCGTGCAGCACGAAGCGGTAGCCGGCTTCGGGCGCACGCAGCACGGCCTCGACCTGAAGCTCGCCGCGCGCCGGATCGAGCTCGACCGCCAGATGCAGCCTGGCCGGCCCGGCCGCGGCCAGGGCGGAAGGAAGCCCGCCCAGCCAGCCGGCAAGCAGCAGCCACCCGAACAGCCCGCGCAGCATCTCAGCGCGCCTCGCGCGGGAAGCGCACCACCACCTCGACCGCCTTGCCTTCGCGCATCACCTGCAGCGGCAACCAGGTGCCCGCCGGCTGGCGGCGGATCAGGCCGATCAGCTGCGCGGAGCGCCGCACCGGCGCACCCGCCGCCTCGGTGATCAGGTCGCCGCGGCGCAGGCCGCTGCGCTCGGCGAGGCTGCCCGGCGTGAGCTCGGCGATGCGGATGCCGCCGTCGGTGTCGTCGAGCCCCACCCCGAGCCGCGGCGGCGGAGGCGGCGGCTGGCGCAGCGCCGGTACGGCGAACACCGCGTCGGCGAGGCCGGCGGGGAGTTCCACGCAAGGCGTCGCCGCCTCGACCGGCATCAGCTGGCCGATGCTCGGCTCGCCGAGCGCGGCGAGCTGATGGGCCACGCCGTGGCCGTGGCGCACGTGCCCGCTCCCCATGATGCCCACTGCGAACGGCAGGCTGCCGTCCGCGGCGGCGTGGCGCGCGCGGCCGGCGAGCAAGGCTTCGGCCATCGCACGGTCCCAGGCGAGCTGGGAATCCACGAAGTTGCGGAAAGCGGCATCGCCGCGCGCCGGCTTGCCCTGGTCCTTGCCGTGCTGGCGCATCTGGGCGTGCTGGCTGTGGATCTCGAAGAGGAAGTCCTCGTAAGCCGACACCGCCGCGGCCGGCCGACCGACGCCCTCGCGCTCGCCCTCGGGCACGCCGTCCCAGCCCTTGTCGGCGATCCGCCGGGTGAGCTCCGCGTCGATGTTGAGCGCGAGCATCGGGATACGGTTCATGCGCGCGAAGTGGAAGAGCGGCAGGTAGAGCTCCGCCGGCATGCTCCACACCTTGCCCCATTCCGACTGCTGCAGGAACTCCGCCTCGGTCAGCTCGCCCGCCACCCAGCGGTCGAGCACCGGCTGCGCCCGGCGCGGGAACATCTCGAAACCGATCACCATCCGTGGGCGCAGCGCATGCAGCGTGGAGAGGGTCTGCAGCTGCCAGCGGTGGTGGTCCATGTCGTCGTGCTGCTCGCCGAGCAGCACGACCGCACGCCCGGCCATCGCGGTCAGCAGCCCGCCCGCGTCCACCACCTGCGGCGTCACCCCGTCGGTGCGCGCCCAGCTCGCGGGCGCGAGGCAGGCGGGCGCGGCGGACGGGGCCTGGCTCTGTGCCGGGTTCGCCAGCGTCGGCAGCGTGCACAGGAGACCGCTCGTGAGCGCGCACGCGCGCAGCCAGGAGGAAGAGGACATGATCGTGGGCTCGGGAGACGAAACGTCAAGTAGAGCCCGCGCGCGCACGCGAGTTCCGCTCCCGCGCCGGGCCGCTCAGGGGACGAAGTGGTCGACGCGGTCGGTGATCAGCCCGTCGAGGCCGAGCGCGCGCAGGCGTTCCGCCTCGGCGGCGTCGTTCACGGTGTAGGCCAGGCGGCGCAGGCCGGCCGCGGCGGCCTGCGCCGCGGTCTCCGGCGTCCACGCCGCGCACTCCGCGATCACCGCGACGCAGCCGAGCGCACGCGCTTCGTCGAGCCAGCCGGCACGGAAGGTCTCAAGCAACAGCCCGCGCGGCGTGGCCGGCGCCACCGCGGCCGCAGCGGCGAGCGCGGTGGGAGAAAAGGAGCTCAGCAGCGGCGGCGGGACGACGGACGCCGCGGCCAGGACCTCGGCCACCCGGCGTCCGGTGCGGATCTCGTCGCCGGGTGCGGGCTTGATCTCGATGTTCAGCAGGCAGCCGCGCTCGCCGCAGAAGGCCAGCACCTGCGCGAGCGTGGGCAGGCGCTCGCCGGCGTGGCGGGGGCCGTGCCAGGCGCCCGCGTCGAGGCGCGCGAGTGCGCCCCAGGGCTGCTCCACCGCCTCGCCACGGCCGTCGGTGGTGCGCTCGAGGCGGTCGTCGTGGAGCAGGAAGACCTCGCCGTCCGCGCTCAGGCGGGCATCGCACTCGAACATGCGGTAGCCGTGCGCATGGCCGAGCGCGAACGCGGCGAGCGTGTTCTCCGGCGCCAGCTTGCCGGCGCCGCGATGGGCGATCCAGAACGGATACGGCCAGGGCACGCTCATTCGGCCGACGCGGCCTTCGGCTTGCGCGCGCGGCGCGGACGCGGGGCGGGGTTCTCCGCCGCGGGCGTGCTCGCGGCGGGCGCGGCGCTCGGCAGGGGCGCGGCGCTCGCCGACGGGCCCGCCGCGGTCGCCGTCCCGCCCGCCCCTTCCGCAGCGGCCTTGGCACCCGCAGCGCGCCCACCGCGACCACGCCGCGAAGACGGCTTTGCGGCCTCGGAGGGTTTCTCCTTCGGCTTCTGCTTGTCCTTCCCCTTGCCTTTGCCCTTCGGCTTTTCATCCTGCACCGCGCCGGCCACGGCGTCGTGGGCTTCGTTCGCCGCGGCAGGAGCAGGCGGATGGTCCGCGCCGGCGACGGTGGCCGCAGCGGCGGCCGGCAGGACGGGCGCCTCGGCCTTGTCGCCACGCCGCCTGCGCGTCGCGGACGAGCGCTTCGGCTGCGCGGACTCGGGCTCGGCCTCGGCTGCGCGAGGCTCGACCGCCACCGCGGCGTCCTCGGCGTGCCCGGCGCCCTCGGAGGTCGCCTGCGCCACCGTCTCCGCCGGCAAGACAGGCGCTGCCGGCGCGCTTTCGATGGCGGTCTCGCCCTCCTCGACCGTGGCGGCGACATGCGCCTCGACCGCCACCCCTTCAGCCGCGGGCTCCTCCAGCGCTCGTGCCGCGCGGCCACGACCGCGACCGCGACCGCGCCGCGGCTCCGAAGCGTTGGCGGAAGTCTCCCCGCCCGCGCCGGCAGGCGAGCTGGCGCGCTCCGCGCCGGGCTCCGCCTCGGCGACGCCCACGGTCGGCTCGGTGCGCGGGGCGGCACGCTCCACCACCAGGGACTCGCCCGCCATGGTGAACTCCTCGCGCATGCGGGGTGCGGCCAGCCCCGGGCCGGGGCGGGTGACGAAGATGCCCGACTTCTCGTCGCGGCCGAGTTCCAGCAGGCCTCGCGCCTGCGCTTCCTCGAGCAGGTTGCCGAAGGCGCGGAAGCCGAAGTAGCTCTCGTTGAAGTCGGGCTTGCGGCGCTTGATCGCCTCCTTGAGCATCGACGACCAGATCTTGCCGCTCTCGCCGCGTTCGGCGAGCAGCGCGTCGAAGGTCTCGACGGCGATGTCGATCGCCTTGCTGCGGCGCGACTCGAGCTCCTCGCGGCGGGCCTTGTCCTCCTCGGGCTGCTTGCGGCTGGCGGGCGGGTTGTCGCGCGCCTCGCGCTTGGCTGCGGCGCGCTGGCTGTCGCGCACGAGGTCGTCGTAGAAGATGAACTCGTCGCAGTTGGCGATCAGCAGGTCGGAGGTGGACTGCTTGACCCCGACGCCGATCACCTGCTTGGCGTTCTCGCGCAGCTTGGACACCAGCGGCGAGAAGTCCGAGTCGCCGCTGATGATCACGAAGGTGTCGACATGCGACTTGGTGTAGCACAGGTCGAGCGCGTCGACCACGAGCCGGATGTCGGCCGAATTCTTGCCGGACTGGCGCACGTGGGGGATCTCGATGAGCTCGAAGTTGGCCTCGTGCATCGCCGCCTTGAAGCTCTTGTAGCGGTCCCAGTCGCAATAGGCCTTCTTGACCACGATGCTGCCCTTGAGCAGCAGGCGCTCGAGCACCCGCTTGATGTCGAACTTCTCGTACTTCGCGTCCCGCACGCCCAGCGCCACGTTCTCGAAGTCGCAGAACAGCGCCATGCTGATGCTGTCGGGGGAGGAAGCCATGGAAATCTCCGTTTCTGATGAGCCGCCGATGTTAAGCCCTCGCCGCGGTGCGTGCCACCGGATGTACCGCCGCGGCCCGCCTTGGGGCGTGCATGCCTGCCGGTTTGTCCTATGCTTGAGACTCTGGACGCATTCCAACAGGAGAACAGCCATGATCAAACCCGCCGCCCTCGCCGCCGCGCTCCTTGCCACCACGCTCGCCCTGCCCGCCCTCGCCGCCGAGCGTGCGAGCGCCCGTTTGCTCGATCGCCAGGGCGCCGAGGTGGGCACCGCGACCCTGGTCGAGGGGCCCCACGGCGTGTTGGTCCACGTGGTCGCCAAGGGACTGCCGCCCGGGCCGAAGGCGATCCACATCCATTCGGTGGGCACCTGCGAGGACGGCACGCAGGGCTTCGTCGCCTCGAAGGGCCACCTGAACCCGGCGGCAAGGCCGCACGGGCTGATGAACCCGGATGGCCCCGACGCCGGCGACCTGCCCAACCTCTTCGTGCATGCCGACGGCGGCGTCGAGGCGGAGTTCTTCACCGCCCTCGCCAGCCTCTCGGGCGCGGGCGGACGCGCCGCCATCCTCGACGCCGACGGCGCCGCGCTGGTGATCCACGAGAACCGCGACGACCACGCCAGTCAGCCGATCGGCGGCGCCGGCGGGCGCTTCTTCTGCGGTGTGATCCGGGCGCAGTGAGCGGATCAGATCGCCTCAGCCGTTGCGAAGCCGGGTCGCGCGCCCACCCGCCCGCCGCCCTCGCAATGGCGTCGGCGCTCGTCCTGACGCTCGCCGCCGCGGGCTGTGCGCCACCCACCGAAGAGGCGGCGCTCACCCCCCGCGGCATCGGTCCGATGTTGCTCGGCGTTCCGCTTGCCGACGCCGCGCGCGCCACCCGGCGCTTCGATCCTGCCGCCGCAGGGATCGGCCCGGGCTGCGACGAACGCGACCAGATCGGCGTGGTGCTGCGTGTGGCCGGCGAGTCGCTGTCGGTGATGGCGATGGCCGGCGCCGACGCCAGGATCGAGGAGATCCTCGCCATCCCCGCGCAGGGCGCCGGCGCGGTCACGCTGGCCGATGCCGAGGCCTGCCGTGCGCACGGCGCCGCCTACGCGGCCAGCCTCACCCCCCGGCTCGGCGCGGCGCCCACCTGGTCGGTGCGCGAACGCCCGGTCTCGCACGAGTTCGTCTTCGCCTTCGCCGGCGACGTACGCGTGGTGGCGCGCTGGTTTTCCGGCGGCAGGAGCTGCGACCTGCTGCTGCAGTACGGCGGCAAACCCGCCGCCAGCCCCTGAGCACCGCGACCGTCCGGGGCCCTGGCGGCGCCTCCGCCGCGGCTCCGCAGCGCGGCAGCCGCGCACTCGCAGCCGGGAACGCGCGGTCCGACACGGGGCACGCCAGGGCGATCCGGGGTATGCTTGCTGCACCGGGTTGATTCTGTTATTAAGTCGGACCTCACCAATCAACACCCTCTACGGAAGTCGATCCATGGCTGAAGATACCCTGCACAAGCAATTCCCGCCCTACGTTCCCGCAGCCGGCGAGGAATACATGAGCGAGAAGCAGCTGGCCCACTTCCGCGCGATCCTCGATTCGCTCAAGGGCGAGCTGGTGGATGACATCGAGCGCACGGTGCACACGATGCAGGACGAGGCGACCGTGTTCGCCGACCCCAACGACCGCGCCAGCCAGGAGTCCGACATCGCGCTCGAGCTGCGCAACCGCGACCGCGAGCGCAAGCTGATCAAGAAGATCGACGAGACGATCGGTCGCATCGAGGCCGGCGAATACGGCTACTGCGACAGCTGCGGCGTCGAGATCGGCCTCAAGCGCCTCGAGGCGCGCCCGACCGCGACCTTGTGCATCGACTGCAAGACGCTGGAAGAGATGCGCGAGCGCCAGGTCGCGAAGTAATCCGCCGCTCCCGGTCGCGACCGGGACGGACAACAAAAAAGGACGCCTGGGGCGTCCTTTTTTGTTGTCCGCACGCCGTGCTGCAGCGCGTGGCGGGCCGCAGCCCGCCATCCGCCATCAGCCGGCGTTTTCGTTCAGCAGCGCCTTCATGCTCAGGCGGATCTTGCCGCGCTCGTCGGTCTCGAGGACCTTCACGCGCACGACCTGGCCTTCCTTGACGTAGTCCGAGACGTTATTCACGCGCTCGTTGGCGATCTGCGACACGTGCAGCAGGCCGTCGCGGCCCGGCATGATGTTCACGATGGCGCCGAAGTCGAGCAGACGCACGACCGGACCTTCGTAGACCTTGCCGACCTCGACCTCGGCGGTGATCGCCTCGATCCTGGCCTTCGCCGCCTGGGCGCCCTCGGCGCTGACCGACGAGATCTTGACCGAACCGTCGTCCTCGATCTCGATCACGGTGCCGGTCTCTTCCTGCAGCGCGCGGATCACCGCGCCGCCCTTGCCGATCACGTCGCGGATCTTCTCGGGGTTGATCTTCATGTTGATCATGCGCGGAGCGTACTCGGACACCTGGCCGCGGCTGGTGCCCAGGGCCTGCTGCATGAGGCCGAGGATGTGCAGGCGGCCTTCCTTGGCCTGCTCCAGCGCGGCGTGCATGATCTCCTTGGTGATGCCCTGGATCTTGATGTCCATCTGCAGGCCGGTGATGCCGTTCTCGGTACCGGCGACCTTGAAGTCCATGTCGCCGAGGTGGTCCTCGTCGCCCAGGATGTCGGTCAGCACCGCGAAGCGGTTGCCGTCCTTGATCAGACCCATGGCGATGCCGGCGACGTGGTTCTTCAGCGGCACGCCGGCGTCCATCATGGCGAGCGAGCCGCCGCACACCGAGGCCATCGACGAGGAGCCGTTGGATTCGGTGATCTCGGAGACCACGCGCACGGTGTAGGAGAACTCTTCCGGCTTCGGCAGCATGGCGACCAGCGAGCGCTTGGCCAGGCGGCCGTGGCCGACCTCGCGGCGCTTGGTGATGCCGAAGCGGCCGGTCTCGCCGGTGCAGAAGGGCGGGAAGTTGTAGTGGAGCAGGAAGCGCTCCTTGTACTCGCCGGCGATGGCGTCGATGATCTGCTCGTCGCGGCCGGTGCCCAGGGTGGCGACCACCAGGGCCTGCGTCTCGCCGCGGGTGAACAGCGCCGAGCCGTGGGTGCGCGGCAGCACGCCGGTGCGGATCTCGATCGGACGCACGGTGCGGGTGTCGCGGCCGTCGATGCGCGGCTCGCCGTTGAGGATGCGGCTGCGGACGATACCGGACTCGAGGTTGAAGAAGAGGTCCTTCAGTTCATTGACCGAGGGCGCGTTCTCCACGCCTTCGGTGAGCTGGCCGATCACGCGCTTGCGGATCTCGGACAGGCGGGCCGAGCGCTCCTGCTTGCTGGTGATGCGGAAGGCCTCTTCCATCTCGGCCTTGGCGAGCTCGGTGACCTTGGCGATCAGCGCCGCATTGGCGGGCGGCGCCTGCCAGTCCCATTCGGGCTTGCCGGCAACCTCGACGAGATCGTTGATGGCCTTGATGGCGGTCTGCATCTGCTCGTGGCCGAACACCACGGCGCCGAGCATGACATCCTCGGGCAGCTCCTGGGCTTCGGACTCGACCATCAGCACGGCGGTCTGGGTGCCGGCGACGACGAGGTTCATCGCGCTCGACTGCAGCTCGGTGGCGGTCGGGTTGAGGATGTACTTGCCATCGAGGTAGCCGACGCGCGCGGCGCCGACCGGGCCGTTGAAGGGCAGGCCGGAGATCGCCAGCGCGGCCGAGGCACCGATCATCGCCGGGATGTCGGAGTCGATCTCGGGGTTCAGCGACAGCACGGTGACGATGACCTGGACTTCATTCATGAAGCCGTCGGGGAAGAGCGGGCGGATCGGACGGTCGATCAGGCGCGAGGTGAGGATCTCCTTCTCGCTCGGGCGGCCTTCACGCTTGAAGAAGCCGCCGGGGATACGGCCCGCGGCATAGAACTTCTCGACGTAGTCGACGGTGAGCGGGAAGAAGTCCTGGCCCGGGCGGGCTTCCTTGGCGCCGACCACGGTGGCCAGCACCACGGTCTCGTCCATGTTCACGATGACGGCGCCGCCAGCCTGGCGGGCGACTTCGCCGGTTTCCAGGGTCACGGTGTGGGCGCCGTAGGCGAAGGTTTTCTTGATTGCGGTAGGCAAGTTGGTATTCCTTGTTCTTTCGGTGGATGCAGCAAACGACAACTGCTTGCGGCGGGCCGTCCGAGCGGACGGCCAGGAACCGCGGAGGGACGGTCTCGGGCGGGCGCGCGAACGCGGCGGGAGAACGGCAAAAAGCCGGCGCGGCCGCAGGGGCACGCACCGGCTTTGCTGGCTTACTTCGCCCTGATCGGCGCTGTCGGACTCGTCACGGACAGCAATTACTTGCGCAGGCCCAGACGCTCGATCAGATTGCGGTAGCTGTCGGCGTTGCGACCCTTCAGGTAGTCCAGCAGCTTGCGGCGCTGGCTGACCATCTTCAGGAGGCCGCGGCGGGAGTGGTGATCCTTCGCGTGCTCCTTGAAGTGGGGGGCGAGACCGTTGATGCGGGCGGTCAGGAGCGCGATCTGGACTTCCGGGGAGCCGGTGTCGCCCTGGGCGCGCTGGAAGTCGGAGACGATCTTCGACTTGGATGCGATATCGAGAGCCATGTGTGTCTTTACTCGTGTGTTCTGCCAATCAGAAGCGGCGGATTATACCCAAAGCCGCGCCAGTTACTCAATCAAAATCATGCGGATGCATCTTCGCTCCGCCCACCGGTGGCGATCAGCCGGCGCGCCGCCAGGCGTCCGTCGTCCTGCCACTGCGCCAGGCCGAGGAAGCCCCCCGGCCCGTAGGCGCGCACCTTCGCGCCCGGCTGCGCGCCCGCGAGCGCGAGCGTGCGACCCTGCAGCAGGCCGCGCGCCGCCTCGGCATCGAGCTGCAGCACCGGAAAGCCCGCCACCAGCGCGTCGACCGGGGCGAGCAGCGCATCGCGTCCGCCCTCGCCGGCCGCCTCCAGCGCTTCGAGCGTGAGCGCGCCGGACAGGTCGAAGGCGCCGATCGCGGTGCGCCGCAACGCTGCCAGGTGGGCACCGCAACCGAGCGCGGCGCCGATGTCCATCGCGAGGCTGCGGATGTAGGTGCCCTTGCTGCAATGCACGCGGATCGTGAAGCGCTCGCCTGCGAAGTCGAGCAGTTCGAGCGCATGGATCACGACCCGGCGCGCCGCGCGCTCGAGCTCGATGCCCGCGCGCGCGTACTCGTAGAGCGCCTTGCCGTCGCGCTTGAGCGCCGAATACATCGGCGGCACCTGCTCGATCTCGCCGCGGAAGCGCTCCAGCACGGCTTCGAGCGCGGCGCGATCCACCGCCACCGGACGGGTGGCGAGCACCTTGCCCTCGGCATCGCCGCTGTCGGTGTCCACGCCGAGCCGCACCACCGCCTCGTAGGTCTTGTCGGCGTCGAGCAGCATCTGCGAGAACTTGGTGGCCTCGCCGAAGGTGAGCGGCAGCAGTCCGCTCGCCATCGGATCCAGCGTGCCGGTGTGGCCGGCCTTGGCCGCCGCAAGCAGGCGCCGTGCGGTCTGCAAGGCACCGTTCGAGCTCATGCCCTGCGGCTTGTCGAGCAACAGCACGCCGTCGACTTCGCGGCGGACGATCCTGCGTTGCGGCTGGCCCTTGCGCTTCGGCCGCGCCGGCTCAGCCGCGACCTCAGCCGCGGGAGCGAGCGTCATCATCCGTGCCGGTGTTGTCGCCGCCGCCAGCCTCGTCGTGCTGGCGGGCCTCGTCTTCCTTCACCACCTCGTCGATCAGCTGCGACAGGCGCGAGCCCTCTTCCACCGAACGGTCGTAGTGGAAGTGCAGCTCCGGGATGGTGTGGATGCGGATGCGGCGGCCGAGCTCGCGACGCAGGAAGCCGCTCGCGCGGCGCAAGCCCTGCAGGATCTCGGGCACGTCGGCCTCGCCCGTCATGTTGGTGAAGAACACCTTGGCGTGGGCGTAGTCGGGGGTGATCTCGACATCGGTCAGGGTGATGAAGCCGACGCGCGGGTCCTTCACCTCGAGGCGGATCAGCTCGGCCAGCTCGCGGCGGATCTGCTCCACCACGCGCTGGCTGCGGGAATACTCCTTGGGCATCGCTTACAGGGTCCTCGCCACTTCCTTGATCTCGAAGACCTCGAGCTGGTCGCCTTCCTGGATGTCGTTGTAGTTGCGCAGCTGCAGGCCGCACTCGTAGCCGAACTTGACTTCCTTGACGTCGTCCTTGAAGCGCTTGAGCGACTCGAGCTCGCCGGTCCACAGCACGGTGTGGTTGCGCAGCAGGCGGACGTGCGAATTGCGGCGCACGACACCCTCGAGCACGTAGCAACCCGCGATCGAGCCGACCTTGGAGATCGTGAACACCTGGCGGATCTCGACCAGGCCGGTGACTTCCTCGCGCTTCTCCGGCGCCAGCATGCCCGACAGCGCCGCCTTCACCTCATCGACGGCGTCGTAGATGATGTTGTAGTAGCGGATATCGACACCGAAGGTCTCGGCCAGCTTGCGCGCCCCGGCATCGGCACGGGTATTGAAGCCGATGATGACCGCGCCCGAGGCCTGCGCCAGGTTGACGTCGGATTCGCTGATCGCGCCCACCGCACCGTGGATGACGTTGACGCGGACTTCGTCGGTGGAGAGCTTCTGCAGCGACTGCACCAGCGCCTCCTGCGAACCCTGCACGTCGGCCTTGATGATGAGCGCCAGGCTCTTGACCTCGCCCTCGGACATCTGCTCCATGAGCGTCTCGAGCTTGGCGGCCTGCTGCTTGGCGAGCTTGACGTCGCGGAACTTGCCCTGGCGGAAGAGCGCGATCTCGCGCGCCTTCTTCTCGTCGGCCAGCGCGATCGCCTCGTCACCCGCGGACGGCACGTCCGACAGGCCGAGGATCTCGACCGGGATGGACGGACCGGCCTCGTCGATCTGCTTGCCGTTTTCGTCCAGCATCGCGCGGATGCGGCCGAAGGTGGCGCCGGCGAGCAGCACGTCGCCCTTGCGCAGCGTTCCCGACTGGACCAGCAGCGAGGCCACCGGGCCACGACCCTTGTCCAGGCGCGCCTCGATGATCAGGCCCTTGGCGGGCGTGTCCTTGGGCGCGGTGAGCTCGAGCACCTCGGCCTGCAGCAGCACGGCCTCGAGCAGCTCGTCGATGCCGGTCCCCTTCTTGGCGGACACCGGCACGAACATGGTGTCGCCGCCGTAGGCCTCGGGGATCACCGACTCGGCGATCAGCTCCTGGGTCACGCGCTCGGGGTTGGCGTCGGGCTTGTCGATCTTGTTGATCGCCACCACCAGCGGCACGCCGGCCGCCTTGGCGTGGTGGATCGCCTCGCGCGTCTGCGGCATCACGCCGTCGTCGGCCGCGACCACCAGGATGACGATGTCGGTCGCCTTCGCCCCGCGGGCACGCATCGCCGTGAAGGCCTCGTGGCCCGGGGTGTCGAGGAACGTGAGCATGCCGCGCGCGGTCTCGACGTGATACGCGCCGATGTGCTGGGTGATGCCGCCGAACTCGCCCGCGGCGACCTTGGCGCGGCGGATGTAGTCGAGCAGCGAGGTCTTGCCGTGGTCGACGTGACCCATCACGGTGACCACCGGCGCACGCGGCAGCACGTCGGCATCCTTGTGCGCTTCGCTCTCCTCGAGGAAGGCATCCGGATCGTCGAGCTTCGCGGCGACCGCCAGATGCCCCATCTCCTCGACGATGATCATCGCGGTTTCCTGGTCGAGCACCTGGTTGATGGTGACCATGGAGCCCATCTTCATCAGGACCTTGATCACCTCGGTCGCCTTCACCGCCATCTTGTGGGCGAGGTCGGCGACGGTGATCGTCTCGGGCACGTGCACCTCGCGCACGATCGGCTCGGTGGGGGCCTGGAAGGACGAACGGTCGTCCTGCTGGTTGCGGCCGTGACGGCCGCCGCCCTTGCCGGCGCCGCGCCAGTTGCTGCCGGTGGTGGCACCGACCTCGCCGCGCGTCTTCATGCCGCCGCGGCGCTTGCTGGCGCCGTCGGCCTCGCGCGCCGGGGCCGCGGGGGCCGTACGCTTGACTTCCCGGCTGGCGGGCTTGTCCTCGGTCTTGGCGGGCCGATGCAGGGTGCCGGTGGTCGGCTTGGCGGCCGCCTTGGCGGGCTCTTCCTTCTTCTGCTGCTCGGCACGCAGGCGGGCTTCTTCCTCGGCCTTGCGCGCCTCGGCGGCGGCCTTGGCCGCAGCCTCGCGCTCCTGGCGGGCACGCAGGTCGGCCGCCTGGCGCTCCTTGAGCGCGCGCTGACGATCCTCGTCACGCTTGCGCGCGGCGACCTCCTCCTCGCTGAGGATCTCGGAGAGCGGCAGCGGCTTGCTCAGCACGGTGGTGACCTGCGGCTGGGGCGCGACGGGCTCTTGGCGCTGCGGACGCTCGCCACGGCCATGGCGACCGCCCTGCTGGGCCGGTCGCGCCGCGCTGGCGGCGGGGGCGGCGGGGGGCGGCGCGACGGCGGGGGGCGGCGCGACGGCGGGGGCCGGCTCGACGACCGGAGCTACGGCCTCGGCGACGGGCGCGACGGCCTCGGCCGCCGGCGGCTCGACCACCTCCGGCGCGGCGGCTGCAACAACCGGCGCCGCTTCGACGGCAGGCTCGACCGCGGGCGCAGCGGCCTCGGTGACCGGCGCGGGCGCCTCGACGACCGCCTCGGCGATTTCGGCTTGCTCGACCGCCGCAGCCTCGACCCCGGCCTGCTCGGCGAGCTCGTCACGCTTGACGAAGGTGCGCTTCTTGCGCACCTCGACCTGCACCGTGCGCGCACGCCCGGTGGAGTCGGTGGCGCGGATCTCGGAGGTCTGCTTGCGCGTCAGGGTGATCTTGCCCTTGGGCTGGGTGTCGCCGTGCGAACGCCGCAGGTAGTCCAGCAGCCTCGCCTTGTCCTGTTCGGTGAGCAGGTCGGTGGGGCCGGATTTTTCCACGCCCGCACGCTTCAACTGCTCGAGCAGCACCGCGGCCGGCATTTTCAGTTCGCCGGCAAACTGGGTCACGCTCATCTGTTCCATTACTGCCCTCCCATCATTCTTCGAACCAATGGGCGCGCGCAACGGAAATCAGCGCCTTGGCTCTTTCTTCGTCGATCCCGGCCATTTCGACCAGCTCGTCGACCGCAAGGTCGGCCAGGTCGTCGCGGGTACGAATGCCCTGCTGGGCCAGTGTGGCGGCCAGCGACTTGTCCATGCCTTCAAGGCCGAGCAAGTCGTCGGAAACCTTCTCGAGCTGCTCCTCGGTGACGATGGCCTCGGTCAGCAGCACATTGCGCGCTCGATTGCGCAGTTCGTTGACCGTGTCCTCGTCGAAGGCCTCGATCTCGAGCATTTCGGAGAGCGGCACGTAGGCCACCTCTTCGAGCGAGGAGAAACCCTCCTCGATCAGGATGTCGGCGACTTCCTCGTCGACGTCCAGTTTTTCCATGAACAGCGCGCGCAGGCCCTGCTGCTCCTGGGCGGTCTTTTCGGCCGACTCCTGCTCGCTCATCAGGTTGATCGTCCACCCGGTGAGCTCGGAGGCGAGCTTGACGTTCTGGCCGCTGCGGCCGATGGCGATCGCGAGGTTGTTCTCGTCGACCACCACATCCATCGCGTGCGACTCCTCGTCCACGACGATGGAGACGACCTCGGCGGGCTGCAGCGCGGCGACCACGAACTGGGCGGGATCCTGCGACCACACGATGATGTCGATCTGCTCGCCGGCGATCTCGTTGCGCACGGCGGTGACGCGCGAGCCGCGCAGGCCGACGCAGGTACCGATCGGGTCGATGCGTTGGTCGTTGGACTTGACCGCGATCTTGGCGCGCAGGCCGGCGTCGCGGGCGCAGGCCTTGAGCTCGAGCAGGCCGTCCTCGATCTCGGGGACCTCGAGCTCGAAGAGCTTCATGAGGAATTCGGGCGCGGTGCGCGACAGCACCAGCTGCGGGCCGCGCGCGCCGCGGTCGATGCGCAGCAGGAAGGCCTTGACACGATCGCCCACGCGCAGATTCTCGCGCGGGATCTGCTGGTCGCGCGGCAGCACGGCTTCCATGCGGCCGACCTCGATGATCGCGTTGCCGCGCTCCATGCGCTTGATCGAGCCGGAGACGAGGAACTCCTTGCGGTCGAGGAAGTCGTTGAGCACCTGCTCGCGCTCGGCGTCGCGGATCTTCTGCAGGATGACCTGCTTGGCGGCCTGGGCGCCGATGCGACCGAAGTCGATCGGCTCGAGCTCTTCCTCGATGTAGTCACCGATCTGCACGTCGGCGCGCAGCTCGCGGGCATCGATGATGCCCATCTCGGCCTCGTCGTTCGCGACCTCCTCGTCGAGCATCACCAGCCAGCGGCGCTTCGAGGTGTAGTCGCCGGAGTCGCGGTCGATCGACACCACCACGTCGGCATCGTCGTGGATGCGTTTCTTGGTCGCAGAGGCCAAGGCGGTTTCGAGCGCGGAAAAAACGATGTCCTTGGCGACGTTCTTCTCGCGCGCCAAGGCATCGACAAGCAGCAGGATCTCGCGGCTCATTTCAGTAAAACCTCCACATCCACAGTCTCAAAATTGGGGCACCAGGCGCGCTTTCTCGATGTCGTCGAAGGGCAGCAGCACCTCGCCCTTCTCGGTGCGCAGCGCCACCGCGCCGTCCTGCACCCGCTCGATCACGCCCACGAAATTGCGTTGATTGCCGATCGGCAGCGACAGGCGGACCTGCGCCTGCTCGCCGGCGAAACGTTCGAAATCGGCCAGCTTCTTCAACGGGCGGTCGAGGCCGGGCGAGGACACCTCGAGCCGGTCGTAATCGACGTTCTCGACCTCGAACACGCGCTGCAGCTGGTTGCTGACGGTGGCGCAATCGTCGACCGTGATGCCGCGCTCGATGTCGAGGAAGACGCGCAGCAAGCGGCCCTTGGGCGAGAACTCGATATCGACGAGTTCGTATCCCAGTCCGGTCACCACCTGCTCGATCAATCCCTCGACGTCCGCGCGCATCTGCCTGCCCCACCGCTTCGGCGCCACGTCGGGCGCCACAAATAAAAAATGGGCGAAACGCCCATCAAACAATTGTTCCTGCACGAAAAACCGCTGGCCACAACCGCATGACGGAGCGAACGCCTGCCGTGGCTCGTGGCCACAAAGGAAATCCATCCATCAAAGCCGAACGAGTATACAGCCAAACCGCGGGGACGAGCAAACGCACGCGCGAAGATCGCGCGTGCGCCACTCCCCCGGCGAGGACTGCGGAGTCCCTGCGGGACGCCTCAACGCGCCTGGGTGCGGTGCAGCTTCACCGGCCGCTTGTCGCGCAGATCCTGCTGACGGCTCTGCTGCGGCGGCGGCAGGCCGGCGAGCGCGCAGGCCTCGGCCTCGGGCATCTCCATCCACATGCCGCGCTTGAGGCGCGCGGGCAGCTCGACGCTGCCGTAGCGCACCCGCATCAGCCGGCTCACGGTCAGGCCCACGGCTTCGAACATGCGCCGTACTTCGCGGTTGCGGCCTTCCGAGATCGTCACCCGGTACCAGTGGTTGGCACCCTCGCCGCCCTCGTCGCGCAGCAGGTTGAACTTGGCCGGGCCGTCCTCGAGCTGGATGCCCTCGGTAAGCGACTTCACCTGCTCTTCGGTGAGCTCGCCGAGGATGCGTACCGCGTACTCGCGCTCGAGTTCGTAGCGCGGGTGCATCAGCTTGTTGGCGAGGTCGCCGTCGTTGGTGAACAACAGCAGCCCCGAGGTGTTGAAGTCCAGGCGCCCGACCGCCAGCCAGCGCCCCTTGCGCAGGATGGGCAGGCGCTCGAATACGGTGGGACGGCCCTCGGGGTCGTCGCGCGAGACGATCTCGCCTTCGGGCTTGTGGTAGATCAGCACGCGCGGCGAGCGCTGGGTGAAGCGCAGCGGCACGAGCTTGCCATTGACCTTGACGCGGTCGCCCGGGCCGATCTTCTGGCCGAGCGAGGCCGGCAGGCCATTGACCGAGATGCGCCCGGCCACCACCCATTCCTCGATCTCGCGCCGCGAGGCGACGCCCGCCTGGGCGAGCACCTTCTGCAGGCGCTCGGGCTCGCTGAGCGTGGTGGGCGCGTTGCGCCCGCCGCCCGGCCCACGGCCACGCACGGGGCGCTCGCCGCCCTCGGGCTGGCCGAGCGCGGAACGGTGAGCGTCGGGATGGCGGACGGGATCGCCCTCGATGCGCGGCCGGCGCGGCGCAGGCGCGCCACCGGCGCGCGGCGGACGCGGCGTGCGCGGGCCGCGCGGATCGGCGTTGAGGTGCGCGTCCTTGCGGCCGGGCTGGGCGTCGTCGTCGCGCGCGCCACGGGATTCGCGCGGGTCGCGGTCGAGGATCTCGATCGCGTCAGACTTCTTCTTCAGGGGCGGGCGCAGCGGCCGGTTCGGTTTGCGAGACATCGACTAGATCCATGATTTTTTCGAGTTCGGTGAGCGCCGGCAGCTCGGTCAGGCTGCGCAGCCCCATCTCGTCGAGGAAGCGCCGGGTGGTGGCGAAGAGCGCCGGCCGCCCGGGCGTGTCGCGGTGGCCGACGATGTCGACCCAGCCGCGCGATTCGAGGGTTTTCAAGACGTTGGGCGAGACCGCCACGCCGCGGATGTCCTCGATGTCACCGCGCGTGACGGGCTGGCGATAGGCGATGATCGCCAGCGTTTCCATGACCGCGCGCGAGTAGCGCGGCGGTTTTTCTTCCTTCAGGCGGTCGAGGTAGACCTGATACTCGGGCCGTGTCTGGAAGCGCCAGCCGCTCGCCAACTGCACCAGCTCGACCCCGCGCCCGGCCTCGAACCACTGCGCGCGCAGCTCGTCGAGCAGGCGGCGCACCAGGTCCGGCCCCGGATCCTCGTCGAAGAGCTTGCGCAGCTCCGACACCGGCAGTGCCCCCGGCGCGGAGAGCAGCGCCGCCTCGACGATGCGCAACCAGGTCTCAGGCGTCGTTGCGGGTGCCATCTGCCAGCTTCACGTAGATCGGCGCAAAGGCCTCGTTCTGGGTCACTTCGACCAGCTTTTCCTTCACCAGCTCGAGCACGGCGAGAAAGCTCACCACCAGGCCGGGCGGGCCGAGCTCGACGTCGAACAAGGCGTCGAACACCACGAAGGCGCCGTCACCGAGCTTGCGCAGGATCGCCGTCATGTGCTCGCGCACCGAGAGCTGCTCGCGGCCGACACGGTGGCTCTGGTTGAGCCGCGCCTTCTTCATGATACGCAGCCAGGCCAGCTGAAGGTCGTGCAGGCTGACCTCGGGCAGGCGCTCGACCACCTTCTCGGCAACGAACACCCCCACCCACTCGAAGTCGCGCTCCACCCGCGGCAGCGCCTCGAGCCGTGCCGCGGCGAGCTTCATCTGTTCGTACTCGAGCAGCCGGCGCACCAGCTCGGCGCGCGGATCCTCTTCTTCCGCACTCGCGCGCGGCGGCCGCGGCAGCAGCATGCGCGACTTGATCTCGAGCAGCACCGCGGCCATCAGCAGGTATTCGGCGGCGAGCTCGAGGTGGGTGGCCCGCATCGCCTCGACGTACTCGAGGTACTGCGCGGTGAGCGGCGCCATCGGCACATCGAGGATGTCGAGGTTGGCCTTGCGGATCAGGTAGAGCAGCAGGTCCAGCGGCCCCTCGAAGGCTTCCAGGAAGACCTGCAGCGCATCGGGCGGAATATACAGGTCTTTCGGCAATTCGAGCAGGGGCTCGCCGTAGATGCGCGCGAGCACATCGAGCGGCGGGCCGGTGTCGATCGGCACCAGGTCGAGCGGCAGGTTCATGGTGCGGCTGCGATCGGGAAGGCGGCGTGCGGCGGGCTCAACCGTAGTCCAGGCCCATCGCCTCGCGCACGTCGCGCATGGTCTCCTGCGCGAGCCGGCGCGCGCGCTCGCAGCCGTCGGCGATGATGCTGCGCAGCAGCGAAGGATCGTCCAGATAAGGCTGGGCGCGCTCGTGCAGCACCTCCTGCTCCTTCAGGGTCGCCTCCAGCACAGGCTGCTTGCACTCCAGGCAGCCGATGCCCGCGCTGCGGCAACCCCGCTGCACCCAGGCCAGGGTGTCTTCGCCGGAATAGATCGCGTGCAGCTGCCACACCGGGCAGCGCTCGGGCTCGCCCGGGTCGGTGCGGCGCATGCGCGCGGGATCGGTCTGCATGGTGCGCACCTTGCGCGTGACGCTCTCGGCGTCCTCGCGCAGGTTGACGGTGTTGCCGTAGGACTTGGACATCTTCTGCCCGTCCAGGCCGGGCATGCGCGCCGCCGGGGTAAGCAGCGCCTCGGGCTCGACCAGGATCATCTTGCCGCTGCCTTCCAGGTAGCCGTAGAGGCGCTCGCGGTCGCCAAGCGAGAGATTCTGGGTTTCGTCGAGCAGGGCCTTGGCCTGCTCGAGCGCCTCGTCGTCGCCCTCCTGCTGGAAGCGCGTGCGCAGATCGTGGTACATGCGCGCACGCTTGGCACCGAGCTTGCGCACCGCGTCCTTGGCCTTGTCTTCGAAGCCCGGCTCGCGGCCGTAGAGGTGATTGAATCGGCGTGCGATCTCGCGGGTGATCTCGATGTGCGGCACCTGGTCCTCGCCCACCGGCACCTTGTCCGCACGGTAGATCAGGATGTCGGCCGACTGCAGCAGCGGATAGCCGAGGAAGCCGTAGGTCGACAGGTCGCGACCCTCGATCCTCTCCTGCTGCTCCTTCCAGGTCGGCACACGCTCCAGCCAGCCGAGCGGGGTCATCATCGAAAGCAGCAGGTGCAGCTCGGCGTGCTCGGGCACCTGCGACTGGATGAAGAGCGTGGACTGCGCGGGATCGACCCCGGCGGCGAGCCAGTCGACCAGCATGTCCCAGACGCTGTTCTCGATCACCTCGGGGGTGTCGTAGTGCGTGGTGAGCGCATGCCAGTCGGCGACGAAGAACAGGCAGGGGAACTCCT
>Ga0268298_10002295_pt1 | contig 21057 bp, 12 predicted proteins | sample WWTPWeurt_MetaG_FD_194462 | JGI IMG/M metagenome (GOLD analysis project Ga0268298, IMG submission 194462) | Activated sludge microbial communities from WWTP in Nijmegen, Gelderland, Netherland - WWTP Weurt | ecosystem: Engineered > WWTP > Aerobic digester > Activated sludge | place... | reverse complement strand
GCCGCTGTGCTCGCCGCCGACGCGCGCATGGAGGTGGCCGAGACCGAGTCGCTCATGGGCGCCTCGATCCGCAGCACGATCGGCGTGCCGCTCTGGAAGGGCGAGGAGATCCTCGGCGTGCTCCAGGTCGACAACCGCAGCGCGCCCGGGATGCTCAAGCCCGGCGACGTCGAGATGCTCCTGGTGCTCGCGTCCAACGCCTCGCTCGCGGTGGCGAACGCTCGGTTGATCAAGCGGCTGCTCGTCGCCGAGGAGCGGCTCCAGAAGGAGAACAGCTTCCTCAAGGGGCGCGAAGAGAAGCGGCGCGGCGGCGGCCCCAGCGTGCAGATCATCGGCTCGTCGTCCGCGATGCAGAGCGTGATCACGCAGCTCGACAAGGTCGTCGACACGCGCGTGACGGTGCTCATCGAGGGCGAGACGGGGACCGGCAAGGAGCTCATCGCCGCGGCCGTGCACTATCGATCGCGCCGGCGCGACAAGCTGTTCGTGGCGCAGAACTGCGCGGCGCTCGCGGAGACGCTCCTGGAGAGCGAGCTCTTCGGCCACAAGAAAGGCTCGTTCACGGGCGCGACCGAGGAGAAGAAGGGGCTCTTCGAGATCGCCGACGGCGGGACGTTGTTCCTCGACGAGATCACCGAGACGCCGCTGTCGCTGCAATCCAAGCTGCTCCGCGCGCTTCAAGAAGGGGAGATCCGCCCCGTCGGCGCGACGACAGCGAAGCACGTCAACGTGCGCATCGTCGCCGCGACGAACAGGAACCTCGAGGAGGAGGTGAAGCGCGGCCGGTTCCGCGAGGATCTCTACTATCGCCTCAAGGTGTTCCCGATCCGCCTGCCGCCCCTGCGCGAGCGGCGCGACGACATCCCGCTGCTCGCGGCTTATTTCCTGGAGCGCTACGGCGCCGAGATCGGCAAGCCCGTGGGCGGGTTCGCGCAGCAGGCGATGGAGCTCATGAAGGGCTACGACTGGCCCGGCAACGTGCGCGAGCTCCAGAACGAGGTGCAGCGCCTCGTGATCCAGCTCGAGCCCGGCGCGTTCGCGACCCCGGAGCTGCTGTCGCCGCGGATCCGGCAGGTCGAGGGCCTCGTCGGGCGCGCGGGCGTCGCGAAGGGCACGCTCAAGGACATGATGGACTCGGTGGAGAAGTACTTCCTCCTCGAGGCCCTCCGCGAGCACGGCAACAACAAGACGAACGCGGCCAAGTCCCTCGGGATCACGCGCGAAGGCCTCCACAAGAAGCTCCGCCAGTTCGGGATTTGAGGGGCGAGCGCCGCCTCTCGAAGCGCGGGGCGTGCTAATAGCGGCGCGTGAAAGAGGAGAGCGACTCGCTGCACGCGCGCGTCCGAGCGTTCATCGCGGCGGCGATGCGCGGCGACTCGACGGAGCCGTTCGACGCGCTCGCGACGGACATCGCGCGCTTCCAGATCGAGCGCGTGGCCCCGGTGCGGAGGCTCGCGAGCGCGCGCGGGCTCACGGTGGAGGCGCTGCGCACGGCCGCCGAGATCCCCGCGGTCCCGACCGACGTGTTCCGGTTCGCGCGGGTGGCGGCGCACCCTTCGGGGGACGACGTCGCGGTGTTCCGGACGAGCGGCACCACGATCGGCGCGCGCGGGGAGCACGCGTTCCGGACGCTCGCCACGTACGACGCCGCGGCCCTCGCGTGGGGCTCTCGGTTCTTGCTCCACGGGGGCCTCGCGGACGCCACGGTGATCTCGCTGACGCCCCCGCCGGACGAAGCGGCCGACTCTTCGCTGGTGCACATGATCGCGCTCTTCGCGCACACGCAGCGGGGCCCCGTGAGCTTCCACCTCGACGGCGGCGCGCTCGATCCGCGGACCGTCGCGGCCGCCTGCGCGCGCGCTCGAAAACGAAGCCGACCAGCGCTCCTCTTCGGGACCTCGTTCGCGTTCGTGCACCTCCTCGACGTCGCCGCGTCGTTCGATCTCTCGCTCCCCGAAGGCAGCCGCGCGATGCTCACCGGGGGCTTCAAGGGGCGCTCGCGCGAGGTGGCCGCGTCGGAGCTCCGGGCCTCGATCGCAGGCGCCTTCGGGCTGCGGGACGCGGCGGTCGTCGGGGAATACGGGATGACGGAGCTCTCGAGCCAGCTCTACGAAGGGACGCTCGTGGGCGCCGGCGCGCGGCACGAGGTGTTCACCGCGCCCCCGTGGATGCGCGTCACGGCCGCGGATCCGACGACGCTCGAGCTCTTGCCGGACGGGGAGATCGGGATCGCGCGCATCGTCGATCTCGCGAACGTGGACTCCGCGGTGGTGGTGCAGACGGCCGATCGCGTGCGCGTCGTCGGCGAGGAGGTGGAGCTCCTGGGGCGGCTCCCGGGGGCCACGCCGCGAGGCTGCTCGCTCGCCGTCGAGGAGATGCTGGGGTGAGCGCGTCGCGGCCCCAGAGGAGCGCCTCGACGTCGATCGAGGAGGGGCCGGGGTGAGCGCGGGGAGGTCCCACGCCGAGGATCGCGAGCGGCTCGCGCGCGTGCTCGCGGTGGTGAGCGCGGGGCGACGCATCGCCGATCCCCTGGATCCGCTGGGGCGGGAGGCTCGCGATCGCCTCCCTGCCGCGACGGGGCTCTCGCCCGAGTCGGTGGAGCTCGCGTTGTCGGAGCACCTGGAGACGCGGCCCTCGGACGATGATCTCGTCGCGCTGCTCGAGCGAGCGACGACGGCGCCGCGGTGCCACGTGGTGCTCTCGGCGAACGTGTGCACGGCCGCGCTGCGCGCGATCGCGATCGCGTGCGCGACGTCGCCGCGCGTGCTCGCGAAGCCCTCGCGGCGCGACCCCGTGGTGGCCGAGCTGTGCGCGCGCGCGTTGACGGAAGACCCTTGTTTCTCCGAGGCGGGAGGCTCGATCGAGCTCGAGCGCGAGGCGTCGCCCTCGGCCGGTGACGAGCTCCACGTCTACGGATCGGACGAGACGATCGCGGCGATCCGGTCGTCCCTCGTCGGAGGCGTGGTGCTCCGCGCGCACGGCGCGGGCTTCGGCGTCGCGATCGTCGGCGAGGCCGCGGATCTCGACGAAGCTGCGCGGAGCCTCGCGCGGGACGTGGTGCCGTTCGATCAGCGAGGGTGCCTCTCGCCGCGCGTCGCCCTGGTGATCGGCGCCCTCGATCGCGCCTCGCGCTTCGTGCGATCCCTCGCCCGTGAGCTCGCGATCTGGAGCCAGCGGGCCCCGCGCGGCGCGCTCACGCCCGGGGATGAAGCCGATCTCCGTCGCTACCTCGCGACCGTCGCGGCCCTCGGAGCGAGCCTCGAAGGCGAAGGCTTCGCGGTGGGCCTCGACGAGTCCCCGCGCGCGCTCGTGCTCCCTCCGCCTGCGCGCGCCGTCCACGTGGTGCCCGCGACGCCCGCGGATCTCGCGCCCCTGCTCGCCCCGTGGGCCTCCAAGATCGCGGCGATCGGGGTCGCGGAGAGCCCCGGATCGAAGCCCTCGATCGCGGCGCTGTCGCCGGGCGCTCGCGTCTCGAAGCTCGGTAGGATGCAGCGCCCTCCGCTCGATGGCCCCGTCGATCTCCGCGGGCTCGGCGGAGCTAGAACGCGCAGCCCGTCACCTGCACCGGATCCGTGAGCACCGGCACGTCGCCGCCGCGCAGCGAGTCCGAGATCGATCCGCGGTAGCGCACCGACCCGAAGTTGCAGAGCTTCTGCCCGATGTCCTTCGCGAGCAGATCGTTGCCGAGGTTGATCGTGATCTTGGCGGTCTCGTCGAAGCCGGGATCGACCGTGATCGGCAGCGCCTCTCCCGTCGCCGCGAGGGGCAGCGCGTCCACGACGATCGTGTTCTGGTCCTCGCTCGTGAGCTGGAACCCTTCGAGGTTCACGTCGCTCGATCCGGCCGCGCGGATGCCGAGGTGGAGCGTGAGCGTGAACCCCCCGTTGATCGCGGTGCCGAGCGCCTTCTGCTCGACGGCCACGGTGGGCTCGGTGACCTTCGCGTCGACGAAGATCGTGGGGTCCGTGTCAAAGGTCTTGGAGCTGCAGCCGGCGCTCGCGAGGAGCACCAGCGCGAAGGGGAGGGAGAGCGCGCGCATGGGGGCCCAGGATAGCCGGTGTCTCACGGCGGCGGGGAGACGATGCCTTTCGCTGTGGCCGCGTCGCAGCCGAGCGTCACGCCGGTGGGCTGGCCGTCCTTGCGGACGATCTTGAACTCCACGCGCCGGTTCTTCTCGTAGGCCGCGTCGTTCTTGGCCGGGTCGACCGGGCAGTAGTCGCCAAACCCCATGGATCGAAGGCGATTGGCCGCGATGCCCTTCTGCACGAGGGCGTCGAGCACGGACTTCGCGCGCGCCGTCGTGAGCGTGAGGTTGCCGGCGTGACCGCGGATGTCCGCGTGGCCCTGCACCTCGATGAGCGTGATCGACGTGACCTTCTTGAGCACGTCCGCGACCGTGTCGACGATCTTCATCGACTCGGGGAGGATCTGCGCGCTGCCCGTCTTGAAGTTGATCTTGTCGAGGATGTTGATGTCGTTCTCCGTCATGATGATCCGGCCCTGATCGGGGCAGCCGTCCTCGTCGTCGAGGCCGTTGACCGTCTCGGGGCGGTTCATGCAGCTCCCCTCGGCGTCGGAGCCCTCGACGATGTCCGGGATGCCGTCCTTGTCGTTGTCGGGATCGGGGCACCCGTCGGAGTCCTCGAAGCCGTCCTTGTCCTCGGGATCGTTGTCGCACTCCTCGTCCGCGTCGGGGATGCCGTCCTTGTCGTTGTCGAGATCGGGGCACCCGTCGCGATCCTCGAAGCCGTCCTTGTCCTCCGGCTGATCGGGGCACTTGTCGCGCGAGTCGAGGATGCCGTCGCCGTCGCGATCGCCGTCGCTGCCCTCGGGGCAGCCGTCGTCGTCGTGATCGCCGTCCTTGTCCTCGGGATCGTTCGGGCAGCGATCGAGCTTGTCGGGGATGCCGTCCTCGTCGTTGTCCGGATCGGGACACCCGTATTTTCCAGGCGGAGAGTCGCTCCGCGTGTCCTGGAAGCCGTCGTAGTCCTCGGGCTCGTCGGGGCAGTCGTCCGCGTCGTCCTTGATGCCGTCGCCGTCGCGATCGCCGATGGAAGGCTCGAAGATGAACCCGACGGTGGCGCGCGCGTCCGCCGCTTGAAAGCCCTTCAAGTAGCCGACGCCGCCCGCGAGCATGAGGAAGCTGTTGCGATCGATGAACAGCTTGAGCCCCCCGATCGCCTCGGCGGAGATCTTCTCCTCGGCCGCGGCGCCTCCGCCGAGCTGGTACGTCGCGTACGTCTCCGCCGCGAGATCGAGCGCGGGGATCACGCGCACGCTCACGCCGAAGCCCGCGGTGATCAGATCCGAGTACTTGAAGTCGCCCGCGACGAGCTGCGGCTTGCCGTTCGCGCCGTTGCCGAAGGACCCGTTTTCACCGGTGTGCCCGCGGTATCCGGCGTTGAGCCCGAGGCGCAGCGCGTTGCCGAAGAACCGCCGCTCCAGCACGAGCTGCGGCCAGTAAAAGAACCCGGGCTCCGCGCCGAAATTCTTCGACCCGCCGCCGATCTCGTACCCGGCTTGCCCCACGATCGCGAGGCCGAACGGGTTGTTCTCGTCGGGCCGGAGGATGCGCACCTTGAGGTGCCCGGAGACATGACCCAGAGCCTGGATGTTCATGTCGTCGTCGTCGAAGGTCGCGCCGCTCGGGCCGATGTCCGTGGCCGCGTCGGCGCCGTTGAGCACGACGGGCGCGGAGATGCCGATGACGACCCAGTTGAGGAGGCCGAGATCGAACTGCACGGTGCCCTGAAAGGCGTGCCGGAGCAGCACGTCGGTGCCGTGCCCCGGGTTCAGGTGCATCTGCCCGTAGCCGTAGTCGAGGACGAGCCCGAGGCTGAAATCCAGGTGCCCCAGCAGATCGGCGCCGTTGACCGTGAAGAAGCCCTTCGAGTCGATCGCGGGCCGGAAGAGGTGGAGATCCACGCCTCCGGGCTTCACGCGATCGGTCTTGTTGTTCTGGGCCGACGCGTCGGGCGAAGCGGCCATGGCGCCCGCGAACGCGAGGGCCCCGAGGACAGAGGCGATGAAGCAAGCAGGACGACGAGGGGACATCCCTTCCTCGCTTTCGTGTTCGTGGAGGATGCGGATCGACCGGCCCGCGACCGGTAACACCCCGCGTTTTTGCGTGTCAAACTGGAAGGAATGTTTCGAGGCGCGGGGGCGAAGGACCCCTGGATCGCAGCCTCACGCCGCCGCGCCCCGGAGCCCTTCGAGGCCGTTAGCTTGATCGGATTTTCTTGGCAAAGCTATCCTAGGCCTCGGTAGGACCGACAAGAGTGAACATGATTGCATCACCGCTCGGCGAGCAGATTCCTGGTGGTCTCACAATTCGTCGCGAACGAGAGGGTCGCGCGGACGCTCCGCGGAAAGGCGGGCAGGACCGATGAAGATCACGTGCCACGCATGCGACGCGAAGTACACGATCGCGGACGAGAAGGTCACCGGCCGAACGGTCAAGATCAAGTGCAAGAAGTGCGGCGCGACCATCGTCGTGAACGCCGATCCGTCGGCGGCTCCGCAGGTCGGCGGCGCGGCGGCTGGGTACGGCGACGTGCAAGCCGCGCCCGCGGGCGGCGACGATGACGGAATGATGGCGACGCGCGTGGCGGGGATGGACGGCGCGCCTTCGGTGTCGACGCCCGATTGGACAGTGAGCCTCGGCGAGCAGGAGCGACAGATGAGTCAGCTCCAGATCGCCGAAGAGATGCAGCGGGGCACGGTCACCGCCGACACGTACGTGTGGCGCGACGGGATGGCCGACTGGCTCTCGATCGCGCAGGTGCCCGAGCTCGCGGCCTTGCTCGCGCGCGCCGCTGCCCCCGCCGCGCACGCGCAGCCCGCGTATGCGCAGGCGCCGGCGCCCGTCGCGCAAGCCCCCGCGCCCGTGCACGACGATTCGCACGGCCTCGCGGGCACGATCGTGATGGGCGAGGGAGCCCCGATGTCTCCGTTCGCCGCGCCTCGGCCTGCCGCAGGGATGGCCGCAGCGCCCGCACCTGCCGCGACACCCGCACCTCAAGCGTCGGCCGCGGCGCCCGGGCTCGCCGCCGTGAACCAACCGACGGCCGCGCGACGCGCCAACCGCGCAGGCGCCTCGGTGGACGTCTTCGCCGCTGCAGAGACGCGCGACGCCCCGGTCGAGAGGGAGCGTCCGCGTCCCCCGACGCCCGCGGGCAAGCTCGGCGAGCGCAACGAGAACTCCGTGCTCTTCTCGCTCTCCGCGCTCACCGCGACCGAGACCGCGGCCGCGAAGAGCGGCAAGCCCGACGACGGCGTGATCGACTTCGGGATGGGCAACGGAAAGAGCGGCGGCAGCGCCGTCGACGACCTCATGAACATCGGCGGGAGCGGGATCGGCGGTGGTCCGATGCTCGCGCCGCCTCCGCTCCTCGCGCCTGTCGTGGAGCCTCCGCCGGCGCCCGCGCCCGCGCCTGTCGCCATGGCGCAGTCGCCGATGAGCATGAACGCCACCGCGATGGCGATCCCGCCGGCCCCGCCCAAGAGCAAGACCGGCCTCATCATCGGCGTCGTCGCGGGTGTCCTGGTCCTCGGCGGCCTCGGCGCCGTCTTTGCGCTCGGCGGCAGCAGCGGCAGCGCCAGCGGCAGCGGAAACGCCGCTGTCGAGTCCACCGGCGCCACGAGCGCGTCCTCCGCGCCTGCGACCACCGCGGCTCCGCCGCCCACGACGGCCGCTTCCAACGACGCTCCGGCCGCGAGCGGAGCGCCTGTCGCATCGAGCGGCGTGGGCTCCGGGGACCCCGGCAACAAGACCCCGACCGGCACCGGCACCGGCGGCGGCACATCGCCCAAGGCTTCTTCTTCCGCGAGCTCGGCGCCCACCGCCTCCGCCAAGGCCTCGACCGACACGCCCACGCCCACGCCCACCGCGACAGCGGCGGCGGACAGCGGCGGCGCGCAACGTGACTTCAACAAGGGCGCCGCGACGACGGCCCTCGCCGCAGCGGCAGGCGCGGCGCGAGGCTGCAAGACAGCGGACGGCCCCACGGGATCCGCGTCCGTGCGCGTCGTCTTCGCTCCGAGCGGCAACGTCACCTCGGCCAACGTGCAGGGCCCGCCCTTCGCCGGCACGCCGGTGGGTGGCTGCATCGCCGCGGCCTTCCGTGGCGCCCACGTGCCACCGTTCGACGGCAGCCCTGTGGCCGTCTCCAAGACCGTCAACATCAACTGAGCCCCGCGACGCGCGCAGCCTTTCTCGCGAGCGCCCTCCAACCCCGGTGCGCTGTGCGCGCTCGCCTCGCCTTCACCGCGACGCTCCTCGCGCTGCTCCTGCCGCCTCGCGAGGAGGCCCGCGCAGACGCCCCCGTGCGCCTCGTGGAGGGCGACGTCACGCTCGACTACCGCCGCGGCCCATCGACCGCCGCGTGCCCGTCGGAGGCCGCCCTCCGAGAGCGCGCGGCCGACGCCTTTGACTTCCACGACCCGTTCGTCGCGCGCGGCCAGCCTGCCTCCTCGCACATGCGCGTCGAGATCGAGCGCCTCGGATCTTCCTACCGCGGCACCGTGCAGCAGATCGACGACGCCGATCACGTGCTCGCGATCTCGACCGAAGAGCACGCCGACTGCGACGCCCTCGTCTGGGTGATCGCCCACCGCGTCGCCCTCGCCGTCCTCCGAAGACCCGCGCCATCGCCTTCAAAATCCGACCCGACGCCGCCTCCTGCGCCCCTCCCTGCGCCTCCGCCGGCGCCTGCGCCCTTCGCTCCTCCGGTCTTGCTGTGCGACGCGACCTGCGCCGATCAGATCGCCCGGAGCATCGCCGCGCGCATCGCCCCGCCGCCGCCGCCCGCGCTCACGCTCCTCGCGGGCGCCCTCTTGACAGCGGGCTGGGCGGCCGACGTGGGCCCCGGGGCCTGGGCGGGCTTCGCGTACCACTTCGACTGGTTCTCGATCGGCTTCGAGGCGCGCGGCACCTTCCCTGCTCGAGCGATCACCTTCGACGCCCGCCGCAGCGCCTCGATCGCGACCGTCTCCGCCGCGGTGTTGCCGTGCGGCACGTGGCGTGTCCTCTCCGGCTGCGCGCTCCTCGAGGTCGGCTCGTACATGCTCCTCGTGCCCTCGCTCACGACGCCGACCGTCCATGACACGCTGGTCTCGCTGGGCCTTCGCGCCGCGCTCGACGCCCCCCTCGGCGCGGGCTTCTCGGCGCGCGCCTTCGCGGATCTCACGTTCCACCCGCACCTCCCGGTCTTCACGGTGCACCTCACGAACGAGCCCGGCTCCCCCGTGCGAAAATGGGTGACGCCTCTCATCTCGGGCGCGCTGGGGCTCGGCGTGAGCTGGTCGCGGTAAGGGGGGGCGCGCCTTCTTCGTACGGCGCGCCGCGCGCCTTCTTCGTACGGCGCGCAAGCGTCGGGGCTCCGTCCCCCAGCAGCGGCCCACGCAGGCATCGGGGCTTCGTCCCCCAGCGGCGGCCCTGCACCCTATCGGGGCTCCCTCCCCCAGCGGCGGCCCACGCAGGCATCGGGGCTCCGTCCCCCAGCGGCGACCGCGCGGCGAGGGCGAACGGGGAAATCCGCGGAAATGCAGACCACCTTCTTCAAAATCGTCTCCCGCCCGGTCGATTTCGAAAAGGATCGACGAAAGCCCCATGCATTCCTGGGCATGGGGACGCGTCCCAAGAAGCCCGGCGGGGAGGACAAGCCCGGCGAGGATCAGGGGCGCGAGGGGGAGGAGCGTGAGGGGGCCGAAGACGCCCAGGAAGTCGACGAATCGGCGACGAGCGAGCCCGGCGGCACCGAGCCCGGCGGCACCGAGCCCGGCGGCACCGAGCCCGAGGGCCGCCGGAGCTCGCGCGAGACCCCGCTCCCTCCGCTCGACAAGGTCAGCCCGCGGCACGTCGCCTACGTTCGCGGCCTCCTGTCCAAGTTCGGCGTGTCGCCCTCGTACGAATACGAGGACCTCGTGCAGGAGGTGCTCATCCAGGCCGCCCGCAGCCTCGATTCGCCGCTGGAGCCGCGGGCCTTGCTCTTCGGCATCACGCGGCACCTCGTCTTTCGCTGGCTCGCCAAGCGCGACAACGAGCGCATGGCCGTGCAGACGCACCTCGACGACGTTGACCCCGAGGGCCACGCGCCCGACGTCGAGGCGCAGTGGCGGGGCGCCGAGCGCGCGCACGCGGTCCACCAGGCGATCCGCGATTTGCCCGACATCTTCCGCGAGGTCTTCGTCCGCTGCGAGATCGACGAGGTCCCGATGCCGGACGTCGCGCGCGAGCTCGGCATCCCGATCAACACCGGCTACACGCGCCTCCACCTCGCGCGCGCTCGCTTTCAGGAGGCCTTCAAGCGCTACATGGCGCGGAAGCGCATCGGCAAGGACGACCTCGCGATCCCCATCGCCCTCGGCGCCCTCGTGGACGCCTCGGAGGTGCCTGTCGCAAAAGTCCTTCCGATCAAGCCGTCCGGAGCTCCCAGCGTGCCCGCGACAGCGACCCCGAGCCCCGCCGACGGAGCCCTGCGCGCGCCCGACGCCCTCACGCCCCCGAGGCTCGGCGCCTTCGCTCGATGGCACTTGCTCGCCGCGAACGCGATCCTCGTCGCCGGAGCCGTGAGCGCCCTCTGGACGGCCCCCTTCCCTTCACGCCCCTCCCCGAGCTCCGAGCCCACCGCGGTCCCCGAGCCCCCGCGCGCGTCGGCGGATCCTGTCGTCGCGCCCGTCCAATCCGGCTCGCAAGAGGCGCCCCCGCGCAGCGACGACGACGTCGTGAAGATCCCCGCGAGCCCCGAGGATAGCCTCGAACCAAACGGTGACGTGCGCACGGCGAGGCTCCCGCCGGCCAACACCTCCGCCCGCGCCGAAGGCACGTGGGCCCGCCAGATCGTGGGCCTCGCGCGCGCCGGAAAGCGCGCCGACGCCTCCGTGCAGGCCGCAGCGTTCCAGCGCATCTACCCGCGCAGCACGTACCGCGCGCAGATCGAAGCCGCCCTCCGCGACGCATCGAAGTCCGGGCCCCCCTGAGGGCCGCGCGCAGCGTCGGGACCACGTCCCCGGCCGAGCCAGCGCGCTCCGCGGCCCTCGACGGCGCCTACTCCATCTTCGCGAGCTCTTCGTCCGAGATGTCGAAGTCGGCGTACACGTTGTTCACGTCGTCGTGATCGTCGAGCGCCTCGAAGAGCTGGAGGCACACCTCCGCGTCGCGGCCGACCACCGACTTCTTGTTCTTCGCGATGTAGCCCGGCGCGTTCGATTTCACCGCGATCTTCGCGGCCTCGAGCGCCTTCGTCACCGGATCGAGCGCGGAGACGGGCATCGTGAGCTGCCACTCCTCGCCTTGGTCCGAGTAGTCCTCGGCGCCCGCGCCCACGGCGATGTCCATGAGCTGATCCTCGGTCGCCGCGTCGCGCGGCAGGGTGATGATCCCCACGCGATCGAACGCCCACTGCACCGACGACGCCGCGCCGAGCGCCCCGTTGTTCTTCTCGAACACCTTCCGGATCTCGGCGACCGTGCGGTTCTTGTTGTCCGTGAGCGCCTCGACGAGGAACAACGTCCCGTTCGGACCGGTGCCCTCGTAGATGATCTCCTCGTACGCCGCGCCTTCGATCTCGCCGGTGCCACGCTGCGTGGCCCGCTTGATCGTCTCGTTCGGCATGCTCTGGGCCTTGGCGTCGGTGACCGCCTTCCGGAGCCTCGGGTTGCCGTCAATGTCACCGCCGCCCATGCGGGCCGCGACGGTGATCTCCTTGATCAGCTTGGTGAAGAGCTTGCCGCGCTTCGCGTCGAGCGCGCCCTTCTTCCGCTTGATCGTGGCCCATTTTGAATGGCCGCTCATGCCTTCTCTCCGCAGGAGCCGCGCCGTACAGCGGCGAGCTCGATTGAGCCCGGACCCTTAGTCAACGTCGGTTCGAGGGGCAAGCGGCGGCGAGCGAAGATCAGGACGGTTTTTCGGACGGCGGGGGCACCATCGGCGGCCCGCCCTCCGGGATCCCTGCGATCGAAGGCATCGCCGATCGCGTCATGCTCTGCGCCGACACCTCGGACGTGAAGCTCGGCGACCGCGACGACGACACCCGCAGCCTCGCGAAGATCACGTCCGCGCGCGCCTCCATCGTCTCCGCGTCGCGCCGCGCGGCCGGATCCGAGGCGAACTCCGGCTCCGTCACGAGGAACTTCGCGAACACCTTGAACGTGCGCCCGAGCTCGATCTCGTTGCCCGTCTGCTCGAAGATCGCCACGCTCCGCGCGAAGTACTCCCGAGCGCTCTTCGTGTGCGCGCTCCCCCACCCGCCGGCCGCCGTGATCTCCCCGAGCGTCCGCAGCGCGGCCCCGAGGTGCACCTTGCTCCGCACCGACGCGAACAGATCCACCGCGCGCCCGATCGCGTCGCGCGCCTTCACGAGGTCCCCGCGCAACAGGTGCGCCTTCCCCAGACCGCGGAGCGCCTCCGCGAGCCCCAGCTTGTCGCCCAGCTCGTCGCACAGCCCCTCGGCCCGCGACAGCTTCTCGATCGCCGAGTCCAGGTTGCCGCTCCGGTAGTGAACCTCGCCGAGGTTCGTCAGCACGAGCGCGATCCTGTTCCTGTTCCCGATCTGCTCCGCGACGTCGAGCGCCTCGGTCAAGAACTGCACGGCGCGCGTGAAATCCCTTTGATCCTCGGCGATCGTGCCCAGGTTGTTGAGCGTCGTCACGAGGCCCACGAGGTCCCCGATGTCGCGGCGGATGAGGAGCGCCTGCTCGAACGCGTCGAGCGCCTCCTTGAACATCCCCGAGTCCTGCAGCACGAGCCCCAGGTTGTTGAAGCTCAGCGCGATCGACCTCCGGTCCGCGAGCGCCCTCCGCCGAGCGAGCGCGTCCCGCATGAAACCAAGCGCTTTGTCGTACTCCCCCTTCAGCCAGTAGAGCTTGCCGATGTCATCGATCGACGAGGCGATCCCCCGCTCGTCGTTGGCCGTCTTGAACAGCTCGAGCCCCGTCGCCAGGTGCTTCGCGGCCTCGTCGAGCGCCCCGATGTCGCGGTACGCCCGCCCGATGCGGTTGTGCGAAGCACCGCCCTTCCCCTTCAAATCAAGCCGATACGCGAGCGTCAGCATCTCCCGGAACGCCGCGAGCGCGTCGTCCACTTGCCCCATCAGCACGAGCACGTCGCCCAGGTTGTGCAGCCCGTCGATCCTCCGCAGCGCGTGCGCCTCGCCGAGCAGCGTGAGCCCCTTCTCGTAGTACTCCGAGGCCCGCGCGTTCGCGTAGCGCTTCCTCGCGAGATCCCCCGCCTCCAGATAAGCGAGCCCCGCGCCCACCGAGTCCCCCGCCTTCTCGCGGTGCTCCGCGAGCATCGACAGGTGCTCCTCGTTCATGTGAACGCCGCCCTGATGATCGAGCCACTCCGCGATCGCCTGGTGGTACCTGCGCGCCGCCCCCGCGGCCGTCCGCTTCGCGAGCGACTCGCGCTCCTTGTTGTGCTTGAAGATGTACTCGTCCGACCCCGCGAACGTCGAGTCCGGGAGCTTCAGCACATAGTCTCGCTCCACCAGATCTTCGAGGATCGCCTGGATCTCCTCGACGTCCTCCTCCGACGTCGCGCTCCACAGATCCGGCGCCTCCTTCCCCGCGCGCCCGAGCGCCACGAAGGCCCCGCTCCAGAACACGCTCCCCATGATCGCGGCCTGCTCGAGCAGCGTCTTCTCGTCCGCGTCCAGCGCCGCGAGCCGCGCGTTCACCGCGTCATCGATCGTGAGCGGCAGCCGCGCCGTGTGCAGCTTCTCCAGGTTCACGATCCACTTCGGCCCCGAGGCCATCGGGTGAGCGCCCGTCTCCAGCGGATCGTGCCACCCCTCCTCTGGCTGCTCCTCCTCCGCGAGCACCCCGGTGTCGTGGAAGATCCGCACCATCTGCTCCAGATAGAGCGGGTTCCCCGCGGCGAACGTGCACGCGCTCTCGATGAGCTCGCGGGGCACCTGCCCGTCTCTCGCGCACGGAGCGAGCAGCGCCTCCATCATCGACGCCGCGTCCACCTCGGAGAGCGCCGAGAGCTCGATCACCGTGTGCCGCTTCTCACCGACGGTCGACCAGTCCTCATCGCGCGCGAGCAGCTCTTCCCGTGCGGCCACGAGCACCAAGATCGGCCCCGTCACGTACTCCAGCACGTACCGCAGCAGCGACAGCGAGTCCTCGTGCGCGAAGTGCAGATCCTCCAGCACGAGGCACATCGCCTTCGTCGCCGCGTCCGACTCCAAAAAAGCCTTGAACACCGCGCGCCGGAGCAGCTCCGCCTGCTGCGGCTCATCGCGCAGCGCCCTCGTCAGCGGGCTCTCGTCGAACGGCAGCCCGAGCAGTTGACCCAGAAAATAAAGGACATCCCCGACCTTGCGATCCCCGGTGACGCGCGTCACCTCCTCGCGCACCTTCGCCTTCGCGACGTCGTTGTCCATCCCCTCGACGAGCCCGAACCTCGCTCGCAAGAGCCGCCCGAACATCCCGTACGACGCCGCCAGATCCCGCGCGCTCCCGCGGTACACCCGGATCGCCGCGGGCCCGATCTTGTGCCTCCCGACGAGCTCCTGGATCAGGCGAGACTTGCCGATCCCCGAGGGCCCGATCACCGAGACGATGCGCGTCTCGCCCTTCTCGAGCACGTCGCGCAGCGCATCTTCGAGGACGGCGAGCTGTTCCCCGCGACCGATGAGGGGGGCTCGTGAGTCAATTCCCAGGCGTCTTGCGTGTTCCACGTGGCTCACGATTTCGCCCCTTATAATCCGGCGGCGCCTGGATCCGCGCAGAATTGCGACGGGCCCTCGCGCGGCCTCACCGAATCGCCCGAGACTCCTGTGTCGCCGCGCGACCTTGCGATAACCTCCCGACCGTGAGCACCGGGACAAAACCTCAGGTCCTCTTGCCGGCCTACGACGCACAGGATCTGCGCCGCCGCATGCTCGTGTGCTTCACCATCGGCGAGATGTTCGCGCTCGCGGCCAAGCTCCAGGTCCCGCAGCCCCCGAGCTGGAGCAACAACCCCCAAGAGGCCGCGCGCGACATCGTCCGCCACTTCGAGCGGAGCGGCGCCCTCGCTTTCCTCGTCGAGGCCCTCCGCGAAGCCAAACCCCTCGTCGAGTGGCCCGAGCCCCTCCCCCTCCCTGTCCCTCCCGCGCCCCCGCCCACGCCCCCGCCCGCGGCCCCCGCAGTGACGGCCCCGGCGGCGAGCCCCGTCATCTCCCCGGCCCCGACGGTGAGCCCCGTCGCCTCCCCGATCCCTGCAGCGAGCCCCGCACCCACCCGCGGCACCCCGCCCAGCGGCGCGGCCGGAGGCTCCACCATCCTCGGAGTCCCCGCCCCGCAGGCCCTTGAATACGCCGACACCGCCCTGGAGGCCCCCGGCGACAGGGCCACTCCGATCACCGATGTCCCCGCGGCGATGATCGAAGCCGCCACCCCCGGAGCCTCCCACCCGCCGACCGCGCCCGTCCCTGCGGGGTTCGCCCCTTCGGTGATGCGCCGCCCCGGCGAGGCCCCGCCCGACTCCCCTCCTCCCAAGAGCCCCTCACCGGCCCTCTCCACCCCACTGCCCATCTCGGCGCCAGCCGCCGGACCTGCCTTTTCCAGCGCCGCCCTCCCCCCGCCTGGCCCCACACAGGCCATGCCCGCGAGTGACACTCTCCAGGACCCCCTCCGGGCCCCGCCGGTGTCACGCCCCCAGCCCGCGTGGCCCGGCACGAACAGCGCTTCAAACGCCGACAAAAAGCTCCCCAACCCCTATGTCTTGATGGCTGTCGGGACAGGCATCCTCCTCGTCCTCATCGGCGTCGCTTTCCTCGCCGGCCGCGCCTCCTCGTCTTCGCCTTCCACGGCCTCCGGCACCACCTCCGGCAACGCTGGCCCTCCGCCCGACCACGTCTCCCTCTCTCAGACCGCCGCCGACGCCCTCGGCACCTCCCTCCTCCGCGTCGCCAAAGCGTGCCAGATCGACCCGAGCACCCTCCGTGGACGCTCCCTGTTCGAAGTCGCATACATGAAGTGCGGCAGCCTCCCCACAGGCGGTCTCCCGGAGCCCACGGGCCCGCGCCCCACGACCTACGATCCCGCCCCGGATCCGACCGATCCCGCGGCCTCCGCGGACCCCGATCCGGCCCCGACAGGCGGCAAGAAGGGCACGCGCCCGCCCACCAAGAGCACCAAGCCGCAGGCCCTGGACACCCCTCCTCCCCCCACGGGCGGCGGCGGCTGTCTCCCCGGCTGCTCGCGCTCCCACGCCCAGTGCACCTCGCGGTGCGGCGCCGAGCCCCAGCAGGGCTCCCAATACGACGCCTACCAATCGTGCCTGGGCGGCTGCCTCAAGGCCCTCTCGCAGTGCAAGATGGGCTGCAACTGACGCGAACGACCCGGACAGGGCTGCCCCCACCCGCCGTCCTCGTCACTTCGTTCCTGCGGCGGCGCCGCCCCCAAGTCGCTCACTTCGTTCGCGCCGGGGGCGGTCCCACCTCGAGCGCTCATCCTTGACGGACCCCTCACCAGAACGACGACGGCTGCCATTGAAACCCCACGGGCACGTGCACGCCCACCGCCCCAAACCCCGGCCGCGCGGGGAACGCGAGACCCCGCAGCGCGCCCGTGACACACAAGGCGATCTGCGGCGCCCCGAACGTCGACGACGCGTTCCCTGCCGTCACCACCCGCCCATCCTCATCGATCACCAGATCGGTGACCACCGTGCCTGAAGGCCCCGTCAGCTCATCGAGGGCCTCGTCCCACGACACCAGGGACGAATAACACTTCATCAATGCCCCGCTGGCCCGCTGCACCCGAGCCCCGATCGCGCCCAGATCCAACGGAGCGGACCCCTCCCGCAGCGCCCGTCCCTGGGCCCCCCCGACACGCACCTTGACATGCGCCGGACGCCTCGGCCGACAGGGCGCCGCATAGGACGAGGCGCAATACGACCCGCCCCACCCCGCGCCCCACGCCGACCGCGCCTGGAGCCCGCTCCCGCGCCCCCCGGTGAAATCCCCGCTCCCGGCCCCGTGCCCGAATCCGCTGCGCCCGAGCCCGATCCCCAGAAACTCCCCTCCTCCTCCTTCGCCGACGCCCGAGAGCCCGAGACCGCCCGCCCCGAACGTCTCTCCCATCGACGACGCCCACATGTCCCCGTGCGTCCCTAGCGCGTCGACCCCCCTCGCCGCCGCCACCTCCCCGAACGAAGCGAAAGGCGCCCGCGACCCCTCGCTCGACAGCACCCCTGCGAGCCCGAAGGCCCGCGCGTCCGCGACCGCATCCGCCCTCGAAATCGCCTCCTTCTTCCCCTCCCCCTTCACCGAATACCGCCCTCCGAGACTGCCTCTCTGCGAAGGGCTCCCCATCGTCCCCTCTCGCCCCTTCGCCTGCGCGCCTCCGCTCGCCGCCCCGCTCCCGTCCTTGCCGTCCACCCACTTGGCCCTCGCCGTCCCCTCGTGACTGGCGATCACCGCCTCGTTCGCCGCCGATCGCGACTCCGCCGTGGCCAAGAGCTTCGTCATCGCCTCCACGTCCGCCTCTGGCTCAAAGCTGGCGGCATTGGCGCTCTGCGCCGAGACAAACAGCGCCCCCGCGTGCGCCCCCGCGGCCACTGCCGCCCACACCCCTGTCAACACCCCCCCTCGCGATCGCCCGCGCCCCGCCCACGAGGCCTTCTCCGGCGAACAGGCCGCCACCGTCACGAGGAAGCTGTCCATCTTGAACGACACGACCTCCCCCGTATTCAACACCACTTCCGCGGGCCCCGCCACCACCGCCGGCACCTGATTCGGCCTCTCGTGAAACCCCACGGCCCCCTCCGGCACCATCGCCACGACCGTCTCCCCGCGGTCCTCCGCGACCTTCACCCTCGGAGCGCCGAGCGCCTCGCACGGGATCGGCGACAGGCTCCCCTCGCCGCTCCCCACCCACGCTTCCCGCCCCCGGTCCACACCCCGGCTCACGAGGACAGTCTCCCCCCATCGAACGGTGATCTGCGCGCAGGGCATGGCAGGCTGAGAGCCCCGGCCCCCTCGGAAAGTTCCCGCCCTCTCCTTCGCTCAAGGACTCAGCCTGCATCCTCCAGCGACGGCCCGTCCACCCCGCGCGCGCCCAGGCGAGACACAGAGCGCCAATCTTGCTGGCATGCGCGAACGACGGATCGATTAAGCTGCTGCCGAGAGAGCATCGCAATATGAGACGAGCGCCATCGAGGGAAGGCACGGCGAGCCCACAGACGCCGACGGAGGAGGATCGCGCCCTCTTGGACAACGAGCATAAGCCGGAAACCGACGGGATCGACGGACCCGAGCAACCCCCTCGGAGCGAGCGCGCGGAGCAGGCGCTGCGGGCGAGCGAGGAGCGCTACGCCGCCATCTTCGACAAGGCGCCCTTCGCCATCGCGCTCACCGACGAGACAAACGGCGCCACGCTCAGCGTCAACGACGCCTTCCTGAGACTGTTTGAATACACTCGCGAGGAGGTCCTCGGCCGGACGAGCCGGGAGCTCCACATCACCGACCCCGAGTCCTACAGCCGCGTCGGCGCCGAGATGCGACAAAACGGGCGCGTCCGCGACTTCGAGTGCACCCGTCTGACCAGATCCGGGGCCCGCCTCGCCCTCTCCCTGTGCGTCGAGCGCACGAGCGTCGGCGGCCGTCCGCTCGTCCTCACGACCATCCAGGACATCACCGCGCGCAAACAGGCAGAGGACAGGCTCACCGCCGAGCGCGAGCGCCTCGCGGTCACCCTCCACAGCATCGGGGACGCGGTGATCGCGACCGACGTCGAGGCGCGGATCACCGTATTCAATGGCGCAGCAGAGGCCCTGACAGGCTGGACCGCGGCCGACGCCCTCGGCCGACCGCTCCACGAGGTCTTCCGGATCGTCCACGAAGAGACCGGAGAGCCTGTCACGAGCCCCGTCGACAAGGTCCTTCGAGAGGGCGTGATCGTCGGGCTCGCCAACCACACCGCCCTCATCGCCCGCGACGGCAGCGAACGGCCCATCGCGGACAGCGGCGCGCCCATCCGCGACCCCGAAGGGCGCATCACGGGCGTCGTCCTCGTGTTTCGCGACCAGACAGGCGAGCGGGCCGCCGAACGGATGCTCCGCGCGAGCGAGGCTCGTTTCCGCGCGCTCTTCGAGCAGGCCGCCATGGGGGTCGCGCTCCTCGAGACCCGCACTGGCCGCTTCCTGGAGGTCAACGAGAGCTTCGCCGCCATGCTCGGCTACACCCGGGACGAGCTCCGGCGAACCTCGTGGGAGACCCTCACGCACCCGGACGATCTGCCGCTGAACCGCGTCGGCGTGCAGCGGATGGAGGCGAGGCGCGAGCCCTACCGCTGCGAGAAGCGATACCTGGCCAAGGACGGCTCGATCGTGTGGACCCGCCTGACGGTGAGCCCGGTGAACGAGGAGAACGAAACACTTCGTATGCAGCTCGCCATCGTCGAGGACATCACCGAGCAGAGGCGGGTCCGCGAGGCCCTGCTCAAGGCCGAAGAGCGCTTCCACCAAGCGCAGAAGCTCGAGAGCGTCGGCCGGCTCGCCGGGGGCGTGGCCCACGACTTCAACAACCTGCTGACCGTCATCTTGAGCTACACCGAGATGATGAGAGAGGCGCTCGCCGACGGGGGCGCCGCGAGCGCCGAGGACCTGAACGAGATCCACGCGGCCGGCGTGCGGGCCCGGGACCTGACTCGCCAGCTCCTCGCCTTCGCGCGCAAGCAGGTGATCGCGCCGATCTCCCTCGATCTCAACGCGGTGGTGCGCGACAGCCAGAGGATGCTCCAGCGCCTGCTCGGGGAGGACATCGACCTCCGCGTGAGCCTGGAACCCGGGCTGTGGCTGGTGCACGCCGATCCCAGCCAGGTCGAGCAGGTCCTCATGAACCTCGCTGTCAACGCCCGCGACGCGATGGCGCGCGGCGGGACCCTCACCATCGAGACCCACAACACGACGACCGCCGACGCCGATGAGGACACCCCGGAGACGTCGCGCGAGTGGGCGCAGCTCACCGTGCGCGACTCGGGCTCTGGAATGTCACCCGAGGTGATGGCCCACCTCTTCGAGCCCTTCTTCACGACAAAGGAGCAGGGGAGAGGGACCGGCCTCGGCCTCGCCACCGTCTATGGCATCGTCCAACAGGCCCACGGGCTCGTGCACGCGGAGAGCGCGCCCGGTCAGGGGACGACCTTCCACGTCCGCCTCCCTCGGACCCAGGTCGCACGACCTCCCTCGACGGGGCGGCGCCCGGCGGCCCCCAGAGGAGGCTCGGAGGGCGTGCTCCTCGTCGAGGACGAGCCGCAGGTCCGCGAGGTCACGGCGCGCGCCCTGCGAGCAGCGGGATACACTGTGACAACATTCCCCACCCCACAGGCCGCGCTCGGCATCCCCACAGAAGAGCTCCGTCGCATCCGCCTCCTCGTCACCGACGTGGTGATGCCCGGCCTCGACGGGCGCGCGCTCTCGGACGAGCTCTGCAAGAGGCACCCCGGGCTCCGCGCGCTCTACGTCTCCGGCTACACCCAGGACGCCATCGCCGTGCGCGGCGTGCTCGACGCGGGCATCGAGTTTCTGGCGAAGCCCTTCGAAATCAGCGCGCTGCTGTCGCGGATCAGGGCCATCCTCGACCCACAAGGACCCGCCTGACGACGAGCGCCAGCCCGCTCACCGCAACGCCTGCACAACTTGCATCCTGGCGGCCTGCAGCGCGGGCAACAGCCCCCCGAGCAGCGCCACCCCCAGGGCCAGCCCCATCCCCGACCCGATGGCCGCCGCCCCGATCCCCACCTGGTTCTCGATCAGGAACGGAATCTTGAGCGGCAGCCGCGCCACCACGAACGACAGCCCCGCTCCCAGGATCCCCCCCGCGAGCCCGATGAGCAGCGACTCGAACAAAAACGACACCAGGATCGCCGCCGGACGGTACCCCACGGTCCGCAGAATGCCAATCTCGCGCCGCCTGTTCGCGACCGCCGAGAACATCGTGTTCATCCCCCCGAACACCGCCCCGAGCGCGATCGTCACCGCGATGAACTGCCCGAGCGCGCTCATCCACATGCTCATCCCCCCGATCCGCGCGTACGCCGCCGCCGAAGTCAGCGCCTGGAGCG
>Ga0268298_10002294_pt1:10000-21063 | contig 21063 bp, 11 predicted proteins | sample WWTPWeurt_MetaG_FD_194462 | JGI IMG/M metagenome (GOLD analysis project Ga0268298, IMG submission 194462) | Activated sludge microbial communities from WWTP in Nijmegen, Gelderland, Netherland - WWTP Weurt | ecosystem: Engineered > WWTP > Aerobic digester > Activated sludge | place... | reverse complement strand
GCATAATTGATACTATCCTTTATATCTGTAAAAGCTTCTGAAAGTCTTAAGTTTGTATGTTTTAACTCAGTTGTTCGTTCTTCAACTTTTTCTTCAAGTTGCTTTTTCTCTTTGGCCAATTTAGATGTTCGCCAATTGATATAATAAATTACAGTAATTATACTAATCAGAATACACACTGCAATAAACCACCAGCGTTGCCAGATTGGAGCCTCTATGTAAAATTTAAACTCAATATTCTTTGTACTCCAAACCCCATCACTATTCAATGCTTTTACTCTAAATATATAATCTCTTCCCGATGGAATATTTGAGTAAACTGCTTCAGTACTAGTGGTTAGAGGTGACCATTCCTTATCAAAACCTTCTAGTTTATAGGTATACTTTAGGTCTTCGTCAATACTTAGTGCTTGAAACTCAAAGCTTAAATGATTATTTTTATAATTTAAACGCAAATTTACTGGCAGATTTGTTTGCTTATTCACCTCTTCAGTATACTGTTGCCAATTTACTTTTTGATTAAATAAAAGTATATTTTGCAATGACAAAGTTGGAGGTGTATTGTTAGCAAAATCAACAGCCGGATTATACTTTGAAAGTCCATTAGATGTACCTGCCCAAACAATTCCATTTTTATCAATAAAGAGAGAGTTCGAAACAATAAATTCAGTGCCTTCTAATCCGTTTTGCTCAGTATAAATTTTTAGCGATTCAACTTTGTAATCTGACCTTAACCTTAATCTATTCAATCCATTGTTTGTTCCAAGCCAAAGATTGTTTTGCATATCTGCTTTTACCGACAATATAAGGTTCGAGCTTAATCCGTCTTTTGTTGAAATAGTAACGAATCTATTGTTGTGAAAAACACTTAAACCGCCTTCTGCCGTTGCGAAAAACATTGTTCCATTAGTGTTCTCACAAATTCCAAAAACCATATTATCGGCTAAACCATTCGCAGTAGTATAATTGGTAAACTTATTTCCATCATATTTAAAAACACCGTTCTGGTTGCTTCCCATCCAAATATTTCCCTTGCTATCGATAAATACAGATTGGAGATTATCACTTTGCAAACCTTCTTTTTTGCTAAACCTTGTATAAACATTGTTATGATATTTAAATAAACCTTGACCATAACTTGCAAACCAAATTGCTCCAGAATTTGACTTCTTAATTTCTGAAATATAGCTAAGTATTTCTCCATTTACCTCTGTGACGGTTCGTTGGAGTGCATATTTATTTCCCTTTTTACTAATTACGATTAGCATACCATTATTCGCCCCAAGCCAAATCAATCCATTATCATCTTCAGCAATTGAAGTAATGAATGAATTTTTTACTTCTTCAATATTGTCAATACTGATAAACCTTGTACCGTTATAATAACTCAAGCCGGGTGCAGTTCCACATACAATTGTTCCATCTGTTAACTCATGTATACTTTGGGGCATATTGGTAGGAAGACCGCTATTCTCATTGAAGGTAATAATCGCTTCATTTTTAAAAACACATAATCCTACATCAGTACATATCCATATATTTTTATCCTTATCTTCTAGTAAATAATTGATACAGTGCGAGGAGAGGCCCTCCGCTTCTGTATAAAATGAATAGTCTTTATTTGTAATTTTTATTAAGCCATGCTCCAAGGTTCCTACCCAAATATTGTTTCTGCTATCTTTTAAAATATCGGCTACGAAATCGGTTTTTGTTTCATCTGAAATAACAAAAGGAGAAAATTTCCCATTCTCATACTTTGTCAAAAAACCATTTGTAGTTCCTAACCAAATAGTGTGTTGATTATCCTCTTGCATGCAGTAAATATTATTTGAAGATAATCCGTCTGATTTAGTATATGTTTGGCATTTTAGACGGCCCGAAGTAACTGAAGTAGCAGTGATTTTACTAACACCAAAATGATAAGTTCCTATCCAATAGTTCTTATCATAGTCCTGAATTAAGCAAAATATTGAATCGGTGATAAGGCCTTCTTTTCTAGTATATTGCTTAAAGCTTTTTCCATCAAAACTTACAATTCCACCACCTAATGTACAAAACCAAATTATTTCTTTAGAATCCTTATAGATAGAGTTAATTTGGTGATTCAGTCCATAGTTCTTAAATGAAGTAAATGAAATCCCATCGAACTTTGCTAAACCTTCGGTTGTACCTATCCAAATGTTCTTATTTTCGTCTTCTAGAACTGCGGTTATATCACTTGTTGGTAGTCCATTTGACTTACGAAAACTACTGAATTTTTTTCCATCAAAACGATTTAATCCTCCTTGGGTAGCTAGCCAAAAATAACCCTCATGATCTTGTACAATTTGTTGAACTATCGGATGTGCAACTCCGTTTTTGGTTGTAAATCTTTTGAAATTGTAATGCTGGGCTTGGGCTGAAGAAACCAGAATTACGAAGAAAAACAAAATAGATTTTTTGAAAAAGACCATAGCATTCAGCGATTTTCAAAGCTATACAAAATTTTTAACTAATACTTATAAAACTACAAAACCCTGCCTCAAGTCAAGACAGGGTTTTGCTATTGCAATTTTCTATTGTTAATTTACTATTAGCTTCTTTCGCACTACGAAATCCTTTCCTTTACACGAAAGAGTATATAAACCGGGATTGAATTTGCTGACAGATAGTAATATGCTTCCGCTATTAGATTTGTCTGGCAGAACAGTCAAAACCTCTTTTCCTAAATTATCATAAACTACAATATTTTCAATTTCAATCAAATATTTCACACTAACAATATCGCTTGCTGGATTAGGCTGTATTGAAATCTTGGCATCACTTCCCTTATTTTCATAAATACCTATAGCTTTATTTTTTATATTACTTTTACTTGAATTCAAACCTATGGCAACACGTTGAGTTGGAGTACAAATTAGCCCTCCCAAATCTCCATAAATACGATAACTTGCATTAGGATATAACCCATAGTTAGGATCAGTAAATCCTGTTTGAGTTCCTGCTGTTGTTGCAATCAAATTCCAAGTTCCTGTTGAATTATCGTCTCGATACAATTTATTTTGAACAACCGGATATCCCGGACTTTGTCCTTCAACTTCATAAATATTCCAGTTAAAATTACCTCCATTGTTTTGCAGTAAAATTGTATTGTGGTAAGCACTGAAATTACCCGGAATACCGCCTGCTTTTAATTCACGTATCTTATAACGTCGTGAAACAAAATTAGGATCACCTGCTGCTGATGTGTCGGTATACTCACTCAATTGATTGTAACCAACAGAAGCTATATGTATATATTGGTTGGAAACATCTTCTCTGTAAATTCGAAAACTGTCAATATTGGTAACCTGAGGCTTATCCCAAATAATTACATTATGCAGAGATGCACTATCAACCGTAACTATACAAATTTCAGTAGATAAATCTAGCCCGTTCTTCCATACGCCAAAATCACTTCCTGCAAAAATTGAATCGGAATTATTGGTTAAAGATTTTATTCCCAAACCTCCTGAAAAACCTGTATTTACAGCAGTCCAATTAGTACCACCGTTGCTGGTACGATAAACTCCATCGTTGGTGCCAACAAATACATTGTTACCAACATTTAATAAAGTATACGCTGCAAAAATACTCGGTAAACCGGTAATAATTGGAGCCCATGAAGTTCCTCCGTTAGTTGACAGTAAAACACCACCATACAAATCGAGACTAGCCATTAAATTCGAACCATTTTTAACAAGACTCGTGATTGGAATAAAACTGGTATATATTTGTGTCCAAGTTGTGCCGCTATTGGTTGATTTATAGATACCGTCATCCATACCAACATAAATACTTGATCCCATAATGACCATGCAATGTACCGTTGAAAAAGAAGGTAGTCCGCTGCTTGCTTGCGTCCAAGTATTACCCCCATCATTCGTAATCCAAACCCCATCACCGGTTCCTGCAAATAAATAAGTCGCATTATAATCAAAACAATACACCGGTGTCATAAACAATGCTCCAAAGCCTCCATCGGCTGCCGACCAGGTAGCACCATTGTTCAGTGATTTATAAATCCCATAATCATAGCCTGCATAAACTGCTCCTGATATAGATTTTAATGTTCTTACATTATAAATTGGAGTTGATCCAGCAACATTTGACCAGGTTGCACCTTTGTCATTCGATTTGTAAATCCCTCCTCCATTAATTCCGGCAAAAAGCGATGTTCCATTAAAAGTCAATGCTGTTACTGATGTATTTTTAAGAGAAGTGTTAGATTCAATCCAAGTACTACCGCTATTCGTTGATTTATATACTCCACAACCACCGGTTCCAACTAAAATATCAGTTCCACTTATTGCCAAAGTATTCATAGAGCAAATTTGATAAGAAACTCCGGGAGTTGTGCTTCCCACCCAGCTGCTTCCATTATTGGTTGACTTAAAAATACCTCCCGAAAATGTTCCTGCATAAATTGCTGAGCCAGAAACAGCAAATGACTTAACCCAGGAAGATCCGAATCCAAATCCTGATGTCTCTAACGTAAAACTTGTTCCGTTATTAGTTGAAATGAAAACACCCGAGGTTCCATATTCAGATGCAAACAAAGTAGTTCCACTCACACACATTGCTTTTACATGGGTATTGGCCATAGTCACATCAGGAACCAAAGACCAAGATGCAGCATTATTTGTCGACATATAAATACCATCCCAATCTGTACCTGCAAATAAAACATTGCCGATATATACAATTGATACAACAGTATGGTTTGATAGAAAACCTAAATTAACAGCAGACCAGGTTGCTCCGTTATTAGTGCTTTTGTAAATACCTTGCTGAAAAAAACCTGCATACAAATCAGTACCTTTGGCAGTTAACGAATAAACATTAGCACCATTTGGTAAACTTGAACCTAATCCTCCATTTGCTGTAACCCAGCTGTTTCCTCCATTGCTGCTTGCATACATGCCATCTGATGTTCCAATAAAAATGGTAGATCCAATTGAAGTTATTGCAAACACTTCAGTGTAATTTAGCAATGTGTTTAATCCATTGTTTTTTTCAACCCAAGATGCCCCTCCATTTGTTGAAGTAAAAATACCATGAGGTGTTCCAGCATAAATTGTGCTGCCATCTACATACATAACAGTTACTTCACCTCCAACTGGTCCTGCTGTTTGAACCCATCCTGCGAAACAAGAATAAAAAAATCCGAAAAAAAGAATCGTAGCTAATAGAAATTTTTTCATAGGCTAATTTTTAATATTAATTAAAACGAAACTAACTATATAAAACTAAATTTCCTAACACGAATAATATCAATATTTAACTCAATCAATTTTATCATTAGAATGAAAAAAATAATCTGAATCTTCATCCTTTAAAATGTTAATAATTTTAATCAAGTTTTGATGCCGAATTATCTATTTCAAATAGTTACTTTTGAACGATGGATACGATACAAAATCAAGTTAAAGACGCACTGAATAAGCGAGGCGTGCGAAAAAATATACCCTCTTCTTCATTTTTAGAACATGGGAAACTTCCACCCCAAGCAATTGAATTAGAGGAGGCTGTATTGGGTGCTTTAATGCTCGAAAAAAATGCCCTAAACGCAGTAATCGATATTTTAAAACCAGAAAGTTTTTACAAAGAAGCACATCAAAAAATATTTGCTGCGATTATCAATTTATTTCAAAAAACTCAACCTGTTGACATTTTAACGGTGACCAACGAGTTAAAAAAAACCGGTGAATTAGATATTGTTGGAGGACCCTATTTTATTACTCAACTTACCAATCGAATTGCTTCTGCTGCCAACGTTGAATACCACGCTCGAATTGTTTCTCAAAAACATATACAACGTGAATTAATCCGAATATCTGCTGATACAATTAAGGATGCTTATGAAGATTCAACCGATGTTTTTGACTTATTGGATAAAGCTGAAAGTAATTTGTTTGCGGTTGCAGAAAGTAATATTCGTAAAAATTACGATAGTATGAGTTCATTGATTGGCCAAGCTATTAAACAAATCGAAATTGCCCGTACACAAAAAGATGGAATAAGTGGAGTTCAAAGTGGATTTACTGAATTAGATCGCACTACTTCGGGTTGGCAAAAATCTGATTTAATTATTTTAGCAGCACGCCCGGGTATGGGTAAAACTGCATTTGTGCTTAGTTTAGCGAGAAACACTGCTGTTGATTTTCAAAAACCTGTTGCAGTTTTTTCATTAGAAATGTCGTCTATTCAGTTGGTTAATCGATTGATTGCAGGAGAAACAGAATTAAGCGCTGAGAAATTAAAGAAGGGAAATTTACAAGATCATGAATGGCAACAGCTCAACACCCAGATAACAAAATTGGCTGAAGCCCCAATATTTATTGATGATACACCGGCACTATCAATATTCGAATTGCGAGCAAAATGTCGACGCCTCAAATCACAGCACGACATTCAATTAATTATTATTGATTACTTACAATTAATGACTGCCGGTGGCGAAGGTAAAGGGAATCGTGAACAAGAAATTTCTAATATTTCACGCTCACTAAAAAGTATTGCAAAAGAATTAGACGTACCTATTATTGCCCTTTCCCAGCTTAGTCGCGCAGTTGAAACGCGTGGGGGCGACAAACGTCCGCAGTTATCTGACTTACGTGAGTCGGGTGCTATCGAACAGGATGCGGATATGGTAATGTTTATTTATCGGCCCGAATATTATGGGATTACGGAAGACAAAGAAAATGGTAGCTCATTAACAGGAATTGCAGAGCTAATTATAGCAAAACATAGAAATGGTGCACTAAAAGACGTGCGACTTCGATTTATTAGCCATCTTGCAAAATTCGTAGATATTGAAACAGGCAATTTCGATTCGTTTGCACCTCTTCCTCCTTCTGCAGAATTTGGTGGTTCAGCCCCTTCTATTACCTTTTCATCAAAAATGAATCATGAAGAGGACGATGAAGCTGTTCCTTTTTAAAAAGTGTTAATTCATTATTTTTACTAGTATATCCGATGTATCTTTGGATAATCTTATGTCACTTATAAGATATTACGTTGCGAATTTTACATGTATTTTCTGAAAAATAATTAGAATGAGTAAGTTGAGAATAAGAGATAGATTACTTTTTTGCATTAGCTTCTTGCTTTTACTATCTGTGACTGCCAAAGCCTCGTACTTGTTAATTCCTATGGATAATTCACAGAAGAATCATTTAAAGGCATATGGAATAGCTTACTGGACTTTAAAAAATGAAGTTGAAGTATTTTGGCTATTAAATTACCGAGGAGGAAGTTTTGCCATTAAAAATAATAAAACAATCGAAAGTGAATGTGTAATACGAGGTGTTAGTTTTGATATAATTGGTGATGGACAATATGCTGCAATAGTTGAAGAAATTGCTAACCCAGAGGTAAATATGGATGTGGTTAAACTAGAAAAAGCTCCCAAAGTCGCAGTTTATTCACCCAAAACGAAATTACCCTGGGATGATGCGGTTACGCTAGTTTTAACTTATGCTGAAATACCTTACGATGTTATTTATGATGAAGAAATAATGTTAGGCAAATTGCCTTTGTATGATTGGCTTCACTTACATCACGAAGATTTTACAGGACAATACGGAAAGTTTTATGGTTCATATCACAATGCTCCTTGGTATCAAGAAGATGAAAGAGCTTCTGAGGCACTTGCCTTGAAATTAGGATTCAAAAAAGTATCTCAAGAAAAATTAGCCATCGCTCAAAAAATTCGCGATTTTACTGCCGGTGGCGGTTTTTTGTTTGCTATGTGCTCTGCAACCGATTCGTATGATATTGCTCTTAGTGCCGAGGGAGTTGATATTTGCGAAAACATGTTTGATGGTGATGGATCAACTCCAAACTATAACTCTAAACTTGATTACTCAAAATGCTTTGCGTTCAAGGATTTTACACTTAGCACAAATCCTATGCAATATGAGTTTTCAGATATAGATATTCCACAGCCTCGAAAAATTCCAGAAAATCAAGACTACTTTGCCTTGTTTGAATTTTCCGCTAAATGGGATCCAGTTCCAACTATGCTTTGTCAAGACCATGAAAAAATTATTAAGGGATTTATGGGGCAAACAACTGCATTTAATAAAAACCTAATAAAATCAAATGTTTTGGTAATGGGCGACAACAAGTCATTAAATGAAGCTCGATATATACACGGTGAATTTGGTAAGGGAACTTGGTCATTTTTTGGAGGACACGATCCTGAAGATTATCAACATTATGTTGGAGATCCTCCCACTGATCTCAATTTACATCCTAACTCTCCTGGATACCGTTTAATTTTAAACAATATTCTTTTCCCGGCTGCTAAAAAGAAAAAGCAAAAAACTTAATTCTCTTTTATTGCAGAAAGTGCTGATTTAATTAATAAACAACCAACTCAATCCAAAGCGAAAGGTTCTTCCAGGTATTAGATAAACAGGAACAAATTCATATTTTCCTGAATTCAAGCCATAATTTAAATGATCAACTTTAAAAAAGACTCTCGCCTGACGTAATTTAAAGTTCACAAAAAAGTCAATTGCTGGATATGCCCCAATCTTCTTACTTGATTGAAAATAAAATGCATTTAAACTAGGTTGATACGATAATCCGTAATATTTTGTAGTGTACAAAACGTCAAATCCTATCTGCAAATCCATCGCCTTTTTAAATACCAGCTTCCCCCAATAAATTGAATTTCGTGTAAATAATTCAGGTAAACCTAATACATCCTTTCCCTTCATAACTCGCTGATAAACCAGAATAGCATCTAAATGAAAATTACCCAAATGAAATAGTTTATTTAATCTACCACTTATTAGGTCAATATCTTTAGACAATTGAACAGGAGCAATACTTGTATCGAGGTAAACATGATTTATCATCTTCGTCAAAGAAACGGTTAGATTGAGCAATTTTTTTGATTCAAATCGAAGATTCAAATTTATAGTTTGACTTTCATGAAAATTATTTTCCCACTTAAAATGATTGGAGTAATAATGTTGATACACATAATCAGGATTAGAATTAATAATACTTCCAATTAAATCGAGTTTAGAAACAAACTTAGTTGAATCTAAAATAATTCTCCCAATCAATGCTTGAACCTTGTAATTTTTTGAATTGTATCCATCAATAAAATAACTTGCTTGAAAAGCATATCTTAAAACATCCTTACTATTAGATTTCAAATATAAATAGGCTGAAGTATTCGTAAAAGTCCTAACAAATTCGGATGTTTCAAAAGCTATTGTTTCATTTCTGATACCCACTTTTGGAATAAATTTACGGGTGTTCCCGTTTTTCAAGATTTCTGCTAATGCAAAACTAAAATCTGATTCAAATTTTTCTTGAGAAAATTTATCATTAGTTTGAGAAGAGTCTTTAAATACATTTTCATAAAAACCACTCAAAGGAAATTGGTCTACATAATTTAATGACTGCTTACTATAATTCAGTTCTAAATAAAGGTGAGAAGTTGCAATCACTCTATTCTTCTGAATCAAAGTATCTGTTGAGATATTTCTTATTGGTCCAAAATTATACGTTTGAGCAATTTTTCCACCCCATAAAGACATTCTGTTTTTAGCATCTTCTAGGTAAACAGGCAAACTTTGTAAAGCTATACTCCTTGATGAATAATCGAGACTATCATTCTGAACACCTCCATTTTCAATAGAAACAATGTTATTATAAGCAAGACTTGAATAAGCCAGGTACCTGCCCGTTTTTGTTTTAGAAGAAATGTATGCCGTTACGTTTGAAATATTTGAGCCCTGTTTGAGATAATATCCATTAGACTTAATTTTTCTCAATTTAATACCTAGATTCAAATTTTTACCAATATTTCGGCTATGAAACAAATCAAGGTATTGTTCTGTTCGGATACTCGGAAAGATTACATATTGTATTTGAGTTACCGGCTTTTTAAAATTAAAGTTGCTTTGATTGGAAGGAGAAAAAAGTAGTGGTGCGTATGAATTAAAAATAGGATTAACCCCACAACTTTCAGGAAGTATAAAATAAATTGGACGAACTGCTGAACCGGGAAAACCTAAGCCAAAGTGCAAATTTGATAAAGCAGGGTCATAAATCTCGAGCCTATTAAGTGTGGAATCAATAGCAGGAAGTAACTGTAAAGTTGTACGTTCAATTGGCAGTAATGAATCATTTAGGTCGGATTGTGCCAATCCGGAATATGAGAATGTAGAAAAAAACAGAGTGAGTAATAGAATTACAATTTTTTTCACAAAACAGTTTTTGTTTTTGACAAAAATAAAAAAGCCCCAAGACTATTTATTAGAATTGGGGCTTTTGAAAAGTGGCAACGACATACTCTCCCACATGTAACTGCAGTACCATCTGCGCTGATGAGCTTAACTTCTCTGTTCGGAATGGGAAGAGGTGGACCTCATCGCTATAGTCGCCTAAAATCTTAAATGCGATATAAAGACATAAAAAGAAAGAAAATACAAGTAGCGAATAATAATTTAATAATTATATACTAAGAAAGCTAACGGGTAATTAGTATTGCTCAGCTTTGACATTACTGTCTTTACACTTACAACCTATCAACGTCATCATCTATGACGACCCTTAGAAGAAGTCTAATCTTGAGGTAAGTTTCGCACTTAGATGCTTTCAGCGCTTATCTCATCCAAACTTAGCTACCCTGCACTGCAACTGGCGTCACAACAGGTATACCAGTGGTTTGTCCATCTCGGTCCTCTCGTACTAGAGATAGGTCCTCTCAAACTTCTAACGCCCACAACAGATAGGGACCGAACTGTCTCACGACGTTCTGAACCCAGCTCGCGTGCCACTTTAATAGGCGAACAGCCTAACCCTTGGGACCTTCTCCAGCCCCAGGATGTGACGAGCCGACATCGAGGTGCCAAACCACCCCGTCGATATGAGCTCTTGGGGGTGATCAGCCTGTTATCCCCGGCGTACCTTTTATCCTATGAGCGATGGCCCTTCCATGCGGAACCACCGGATCACTATATCCATCTTTCGATTCTGCTCGACTTGTAGGTCTCACAGTTAAGCACCCTTTTGCT
>Ga0268298_10002294_pt1:0-5000 | contig 21063 bp, 11 predicted proteins | sample WWTPWeurt_MetaG_FD_194462 | JGI IMG/M metagenome (GOLD analysis project Ga0268298, IMG submission 194462) | Activated sludge microbial communities from WWTP in Nijmegen, Gelderland, Netherland - WWTP Weurt | ecosystem: Engineered > WWTP > Aerobic digester > Activated sludge | place... | reverse complement strand
TATCAACTGCTCCAATTGCTAAGCAATTAACCCGAATAGCAGATGTTTTTAGCTCCTCGGCCAAACATTCAGATAATATTGATAACGCACCTTTTGAAGAACTATAAGCAGCCAATCCCGCGAATTTACTACTTCCTGCAACTCCTCCCATACTCCCCATTGTTATTATTTGAGCATTATTACTTAGCTTTAATAAAGGTAAACATAGCTGAGTTAGCCGAAAAGGCGCAAAGACATTTGTTTTATAAATTTGTTCTAACTCACTTACAGTAATCGTTTCAAAGGGTTTGTTTACCAGATATCCTGCATTATGCACCAATAAATCCAATCTTGTAAAATAATGGTTGATTTGATCCATTAATAAAGGAAACTGCTCCATGTCACTTAAGTCAAACGCTATGGTATGTAACTTGGCTGTTGGATTTGTTTCCAAACATTCATGCTTCAATTGATTCAATTTGCTACTGTTGCGTGAAATTGCAATTACCTCATTTTCGGGATCGCTTAAAAAACATTTTACTGTTTCATAGCCAATTCCAGACGAAGCACCTGTAATAATAATTTGCATATTCTTGAATAAATCTCTTAATGGTTGAGTACTGTGACTATATAACTACTAATAGCAAATGGCACAATTCATATTTTTACTTGTAAACAAAGAGTGAGTGTGACATAAAAGCTATACTTAATTGATTACTCTTTGCTTCAAAAAAAAAGCGCGGAAACTTCCGCGCTCTAACTTACTTAGTTTTATATGCTGGTATCTTACCTTCTTTTATTAATTTTTCACTCTTAAGTTTGTGTTCTTCAAAATCTCCGAAACACAAAGCATCTAGCATTTCCTTGCGATTCATTTTAGGATTCTCCAATTTTATTTTGATTTCATCGCCGCAACGATCTACAAATTTCTCAAATCGCTCAGGTGCCCATATATAGTTCTGTTTAGCCCAATCAGGATTTGAACGATCAATTTCAAACTCAGGAGGAAGTTCACCTTGTATTTGACTTTTTACTTGAACCCCTTCGTATCGCTTTGGAACTTGACGATTATCAAATATAAACGGACGACTTATTTTAATAGCATGCGTTTTTTTTCTAACATCAATAATGGTAAAACCATTTACACGCATTCCTTTCTTTTGTAAGGGAGCGTATTTAGTCTCGAATTTCTTTAATATGTCAAACATGATAAACTACTATTAATGAGGAGGTCAAAGATATGTATATCAAACGAATAAAAAAAATAAAAATCAACTATTAACTGTAACGTTAAAAGTTGTCTTAAGGTTCGATAAATATGTTTAAAAATTTGTTTGGAATGCTTTTGATTAAGTGTTGTAAACAAAAAAGCGGGTTACCCCGCTTTTCATAACTTAATATTCATCTTCATTAAAGAAAAAATCATCCTTTGAAGGATAATCTGGCCAAATTTCTTCAATCGTATCATAAATCTCCCCTTCATCCTCAATTTCTTGTAGATTTTCGATAACTTCTAAAGGAGCTCCTGATCGCATTGCAAAGTCTATCAACTCATCTTTTGTTGCAGGCCATGGTGCATCTTCAAGGTAGGAGGCCAATTCTAGTGTCCAATACATAATTTTATAACTTTTTTACTATTTGCTTTAAACAAGTCTGTTAAGGATAAATAACAGCCTTTCTAAAGGTTTGCAAAAGTAAAAATTAAATGATAGGAACAAAATAGAATAAAAATTTTTATATCCTTGGTTTCCAGACAGTTTCTGCAACATTGAGTTGATAGCATAAAAAACGGGAAAGGACAAACAGATAATCTGATAGCCGGTTAAGATATGGAATGACAAAAGGGGCAACAAAACTATTTTCTGCTAACATGCTAGTAATTCTCTCAGCCCTTCTACAAACACATCGTGCTATATGTCCGTATGAAACAGTAGTGTGACCTCCTGGTAAGATAAAGGATTTCAACTCGGGAAGCTGATTTTGCATTCTATCAATTTCGCTCTCCAAAAACAAAATATCTTGCTCAACAATATCCGGCAACTTCATTTTTGACTTTTCAGGATCACTTGCTAAGGATGCACCAATCGTGAACAATCGATCCTGTATTTCAAGAAGTGCACTAATTAAGGAGGAGTCATTCACCTGATCTTTTACTAAACCAATGTATGAATTAAGCTCATCAACGGTTCCATAAGACTCAATTCTAATATGATGCTTTGAAACTCTTGTGCCGCCAATTAATGAGGTTAAACCTTTGTCACCTGTTTTAGTGTATATTTTAAATGCCATGCCCTTTGTTGAACTACTTATTATTTTATAGAATTATTTATTACTTAATTCATTGTTGCATTCTTTTCATCCGACTCAATTAAACCGTCTTTTAAACGAATAATTCGTTGTGCATACCGTGCTATATCTTCTTCATGTGTTACGAGTATAATTGTATTCCCCTTCTTATGAATTTGTTGAAATAAACCCATAATTTCCATAGAAGTTTTAGAATCTAGATTTCCGGTTGGTTCATCTGCTAAAATTATGGCCGGGTGATTTACCAATGCGCGCGCTACAGCAACACGCTGACGTTGTCCACCAGATAATTCATTAGGTTTATGTCGAACTCTATTCGCTAAACCCACTTGATCAAGCACCTCCATGGCACGTTGGTATCTTTCGTTTTTGTTTTTACCTGCGTAAATCAAGGGCAATGTAACGTTTTCAAGGGCTGTAGATTTGGGTAACAAATTAAATGTTTGAAACACAAAACCAATTTCCTTGTTACGAATTTCAGCGAGTTCATTGTCTTCGAGCTTACTTACATCCGTCCCATTTAAAACATAGCTACCTCCACTAGGAGTGTCAAGGCAACCCAATATATTCATTAAAGTTGATTTACCTGACCCCGATGGTCCCATTAATGCAACATATTCATTCTTATTGATTTGCAAACTAACTGATTTTATTGCGTTTACCGTTTCATTTCCAATTAAGAATTTTCTAGAAATATTCGTCAGCGAAATGATTGGTTCCATGTGGATATTTTTTCAAAGGTAATTCAATTCTTAAAAACGAATAACAAAATGTTCTTTAGCTTGATTTGTCCTAAAAAATACAATTCCAATAAAAAACAAATCTATTGTTACAGTAACTTGGGGATGATTTTTAATTGTTTCCCAAGCCTTCTCCATTTCAGTGCTCCAATGAATATCGTCAAACACAAAAACCGAATCTTTGTTGCTATTTTTCAAACATTTTTGAAAATATGCTAATGTTGGCTCCCGCTGATGATTTCCATCAAAAAAAACAAAATCCAACTGTTTCAATTCTTCAATTGCATCCGATAATTTATTCTCAAATGAACCGATAACAATTGAAGCATTATTTAGTTGAAATTTCTCCATTGACTTAAGTGCGATGGAGGCAACTTCTTCATTTGATTCGATGCTAATAAAACGTGCATTTCTGCGTCCACAGCTTAAGTATAATCCACTAATTCCTAAAGAGGTTCCTAATTCTAAAATAGTCGTTGGTTGAAACTTATTTACTAAACGAAAAAGTAATTCTCCTAGTTTTTTATTTTTTGCACTGTTTTTAGCTATTTCCGAAACCTTTCGTTGTGATTTTGTTGGATAGTGAGATCCGGCTCCTAAGTCAATAAAATCAAGTCTGATTTCAGAATTTTCGAGTTGTTCTCGAACTTTTTGAATTGGAGTATATGCGTAATAATTTTTTGATGAATAAATAACATTTGTTACTAAATCATAGACAAATGGAGAGTGAACACCGTGCGCATTTTTAGCTACTAACAAATACTTAAAGTAACTGAATATAGCTTTTATTTTTTGCATGCGGCGAATTTAATAGAAATAGATTATTGAAACACAAAGTTACACTGAGCTGAAAAACTCGAATACAGAACAGTTGACAATAATGCTAAACATTTATTTTATTTATTGATTAAAAATTAGATTTTTGCAAGGTCAAAATTTGAGAACCTTATAAATTGCAATGGCAAAAGTTACAATTGATACAATAGAGATAGAAGTCCCGGATGGAACTACTATTTTAAATGCTGCTCGAATGATTCCTCGCCAAGGATCTAATTTGGCTGGAGAAGTTGTTCCACCGGCTATGTGTTATTACAGTAAACTAAAAGGAAGTGGTGGAAAATGTCGGACTTGTTTAGTTAAAGTTACTCAAGGTTCGGCCAAAGATCCTCGCCCCATGCCTAAATTGGTTGTAAGTTGTTCAACCACTGTGCAGGATGGAATGGTAGTTCAAAATATTACATCCCCTGAAGTTCTTGAAGCTCGAAAAGGTGTTGTCGAATTTTTATTGCTGAACCATCCACTTGATTGCCCTATTTGTGATCAAGCAGGAGAATGCGATTTGCAAAATTTAGGTTACAAACATGGACTTGCCAAAACGCGCTACGAAGAGGAAAGAAGAACATTTGAAAAAATAGATATTGGTTCAAAAATTCAGTTACACATGACGCGTTGCATATTGTGTTACAGATGCACTTATGTCGCTGATCAATTAACTGATAAGCGGGTACATGGTGTAATTAACCGTGGTGATGCTGCTGAAATTAGTACTTATATTAAAAATGTGGTCGAGAATGATTTCTCCGGAAATATGATTGATGTTTGTCCGGTTGGTGCCCTTACTGATAAAACTTTTAGGTTTAAAAACAGAGTATGGTTTACGAAACCTGTAGATGCTCACAGATCTTGTAAAAAATGCAGTGGAGAAGTTATGTTGTGGTATAAAGGTGAAGAAATAATACGCGTTACTGCACGAAAAGATCGAAATGGTGAAGCTGAGAAATTTATATGCAACGAATGCCGATTCGAAACTAAACGTACTTCTGATTGGGTGATAGAAGGCCCTTCACATATTAGAAGAGATTCAGTAATTTCTCAAAATCACTATGAAGGAATAGACCTCACCAAATTACGATTAGAAATAAATCGTCAAATAAAATTTCAAGGAGGTAAAACGCTCGATGAAAAATACTCTCT
>Ga0268298_10002293_pt1 | contig 21068 bp, 20 predicted proteins | sample WWTPWeurt_MetaG_FD_194462 | JGI IMG/M metagenome (GOLD analysis project Ga0268298, IMG submission 194462) | Activated sludge microbial communities from WWTP in Nijmegen, Gelderland, Netherland - WWTP Weurt | ecosystem: Engineered > WWTP > Aerobic digester > Activated sludge | place... | reverse complement strand
GGGCTTCGAAGCCAAAGGCTGGCGGCGGCGTCCGGTCTTCCCGGGAGGCGGTCCTATCATGAACAACCCCCGGGGAAACACAATACAAGGCTGGTGTTGAGGCGCGAAGCGCTGAAACCCAGCTTCTTGGTGTGAACAAGTAGCTGGGATTCGCTTCGCTCATCGCCAGCCTACCCCATGACTTTCAGGCGGATAAACTAATAGGAAATGGTATGAGCCGCTACGAAACGCACCTTGACCGCAAGTTCGAGCGCACCTTGGCGATGCTTTTGAAGCTGAAAGAGATTCGCGGCGCTGGGAACCGGGCGGGCTGATTGCCCGCGCAAGGCCTGTATTTATGCGGTATCCGGGTAAGTTCGATTGCCTCCATTCAAGTGCGCGCGGAGGCTGACCGCGTGGTCGGTGAATCGCTCGCAGGCATGGCGCGGCGGTTTGAATTGCCGGGCAGGCTCAGGGATTGAATCTGTTTCGCAAAAACGCGAGTTACCCGTCAGTTACCCGCCGCACAAACAAAAACGGCTTGCGTTGGTGCAAGCCGTTGATTTCTTTGGCGTCCCCAAGGGGAGTCGAACCCCTGTTACCGCCGTGAAAGGGCGATGTCCTAGGCCACTAGACGATGGGGACCGAAGCGACCGATAAAAACAAAATCCGGTCAGAGCTTCTGAACCGGATTGTTTTGTCTTGGTGGAGCCAGGCGGGATCGAACCGCCGACCTCAACACTGCCAGTGTTGCGCTCTCCCAGCTGAGCTATGGCCCCTGCAGCGAAGTCGGCATGGTATTAAAAGCGTCCTTGCTTGTCCAGACTCATGTTGCTAACAACTCCGTGTTGCTAACAGAGGGAAAGAAACTCGGGGTCTTGGCAGAAGACGGCTCATAGAAGGATACGGTGAGCCGAGCGAACCGCATCGATGGAGACATCCTTTTGCGATTGATGCGGTTCATACCTCACCGCATCTAGCTGACTGAGCCGGCTCAGATTGTTACCAGCCGCGGTGATTCGTGAATACGCCCGATCAACCAGGACAATCCCAGGGCTGGCAACGCCGCCCGAATCCTTTCCGGGCGTATCGTCGCTTGGAGATAGAGACGGCCCTCACCCAGCGCCGCCTCTCCGGCCAATCTCAGGGTTTGGCGGGCCACGGCCTCGGCGACATCCACAAGTTCCGCCCGACCCTGTATCAGAGGGTGCAAGAGCGGTCCCAGAAAGGCGTAGTGGGTGCAGCCCAAGACCAGGCGATCCACGCCCGCCTCCAACAGGGGGATGATCTTGGCCTGCACCTCATCGCCGAAAAGGCTGTCCTCCAGGTGCAAGGTCTCGACCCGGGTCGCCCAGCCTGGACAGGGCTCCAGATGGACGGCGACAGCGGCGGCATGGTCGCGAATCAAGCGCGCCAAGCGCCCGCTCCGCACCGTCGCCTCGGTCGCGAGCACGGCGATACGACCGCTCCTGGTGGTTTGGGCCGCCGGCTTGATACCCGGCTCGATGCCGACCACGGTCACACCGGGATTGGCGGCGCGCAGATCCTGGACCGCCGTAGCCGTGGCCGTGTTGCAGGCTACCACCAAGAGGCCGCAGCCCTGCTCGATCAGAGCCCGGCCGATGCTCAAGACGCGGCTGGTGATGTAGGCGTCCGCCTTGTTGCCGTAGGGCACATGAGCGGAATCGGCGAGGTAGATGAAGTCGGCCTGGGGCAGGGCGCGCACCAGGGCGGCCAAAACCGACAGACCGCCCAGGCCGGAATCGAAGACACCGATCACGATTGAACGTCCGCCCCGGCTCCCGCCGACAGCCCCAAGGGTCTCCATGGCCGAGCGGACGGAGACGGGGGCCCACGGCGGGCCTTGTCAGTCAATTCTCTTCTCCGAACAGCGGCACATAGGCGGTCAGACGTCGTCCCTGGTGTTCCAGGCCATTGAGTCGATCCGCCAGGTGCTGCGCCAGGTTGCGATTGATCCCGGGCACCGTCACCACGGCGAGCAAACGATGGGGATCGCCCTCGTGGTGCAGCTCGACACTCACCTCGATACCCTGCGCGGTGAAAGTGGCCTTGAGTTCAGCCGCGGTGGTTTCCGGAGCCAGATTTCCGACCAAGACATGCATGTTCTGTCCTCCTGTTAGGGTTAACCCCGCCTTGAAACCCTCAAGCCGAGGCGGATGTGGCGCAACGACAAACATAACTCAACTTTGGCGATGACGCGTCTTTCGGTCATGGCTGGCCGCAAGGAAAGCCCATGTGGCTGTTGTGGCCTTGGGTTCGGGCATGGGGTCTCCAGGCTCGATTTTTGTTCTCCTGGAGAGAGCAATTCAATCTAAAATGAGCCATTGTTCTCGAATCAAGAACAAAAATCGGCCCTTTTCAGCCCAGGCCCGGAAGCGCCTCCATGGCCCGCGCGACCGGCTTCACCCATCCCCACAGATCACGAGAGGTGTCACCGGCTCCCGCCAGGAAGCGGGTGATCTGGTTATGGCTAAACTCATCGTCCAACACTCGGGCCAAGCCGGTGGGGAAAAGGCGGGGGAAAAGGGTAGAGTAGAGAGCAGGTTATCGTAACCACGTCCCGGCTCGTGAGGCACCGCCAGACGAAAGGGGCGGAAACAGATAGGCCGGGCCTAAAGTGATGATAACCTGCTCTCTACTCTACCCTTTTCTCCTTTGGGACATAGCTTGTCGATCACAGCGTTAAGATGATTTGAAAATCACCTTACGGGTGTTTGCCGTGCTGTTGACCCGTGTCATGTTATCCATGGGCATAGCCTGGTATATTTTACATTGTAATTCGTTGGCAGATCGGCAGGGGATACGAAGTAACAGCCGAGGATGGCTTTACCATGCAGACATCGAAAAGACGCGCGTGGGTTCCGAGAAGGGGCTTGCTTTTGTGTTTTTTGAGCGTCATACCTGCCTCTGGTAGAGAGGAGGGGAGCTTACCTTTATGACTCTGCCTGACCGCCATGAAAGTGGAATTACAAATAATGTTCGGCTTTTGGATTGCCGCAAGGGATCTGCGCACTTAAGGAGCAATAGAACATGCAAACCAGGCACCGCATCATCGTCCTCATCTTGCTGGTGCTCGCGCTGCCAGCGGCGCCCGCGTACGCCGGCGGCGTGGTCAGCGTCTGCGACGAATCACACCTGCTGACAGCGCTGTCAGGCGGCGGCGCGGTGACATTCACGTGCAGCGGCTACATCGGCCTGACGAACACCATTACGATTGCCGCGAACACTACGATCGACGCCAGCGGACAATCGGTCACGATCAGCGGCAACTCGGAAGCCCGCGTTTTTGTCGTGAAGTCGGGCGTTTCCCTCACGCTGAGTCACCTGACCGTCTCCTGGGGGAAGGATACGAGCGGTTGGATCGGTGGCGGCGCCGTGTACAGTGATGGCGGCCATGTCATCATCACCAACAGCATGATCACCGACAACGAGGCGGCCTTCGCCGGGGGCGGCGTCATGATCTACAACGGCACGCTCACCGTGGACGCCAGCACCTTTTCCAGTGACAGCGCGTCCATCGGCGGGGGCATCGCAGCCTATGCCGCCACGGTGACCGTGAGCAACAGCACCTTTAGCAGCAATTTCGCCACGCGTTCCAATGTCACGGATGGGTCGGGCGCCGGCATCTTTGCCGAAGTCAGTCAGGTCACCGTGAGCAACAGTACCTTCAAAACCAACGACGCCGACGGCAGTGGTGGCGCGATCGCGAGCGACGAAAGCAGGGTGACTATCATCAACTGCACCTTCTACCGCAACAGTGCGACCAACGGCAACGCGCTCGAAAGGTCTGGTTCCGGCTGGATGACGCTCAAGAACACGATCGTCGCCGACCCCCTGTACGGAGCGAACTGCTCGGGGACCATGACCGATGGCGGCAACAACCTGAGCTACCCCGACACCAGTTGCCCAGGCATCAACCTCAACCCCCGGCTTCAGAATCTGAACAACAATGGTGGTCCCACCTTCACGATGCTCCTGGGCCCCGGTAGCCCGGCCATCGACGCGGCGAACGATGCCACCTGCGCGGCACCGCCGATCAATAACCTGGACCAGCGTGGCGTCAAGCGACCCCGGGGCGCGCACTGCGATATCGGTGCGGTAGAACAGATGTCATTCTCGGCGCCTCACCCTCGGGCAATCGATATCGATATCAAACCCGACAGTAGCTCCAACAGGATCAACTGTCGCAACGAAAATCAGGTCATCGCTGTCGCCATTCTCTCTACCCCTGACTTCGATGCGATGAGTGTGGACCCTGCCACCGTGAGTTTTGAAGGCGCGACAGAGATTCACGTGAACAAGGAGACGGGCGAGTCCGTGCTCCATACGAAAGATGTCGATGGCGATGGGAACATGGACTTGGTGTTCCATTTCCGCCTGGGCAGCACCAGCTTGACGTGTGGATCGACCGAAGGCACGCTCGTGGGGGAAACCTTTGAAGGTCAGGGAATCACCGGTACGGATTCGGTGAGGATGGTTGATGAAGCGAGATTCATCTGCAGACCCCACAGCCAATCTTGGTAGCCGAGCCGACACGCCGAGCGCGCCTATACCGAAATGCTCCGCGATCATGAACTCGCAGGGATCGGTCTTGGCGCTAGATGGAATCTCGGTCTCCAGATCGAGCACTGAGATTCTTTTGGTGCGTCCGCTAAACAGCGCCAGCGTGCGGTGGCAAGCCACAATCGGGTCGGGCTGACGGGATTGCGCCCGTCAGCCATCCCACACCACCGGACATACGGTTTTCCGCATCTGGCAGTTGAACCCAGCGGGTTTAGGTGGCATCTAAATCATCTCATACCGACAAGACTGGCTGGATCAGAATATCCCACTTGGGAAGAGCGGGATCCCGTTCGGTAGTGTCCCAGGAAGTGGTGTAAGAAACTGAGTAGTTGGGTTCCCCTCGGGTGCCCCGCATGCGGGGCACCCGAGGGGAACCCAACTACTCAGTTTCTTACACCACTTCCTGGGACACTACCTGCCATCGCGCAGGACTTGCCAAAGGGCGCGGTCCTTTTCACACCCGACAAGATGGTTTGGAAGCCGAACCCGAGGAACACGACGCTGGAGGCGAGCGACCTCGTTGGCGATTCGACGAAGGCCGGTCCCTATGTCCAGCGGGTGAAATTCCAGCCGAACAACAAGGTCCCACCCCACACCCATCCCGAGGACAGGACCTATGTTGTCATCTCTGGGACCTGGTATATCGGCTGGGGCGAGACCTACGACCCCGCCAAGATGATCGCGTTACCGCCTGGCAGCTTCTACACCGAGCCGGCCAACGTTGTTCACTTCGTCGAGGCCAGAGGCGAGCCGGTCGTGCTGCAGATCAGCGGGAATGGGCCTTCGGCAACGAAAAAGATCGAGGCTGCCAACAAGTAGGATGACTCGGCAGATCTCGTGGGGCTGCTCAGATAATCCGCCCTTTCGCGATGGCGCCGCGCCATCGCCTTGCATGTCGCAACCAGAGGTACAGGCAAGAGAGGAGCCTATGAACCAGATCTCGAAGCTTTCGACGGAGCCAGCCTGCAAAGGGTTGTTTGCCTGGATCACTACCGTCGTTTTCGTCAGGCGCTTCGCCCGAGGGCGCAGTGCACGCGGCAGCACACCGCGCGCTGGCGGAACTGTTGCCGAGACAGACGCCTATGCTTGATGCCGCATTTGCGGCGTGCATTTCCGCACGAGCACCGAAGTCGGCCACGCCCTTGGCAAACAAGTCGGCGACTACCTGTTATCGAACTACTTGCGGCCGGCTCGTTGATCGCGCTGAATCACCGCTCAGATTCGCCATCGGTTCGGGTGAAACCCTGCGCATTTCAGGCAGGGTAGTGCATCAGGCTGTCAACCCAAGTCCGGACACTCCCTTCAAAGCGGTCACGTTCGGGGTTTTTGAGAAAGGGCAGCCAGATACCAGCGTAGTGGGTGAATGATACGGAACGGATCACAGCGACCAGGTCGGGCACCTGTGCCCGGCATCTGGTACGAAATGTCGGGCAATAGGATGTTGTTGCCCGACCCGCTTAACTCTTGGGGCCAGACCAGGGGCCAAACCCGGGTCGGGCATCGAGTCTCCGGGCTCGATTTTCGTTCTCATAGAGAGAACAATATGTTCTTCACATTGGCTATTGTTCTTTATTTGAGAACGATAATCGAGCCTTCATGGCCCATGCCCGGAACCCTGTTCCTGCTGAATTGACAGTGGTCATGCCAAAGTCGGCCGCTTGTCAGAGGGGAGGTGGCCCCAGCCTGGCCATCCCCGCGCCACCGAACCAGTAGCCGTCGCAGACACCGCCAGGGGCGAGTTTTTCCAAGGCGAGTCGGTCCTGGGGCGTGGCGCCCTCGCCCGAGAGCTGCCGGGCGATGAGTTCCACCACCTGGCCGGTGTTTCTGGCCTGGGGGCTGATACGGAGGTGGTCCACCCCCAGGCGTCTCAAGTCCGCGAGTTGGGGGATAAGATTGCAGGTCTTGGCGGATAGGGTCTGGATGCCGTTGATGATGAGGAAGGGCTGATGCTCGCGGGTGGAGAGGAGCATCCCCTCGGGATAATCCAGGCAGCGGAACTGGCAGTCATCCTTGGGCAGGTTGTGGGCGCGGGCGGTGAAACAACGGGCCGAGAGGGTGAGGGGCAGGCGCCCATAGGCGAAGATCTCGGTCTCCACCCCCGCCGGGCGCTCGGCCTGGATTTCGGCCAGGCTGTCGCGCGCGAGTTCGAGCGGAAACACCCAGCGGCGCAGCCCCTTGCGGGCGAGGAGCGCCAGGGTGCGGGCGTTATAGATATTGAGCCCGGGACCGGCGACGAAGGGCTGGCCCTGCTTGGCGAGCCGGTGCACCGCCGCCATGTCGTTGGCCTCGACGAGAAAGTCCTGGTTATCGCAGATCCGCTTGAGGGTCTTGAGTTCGGATTCCGCCTCGATCAGCGCCAGGGTGGAGAGCACCACCTCCTTGCCGGCTTGGCGCAGCCGCTCGGCGATTTCCAGCCATTCCTCAAACTTGAGGGAACGACGCTTGGAGCAGACCACCTCACCGAGAGAGACACTGTCCAGCGGCCAGCCCGCCACCTGATCGTAAAAGGCGAACAGGTCTTCCCGCGACCAGTAATAGAGCACGGGACCGAGGCTGAGTTTGGGCGTCATCATGGGCGCTCGCTCTCTTGAGGCTCAATGCCAGGGGCGATGATAGGGGCCCAGGGTGGTCTGGGTGCCTTCCGCCACCTTGGCCAGTTCCCGACTCCAGTCTTCCCGCACCCGGAAGCCGGCGGGATTACGGCTACAACTTTCTATCGCCTGGCGCCAGACCCGGGTCACCATGGCTACATAGGCCGGGCTGCGCTGGCGACCCTCGATCTTCACCGCTTTCACCCCCGCCGCCATGAGTTCGGGCAGGATCTCCAGGGTGTTGAGCGAGGTGGGTTCCTCGATGGCGTAGAAGGTATGGCCGCCGACCTCGTAGCGGCCCTTGCAGATGGTCGGATAACCGGTGTTTTCGTCGGCGGCGTAACGATCGGTGAGCACGCCACCGAGACGGGATTCCAGACCGTCCGGAGTTTCCTTCCAGGTGACGAATTTCGCCGGCGAGCAGGCGCCGCAGGTGTTGGGCGACTCTCCGGTGGCGTAAGAAGAAAGGATGCAGCGCCCTTCCACCATGACGCAGAGACTGCCGAAGCCGAACACCTCGATGTCGACCGGGCTGTGTTCGACGTTGTATTTCACCTGGGCGAGGGACAGCACCCGAGGCAGGACCGCGCGGCGGATGCCGAATTCCTCACGATAGAAGCTCAGCGCCTCGTAATTGGTGACGCTGCCCTGGACCGAGAGGTGCAAGGGCAGTTTCGGCCAGGTGCGGGCGGCATAGTCCATGACGCCGATGTCGGCGAGGATGAGGGCGTCCACCCCGAGTTCGGCGGCGATATCGACCGCGGCGGTCCAGCGCGACCAGCCATTGGGCTGCGGGTAGGTGTTGACCGCCATGAAGACCCTGACCCCACGTTGACGGGCATAGGCAATCCCTTCGGCGGCGCGGGCGCGGTCGAAGTTCAATCCGGGAAAATGACGGGCGTTGGTGTCGTCCCGCAAACCCAGGTAGACCGCATCGGCGCCGTTATCGACGGCGGCCTTGAGAGAGGGGAGGTTGCCTGCGGGACAGACCAGTTCCACGGTGGTTCTTGCCTCGGTGTTCGGGGTTATAGGGTTGGAGACATCAGGCCGCCTCCCGCAAGGGGGTGCGTCGCTGCCGCAGTTCCCGCTCGATGGCGTTGAGCACCCGCCATTTCTCGGCGCACCAGCCCGGGGCCAGCAAGATGTCCCGGGGCGCGGTGCCGGTCAGGCGGTGAAACACCAATTCGGGCGGACAACGTTCGACGAGGTCGGCGGCGATACTCACGTATTCATCCAGGCTCAGGGGCTGATAGCCGCCAGAGCGCCATTCATTCGCCAGGGCGGTGCCCTTGACCACATGCAAGGGGTGGAGTTTGAGCCCCTCGGTGCCCAGATCCAGGACTCGATCCAGGGTCTCCAGGGCATGGCGGCGGTGCTCGCCCGGGAGACCGACGATCAGATGGGTGCAGAGCGGCAGCCCACGTCGCCTGGCGGCCAGGCAGGCCTGACGGTAGTCGGCGAAACTGTGGCCACGGTTGACCCGTTCCAGGGTTTCGTCAAAGGCGGACTGGAGGCCGAGCTCCAACCAGACCTCATGGCCCTGTTGCCGATAGGCGGCGAGCAGATCCAACACCGCCGGAGAGACGCAGTCCGGGCGGGTACCCACGGAAAGGCCGATGACATCTGGTTCCGCCAGGGCGGCATCATAGAGCGCCTTGAGGGTCGGCAGATCGGCGTAGGTGTTGGTGTAGGCCTGGAAATAGACCAGATACTTCATGGCCCGGGTGCGCTTGCGGATCACTCGGCGACCGGCCTCGATCTGTTCCGCCACCGGCGGCGGACGACGTCCGTTGGGACTGAAGGAGACGTTGTTGCAGAAGGTGCAGCCGCCGCGACCCTTGGCACCGTCGCGGTTGGGGCAGGTGAAGGCGGCGTCGACCGCGATCTTATGTACCCGTTCGCCATAGCGACGGAGCAGCCATTGCCCGAAGGTGTTGACCTGTTCGGCGAGATCCATGCTGTTCAGCCTCTGGTCTCAGCCAACCTCGTTAAGATAGCGGCGCCGAAACTTCACCCCCAATTGGCGGGCGAGTTGCTCGCAGGCGCCGATATCCACCCCCTCCAAGCCTTGGATGGCGGTGGCGGTGACGTCTGGCACATAGGCCGGCGCCCGCCGCAGGAATTCCAGCATGGCCTGATAGGAGCCTGGTAGATTGGGCTGACAGTGTCTTTCGTAGGTCATCTCGTCCTGGGCGTTCAGGGACACGGAGAGGGCGTCCACGCAGCTTCCCATCAAGGGAAGCACATCCTCTTTATAAACCAGATTGGCGAGACCGTCGGTATTGACCCGCACCCGCCCGCCATGGTCCTTGATCCATGTGGCCACCTCCAGCAAGACCTTGAGGCGGAGCGTGGGTTCGCCATAGCCGCAGAATACCACTTCCTGGTACAGCCGCGGATCGCCTACGGCCTGGATGATCTCGGCGACATCGGGGCGGTGGTCCATGCTGAGGTCGTAACCCTTGACCTCGTAACGGCCCTGGGTCTTGGGGCAAAAGGCACACTCCAGGGTGCAGCGGTCGGTGATGCTAAGATAGAGGCTGTTTTCGATGCGGTAGCTGATGACCTGGGTCACGCGCGGCGGTAGGGGCTTGGAAGAAGTCCAGGGAGACTAGCGATGGAAGCCGGAGGTTGCATTGACCTGGATCAACGTCCCGGCGGGGAGAGTCGACGTCGGTGAGAGAAGATCGTCGAATCAGGATGCAAAGACAATCCCGGCGCGAGCACGGGACCGCGTCCGGTGGGCGGCGGAACCGCGTCCTTTTTTGGTTTCTATAGAGATATCAGACTGTTATACTCTCTAGATGTGAGCATAGACGAGGTTGACGATGGCAGGACACAGCAAATGGGCGAATATCAAGCACCGCAAGGAGGCTCAGGACAAAAAACGCGGGAGCGCCTGGACCAAACTGGTCCGTGAGGTCACCGTAGCGGCGCGTCATGGCTTGCCCGACCCCGACGCCAATTCCCGCTTGCGTCTCGCGGTGGATCGGGCACTGGCGCAGAACGTGCCCAAGGATACCATCGAACGGGCCATCAAACGCGGGGCCGGCGGGGCGGATACCGAGAACTACGAGGAGATCCGCTACGAAGGCTATGGCCCGGGAGGCACGGCGGTCATGGTGGATTGTCTGACCGACAATCGCAACCGTACCGCCGCCGATGTACGCCACGCCTTCACCAAATATGGCGGTAATCTGGGCACCGATGGTTCGGTCTCCTATCTCTTCGTCAAGCAGGGGGTGCTGAGTTTTGCCCCCGACGTCAACGAGGATACCCTGATGGAGGCGGCCCTGGAGGCGGGTGCGGAGGACGTGGCGAGCAATGAGGACGGTTCCCTGGACGTCATCGCCACCCCCGAGACCTTTCCCGGCGTCCGCAAAGGGCTGGAAGCGGCTGGTTTCGCCACCAAGCAGGCGGAGGTCACTTACAATGCCGGCACCATGGCCGCCCTCGACCTGGAGACGGCGGAGCGGTTCCTTAAGTTGGTGGATGCCTTGGAGGATCTCGACGACGTGCAGCACGTCTATTCCAACGCCGACATCGCCCCCGAGATCCTCGAGGCCCTCGGGTGAACCTCCAACCCTCTTGGCACCATGGCTGAGCTGCGGCGCGTGCTGGGTATCGACCCCGGCTCCCGCATCACCGGCTATGGGGTGATCGACAGCGACGGCAGGCAGTCCCGTCATGTGGCGAGCGGCTGTATCCATGCTGAGACCGGCGAGATGGCGGAGCGACTAGGCCGTATCTATCAAGGGGTAACCGAGTTGATCCAGCGCTTTCACCCCCAGGTGCTGGCTATCGAGGAGGTCTTCGTGGCCCAGAATCCGAGTTCGGCGCTCAAGCTCGGTCAGGCGCGGGGGGCGGCCATCTGCGCCGCCGTCGGCTGTGGCCTGCCGGTGAGCGAATATTCGGCCCGGGCGGTCAAGCTCTCGGTGGTGGGTACGGGATCGGCGGATAAGGCCCAGGTGCAGCAGATGGTACGACTTCTGTTGGGCCTGTCGGCCCTGCCGGCCACCGACGCCGCGGATGCCCTGGCGGTGGCCCTGAGCCATGCCCATACCGACGCCACCAAACGACGCCTGGCCCAGGCCGGAGGAGGGGGAAGATGATCGGCTGGTTGCAGGGGGAGATCCTACACAAACAGCCACCCTGGTTGTTGCTCGGTGTCAATGGGGTAGGCTACGAATTGGAGGCGCCGCTCTCCACCTTTTACGATCTGCCGCCGGTGGGCGAACGGATCGTGCTCTTCACCCATCTGGCGGTGCGGGAGGATGCCCAGGCACTCTACGGCTTTCGCCGGGAGCGTGAACGCGATCTGTTCCGTACCCTGATCAAGGTCAGCGGTGTCGGGGCCAAGATGGCCCTGGCCATCCTTTCCGGCATGACCACCGAGGAATTCGCCCGCTGCATTCAGAATCAGGACAAGACCAGTCTGATACGTCTTCCCGGCATCGGTCCGCGTACCGCCGAGCGTTTGCTGGTGGAGTTGCGCGACCGGCTGGAGGCCTTCTCCCTGCCGGGTATTCCCGGGGAGATCAGGCCGACCGCGGCGGCCATGGGTTCGACTCAGATCGGCACCCCGCTTGGGGACGCCATCAGCGCCCTGGAGTCCCTCGGCTACAAGGCCGTGGAAGCGAGCCGCCTGGTACGTTCGGTGGAACAACCCGGCCTGAGCAGCGAGGAACTCATCCGCGCCGCCTTGCGAGCCGCCTCAGGGAAGGGGTAGCCGAGCCATGTCCCAGCCCAATCGCCTGGTCGGCGCCCAGGCCCGTCCGGAAGACGAGGCCTTGGAGCGCGCCATCCGCCCGCGTCGTTTGGCGGAGTATGTGGGTCAAGCCGCGGTACGGGAGCAGATGGAGATCTTCATCCATGCCGCCCGAGGTCGTGGCGAGGCGCTGGACCATGTGCTCTTTTTCGGCCCGCCGGGGCTGGGGAAGACCACCCTGGCCCATATCGTCGCCAACGAGATGGGCGTGGGCCTGCGCCAGACTTCGGGCCCGGTGCTGGAAAAGCCCAAGGACCTCGCCGCCCTGCTCACCAACCTGGAACCCCGGGACGTGCTCTTCGTGGACGAGATCCACCGCCTCAGCCCGGTGGTCGAGGAGGTGCTCTACCCGGCCATGGAGGACTATCAACTCGATATCCTCATCGGCGAGGGACCGGCGGCCCGTTCCATCAAGATCGACCTGCCGCCCTTCACCCTGGTCGGTGCCACTACCCGGGCCGGGCTGCTGACCTCCCCGCTGCGGGACCGTTTCGGCATCGTCCAGCGCTTGGAGTTCTATGGGGTGGAGGAACTGCGCACCATAGTGCAACGCTCGGCGGGCATTCTGGGGGTGGATCTGGACGAGAGCGGTGCTACCGAGATCGCCCGCCGCTCCCGGGGTACGCCGCGCATCGCCAACCGCCTGCTGCGCCGGGTCAGGGACTATGCCCAGGTACGCGCCGCCGGGCGGGTGACGCTGGAGGTGGCCGACCGGGCCCTCGGCATGCTCAAGGTCGACGGCCATGGTTTCGATCTCATGGATCGCAAGCTGTTGCTCGCGGTCATCGAAAAATTCGATGGCGGTCCGGTCGGGGTGGATAGCCTCGCCGCCGCCATCGGCGAGGAACGGGATACCATCGAGGATGTGCTCGAACCCTTCCTCATCCAGCAGGGTTTCCTGATGCGCACCGCCCGTGGACGGGTCGCCACCCGGAGCGCCTATCTGCATTTCGGTCTGCCGGTCACGAACAGCCGCTCTGGCCAGGTGGATCTGTTCGACGACCCCGAGGCCGCGGGCTAGCGAATCGAGTCTTGATGGCTGCTTGGCGAAGTGTAGAAGCAACAACGCCCAGGCGATCCAAACCACCAGCCTTACCTCCATGGCCCTAGCTGATGACCGCTTCGCCCGGGGCCGGGGGGTTTGGTCCGGTTTTATGTTCTCTGATTGAGAACAATGCCTCTGTTTTTTTGCTTTATGTTCTCGAAATAAGAACGAAAAATGGCCATTTGCCGCCCATGCCCGGAGCCGCCGATCCGCCCGAACACTCGGAAACATTGATATCAGGGCGGCCTTTAGTCGATTTCCTTGTCCGGCAATCGCCTTGGAACCCTAGCGCGGGAGACAAGCGTTTCACCCTCGCGGCCTTTCCGTATCGAAGGGGGACCAAGCGGATGGGCAGTAGAGGGCCGCATTGACGGCCAAGAAAAATAAGAAAATAATTATATACTATAAATATTGGTCTATCCTCATTATTGGGCACCTAGAGAGTCTTTCCCCGACCGGGGAGGGAGAGGGATTTCGATCAGCGTCCAAAGCAGGATACACTTCTGCTTATCGGTCAAGAGGAATCCCTGAGTCGGATGCTGTCTCAGAATATCCGCCTACGGCTACGGGGCTGGAGCTCACATGGCAAAGAAACTGACTGTTGTCAATTCCTCGGGAGAAAAATCACCCTTTCTGCGCGGGGTGATGGTGCAGTCCCTGGTAAGCGTCGGTTTGACCTTCGAGGAGGCCTATGACACCGCCCAGGCCGTTCGTGAGGCCATGGAAGCCAATGTTGGCAGCGTTTCCACCCAGGAACTCCGTCAACTGGTCGTCGAGGAGCTGACCCGCCGCTTCGGTAATGAGCGGGGCCTGGCCTATGCCGCCTTCCAACCCAAGCTGGCCGAAATCACCGTGCGTACCCCTTCCCGGGAGGCACCCTTTTCCGTTGGTTTTTTATCCAGGTATCTGGAGGGTTGCGCGATCAATCGCGAGGAGGCGATCCAGGGTGCGCGCCGGGTGCAGGAGACCCTGCGCCAGCGCGGGATGCAGAGCATCGACAGCAAGGAGTTGAAGCAGGTCATCCACCAGGCGATGCAAGAAGGCTGTTCTCAGGAGGCGGCCGATCGCTTTCTCTCCAGGTGCATCTTCAACGACAGCGGGACACCTTTGATCGTGCTCATCGGTGGGGCCAGCGGCTCAGGTAAGAGTTCGGTCACCACCGAGCTGTCCTATCTGTTGGATATCGTGCGCACCCAGTCAACCGACATCATGCGGGAGATCATTCGCTGTTATCTCGTGCCCCATGTGGCTCCCACCCTGAGTTATTCCAGCTACAACGCCTGGCGGGGGCTGCCCGAGATGGAGCCCTTGGTCGGCGGCGTGATCGCGGCGGAAAATCCGGTCATCACGGGCTTCCTCTCTCAGTTCGGTACGGTCAAGGTGGCGATCGAGGCGACGATTCAACGGGCGGTCAAGGAACGTCACGACATCATCGTGGATGGGGTCCACGTCTTGCCGACCCTGCTTAACCTGGCCGAGGCCTCCACCAAGGCCATAGTGGTGCCCGTCACCCTGGCCGTGACAACACGCAAGCGTTTGGTCAGCCAGCTCGCCCGCCGCAGTCGGGAACAGCCGGATCGCAACTCCTCCCGCACCCGGGAGGAGGTCGAAGCCATCTGGGAGTTGCAGAAGTTCATGCTCGATCAGGCGGATAAAAGCGGTATCCCGGTGGTGGCCAATTGGCGGATCGAAGAAACCGTGAAACAGGTGATCGCCGAAATCATGACCAGGATCACCGAACGCTTTCCTCCCGATCCGGCGGCGCTGCAATAATAGCAGTCGGCACTTTGACCGGCTGGCGCGGCCCCATGGGGTCGAGAATCTCAGGGCGTTTGATTATCGCGGTCCCCACCCAAAATGCCCGTTCCCCTTCCTGAGAAGCCAAGATCTGTGGATGCCCTGCGGCGTAGCTGTGTCCGTTGGCTGGATAAGGTATCGACTCCCCTGATCATCGGCTTGGGACAACTGGTCTCCCAGTTCATTTCCATACTCGGACGGGTCGTCAGGCATAGTCATGCCCCGATTCTCCTGGTGTTGTTCCTGGGGGCGGCAGCGGATCTCTTTCTCTATTACAAGGTCAAGGATCTGGAACGCCAGCGGGTGCAGACGGCCTTTACTGCCACGGCGCGGGATCGGGTTCTGGTGATCCAACGCGAGATCGAACATGCCCTTGGGGTGGTGCAGGACATCGGCAGTTTTTTTGAGAACTCACCCTACGTCACCCGACGGGATTTCCGGGAATTCGTCATCCCGGCGCTGAAACGGAATCCAGGCATCCAGGCCTTGAGCTGGGCGCCCAAGATAGGTAACGCGGACAAAGCCACCTTTATCTCCCGCGCCCGGAATGGTCTGCCGGGATTTCAGATCACGGAACAACGCGAGGACGGGTTGCAGCCGGTTCTGTCCAATCGCCAGGTCTACTACCCGATCTTTTATATCCAGCCCTATCCACCCAACAAACCGCTACTCGGTCTGGATCTGGCCGCCGATCCCCAGACGGCCGCGGCCCTGGCGATCGCCAGGCAGGGGCAAGAGCTTTATGTTTCCCCACCCCGCCTCCTGCCGGAAACCAATGAACCGGGTTTTCTGGTGTACCTTCCGGTGTTCGACCTGTATCAGGGGGAAGAAACCGAGGAGGCGGAAGATACCCAGCGTCCCTTGACCAGCCCCGATGGGCATAACCTGCGGGGTTTCGCCCTGGGTTTGTTCAGGCTCGGGGCGATTGTCAAGAATGCGCTCTCCCACTTGGTCCCCAGCGGTATCGATGTGCATCTCATGGCGCCCGACGAGCAGGGACGGTTGCAGCCGATCGTCTCTCACCAGTCCCGTTTACGAGTGCCCGACTCCATGCCGCCTCACGTTGGCCCGAAGTCCACGGAATGGACCTACAGGGACCATATTCGCCTGGCCAATCAGGAATGGACAGTGATGTGCAACTCCATCCCCGGCCATTATCAACCCGATTCCTACACGACCTGGGTGATCTTCGGCGGCGGACTGGCCTTTACCCTGTTGTTCGCGGCCTATCTGTTCACCCTGATCGGACGCGCCGAACAGGTCAAACGCCTGGTTTCCCAACGTACCCTGCAGTTGGAACAAAGCTATATCGCCTTGAACAACGAGATCGCCGAACGCCACCGGGCCGAGGACGCGCTCATGTCCCTCAATGCCACCCTTGAGCAACGGGTGGCCCAGCGGACCGCCGAGGCCGAGCGACGGGCACAGGAATTGGAGCAGTTCGCCTATGTGGCCTCCCATGATCTCAAGGCCCCGTTGCGCGCCATCGCCAATCTTGCCGGCTGGCTCAAGGAGGACCTCGAAGGCAGCCTGACCCCGGTCACCCGGGACCAGTTGGATTTGCTGCGGGATCGGGTGTCGCGCATGCACGCCCTGATCGAAGGACTGCTGGCCTACTCCCGCATCGGACGTACCGAGGGGGCGATCGAGGAAGTGGATGTGGCGGAATTGGTAGCCGAGACGATCGATTCGCTGGCTCCGCCCCCGGGTTTCCGGATCGAAATGGCGCCGAACATGCCGAAACTCTGGACCAACCGCCTCCATCTCGGCCAGGTGTTCGCCAACCTGATCGGCAACAGCCTCAAACATCACCATCGGGAACAGGGGCGGATCTGGATCTCCGGACGGGATCTCGGCGATTACTGTCTGTTCAGTGTCGCGGACGACGGTCCGGGTATCGACCCCGAGTATCACGATAAGGTCTTTTTGATGTTTCAAACGCTTGAAGTCAGAGACTTCGGTGCTCATACGGGAATCGGGCTTGCCTTGGTGAAGAAGCTGGTGGAGGAACAGGGGGGCAGGATCAGACTTGACTCCGCACTCGGTCGGGGTGCCAGATTCGAGTTCACCTGGTACAAAGGCAGGCGGGGGGTATCCGAGTTGTCCAGTGCAACCGCTGGGGGAGGGCGGGAATGATGAATCGAAACGCCGGTATTCTCCTGATCGAAGATGATCGTGTCGATGTGATGACCGTACAACGGGCCTTGCACCGTAACGGCAGCGATATTCCACTCCATGTGGCCCGAACGGCGAGCGACGCCCTCGGCATGCTGCGTGGAGAGGGCTTTCCCGAAGCCATCCCCACGCCCTCCCTCATCCTGCTCGATCTCAATCTGCCCAGAATGAGTGGCATCGAGTTCCTGCAGGAGTTGCGCTCGGACCCCAAACTACGGGAGTTGAGGGTGATCGTATTGACTTCTTCCAATGAGCCGAACGATCGCGCCGCAGCATTTCGCTATGAGGTTGAAGATTATATTGTAAAGCCTCATTCCTTCGAGGATTTTGCCAATGCGATACGTACCGTGTTGAATTATGCCTTGCCGCAGACATAACAGCCGGCCTTGCCAAACCAAGTTAGTTGCTTGCTTTTATTGAATAAATATTCTTCCTGCGAGGGGCTTTTCCTATAGCCTTTCCGCCGGGGATACAATACATTTGCTACCGATGATGTAGCCACCGGCTGTTGGCGAAGGGGAGAGTTCCAGCGGGAGGCTCGAAACAAGGCACTAGGATTGTGGAGCAAGGGTAAGACCGGTTCGCTGTTTAGAACCGATATCAACAACCTCTGACAGGTACCTCAATCGGTGCTGGAAAATGTCGATGCGAGTCATTCTGGTCCGTCACTACAAGACAGTACTGAATAGCGAGCAAAGGATCATGGGCTGGGGTGATGCCCCCCCGGCGGTGGATTGGGAAGAGGATGTGGCGGAGGTGGATGCGGTCCTCCGCGAACGGAATATCCATTTCGATGCGATTTACTCCAGCGCCCTCGAACGGGCCAGACAGACCGCCCTCTATTACGCGACCAAGCGGGGCCTCGTCCGGGTACGTAGCTCGGAGTCCCTGAATGAGATCAACTACGGCAGTCTGTTCCAAAAAACCAAGCAGTGGGTCGCGGAGCATCTCCCCGAATACAAAACCGATCCGGATTTTGTCTACCCTGGCGGCGAAAGCTTCCGCCAGATGCAGACCCGTAGCCTGAGTTACCTGCTCTCCCTCGAACCGGTCCATCGCCACCAAAGCATTCTCCTGGTCACCCATGCCGGGGTGATCCGCGGCTTGGTCAGCCATTTTCTCGGCTTGGACTTCGGCGTCAATCTCAAGCGTCGTATCCCCCATGGCTATATCGGTGACCTGCAGATCAGCGCCGATACCTCGGTATCCTACGATGAATGGGGAAAGCCATCGGGATTCGTCAAGGACGGCGTCATCCGCACTCCCTATGTGGCAGATGTCGAGTCTGGGGTTTGCCCCTCGGTCCCGGCCCTGCTGGCCAAGTCCTCATCCTCACCTGACGGCCGCGTCTGATTCCTCTTTCCGGGGTAGGGATTCCCGAAACCTTCCCTTCCCACGGCTGAATCTCGTAGCGGCTCCTGTCCGGTCTATCCGTAATCGGCGGGCGAGCCGCACAGGTTGGATTGACACCGTCATCCCAACAACCCAAACGGCCCCGGCGAGGGTGGCCAAAAGATGCGATGAGCTATAGTGGATGCGGTTCGTTCCTCGCCGCGTCCCACGGATTTGGTGCCAAACCCGCCCTGGGAGCGCCCCAAGGCTTCCTCCTCGTTGAGGAGGGATTCCCGCACACCAGCGGGAAAACGCTTGAATACGGAGTCCCACTGGCCAGGCTCCACGGGGCAACAAAGGCCATTATCATGGACAACCTCCACCGAAACACAATACGAGGGGTCCGCGGAGCGGACCCTAACTGGCTTTTGCCAAGAACGAGGCTAGGCAAATCGCCATGAGCCGTCATACTGTCTCTTGTCACTGGATTCATTCAGTCAATGTCGGAGTCACCCATGCTCGAGATTCTGCCGATTTCCTTGTCCCGTTTACTGCTGGGCCTGGCCTTGAGTTGCGCCACCCTGGAGGCCGTCGCTAGCGCCGCCCAAGTCGGAACCCAGGAGAAGATCCTCTTCATCCTGGACGGCTCCGGCAGCATGAAGGCCAAGATCGATCAGGTGGAGAAAATCGCTATCGCCAAGGAGGTCATGATCCAGCTCATCAAGGATCTGCCGGATCAGGTGCAGGCCGGTCTCGAGGTCTACGGGCACCGCAGCAAGGGAGACTGCGGAGATATCGAACTCATGGTGCCCATAGGTCAGGGCAATAAGTCGATCCTGATCGACAAGATCCAGTCCATCAATCCCAAGGGCAAGACGCCGATCACCAAGGCCCTCGAGCTGGCCGCGGAGCGGTTACGGACCGCCGAAGAGGAATCCACACTGGTGCTCATCACCGACGGTCAGGAGACCTGCGAGGCGGACCCCTGCGCCCTGGTGAAGTCATTGAAAGGCCAAGGGATCAAGCTAAAGGTCCATGTGGTCGGCTTCGATGTGAGCCGCGAAGAAAAAGATCAGTTGGTCTGTATCGCCAACGCCGGTGGTGGCAAATATTTCACCGCCAACAACACCGCCCAACTCAAGGAGGCCCTCACCGAGGTCAAACAGGCGGTGGTGGCCAAGATCGAGGCGAGGAAACCCGAGCCGCCGCCGAAGACCGAGGCGCCCGGTCTCAGATTGACCGGGGTGCTCAAGGAAGGTGGGCCGGTCATCGACAAGGACATCTCCTGGAAGATACTGGAAACCAAGGCCGATCTCGAAGGCCAGCACAAGCAGATCGCCTATGAGATCGGTCCGAGCCGGGTGTTTCATCTGCCCAGCGGGCGCTATCTGGTGAACGCGAAGTACGGCGACGCCAGGGTGAGCCGGGAGATCGAGGTGAAGGCGGAGGAAGCGGCTACCCAGATCATCGTCTTCGAGGCCGGGCAGATACGGCTCAGCGGTATTCTGACCCAGGGTGGCTCGGCGATCGAGAAGGACATCGTCTGGAAGATCTACGAGCCCAAGACCGATCTCGAGGGGCAGCGCAAGCAGGTCGCCTATGAAATCAGTCCCAACCGTGTCTTCACCCTGGCGGCCGGACGCTATCTGTTAGAGGCCAAATACGGCGACGCCCTGGCGAAACAGGAGATCGAGATCAAGGCCGGTGAGACTTCGAACCAGGCGATCGATTTCAACGCCGGTCAGATCAGACTCAGCGCCGCCCTGAGCGAAGGCGGACCGGCTATCGCCAAGGATATCGTCTGGAAGATCTACGAAGCCAAGGCGGATCTCGAAGGGCAACGCAAACGGGCGGCCTATGAGATCGCCCCCAGCCGGGTCTTCACCCTGCCGGCCGGACACTATCTCGTGGAACCAAGCTACGGCGACGCCCACATCCAGCGTGAGATCGAGATCAAACCGGGCGACGGCTATGCCCTGACCCTCAACCTCAATGCCGGCCAGGTGAAACTCAGCGCCGTCTCGGGCGGCTCGCCGCTGACGAAGAATGTCGAATGGCGAATCTATCAGAACAAAGCCGAACAAGAGGACAAAGGCAAGCGGGTCGCCTATGAGATCAAGGCCAGCCATGTCTTCACCCTGAATGCCGGAGACTATCTGGTCGAAGCCAGGCTGGGCGAGACCAGGGTGGAAACCGAATTCAGCCTCAAGGCCGGGGAGCAGAAAGAGCTGCCGGTGGAGATCAAATAGGGAAGGAGCCCAAAAGGATGGCCGGGGCTTTCCCAGCGGTCTTGACTGACCCTGGTCTTGTCGGCGGGCCGGGGCATTGGTTATCTTCTATAGCATGAGATTCTCCAGCGACACATCTTCCAGCGGCAACCTGATCAGGGGCTATGGACCCAGGCTTATCCTGATCAATGGCATTGCCCATAGCGGCAGCCTGATCGTGATGCCCGATCGGGTGATTCCCGATTGGCGTCCGCAAAGGCTCGAAGAGCTGTGCGCGGAAGACTTTTTATCCCTGCATGAACTTCGTCTGGAAGCGGTGCTTCTGGGGACAGGGGAGCGCCAGCGCTTCCCGCCGGTGACCACTTATCTGGCCTTCGTCGAGCGGGGAATAGGTTTCGATGTCATGGATACCAGGGCGGCCTGTCGCACCTACAACATCCTCGCTTCAGAAGGGCGGCGGGTGGCGGCCGCCTTGCTGGCTATCGAGGGCTGAAAGCCGCCCCGTATTCAGGGTTTCCAAGGGGGCGGCCCAGCGCCGATGAGGGTACCGCTCTATCTGATACCATTTC
>Ga0268298_10002292_pt1 | contig 21073 bp, 18 predicted proteins | sample WWTPWeurt_MetaG_FD_194462 | JGI IMG/M metagenome (GOLD analysis project Ga0268298, IMG submission 194462) | Activated sludge microbial communities from WWTP in Nijmegen, Gelderland, Netherland - WWTP Weurt | ecosystem: Engineered > WWTP > Aerobic digester > Activated sludge | place... | reverse complement strand
CGGTACTTTTTCCGAGTAGGAATATAATTTACTCCTAATTTTATTTTCCAAATTATCGCTTTCTTCTTTCATGCGAATGTAATTTCACTTTGTTTTAATTTTTCTTGAAGTGCATTTTTAGCCTTCGAAAATTGCGAACGAGAAGTGCCTTCATTAATTTTTAGCAAGTCAGCAATTTCTTTATGGCTATATCCTTCAATAACATATAGATTAAATACAGTTTTATAACCATCAGGCAAACTGTCAATTAATTGCAACAAATCTTTTTCACTTAGGCGATCAATTGCTGAGGCTTCGGCGTTATTTAATTTAACCTCACTAATATCAACCTGATTGTAATGTGCAGTTGGCAACCTAAAACTCGACAATGCAGTGTTTACTATAATTCGTCTTATCCAACCTTCAAATGCCCCTTGATTTCGAAAAGATGAAATAGATTTAAATATTTTGATAAAACCTTCTTGGAGCAAATCCTCTGCAGGTGTATGATTGCTTTCATAGCGTCTACAAACAGCGAGCATTTTACCGGCATACTTTTCAAAAAGTGCCCGCTGACAATGCCTGTCATTTGCAATACAACCCTTTATTAGCTCTTCGTCGGTATACACTTTACTATAGGAAACGCATGAATTAAGAAGTAAGATACTTTTTTTTAGCAAAACGTTGCCTGCTGATAAAACAATTTTTTCAACTTGTGAAAAACTACTTTAGAGATTAAATTTTTACTTCTTTAATTAAATTACTTTTGAAGCAAAATTTTGAGCTTTACATGAATGTTTTAATACTTGGTTCAGGAGGGCGTGAACATGCTTTTGCATGGAAAATAGCCCAATCTAAAAAACTCAAACAATTGTACTGTCTGCCCGGTAATGCCGGTACAGCGCAGCATGCGATAAATGTACCTTTGTCGGAAACCGATTTTGAAGGAATAAAAAAATGGGTACTTGAAAAGCACATTACTTTAGTTCTGGTAGGACCTGAAGTACCTCTTGTAAAAGGAGTTCATGATTTTTTTCTTGCTGATGAAGCCTTGAAAAAGGTGAAAGTGATTGGACCTACACGACAAGCTGCACAACTGGAAGGAAGTAAGGATTTTTCCAAAAAGTTTATGCTTCGTCATAACATTCCTACTGCAAAATACCGCACAATTATATCTCAAAACATTAGTGAAGGATACGAATTTTTAGAAAGTTTGGAAGCTCCTTATGTGCTAAAAGCCGATGGATTAGCAGCAGGGAAAGGGGTCGTAATTTTGAACGAGTTAGGACTGGCTAAAAAAGAATTAAATAGCATGCTCCATAATAATAAATTTGGTGATGCTGGCAATGTGGTTGTTATTGAAGAATTTTTAAAAGGCATCGAACTTTCTGTATTTGTTTTAACCGATGGTGTATCCTATAAAATATTGCCATCGGCTAAAGATTACAAACGAATAGGAGAGGGCGACACAGGACCCAATACCGGCGGAATGGGCGCTGTGAGTCCGGTTCCATTTGCAAACAATGAGTTTATGCAAAAGGTTGAACAGCAAATTATTATCCCAACAATTAAAGGCCTGAAAAAAGAAAAAATAAAGTACTCTGGCTTTATTTTTATTGGCTTAATGAATGTAAAAGGAAATCCTTTTGTAATCGAATACAACTGTCGTATGGGCGATCCCGAAACGGAGGTTGTAATTCCACTTATTGAATCCGACTTTTTAACCTTGATGCATAGTGTGGGTAACAAAACGTTAGGTAAACAAGAGTTAGTGGTATCAGGTAAAACTGCAGCTACTGTGATGTTAGTTTCAGGAGGCTATCCCGATGAATATAAAAAAGGAATACCAATTAATGGAATTGATAAAGTAATTGGTAGCACTGTATTTCACGCCGGAACCTTGCAGCATGAAAATAAATTGAAAACCAACGGTGGTAGAGTTATGGCAGTTACTTCGTTGGCAACTAACATAAGCGATGCTGTAGCAATATCGCTAGAAAATGCAGCAAAAATTGATTTTGACGGAAAGTATTATCGAAAGGATATTGGTAAGGATTTACTTCTGTAAATCCATGTTGTTTGATTTGAAGCGGTCTTTATTTTTAACCAAATACCACATCCAAATAAAATTAGCAATTGTCATAATTATGCTAAAAAGTATATTTGAAGATGCACCAATTGTTTGTAATGCTGGGAAAATTGATTCAAAAAAATCACCAATTCCATGAAATACAGCTGTCATAATTTTTTGATTATAGATTTGTGCAACAAATGTAAAAATAATTTTAAAACTCATGTTGGTAGGTTTTTTTAAACGTAATTCTACTTCTTCGGTTTTGGTGGTTCCGGGCATAGCGCTTGCCTTGTGGGCTATTGGTTTTGTGCACCCTACGGCTGCGATAAATAAAAATACGATGCCGCTGTTTGATTGGTTATGCAGAGCAACCCAAAGTTATCCGCTTCTACAAGTTATTCTTGCGTTGGTTATTGTTATTGCTGAAGCTTTTTTGGTGAATCATATATGTGATAAATACAACATACTTTCTAAAAAGACAAATTTACCTGCTTTATTATATGTGGTATTAATGAGTTGTTGCAAGCTATTTTTGGGATTGCATCCTTTGCTGTTGGCCAATTTGTTTATTCTATTAAGCATCAACCGAATTTTTAGTTCCTATCATAAAGAGGAAGCATTTGCTCACGTGTTTGATGCAGGTTTTTATATTGGAATAGCCTCCTTATTTTATTTTCCGGCTGCAATTTTATTTCCAATGGTTTGGGTGGGTTTAATTGTAATCCGAACTTTTGTATGGCGCGAATGGATAATCTCATTTATAGGATTATTGTTGCCATATCTGTTTATTACAACTTATTATTTTTGGTATGAAAAGCTGAATTTTTTTCTAGTCGATAAAATATTTTATCCTTCATCGGATGCGAAATATAGTATTGAAACCGAGCCATTTTCCTTTATTGCTTTGGCGGTATTTTTAGTAGCATTTTTACTACTTTCCTTTTTTAAACTCACACGTGGATTACCTGTAAATACTATACTTTCGCGAAATATTTTAGTTGTTTTCAGCTGGATGTTGGCCTTGTCATTTTTAGCATTTTTAATGGCACCGGTTTTAAACTTGCGCTATTTTTCATTCATGGCAATTCCCTATGCAATTTATGCTTCTCATTATTTACTTAGTGCTAAAAGAGCCTGGTGGAGTGAACTAGTTTTTAGCTCCTTTTTACTCCTAATTATACTTAATTATATTTTTTACAACAGTTAAAACTAGCGAATATATTATCCTTATTTTTGTCGAACTAATAAAAATGAAATGAAATTTGGTGTAGTGGTTTTTCCGGGATCCAATTGTGATCAGGATATGGTATATGTATTACAAAGCATAATGAAACAAAGGGTTGTTCAACTCTGGCACAAGGACAGCGACTTACAAGGTTGTGACTTTATTGTTTTACCCGGTGGATTTTCATTTGGAGATTACTTGCGATCGGGAGCTATTGCCCGTTTTTCGCCTATAATGGAAAAAGTGATTGAGTTTGCTAATGCAGGTGGTAATGTGTTGGGTATATGTAACGGCTTTCAAATATTATGTGAAGCAGGTTTATTACCTGGAGCATTACTTCATAATACTTCACAAAAATTTATTTCGAAAAATACCTATATAAAATCGCAAACTTCCAATTCGCGAGTAACTGCTGCCATCAATAAAAATAAAGCGCTTTGCATACCAATTGCTCATGGCGAAGGTCGCTATTTTACAGATGCCGAAACATTGAAAAAGTTGAACAATCAGGATCAGATTTTATTTCGCTATTGCGACCAACATGGTGCAATAAACGATGCTGCTAATCCCAATGGTTCACTTGAAAATATTGCAGGAATTTGCAATCATCAACGCAACGTATTTGGCATGATGCCACATCCCGAAAGAGCTGCCGATAAAGAGTTACGTAATGTTGATGGGAAATTAATATTTGATTCAATTCTTAGTTTAGTTAAGTCTTATTAATAGTTCAAAGCAACTATTTTTTTAAGTAGTATCGAACTTAATTGATTTGTGAAATTTTCCATATTACCGGTTTAAGTGTATTGCTGTTTATAAATTCATTTTGAGCAACTGTATTCTAAATTCTAATTTCATTAGTTTTGCCTGTAATCCAATAAATAGTTTGTTACAACATGCAGGTTAAAATTATTAATCAATCTTCAAATGCACTTCCCGAATATGCTACATTGGCTTCTGCCGGAATGGATATTCGTGCCTTTATAACTCAAAATATAGTGCTTCATCCGGGCGAACGTGTGCTTATACCAACAGGTTTATTTATTGAATTACCGGTTGGAACTGAAGCGCAAATTCGACCACGCAGTGGCTTGGCGTTTAAAAATGGAGTAACTGTGCTTAACGCACCAGGTACAATTGATGCTGATTATCGTGGGGAAATTAAGGTACTTTTAATAAATTTGTCGAAGGTTGATTTTACCATACAAAATGGCGAACGCATTGCTCAATTAATAGTTGCAAAACACGAACGTGTGCAATGGGAAACAGTTGATAATATTAATGAAACTGCAAGAGGAGCCGGAGGTTTTGGTCATACCGGAAAGGTATAATTCCTTATAGTTGGAAAGCGAATAAAATGGATTTAAATAGAATTAACTAACATAGAAAAAAATATTTATGAAAATTATTGTACCAATGGCAGGAATGGGAAAACGCATGCGACCGCATACGCTAACTGTTCCTAAACCCTTATTGCCTATAGCCGGAAAACCTACTGTTCAGCGTTTGGTTGAAGACATCGCTAAAGTTTGCAACGAAAAAATTGAAGAGGTTAATTTTATCATCGGTCGTTTCGGTGCTGAAGCTGAAGCAAATCTTATTAAAGTTGCTGAAAGTATTGGTGCTAAAGGAAAAATCTCGTACCAAGATCAAGCTTTGGGCACGGCTCATGCAATTTTGTGCGCTAAAGAATCGCTGAAAGGTAAAGTTATTGTTGCATTTGCAGATACTTTGTTTAAAGCCGATTTTAAACTAGATGAAGGAAATGATGGTACCATTTGGGTTCAAAAAATTGAGGATCCTCGCATGTTTGGTGTGGTTAAGGTAAATGCCGACAACATCATTACCGATTTTGTTGAAAAGCCCGAAGAGTTTGTAAGCGATTTAGCTATTATTGGTATTTATTATTTTAGAGATGGAGAATACCTGAACCGTGAATTACAATACCTGTTGGATAATAATATTATGGAAAAGGGCGAGTATCAATTGACCAATGCCCTTGAAAACATGAAACAACAAGGTGCTAAATTTATTCCGGGCCGCATTAGCGAATGGCTCGATTGCGGTAATAAAGATTCATCCGTTTTTACAAATCAACGTTATTTAGAATACATAAAAAATGAAAAGCTAGTTGCTGATTCTGCTAAAATAATTGACTCTGTTATCATTCCACCATGCTATATTGGCGAAAATGTGGAACTTAAAAATGCAGTTGTTGGACCACATGTTTCTATTGGAAACAATAGTTCGGTTCACAATTCAGTGGTACGAAACAGTATTATTCAAACAAATGCAAAAATCAATCATGGTTTGATTGAAAATTCAATGTTTGGTAATTTTTCGGTATATCATGGAAAATCAACAGATTTGAGTGTAGGTGACTATACTGTTATAAAAGGTTAATTAATAAATAATTTACCATTGTTTAGTTAATTTCGAAGGATGAACAAGAATTCACGTATACTTTTTTTACTTGCAATTGGCCTAAGCTGGCTTGTTGCTTGTTCTCCGGCCAATAAATCCGGTAGCACGGCTACAAAGTCTAAAAGGTCCTCTACCTCAAAGCTATCCGATCAGCAGCACATGTTATTCGATCGCCTTTTTTATGATGCGAACAAAGAAAAAATGTTGAATAACTTTCCGGAAGCTGCAAATTTATTCAGGAAATGTTTGCAGATAGATCCTTCAAGCGCTGCAAGCATGTATGAACTTGCTAATTTGCTGTATGTAAAAGGCGATTATGTAAATGCAGAATCTTATTGTCGTTCTGCACTTACACTACAACCTCAAAATGAATGGTATCAATCCTTGTATGCCGATGCACTTACACGTAATAAAAAATTTGCGGATGCTATAAAAGTGCGTGAAAAAATGTGCAGCCAATTTCCCGATAGGCTAGATTTAAAATATGATTTAGCAACAGCATATTGGTATGCATCTCGATTTGACGAAGCCATTGATACGTATAATGAAATCGAAAAAATTAGTGGTATTAATCGAGAATTGATTGAACGAAAAAAATTAATTTATATTCAACAAAATAAATTAGATAAAGCAATAATTGAAGTAAAGAAACTTATTGATAGCGATCCAAGTCAGGTGATGTATTATGGCATGTTGGCTGAATTATATGCAGCCAACAAAATGAATGAGAAGGCAATGGAAATGTATCAAATGATTTTAAAAATTGAGCCGGAAAATGCCATGGTTCACTTGATGTTGAGTGATTATTATGGACATCAGAAACAACCCGAAAAGGCATTTGAAGAAATGAAATTAGCCTTTAACAATGCAGGTCTCGAGATTGAAGTAAAAATTAAACAATTGCTTCCTTACTATTCCAATGCTGAGTTTAATGATACTATTAAATCGCAGGCATTTGAATTATTAACTATACTTGAAAAGACACATCCTAAAGAAGCAATGGCTTTTTCAATTTATGGAGATTTTTTGTATCGTGATAAAAAATTTACGGAAGCAAAAGACAAGTATAAAAAGGCCGTTGAGCTTGATAAGGACAAGCAATCCATTTGGATTCAGTTACTTTTTGTTGAATCTCAAATAAACGATTACCAAGCTATGCTTACCGATAGCAAGGAGGCCATGGAATTATTCCCCAATGAGCCAACTACCTTCTTTTTCAACGGAGTGGCAAATTTGCAATTGGGAGACAACAAAGCTGCAATAAAATCACTTGAGAAAGGAGTGGATCTTGTAGTGGAAAATAAAACATTTGAAGGACAATTTTATGCAAATTTAGGGGATGCCTATTACCGAGATAAGCAAATGGGAAAATCAGATTCGGCATATGAAAAGGCGCTTGAGATTAATCCAAAGGATACTTATGTGTTAAACAATTACAGCTATTACCTTTCACTCCGCAATGTTGATTTAGACAAAGCGGAAACGATGTCGCGACAGGCTAACGAACTTGAACCAGAAAATGGTAATTCACAAGATACTTATGCTTGGATTTTATATGCGCAAAAGAAATACTTGGATGCTAAAATTTGGATTGAAAAAGCTATTGTAAATGGAGGAGATAAAAATCCTGTTATCCTTGAACACTACGGTGATATTTTGTTTAAATTAAATGAGAAGAACAAAGCTCTTGAATATTGGATGAAGGCAAAAGATGCCGGAAAAGGTTCTGATTTTTTAGAGAAAAAAATAAATGAAAAAACTCTTTTTGAATAAGGCTTGATGATGCAAATTTTGCCCAGCCATTTCCGGCCGTTAGTAGTATTAGCTGTTACTTTATTTTTAGTTGCTTGTCGAGGATCCAAACATGCTATAAACACAACGCCTGTTGTAACACCCGAAGTACGGGCCGATTTTAAAAGTGCAAAAGTATTGTCTGAATTATTAGTTGAAAACGAGTTTAAATACCATTGGCTTACTTCTAAATTTGATGCAGAAGCGGTTATTGATGATAAGACAACTAATTTTAATGTATCAGTTCGCGCCCGTAAAGACAGCGCTTTGTGGATGAGCATTTCGCCAAGTATAGGAATAGAAGTTGCTCGCTTGCTTGCCACTGAAGATTCTGTAAAGTTTATTGACCGTCTTCATGGAAAATATTTTTGTGGAGATTATGCCTATCTCAGTAACATATTACACACAGAATTAGACTTCGATATGTTACAAAATTTGTTGATTGGAAATAGCGTTTCATTCGATCATGAAGAAAGTAAACTTAAGTCCATGATTGATAATAAACGGTACTTATTGAGTACTATTCGAAAAAGAAAATTAAGAAAAGTACTGAATGAAAACTCAGATTTGAAAGGTAAAAAAGATTTAATTCAAAGCTTGTGGTTGGAACCAGAAACCTATAAAATTTCAAGAATTTATATTGAAGATTTCAATACCAATCGTACATTTTCTGCAGTATATAACGACTTCAAAACCGTTGATTCGTTGAGTGTGCCCTTTCAACTTTTGTTTGATATTTCGGCCGAAAAGAAAATGAAAATAAAAATCGATTATACTAAAATAAGCCGACTGGCAACACCACAAACATTTCCTTTTACCATTCCAACAAAATATGAAAAGTTGCGTTAGTTTACTTTTTTTAATGGTGTTTTGTATCGCAAGTCCAGCGCAAACAAAGAAGGATTTGGAGAAGAAAAAATCTCAAATTCAAAAGGAAATAAGTGTTACCAATAAACTTCTGGATGAAACGAAGAAGAATAAAAAACTTTCGTTAAACCAATTGGTTACACTCAATCAAAAAATTAGCATGCGCGAAGAATTGATTACCACAATTAATTCTGAAATTACTTATACCAATGTGCTGATTGGTTCAACTTCCAACTCGATATTGAAATTGCAAGCCGAAATTAAGCAACTCAAAAGCGAATACGCAAGAATGATTTATTACGCTAGTAAAAATCAAAATAGTTACGATCGCTTGATGTTTATTTTTTCCTCTTCCGATTTCAATCAGGCATTTCGTCGCATGAAATATTTTCAACAATACAGCGATTATCGAAAAAAGCAAGCTATAATGATTCAGCTGAAGCAAGGGGAGTTAAGTGGTAAATTATCCGACCTTGCCGTAAAGCGTTCGGAGCAACAAAATTTATTGCAAAACAAGGAAAAGGAAAAGCAACATCTTACCACAGAAAAGTCAGAAAAGGAAGTTGTATTAGCTGGTTTGCAAAGCAAGGAAAAACAATTGAAAGAAGATTTGCGCAAAAAGCAAGACGACGCAAGCAAATTACAAGCTGCCATTCAACGCATCATTGAGGAAGAAATTAGAAAGGCCAGAGAAGCTGCAATTGCTGCCGAAAAAGCAAGAGAGAAAGCTCGTAAGGAAAAGGAAAAGAAAAATGCTGCCAATTCAAAAAATCCATCAGCCTCTAAAGAAGTGACAGCGCCGGTAAAAGAAAACCGCATTACAGAAAATGGTTATTCATTAACACCGGAGGCACAAAAATTATCCGAAAATTTTGAAGCCAATCGTTCACGCTTACCTTGGCCGGTAGCCGAAGGAGTAATTACCAGCTCTTTTGGTGAACATGAACATCCAATTTTAAAAGGTGTAAAAGTTAAAAACAACGGAATTGATATTGCAACAAAACAAGGAGCACAAGTGCGCAGTATTTTTGAAGGAGAAGTTTCAGGTGTTGTTTCAATTCCGGGTGCAGGCAAAGCCGTAATTATTCGACACGGTGAATACTTATCTGTATATTCCAATATGGCCGATACCTTTGTGCAAAAGGGAGATAAAATAAAAACCAAACAATTTATTGGAGCAGCCTTAACCGATGATGAAAATAAAACAGAAGTTCATTTTGAAATCTGGAAAGGTTCTTTAACACAAAATCCTGCTTCCTGGATTTACCGGTCAAATTAAAATGTGTTGTGCAGTTTTCTTAAGTAGTTTTTGAATGTATTACCAATTCACAACCGCTTTATTAAAAATATCCTGAACCAATTGGTCGTTTATTTCTTTGATCAAACGAGGTTCTTCAGTTGCCAAACTCTTGGAAGATTCAAAGTCGGAAAAGCGGGAAAAACTGGCTTCAAAATTTTGCTTTTCGTTTTTTTGATTTGTGAATTTTACACTCACGGTTATAGTAAGTCGAGTTTGTGCAGCTACGTCGGTTCCTGACTGAATTGAAATAGGGCTAATGGAATATCCGGTAATTGAACCTTCAAAGGTTAAATCTCCACCTCTTGAAATTAATTGCAAATTCGTTTGAGATTGGAATTTATCTTTAAGCGCTTCTGTAAAAGCCTGACTCAAGGTAGGTTGTATTAGTGGGGCGTAATTGGGAAACGTTTGTATAGATATTGTTTTTACGTCGGGTGCTATTGCAGCACCTGTAAATGAGTAATTTACTTTGCAACTTTCAAGGGCAATTACACAGCAAATAAAAAATACAACGATGCTCTTATGTTTCACTATCCCGGAATTTTGTATTCGTTAATTTTTCGGTAAAGTGTACGTTCTGAAATTCCAAGTTCCTTAGCTGCATTTTTACGTTTTCCTTTGTGACGTTCCAATGCCTTTTTTATAAAATCTTTTTCTTTTTCTTCTAAGCTTAATGATTCCTCAATTTCGTGAATTGGCTGTTGGTTGTTTATAATTGGATGGTGCACTTGTACTACCGAATTGCTCATTCCATGTTCAGTATAAATTCCGGGATCAGCATTCATTGCTAAATCAGTTTCGGTAATTTTCTTACCTTGAATAATATCGGCAACAAGTTTTTTTACTCCATCCAATTCTTTTTTCATATCAAACAGCACTTTGTATAAAATATCGCGCTCATTAAAATCGCTGTCAGATTTTTCTCCCTTTACTAAAATGGGTAATGTATTGTTGCTTTCAACAGGAAGATAGCGGACAAGGATTTCGGGTGTGATGTCGCGCTTTTTTTCAATTACTGAAATTTGCTCGGCTATATTTTTAAGTTGACGAACATTTCCTGGCCAACTATAATTTTCAAGATACGATTCAGCTCCAGTTAATTTAATAGAAGGCATTCGGTATTTACTTGCAAAATCTGAAGCAAATTTTCTAAAAAGTAAATGTATATCTTCTTTACGTTCGCGCAATGCCGGTACTTTAATGGGAACTGTATTTAATCGGTAATACAAATCCTCGCGAAAGCGACCTTTGTGTATTGCTTCAGGTATGTTCACATTGGTTGCAGCAATTATTCGTACGTCGGTTTTCAAAACTTTAGACGAACCTACTTTAATAAATTCACCGGTTTCTAAAACTCTTAATAAACGAGCTTGTGTGCTTAAGGGTAATTCTGCTACTTCATCCAAAAAAATTGTACCGCCACTTACCATTTCAAAATATCCTTTGCGCGCTTCGTGTGCTCCTGTAAAGGATCCTTTTTCATGACCAAAAAGTTCTGAATCAATTGTTCCTTCAGGAATTGCCCCACAGTTTACTGCAATGTATTGACCATGTTTTCGGGTACTTAATTGATGAATTATTTGGGGAAATACTTCCTTCCCAGAACCGCTTTCACCTGTTACAAGCACAGTTAAATCTGTCGGCGCTACTTGCTTAGCTATATCTATTGCGCGGTCGAGTAAAAGCGAACTGCCTATAATTCCAAAACGCAATTTTATATCTTGAATAGTCATGTCCTTAATTTTCAAATACTGTTGTAACAATTTTACACATTTGGTAATGCAGGGTTTTCATTCCCAAAGCACACTTAGCCGTGCATTTTTTAAATTATACCACGTGTCCAATTAATGTAGCAGAGGTACAATCAGTTGCCAAAACATTTACATAATCACCAATTGAATAATTTTCTTTTGGAAAAACAACTGTTGTGTTTTGTTGATTTCTACCCGAAAAATGTTCTTTCGATTTTTTAGAGAGTGCTTCAATTAACACCTTGTGAGTTTTTCCAACACCTGCTTTAGTTTTAATTTCAGAAAGGCGTTGCTGTAAAGCTACAATCTCGGCTAAACGCTGCTGTTTCACCTCTTCTGAAATATCGTCTTTCATTTTTCGTGCAGCTAGTGTACCAGGACGTTCAGAATATTTAAACATGTAAGCAAAATCAAAAACAACCCATTCCATCAAACTAATGGTATCTGCATGTTGTTCATCAGTTTCTCCACAAAATCCTGAAATTGTATCGGTTGAAATGCCACAATCTGGGATGAGTTCTCTGATTTTAGTAATACGTTCTTTGTACCATTCACGGGTATAGCCGCGGTTCATTTGATGCAACATCGCCGAATTTCCAGATTGCACAGGTAGATGGATATAATTGCAAATATTTTCATATTTCGCTATCATGTGCAATACCTCATCGGTCATATCTTTAGGGTGAGAAGTGCTAAACCTTACACGTAATAAAGGGTTTATCAATGCTACTTTTTCAAGCAACTGAGCAAAACTAGTTGAGTTAAGTAATTCTTCTTTGGTAGGATTATCCTTTTTTAATCCCCCACCAGTCCATAAATAAGAATCTACATTTTGCCCCAACAAGGTGACTTCTCGGTATCCTTTTTCAAATAAATCAGTAGCTTCTAGTACTATTGACTCAGGGTCACGGCTGCGTTCGCGTCCACGTGTAAAAGGTACTACGCAAAATGCACACATGTTATCGCACCCACGTGTAATTGAAACAAAGGCTGTTACTCCGTTGCTTGAAAGTCGCACCGGACTAATATCAGCATAGGTTTCTTCCCGAGAAAGTAAAACATTTACGGCGCGTTGACCTGAATCTACTTGTTCTATTAAGTTTGGTAAATCGCGATAAGCATCCGGGCCTACAACAATGTCTACCAATTTTTCTTCTTCCAGCAATTTCGATTTTAAGCGTTCAGCCATACAACCCAAAATACCAATTACTAAACTTGGGTTTTGCTTTTTTAATTTTTTTAAATCCTGAAGGCGAGTACGAACACGTGTTTCAGCATTGTCTCGTATAGCGCAGGTATTCATAAAAATAACATCTGCATCTGCAATAACATTGGTAGTGGCAAATCCATCCTTCACAAGAATTGAAGCTACCACTTCACTATCGGCAAAATTCATCGCACAGCCATAACTCTCAAGGTATAACTTTCGCTTTACTTCTGCATGATTAGTATCAAGCAAAACAGGTTGTCCTTGTTTTGATTCGTCAATAATTTTTTCTTCCGTTAACATCCAATAAGGTACTTTTAAAGGCTGCAAAGTAAGCCATTTTAAATTACTTTGCCAAAGTGTCAGTTTTAGAAAATGTGTTAAAGCTTGGAAGTAAAAAAATTATATATATGTAATATATATGTACGACAATTTGAATTTTGAAAATTAAAATATTTGGAAATCAACTTTGTATTTGTTTTTCTTTGTGGAAATTTTGTGCGTTTTAACCTTTTCAAAATACTATGTCGAAAAATCTGGTAATTGTTGAGTCACCTGCCAAAGCCAAAACCATTGAAGGATTTCTTGGTTCAGATTACATCGTTAAATCCAGCTTTGGACATGTGCGTGATTTGGCTAAGAAGGATTTTGGAGTAGACATAGCCAATAATTTTACACCTAATTATGAAGTGTCGGAAGACAAACTCAAGGTAGTAAATGAACTCAAAAAACTTTCAAAGGCAGCCAGTACAGTTTGGTTAGCAAGTGATGAGGACCGCGAAGGAGAGGCAATTTCATGGCATTTGTTTGAAACCTTAAATTTGGATGAAAAGAAAACCAAGCGAATCGTTTTTCATGAAATAACTAAGACAGCCATACTAGCTGCGATTGAAAAACCACGTAAAATTGATAAGCACTTAGTTGATGCTCAACAAGCTCGACGTATTTTAGATCGACTTGTGGGTTTTGAATTATCACCGGTTTTATGGAAAAAGATTAAGCCCTCACTTTCTGCCGGCCGAGTGCAGTCTGTTGCAGTGCGGCTTATTGTTGAACGCGAACGAGAAATTTCAGCACATATTAGTACTTCAGCATTTCGAGTAACAGCAACTTTCGAAGTTAAAAGTGGAGCACTATTAAAAGCTGAACTACCCAAACGTTTTGCCACTGAAAGTGAAGCAAATGCTTTTTTGCAGGAATGCATCGGATCGAATTTCACGGTTCAAAATTTAGAAGTAAAGCCGGGTAAAAAATCACCATCTGCACCATTTACTACTTCAACATTGCAGCAAGAAGCCAGCAGAAAATTGGGTTTTTCAGTAGCACAAACCATGACACTGGCACAGCGACTGTATGAATCGGGTAAAATTACCTACATGCGTACCGATTCGGTAAACTTATCGGAGCTTGCAATGTCCACAATAAAGTCTGAAATAAATTCTGCATACGGTGAAAAATATCATCAGCCACGTCAGTATAAAACCAAAAGCAAAGGAGCACAAGAAGCGCACGAAGCAATTCGTCCAACATACATCAATCACAAGAATATTGAAGGGGAGAACAATGAAAAACGATTGTATGATTTAATTTGGAAACGAACAATAGCTTCCCAAATGAGCGATGCGGTGCTCGAAAAAACGATTGCAACAATTGACATTTCAAAAAGCAAAGAAAAATTTATTGCACAAGGCGAAGTGTTAAAGTTTGATGGTTTTTTAAAAGTGTACATGGAAGGTACCGACGATGAAAACACCGAAGAACAGGAAGGAATGCTTCCTTCAATAGAAGTTGGTGAATTGTTGAAAATGCTTGAAACAAATGCTGTACAACGCTACTCAAACCATCCACCAAGATATACTGAAGCAAGTCTTGTAAAAAAACTGGAAGAATTAGGAATTGGACGACCATCGACGTATGCTCCAACAATTTCAACGGTACAAAAAAGAGGGTATGTTGTAAAAGAGGATAGGGAAGGTGTACAGCGAATGTACCAAGTACTTAACTTAAAGGATAGCCGTATTTCAAAAGAAGTGAAAACGGAAAACACCGGAGCTGAAAAATCAAAGTTATTTCCATCAGATATTGGAATGGTAGTAACCGATTTTCTATTGAAAAATTTTGACGAGATAATGGACTATAACTTTACAGCTTATGTAGAGGAAGAGTTTGATATTATTGCAGAAGGTAAATTAAATTGGACAAAGATGTTGGCCGATTTTTACAAACCTTTTCATGCTCATGTTGAAAGTACACTTGAGAATACTGAACGAGCTAGTGGTGAGCGATTGCTCGGAATTGACCCGGTAAGTAAAAAAAATATTTACGCACGTATTGGGCGCTTTGGAGCTTTGATACAGCTTGGTGAATCTGGAGATGATGCAGATAAACCCAAATTTGCAAGTTTACGTGGAAACCAGCGCCTCGAGAGTATTTCGCTGGAAGAAGCACTTGAATTATTTAAACTGCCGCGTATCACCGGCACCTACGAAGGCAAAGAAATGCAAGTGAATATTGGTCGTTTTGGACCCTATATTCGCCATAATTCGGCATTTTATTCTTTAAAAAAGGAAGACGATCCGATGACGATAACCGAAGCCAGAAGCATTGAATTAATTGAAGCAAAAAGAAAGGCAGATCGCGAAAAATTAATCCTTTCTTTTAAAGAAAATCCAAGTGTTCAGGTACTTAATGGGCGATGGGGACCTTATATTGCAATTGATAAGAACAACTATAAAATTCCAAAAGGAACTGAACCTACTACACTTACTTTGGAAGAATGCCTTGCAATAGCAGCTGCAGCTCCTCCACCTAAGTACAAAGCAGCTGCAGCAAAGAAAGCAGCTCCTGTATCAACTGAAAAAGGGAAAAAGGCAAGTACCAAAAAAGCAGTTGCTAAAAAATCTGCTGCAAAAAAAGCACCTGCTAAAAAACCGGCTGCTGCAAAAGGAGCAGTAAAAAGTAGTGCAGCTTCAAAAAGCAAGTCTGGAAAAAGGAAATAGTCTTTAGTCTGTAAACATGGATATTTCTATTTATTTCGAGCCGTTGCAGCAAAGCGGAATTTTACACCCTGATGCTTACCAGCCGGCACAATTAGGAAAGATTATTCGTCAACACACTTCTACTGGATTTCCGGATATGGAAGGTGTTCAACTCGCAATTATTGGCGTAAAGGAGGATCGAAAATCAGTAGCTAATTCAGGTTGTGCAAAAGCACCAGATGTGGTTCGAAATTACTTGTACAAGCTGTATCAACCCCACCTACCAGTTGTTATTGCTGATTTGGGAAATATTAATCCTGGATTTACCATTGAGGATACCTATTTTGCGGTTGCAAACACTGTTAAAGAACTTGTAAAGAAGAACATCGTACCCATTATTTTAGGAGGAGGTCAAGATCTTACCTATGCCAATTATCAAGCATATGAAGCACTCGAACAGGTTGTAAATATTGTTTCAGTGGATTCAAAATTTGATTTAGGAGAGATGAATCAGGCATTGGATTCGCAATCGTATCTGAGTAAGATTATTTTACACCAACCTAACTATTTATTCAATTTCAGTAACATTGGATATCAAACTTATTTTGTTGACAAGCATTCGATAGAGCTCATGTCGAAATTGTTTTTTGATGCGCACCGCTTAGGTTATGTACGTTCAAACATTGAAGAGGTTGAACCAATTGTAAGAAATGCCGATATAGTTAGTTTTGATATGTCTTGTATTCGCTATTCAGATGCACCTGGCAACCGGAACGCAACTCCCAATGGGTTTTATGGTGAAGAGGCTTGTAAAATTGCTCGGTATGCAGGTATGAGTGATAAATTATCTTCAATTGGGTTTTATGAATTAAATCCTGAAGTTGATCAGGCAGAGCAAAGTTCTCATTTACTTGCTCAAATGATTTGGTACTTTATGGAAGGATTTTGCAATCGTAAAAAGGATTTCCCAATGGGTAGCCGAGGCGATTTTATTAAGTACCGTGTGTTTATTCAAAATAATAAATACGAAATTGTATTTTACAAGAGTCCTAAAAGTGATCGTTGGTGGATGGATGTTCCGTATCCTCCCAATAAAAAAATTAAGTACGAACGACACCACTTGGTGCCTTGCAGCTATCAGGATTATCAAACCGCATGCAACGAGGATATGCCGGATAAATGGTGGTTAACTTTTCAAAAGCTGTGTTAACTAGAAATTAAAGATGTAATCATTATTCGACAAGCTGAAATATAATTTGTGTCAAAATTTGGTAATTAAAAATATGTTTGCTTACTTTACCCACCAATTTTTAAGGAATCATTAATTGGTGAGCGAAAAATATTAACAGAATTTAACTGAACAACAACGTTTCTTTTATGAAAAAAACACTTACTGCCTGCCTTATTCTCATCGCTTCTTTCACTTACGCACAACAGGATCCACAAGTTAGTCATTACATGTATAACCGTTTAGGATACAATCCAGGATATGCAGGTGCAAATGGTTCTATTTGTGCCACATTAATAGGAAGACAACAATGGGTTGGATTTGATGGTGCTCCTAAAACAAATGTTTTATCTATTGATGCACCGGTTAAATTACTTCACGGAGGATTAGGATTAACTGTTGCAACTGATAAGCTTGGTTTTGAAAATAACTTTTTTGGTAAATTATCTTATGCATTCAGAATGCCGCTTGGTAATGATGGTAATTTAGGTATCGGTATTGAAGCAGGAATGTACAATAAATCTATCAATGGAAATTGGGTAGCAACGGATGATGTTACAAGTGATAAATCTATTCCTGTTGGAAAAGCGGCTGATAATACTTTCGATATTGGTTTTGGATTACACTACCATACACCAAAATTGTATGTTGGATTATCTTCAACGCACTTAAATCAAGGTAAAATTGAAAAAGGAAATTTGAATTTTGAAATAGCACGTCACTATTATGTAACTGCTGGTTATAATTACGATATTAACGAAACCTTTACATTGCGCCCATCTTTATTGGTTAAGTCAGTAGGTTCGGCTACCACTTTAGATGTTAATGTGAATGTTTTATACAATAATTTACTATGGCTTGGCGTTAGTTACCGAACTTCTGATGCTGTTGTGCCAATGGTAGGTTTCCAAAAGGCGTTTAATGCAAAGAGTGCTTTCAAAGTTGGGTATGCATACGATGTAACTACATCAAAGCTTAAAACACAGAGCAATGGTAGTCATGAGTTAATGTTAGGTTTCTGCTACACCATAGTACCTAAAACAACTACCACAAAATACAAGAACGTTCGTTTCCTATAATTAATAGTAGTAACCAAAAATTTTAAGTCTCGTAAGAGTCAAATAATAGGTAATTATAAATTAAAAATTACAAAGGCTGATTTTCGAAGGGAAGAATGTTAAACCAAAAAAAACAAAAATGAATCATCTTTTAGAAAACATCAAAAAGGTAATCTATTTTATTCTTTTAGCAGTTGTTCTTCAAAGTTGTGCCAGTGGCGACGACGGACAGTTGATTGGAGCTCAAAACAGAGAGACTTGGTATGATTTCAACCCTTATGGAATGTTGAGTATTCCACTTGGAAGCTTTCAAATGGGTCCAAGTGATCAGGATGTTCCTTATTCACAAACAACTCAAGCTAAAACGGTTTCTATTCAGTCCTTTTATATGGACGAAACAGAAATCACTAACAATGAGTATCGTCAGTTTGTAAACTGGGTGCGCGATTCAATTGCACGTCGTAAAATTGCCGAAGCAGGAAATGAAGATTTCTTACAGGCAGAAAACGAAGAGGAGCCTGATTTCAGACAATTAAATTGGGAAGAACGTTTGAGATGGGACGATGAGGATGCAAAGGAAGCATTAATGGATATGTTTTTACCAGTGAATGAGCGTTATTATCACAGAAAAGAAATTGATGCTCGTAAATTGGATTTTGAATATTACTGGATTGACTTAAAAGAGGCTGCTCGTAAAAGTAACCGTGAGCAAGGAATGACCGACCGTTCGGTATTTATTAAGAAGGATGTTATTAATGTATATCCTGATACCTTGGCTTGGATTCATGATTTCACATACTCATTTAATGAGCCAATGACCAATATGTATTTCTGGCACCCGGCTTATGATGATTATCCGGTGGTTGGGGTAACTTGGAAACAGGCGCGTGCTTTTTGTATTTGGAGAACTCAATTAATAAATGGTGCCCGAATGGCGCAAGAGTTAACACTTCTACAAGATTTTAGATTACCTACAGAAACAGAGTGGGAATATGCTTCACGTGGAGGATTGGCATTATCGCCTTATCCTTGGGGAGGTCCTTACATACGTAATATACGTGGATGTTTCTTAGCCAACTTTAAACCGCTTCGTGGAAACTATACCGATGATGGTGGTTTAAATACATTAAAAGTAGCTACTTATAATCCAAATGATTATGGATTGTATGATATGGCTGGAAATGTGTCAGAATGGACAAGTAATGCATTTGATGAGTCTGCATACAATTTTTCTCACGATATGAATCCGGATTATGTATATGAAGCAACTGAAAATGATCCGGTGGCTTTAAAAAGAAAAGTTATTCGTGGTGGTTCTTGGAAGGATGTTTCCTACTACCTTCAAAATGGTTCACGTACCTACGAATATCAAGATACAGCTAAATGTTACTTAGGATTTAGATGTGTAATGACATATTTGGGAAGAGTTCCTGGAGATGAACAATAATTATTTTTGATTTTAAAACAATTCTAAACAAACAACCCTTTAATCTTTAACTAACTATGGGAATCATTCAAAAACTTCAGTCAAAAAAAGGAAAAACATTCATGGGTTATCTTTATGGATGGGGAGCTTCAATCGTAATTGTGGGAGCGATGTTTAAGATTCAGCACTGGCCGGGTGCAGGACCCATGTTGGTTGCCGGTTTGTCAATTGAAGCAGTAATTTTCTTTTTCTCGGCTTTTGAACCAATTCATGAAGAGGATGATTGGAGTTTAGTTTATCCTGAATTAAGAGGAGCAGATGAACATGGAGCTAGCCGTCATAAAGATTCAAAAAGCAAAAAAGATCCAATTGCAGCTGAACTTGATAAGATGTTGAGCGAAGCGAAGATAGGACCAGAGTTAATTGAAAGCTTAGGTTCAGGAATGCGCAGTTTGAGTGAGCAAGCCGGAAAATTAACCAACATTACGGATGCGACTGTTGCAACACAAGGTTATGTTGACAATATTAAGGGAGCTACAAGTTCAGTAGGTCAATTAGCACAAAGTTATTTAAAGGCTTCAGAAGCATTAACCGGTTTAACTAGCACTAACCTAGATGGACAGGTTTACGGAGAGCAGTTGGTGGCAGTTTCTAAAAATTTATCAGCGTTAAATGCTGTTTATGAGTTACAGCTACAAGGTGCTAACGATCATTTGAAAGTTTCAAATAAAATGTACGAGGGCATGAATCAGTTAATTGATAATTTATCAGGTTCTGTTGACGATACTAGAAAGTACAAGGATGAAGTTGGAAAACTTGCAACCAACTTGAGTTCATTGAATACCATTTATGGTAACATGCTTACCGCAATGAATTACAATAGATAATTATATATATCTAACCTAGGAAATTTTAGTTAAACACTCCGAAATCGGACACAAAAAATATAGCGTATGTCAGCAAAAGGGACCCCGAGGCAGAAGATGATTGGTATGATGTATTTGGTGTTAACAGCGTTGTTAGCATTGAACGTATCAAAAGAAATTTTGGATTCATTCATTATTGTAAATGATGGTCTGGAAAAAACCAATGAGAACTTCTCAAAGAAAAACGAAAAGGTGTATTCGGATTTTGATGCCGCAAATACCAAGGATCCTAAAAAGACCGGTCCTTATTATGAGCGTGCTAAGAAGGCTCAAAAAATTTCAGCCGACTTAATTAAGTACATTAAATCTATTAAGACAAAGCTCCTTTCAGAGACTGATAAAATTACCATGGAAACTGCCGATTCTATGCATTTAGAATATTTGCAGTCTAAGGATAATTATACTATTCCTTCTGAAATTATGATTGGCAGTAACCCGGAAACTCCTAAAACAGGGGAGTATACTGCTGCTGATTTAAAATCAAAAATTAATGCTGCGCGTGCAGAGTTTATTAAGTTGTTTGACAACCCACCTGGACAAGAATTGTTTTTACCGGTTGTTAAGCAACAAATGGAAAATAAATTGGGAATGAAAACTCCTGATCCAAAGCCAAAAGAAGGTGAAGTTAGAACTTGGGAAACTACCAATTTTGAGCATATTCCTTTAGCTGCAATTATTACCATTTTATCGGGTATACAAGCAGATGTTAAAAACGCTGAAGCTGATGTTGTGAATCAATTGTTCCAATCAGTAAAAGGACAAGATTTTACTTTTGATAAATTATCTGCAAAAGTAATTGCTAAGTCTAGTTATATTATTGCCGGTGATGAATATAGTGC
>Ga0268298_10002291_pt1 | contig 21078 bp, 19 predicted proteins | sample WWTPWeurt_MetaG_FD_194462 | JGI IMG/M metagenome (GOLD analysis project Ga0268298, IMG submission 194462) | Activated sludge microbial communities from WWTP in Nijmegen, Gelderland, Netherland - WWTP Weurt | ecosystem: Engineered > WWTP > Aerobic digester > Activated sludge | place... | reverse complement strand
AAGACATGGCGCTCGCGCAGAAGATCGGTGCGAGCGGCACCCCGGCGTTCCGCATCAACGGCGTGACCGTGGTCGGCGCGCAGCCCTTCGAGAAGTTCAAGGAGGTCATCGACGCGCAGCTCGCCGAGGCGCAGAAGCTCGTCGCAGCCGGAACCGCCAAGGACAAGGTCTACGTCGAGCTCAGCAAGAAGAACGCGACGGCAGCCCCCGAGGCACCCGGCGAGCGCAAGCCGGCCGAGCCCCAGAAGCCGCCGCAGCCGCCGCCCGAGGACACCACCGTCTACAAGGTCGGCATCGGCGCGGAAGATCCGCAGCTCGGCCCCAAGGACGCGCTCGTCACCATCGTGCAGTGGTCCGACTTCCAATGCCCGTTCTGCAAGCGCGTGGAAGACACCATGAAGCAAGTGGTCGACACCTACAAGAACGACGTGCGCGTCGTGTGGAAGGACAACCCACTTCCCTTCCACCCCCGCGCAATCCCGGCTGCGTACGTGGCCCAAGCCGCTTACAAGAGCAAGGGCGACAAGGGCTTCTGGGACGCGCACCACGCGCTGTTCGAGAGCGCCCCGAAGCTCGAGGACGACGACCTCAAGGCCGTCGCCGAGAAACTCGGCCTGAACTGGGACAACATCAAGAAGGACGTCGAGGCCAAGAAGTACGCCGCGAAGATGGATGCGAGCATGGAGCAGGCGAGCGACCTCGAGGCCCGCGGCACTCCCGCGTTCTTCATCAACGGTCGCAAGCTCTCGGGCGCGCAGCCGTTCGAAGCCTTCAAGAAGCTCATCGACGAGCAGCTTGCCAAGGCCAAGGGCCTCGTCGACAAGGGCACGCCCAAGGCGAAGGTCTACGAAGAGCTGATGAAAGAGGGCAAAGAGCCCCCGCCGCCCGAGAAGAAGGAAGTGCCGCCGCCGGACGCGGACAGCCCGATGAAGGGCGCGGCCAACGCCAAGGTCGTGATCCAACTCTGGAGCGACTACCAGTGCCCGTTCTGCAAGCGCGTCGAGCCGACCGTGGACGAGATCGAGAAGGAGTTCGGAACCAAGGTGAAGATCGTCTGGCGCGATCTGCCCCTGCCCTTCCACCAGGACGCCCCGCTCGCGGCCCAGGCCGGGCGCGAGGCGTACGCGCAGAAGGGCAACGCCGGCTACTGGAAGTTCCACGCCAAGGCCTTCGAGGCCCAGGGCAACCCCGACGGCATCAAGCGTCCGGGCCTCGAGAAGATCGCGCAAGAGATCGGCCTCGACATGGACAAGTTCAAGGCCGCCCTCGACAGCAACAAGCACAAGGCGCGCGTGGACAAAGACGCTGAGATCGCCAACAAGGCGGGCGTCAGCGGCACGCCGTCGTTCGTCATCAACGGCTACTACATCAGCGGTGCGCAGCCGATGAGCGCCTTCAAGAAGGTGATCACCCGCGCATTGAAGGAAGCCAAGTGACGAAAAGCCGAGCAGCGAGAGCCTTCTACGTCGTCGTGCTGGCGCTGCTCGGCGTCGCGTGCGGGGGGAGCCCAAGCTCCCCCCCGCGCGCGGCCAAGACCAAATCGGATCCGATCGATCTGGCAAAACCGACGACGGAAGGCGCCCGCGAGTCCGAAGGGCAGACGCTGTGGATGCGTCCAACCACGGGCGGCGCCACGAGCCGCGAAGTGCCGGTGGACGCCAGCGACGCCGTGTGGGGTGCCGGGACGGCGCCCGTCACCGTCGTGGTGTTCTCGGACTTCCAATGTCCGTTCTGTTCGCGCGCCCACCCGAACGTCAAGCAGCTCATGACGACCTACGGGCCGGACAAGCTGCGCGTGGTGTTCAAGCACAACCCGCTTCCCTTCCACCAAGACGCGCTCCCTGCAGCCCTGGCGGCCCAAGCGGTCTACGAGCTAGCCGGGCCTGGCGCTTTCTTCGCCTACGCGGACCTGTTGTTCCGCGGGCAAGCTGCTCTCACCGACTCGAATCTCCTCGGCTGGGCCGACGAGGTCGGCGTCGATCGCAGCGCGCTGCTGCGGATGGCGATGTCGCGCGAAGTGCGCGGCAAGATCGAGTCCGACATGGCGCTCGCGACGGCCGTCGGCTTGAACGGAACGCCGTCGTTCTTGATCAACGGCAAGAAGCTCGTCGGCGCCCAACCCTACGAGGAGTTCCGGACGCTGGTCGACGACGAGCTCAGCGAGGTCGCGAGCCTGCGCGGCAAAGGCGTCGGCCCGAGCGAGATCTACGCAGCGCGGGTCCGGCAGAACTTCGTGGCGCCGGAAGCCCCCACGGCTGCGCCAGCCGCGCGCCGCGAGAAGGCGCCGGACCCACCGGACGACACCGTCTGGAAAGTCACGCTGGGCAAGAGCCCGAGCGTGGGGCCGCTGACCGCCCTCGTGACCATGGTCGAGTTTTCGGACTACCAGTGCCCATTCTGCAAGAAGGCACAAGTCACCGTGGACGAGTTGCTGCGCCGCTACCCCGGCAAGCTGCGAGTGGTGTGGAAACACCAACCTCTGCCGTTCCACGAGCGAGCCATGCCCGCCGCGATTTTCGCCAACGAGGCTCGAGCACAGCGTGGCGACAAGGGGTTTTGGGAGGCCACGAAGCTGCTCTTCGAGAGCGCACCGAACCTCGACGAGGAGGATCTGCTCGGCATCGCGCGCAAGCTCAAGCTGAACGAGGCGCGAGTGAAGACCGCGCTGGCGAAAGCTACGCACAAGACGGCGATCCAGGACGACATGGACCTCGGGGACGACGTCAGTGCGCGTGGCACGCCGACCTTCTTCATCAACGGGCGGAAGCTCTCGGGCGCGCGCCCCGTGAGCGAATTCGCGAAGGTCATCGACGAACAGCTCGCCGCTGCCGAAGCCAAGGTTCGAGCGGGAACGCAGGCAGCGCAGCTCTATTCGACGCTGATCCAGTCGGGCCGGGCCGGCGAGCCCCTCGAGCTGGCGAAGAGCACGCCGTCCGTCACCAAGAGCAACCCGAGCCGTGGCGCGGCCAAAGCGCCCGTGACGATCCAGGTGTTTTCGGACTTCCAGTGTCCGTTCTGTTCTCGAGCCCTGCCGGTCATGACCCAGGTCGAGAAGCAGTACGCCGGCCGTGTACGCGTGATCTGGCGCAACTATCCGCTGCCGTTCCATCAAGACGCCCGGCCTGCCGCCATGGCGGCCATGGAAGCCTTCGCCCAGAAGGGCGACGCCGGGTTCTGGAAGATGCACGAGCTCTTGTTCGCGAACCAGACCGCGCTGGATCCGGTTTCGCTGGAAGGCTACGCGCAGAAGGCGGGGCTCGACGTCACGAAGTTCCGCGCGGCCCTGGCCAGCAACGCGCACGAAAAAGCCATCCGGGCCGATGAAACCGCGGGCGCCGCGGCGGGCGTCGATGGGACACCCGCGTTCTTGATCAACGGCTATCACGTGGGCGGGGCACAGCCGTTCTCGAAGTTCAAAAAGGTGATCGATCGCGCGCTCGAGGACGCGAAGCTCGGCAGAAGCCCTGCCCCCTGATCACTTCTTGGTACGAGCCTCGATGGCCGCGATGGCTTCGCTCAGTCGTTCGTCGGTTCGCAGGCAGTCGTGGCAGTCGTCGTGGCCACGTTTCCCGCAGCCCGTCTTCTTCTCGTAGGTGCGAATCAGCGCGAGCGTCCTCTCGTCACCGGTGTTCTTGGCCCTCAAGAGCAACGCATGACGTTGCCGGCACGTGTCGGCCAGCTCGAGGGCGACGAGCACGTTGAGCGCCGGAGTCGACTGTTTCTGGAAGGTCTCGCTCCGGAGCCAGCGGTCCGCGCGTTGCTTCACGTCCTTGCGCACGCCGTTCGTGGTCGCCAGATCGTGGATCATGTCCGCGCCGCGCGCGCCCATCGCCCCTTCCAGGAGCGCGAAGGTCGCATCCGACGAGTCCTTGGCCTGCGCCGTCGTCCAGAGGACGCTCGCCAGCTCCGGGTCCTTGCTGGCGGAGGCGTCGGCCTCGAGCGCGCGGCCGAGGGTCGCCACGGCATCCGTGTGCTTCTTCTCCAGAACCTCGAGCTTCGCGAGGCTGACGAGGGGCCGAGGATCGCGCGGATACTTGCCCGAGAGCTCGGCCAACGCACCCGCCCCGGAGCGCTTGGCGCCTTCGAGCTCTTCGTCGCTGGCGCGCGCTTTGGAATCACCGTTGGCTTCGGAGCTGGCGGAAGCGGGTGGTGCCGACGACGACGCCGCGCTTGCGGACGGGCTGCTCTCGGGCCGCTGCCGCCCACCGACCACCGCGCCGATCACCAGCACCAGCCCGAGCACCGTCGCCGCGATGAAGGCGAGGCCGAGGGCGAACAGCACCGAGCTCGGTACCTTGGCGAGCGGCTCGCGCAACGCCGGTGGCAATCGCTCGCGAAGCCGGTCGATCCACTCGAAGGTCCCGGCGAGCCCGTGCTTCGTCCGATCGACGATGTCGTCGACGGCCGCGTGGAAGCGCTGACTCTCGGCACCCCGAAGTCCCGGGATGCTCGGCACCGAAGGCTCCTCGAGGTCCGCCTCGAGCGAGTCGCGAAACTGGGACGACGCCGGTTCGAGCGGGCTGCCCAGGAGCTCGGTGGCAGGCGATGACGGCAACACCTGCCGCAGTGGATCGACGGGCATCACCACGGGAACCTGGATCGCGAGGTCGGGTGAGCTCGGCCTGGGGTTCTGCGGGGACGAGGGCGGTGTCCCGCCTGGAATCGTGAACAGTCGATCTCGCGGGGGTGGAGTGGAACCGAGGAGCGCGTCGATGGCTTGCACCGCTTCGGCTGCGTTCTCCGTGCGCTCGGACGACTCTCGCGCGAGCAAGTGGGCCAAGAGATGCTCCACCGCCGGCGGGACGTGCAGCCCAGGGACGCGTTCCGAAATCGGAGGGGGCGGCTTCGAGAGCTGCTGGCCCAAGATGCCAACCGGGCTCTTGCTGCTGAAGGGTCGAACGCCCGCCACCATCTCGTACAGGATCACGCCGAGCGCATAGATGTCGGCTCGCCCGTCGACGGTCTGACCCAACGCTTGCTCGGGAGCCATGTACTCGGGCGTGCCGAAGACCATGCCGACCTTGGTGATGGGCTTGCCCGAACGCTCGTCGGAATTTTCTCCGATGGGAACCTTGGCGATGCCGAAGTCGAGCACCTTCACGAAGTCCGAATCCCCGCCCTTCTCGATCAACATCACGTTCTCGGGTTTGAGATCGCGGTGCACGATCTCGAGGGCGTGGGCGGCCGCAAGGGCCGCGGCAATCTGGCGCGCGATGTTCAACGCGCGCTCGACCGGCATGGGTCCCTTCGCGATCTCGTCTCGGAGGTTTCGCCCTTGCACGAACTCGAGCACGAGGAAGACGGAGCCATCCGAGAGCTTTCCGAAGTCGGTGGCCGCCGCGACGTTCGGGTGCTCGATGTTGGCCGCAGCCATGGCTTCCCGCTCGAAGCGGGCGACCACCTCGGGCACGGCCGTGAGCTCGCGGTGCAGGATCTTCACCGCGAGCCGCTTGCGCATCATCACGTGCTCGGCGGCGTAGACCTTTCCCATGCCTCCCTCGCCCAAGAGCGAGTCGAGCCGATAGCGATCGGACAGAAGGCTCCCGAGCCGCGGGTCGGCCGGACCACCCCCGGCCGAATCCGAACTTGGTGGCGGGGACGGCGACATTCGGCGAAGCGTCAGTCTAGCTCGCGGCGCACGGAGAGGTCGGTGCGCGCGATCAATACGGGTTGTCGCTCGTGTTCGCTGGCGGGGGCTTCGGGACCACCGGCGGAGGCTTCGGCACGGCCGGAGGTGTCTCGCCGGTGGGCGGCGGAGGCTTCGGCGCAACGGGCGGGGGCTTCGGCGCAACGGGCGGGGGCTTCGGCGCAACGGGCGGGGGCTTCGGCGCCTCTGCCACGGTCTTGGCGACCGGGGCGCTCGCTTCGGGCTTCGGCGCAGCCTCGCTGGCTACCGGCGCGGCGGTCTCTTCGGGAGTCGGCGTGGGCTTCGGCGCCGGCTCCGCCGTCTTGACCGGAGTGCTGGGGGGAGTCGGTTGAGCTGCGGTCGGCGCAGGTGGCGCCGGCGGTGTCGGCGGCTGGCGCGTGAACAGGAACACGCCGCCCGCGATGGCAGCGACCGCCACCAGGAGACCGATGGCCTTTCCGGTTCCGCCACCCAAAGGCGCGCGGGCTTCGGGCACGACTGCGGGTGCCGGACGAACACTGGCCGGTGCGGGCGCGGGTCGGATGCTCTCTTTCTTCTCCACCTTGGCCGGCTCGGGTGTGGGCTTGGCTGCCACGGGTGCCGCAGCCGGTGAAGGCTCGCGCTCTGGCTCGGGTTTGGACGCCGGCTTCTCGGCTGGTCTGTCCGCCGCCTTGGGCTTCGCCTCGCCGACTTCCTCCATGGAGCCGCCGGCCTCGCGCAGCGCGTCTTGGAGCAGCTCTGCGGCCTGCTTCATGACGGTGCGATCCTCGGGCGGAGGCATGTCCTTTTCGGCGTCGGTCTTGGGGAAGAACGACGACTCCTCCTTCGCCGCCGGGCGAGGAGCTTCGGCGGGCTTGGGCGTGGCCGCGGCTGCGCCCACCGCGCCGAGACCGATCATGGTGGACTTCCGCTTGGGCGCCTCGGCCTGCGCCGGCGCGGCAGCGGGCTTCGGGGTCGCGCTCGGCGAAGCCGCTGGAGCCGGCGCGGCTGCGGCCGCAGCGGGCTTCGCACCCCCGGCCTCGACCTCGCCGGCCTCGAAGGCGGCGCCACCCTCGCCACGCCCTTTGACCAGCGCGTCGATGACCTTGGTGGACTCGTCGTCGATCTTGATGAACTTCACGCCCATCCCCGCCGGGTGGTCGCCATCGGCATCGGCGGACTCGCGCTTCCAGACCACGCGGCCGACGCCCTGCATGACCTTCTTGTCTTCCGCGATCTTCACCTCGAACTTGAGCAGTGTGCCGGGCGGAAACGGCGAAGGCGTCTTGATGAACATGCCCCCGCGGCTGACGTCGTGGGAGTGATGCTCGATGAACTCGTCGAGGGTCGCGCTCTTGTAGCGGACCGTCATCGTCAGCACCTTCGCGCGCGGGTCTTTTCGCGTGTCCTGGGACATGTGGCTCTCTTCCGTCTCTGACGCGCTGCTTCGTGGCGCGCTTGGCTGGGACAGCGCCCGCCGAGGGAATCATCCTACCCCCACCGGCCCTTCGACCCCAAGTCCATCACAGCCCCGCCCGTGGTAGCGTGATGACCGCGTGAAGAGCCGGCATTTCCGGGGGCTCGGCCGCGAGCCCGTCCGCCTCAGCGGGGCGCTCGGCAGCGCCGACGGGCTCTGGCGCCGCCCTGCGCGCATCGTCGACCTTTCGCTCGGTGGCGCTCGCTTGACCACGGACGCCGAAATCCCCCAGGGAAGCAGCGTCCGGCTTTCCGTGGAAAGCCCGAATCGCTGGGACGCGCTCGAGGTGCCGGCCCGGGTCGCGTGGACCCACGCCCGCGACGGCGTGAGCGAGCTCGGGCTGAGTTTCGACCCGACGCCCGAGCTCGTGCGGAGCCTGCTCGAGCTGCTCACGCCGGACGCGTTCGAGTGAGCGCGAAGCCCCGGCGCTCGGCTCAGGGAAGGGTCGGACGACCTCGGAGCACGCGGTCGTGGAACAGCAGCATCTCGTAGACGCCCGGCCCGCGGTTGAACACGTAGTCGTGGGGACCTGGCACGACACTGAGTACGTGCGCAACACCCGCAGCGGTGAAAGCCTTGGAGATGTTCTTGTTCGCGCCGAGGAAGAAGTCGCCCTCGCTCGTGAGCAGGCGAATGCTGAGCTTCGGGTTCTTCTCCTTGGCGGCCTTGGCGCGACGCGTGAGCTCCGAAGCGTCGGCCGAATCGAACGCGGCCTGGAGCGCCGCGACGACGCCGAACGCTTCGGGGCGCTCGAGCCCGACCAAGATCGACGCTCGCCCACCCAGACTCACACCGTCGATGCCCGTCGCCTCGGCCGACGCGAGGGCAGGCGTGTCGCTCCGCACGCGCGGCAGGAGCTCGTCCACCAAGAACTTGGTGAGAGGCAGCGCAGCGCTGAACGGGCGGTCTCCGGACAAGATGTCGGGCGTGTAAGGACAGACGACGATCAGATCCTCGAAGCGCTGTTTGGCGAGCCCGACGTTGATCTGCTCGATGCGCTCCGCGGGAGCGAGGTTCTCGAAGTCCCGAGCGACGAGGGGCGGTGAGTGCAGCCGAGCGAGCGCCGTCACGAGCCCGTAGTCGTCGACCCAACCCCGCGCCCCGTGCGTGGGCCCTTTGTGGGCCTCGCCGCGCCCGTGCATGGCGATCAGCACGGGAAAGCGCTGCCCTTCGCGGCGGGGCGGCAAGCGCACCACCACCTCGGTCGCGCCCACTGGACTCGAAGAGTAGACCCACGTGAGCTCGGAAGCCGGGAGCTCCCGCGGGGGATTGGCAGGCGCTGCGCTCGAGGCGCTCGCAGCCGGCATCGCCGCGGCGGCGCTCGACGACGGGAGCATTCGGGCGCTCGCCACCGGCGAAGGAGCCGCCGTGGGAGCCGGTGGTGGTTTGCTTTCGCAAGCGAGAGCGCCGACGACGAGACCGAAGCACGCCGCTCGCACGGCTCTCATCGGAACGCATCCTTTCGAGCGCGCACCGCCCCGAGCACCTCGGCGGGCGGCGCGGAGGCAGAAACGTCCGCGCGAACGTGCGCCCGCACCTCGGGTTGTGCGACGCGGAAGAACGGGTTGGTGCGGCGCTCGTCTCCGAGGGTCGAGGGCACACTCGGCTCACCTCGCGCGCGCAACTCGTTCACGCGCTCCGCCTTCTTGCGAACCTCGTCGTTGCCCGGTTCGACGTGCGCCGCAAACCGCAGGTTCGACGCCGTGTATTCGTGACCGCAGTAGATCCGCGTCGAGTCGGGCAAGGCGCCGAGCTTCTCGTGCAGCGACGCGTACATGTCCGCCGGGGTGCCCTCGAACAAGCGCCCACACCCGCCCGCGAACAGCGTGTCCCCCGTGAACACCGCGTCCTCGCACACGTAGGCCACGGCGCCCGAGGTGTGTCCGGGAACGTGCAGCGCGCGAAACGCCAGGCCGGCGATTTGGAACCGCTCTTCATGTCCGAGCTTCACGCTCTGGAGCGGAATGCGCCCGGCGTCCGAGACGTGCCCGTAGACGGGAAGGTCGCCGAGCGCCGTGACGAGCGCCTCGACGCCACCGATGTGGTCCCAGTGGTGGTGGGTCGCCAGGATGCCCACCAAGCGGAGCCCGCGCGCTTCGAGCGCGGCGAGGATGGGCGGAGCCTCGCTGGGGTCCACGACGACGGCCTCGCGAGCCCCGTCGGCGTGGATCAAATACGAGTAGTTGTCCGTGAGGCACGGAACGATGACCACCTGCATGGGGTCGGAAGCTTACCCAGCTCTGCCCGGAAGGCACCGGCGTTTCGGCCTGGGATTGCCCCGAGCCACCCCCTGCGCTAATGAAGGCCCCCTTTCGCGCCCGTAGCTCAGCTGGATAGAGCGACGGCCTCCGGAGCCGTAGGTCAGAGGTTCGAATCCTCTCGGGCGCGCCATTCGATAGCGGTTACGAACTTTGGTGACCCACGGGTGCGGAGGTCGTGGCCGCGCACGATGCGCTGGAATTCGCGGGGCGCGGCTCTCGGGTCGCTCTCTACGAAGAGCACGCGGTCCGTGTAGGGTGCATGCGACTGTTCGGTTTTGGTTCCGTGAAGCGGCTCTCCGGGGCAGACCGGAAGAGAACGTGACCCACGGCTCCGGAGCCTGACCCGCGGCTACCGAACGTCGTAGGAGCCGAGCTGATCGCTGCCCGAAGGGAGCGGTTCGCAACCGCTCGTCCATAGGGCGCCAGTGAATCGAGGTCTGTACCGGATCGCGCAGGCGCCCCTTTCGCGTCGACGCGAGCGCGATCGACCATCGCCGGCGCGCTTCGTCAAGCGCTGCACCGGGGGTCGTTCCCGTCCACGCGTGAAACGCACTGTAGAACGAGGAGGGCTCATCGAAACCGAGGAGGAGAGCGATCTCGGGAAACGCGAGCTCGGTCGTCGTCTGCGCCAGCGCGAGCCTCGTCTGCCGCAGCAGATCGCGGAAACTCATCCCTTCGTTCTCGAGCTGCCGCTGAAGCGTGCGCGGGCTCATACCGAGACGACGAGACATGTCTTGCGTCGACGCTTCACCCGCCGGGAGGCACTCGAGCAGCAGGGACCGCACACGCACAGTGAGCGGCTGCCGCGCGCTCCCCGTCGCGAGACGCCGCTGCAGGGTCGGCTCGAAGGTCGCCCACGTCGACTCGCTTGCGGTCACGAATTCGCGCACGGCGTCTTCGCGTCGAAACACCAGTGCGGTCTGGCTCGATACGACACGCGGGCGTACCTCGCGATGTCCGCATTCATCTGTCGGGCTCGACCGAACGAGCACGCCATCGAGAAGAATCCGTCGTTCTGGATGCTGGCCCCGCTGATGTACGCATCCATCCTCGCCCAGCCGCTCGCGTCGGTTCTCTTCGAGGTCGACCGAAAGGTGGTCTCACTCGACCAACATGACTGGTGGACGTCCGACGTTTACGGCTCCTCTTTGCTCATGACGTTCTGGACGCCGCTCCCGCTCACGTTGTTCGCCACCCTGAAGATTCGCCGCGCGCTCGCACGGCCGCAATCGTCCTGATCGTCCTTGCCTTGCGAGAACCCAGGCTCATCGCGAAGGCGGAGACAGCCGCGCGGCTCCCGATGGCCGGGCGCGTCGTCCCGAGAAGGGACGACCGACATTCTCTCGCTCGCCGATGGCTCCGCCATCGTCGCCTGAGAGTGCTTCGCCCTCGCAGGGACTTCGAACTACCGTCGTTCCCACGATGGGTTGGCTCGACAGGTTCTTGGGGAAGAGACCAGCGCCCGCCGCCGACCCCGGCGAATGGCGGCAGGCCGCCCAGTGGGCTGCGCGAGCGAGGTGGATTTCCCACGTCAGCGACGTCCTGGGCGATCCGACCGACGAGTTTGCGCCCACGGCCGGAATGGAGCTGCCCCATCGCCCGGAGTTCCTCGTCCTCGAGTTCTCGCCGCGCCCGGCGCGACCCCACTACACCTACCTCACCGCCGGTCTCAGCCTCTGGCCGCAAGCGCCCACCGGGCCGACGCCACATCTCGAAGTCGTAGCGTATTCGGAACGTCGAGAGCCGCGGATCGCGCAGCTCTTGTTCATGCTGTCCCACGACATCGCGTCGGCAACGGCGGACGACATCGCGTTCAAGCCCCTGGATCTCTGGGGCGCCGAGGTCTTCGGCCTTCGCGACTTCGTCCTCGCACCCGCGAATGAACCCGGCGAGCTTCTCGACTTCCCGAACCTCACGAAGCGCCAGGAAGACGAACGCTACTTGCTCGCCGCCACGGGCGATCTTCGAGGGCAGATGGAGCTCACGGTGGTGCAGCTCGTTCCACTGACGAGCAGCGAGTGGGAGGTCGCCCGCACGCGAGGCGGCGCCGACCTCCTCGAGTCGCTGAAGCTCGAGCAGCGGTCGAAGGCCTACGGGTGGTCGGCCCTTGGCTCGGAAGATGGGTCTTCGTAGACGGACGATGCGCGACGCCGCGGCCATGGCAGCTCGCCCGCCCGAGCGCCGACTACGAACGCATGCGCGCGCTCGCGAAGATCGCGGCCACCAGCACCAGCGCCAGTACGAACGCAATGAAGAGCACGACGGCGGCCACCGCCGCCAGGACCACAGGAGGCACGCCGCCGAACGCGTTTTGCGGACGCGGGGGCGGTACGGCTCCGGCCGCGGGCATCTCCGGGACGCGCACGGGCTGGCGCCGGGTCGAAGGCTCTTCCGAGAACGGAACCCCGCCCAACCCTGCCCCTGCTTTCGGCTCGGGGAGCTCCATCACGCGCGTAGGAGGCTCACGCTCCGACGAGATGATCGGGCTCGAGAGCGCGCCTGACGGTTCGAGCTCGAGACCTTTGGCGTCCTTCGCGTCGCTCCCGAGCACCCGACTCGCGACGCTGCGGAGCTCGTGCTGCATGCTCTTGGCATCGGGCCAGCGGTCGCGCTTCTCCCAGGCGAGTGCGCGATCGACCAACGCCACCACGCCGCGGTCGAGATCCGGTAGCACTTTCGCGAGGGAGCGAGCCGGGGTGGTCGCGGCGAGCACCGTCGACTCTTCGGCGGTCGCAGCGTCCTGTACGTGCCGACCCGAGAGAAGCGTGAACATCGTCGCCCCCACGGCCCAGAGGTCGGTCTGCGCGTCGACGGCTTGGGTCATGCCCCGCGCCTGCTCCGGTGCGAGAAAGCCCGGAGTTCCCAACATGGCGCCCACCATGGTCAGGCTCGTCGTGTACTGGCTCGAGCGCAGGCGTGCGATGCCGAAGTCGAGAACCTTGACCACGCCTTCGGTGGTGAGAAAGAGGTTCTCGGGCTTGATGTCTCGATGAACGATTCCCTGCGAGTGGGCAGCCGCGAGCACGTCGAGAACCTGGTCGGCAATGCCGAGCACTTCGGGCAGCGGGACGAAGCCGCCGAGCCGCTCGCGACGGGTCTCGATGTTCTCGCCGCTCAGCAGCTCCATGACCAGGAAGGCCGCACCGTCTTCCGTGACGTCGTCGTCGAACACGGTGACGGCGCCGCGATGCTTCACCCGATTCGCGACGTAGCCCTCGCGTTGGAAGCGCTTGCGGATCCCCTCGTCGTCCGAAACGTCGGGGTGGAGCATCTTGATGGCGACCTCGTTACCGTTGCGGTGCGTCGCCTTGTAGACCGCCGCCATGCCGCCGACGCCGATCAGGGCGTCGATGGTCCAACGCTCGCGGAGCACGGTCCCGACGAGCCTCTCGGCCTTCTCTTGTCTGCGATCCATCGGCAGCGAGAAATTCAGCTTAACACCCGGGATCCGGCGCGACGAAGTTCGGGGAGACGGGCCTCCGGGGCGCGCGGGCCTCAGCGCTCAAAAACGGGCGCGCGCACCGATGAAACCACCGCGCGAAGTGGCGCCGCCCAGCAGCGAAACCGCCGGAGGCGGCGCCTCCTTCGTGGGGTGGAGGAAGAAGTAGGTGGCCGCGCCGAGCGCCAAGACGCCCACACCCAGGGAGACGTCGGCGACCAAGTACTTCTGCTTCATCGAGGAGTAGTCGTCGTGCGAGCAGTTGGGCGCGCAGCTCGACTCGAGATCGTTCTCTTGGGACTTCCCGCGGAGCGCGAAGTAGGAAAATGACCCGAGCGCCACGACGCCTACGCCGCCGAGTACCCAGGCGAGGGGCGAGACGTGAGAGCTCGGCCCCGGTGAGGGTGCGCGCTGTTCGGGTGCTGGGGTCTTGGCCACGGGCGGAGCGGGCGTCTCCGCTTTGGCCCCGACCACCAGCGAGAACGTCCGGTTCTTCTCGCCTTCCCGCGCGAGCAAGCTGCGCTCCAAGACGCCGCCGTCCGCCGTTTCGATCTTCACCCGATGTTCCCCCGGGTTCAGCGGTACGGCACGACCATCGAGCGACGACGCGACCAGCACACCGTCGAGGGTCACCTTCACGTTCGTGAGATCGTTGCCTTGGGCGTCCGACACCGCGAACACGACGGTCGGGATGCTGGCGTCGAGCTTCTGCACGAGACCCTGGCACTCGTCGCGGACGATCTTCGGGCACGATGCCGCGGCGCAGATCAGGAACTTCTCTCGGGCTTCGACCAGCTTGCCCTGCTGCCGAAGCCCCGTGCCGTCATCGTTGGCAGCGACGCACTGTTTGCTGTCTGCGCTCGCTTCTGCGGCGAGTGTGGACACGAGCCAGAAGCCGATGGTGAAGGGCGCGGCGGGGTGTCGCATCAAAAGCACTCCGGTTTGAATCTCTTGGATCCATCCGCGTTGAGCACGTACGGCGGATCACAGTTCGCCCGCGGCTGCTTGGGCTTCGACTGCGCGGCGGGGCGCGACGCGGGCTTCGCGCTCGGTGCCGGAGCTGGCTCGGCCGCTGGCGCCGGCGCCACCGACGCTTCTGGCGAAGGAGTGGACGAGGCAGGGATGGACGAGGGAGGAATGGACGAGGCAGGCGCGACCGAGCTAGCTGGCTCCGCGCCAGTTCGCGCCGGAGTCTCCACGCGCGCGCTCTCGGCGACGCTCGACTTCGAACGACCCAGCCAGAAGAACACAGCCGACGCGATGCCGAGCAGCGCGATGAGGGCGACCGCTGCCCGCTTGCCGACACCCGACGCCTTCGGCGAGGGAGCCGCGGCGGCCGAGAGGTCGGTGCCGCCTGCGGGAGTCAGGCTAGCGAGAGACGCGCGCGCGGGACTCCCTTTCATGGCAGAAACGAGGACTTCGAGCGAGGGCCCTTCGGTCGAGATGCTCTCGACCTCGGCGACCACTTCGCTCCGCGCCCGCAGCACTTCGCTCGCTACGCTCTCGACGAACGCTCCCACCTCGAGCGGGCTCGCAGGCGGCAGCGCGGCTTCGAGAGCCTGAGCCATTTCGCGCGCCGTCGAAAAGCGCTCACTCGGATGCTGCGAAAGCCCTCGGGCGACCACCGCGTCGACAGCTGCGGAAAGTCCGGGAACGCGCTGGCTCACGGGATCGGGACTCGAGCCGAGGATCTTGGTCACGACGGCAGCGGCGTCTTGTGCCTGGAACAGTCGCTCCCCGACCAGCGCCTCCCAGAGCACGATGGAGGCCGCGAAGACGTCGGTGCGGCGGTCGACCTTTTCGTGTCGCAGCTGCTCCGGCGCCATGTAGGCGAGCTTGCCTTTGATCTTGCCCTCTTCCGTGGTGTGCAGACGTGAGGCTGCCTTGGCCACGCCGAAGTCGACGACGCGCGCGACACCGTCCGCCCCGACGAGGACGTTCTGCGGGGAGACGTCGCGATGGACGATGCCGAGGGCTTCCCCTCGCTCGCTCGTGGCCTCGTGCGCGGCGTGGAGCCCGAGAAGAGCGGAGACGACGATGGCCGAGGCGACCCGCGGCGGAATGCGCCTCTGGTCGATCTGACAGGCACGCAAGAGCCGGGCGAGTGACTCGCCCTGCACGTACTCCATCACGAGGAAGAGCTCTCCCTCGAGCGCGACCACGTCGAGGGTGGAAACCACGTTCGGGTGCCGGATGCGCGCGGCGAGCCGCGCCTCGTCCAGGAACATGGACACGAACTCGGGATCCTTGGCGAACTGCGGGTGCAAGCGCTTGATCGCCACCGTACGGGTGAACCCCGCGGGCCCAACCAGGCGCCCGACGTGGACCGTGGCCATGCCACCGGACGCGATCTCGTCGTAGAGGATGTAGCGGCCGACGACCCGAGGTTCCCGCAGCCCGAAGGCCGAAGGAGCGCTCATTGGCAGCAGCCCCACTTCGACTGCAGGTAGCCCTCGACCACTGCGACTTCGCTGGGGACGAGCTCGCGCTTGTAGAACAGAATCTCGTGAATGACGCCGCCGAACTCGTCACACGGCGAATAGAGTGTGTGACCGATGAAGTTCTGACCGCGGGTCTTCGACTCCGGCAAGGCGAAGCCTTGGTTCTTCGTTTGCACGCCGTTGATGCGGAAGGTGGCGACGGCTGCCGCCGAGTGGGTCATCGTCACCAGCCTCGACGCACCGATGGGCAGAGCGCCGGTGCCGCTCATGAAACTCGCGGCCAGAACTTCGTAGGCCATGCCCTGGCCGGTCTCACGCTGGAATGAGATGTCGTCGATCTCCGAGCCGTTCGAGAGCTGGAGGATAGCCGGGCAGAAATTGTCGGTATCGAAACGCACGACTGCGAACAGGCTGAGGCCGTTGGTGAAGTCGCCGAATCCCGACGGCAGGTTCAGGTAGTCGTCGACTCCGTCGAACTGCACGAAGCGTTTTCCGTTGGTGGTCCCAGCCGTCGGCTGATGACCGAGCAACGGCTGCGCCGCGTGCATGGCGTTGCCCGACTGGTCGGGCCACAGGCTCACGGAGCCAGTCGCGAGTGTCGAATTGGCGGCGTCCAGCCACAAGAGCATGCCGTTCGTGGGGATCGGAGCTCCCCCCGTTCCTCCGCTGCCGCCCGTTGCGCCGCCGCTCCCACCGGTAGCTCCTCCGGTGCCACCCGTAGCTCCTCCGGTGCCACCCGTAGCTCCTCCGGTCCCACCCGCAGCTCCTCCGGTGCCACCCGTAGCTCCTCCGGTGCCACCCGTAGCTCCTCCGGTGCCACCCGTAGCTCCTCCGGTCCCACCCGTCGCACCCCCTCCAGCTCCTCCGCTCGCGCCACCACTACCGCCAGGCGCGCCTCCGGATGCGCTGGTCCCGCCGGCACCACCGCTCGAGCTTCCGCCGCTCGCTCCGGTACCACCCGCGATCTCGTCTTCGCTCGGTGCAAGCAACGAGCAGCCCCCGAGGGCACACACGAGAGCAGCGACGAGCGGGCGGCAGCCCCGAGGCATACGCCCCGAGAGTAGCGCGCTTTCTTTCGCTCGTGTGACCTCACGGGAAACCCCGACGCGCGTGTCGCGGAGGGGTAAGTGCTTCTCGCACTAGCGAGCCGCTCGGGGCTGCCCGCCTATGCAAGCTTCCCACCCCTTGTTAGCCTGGGTCAGGCGCCGTCACGGTGCGAGGAGGAGCGTTCCAGATGAGGCTGAATCGTGAGCAGTTTCTGGCGGCCGCGGTGGCGCTGTCGGCTGGGCTCGGAGGCTGCAAGCTCGGCGCCAAAGGCGACGACGCCACCAATCAGGCTGCCCCGGAGTCGCCGGGTCAGACCACGCAACCTGCAACGGGGCCCCAGGGAGCACCGGCCGACCCCGCGGGCAACTCTGGGTCGGGCGCCGATCCGAACGGGCGAGAGCGGACCGAAAACGAACGCGGCACGCCCCCGTCGACGGACCGAGGAACCACCCAAACGAAAGGTCTCGTGGGCTCCCCTGCCAAGGAGCTCGGCGCGTCTCCGACGTCGCCCACCAAAGAGCTCGGTTCTCCGGTGAAGGAGGTCACCTCGCCCACGAAGGAGATCACTTCCCCGACCAAGGAGCTCACGCCTCCCACCAAGGAGCTCACGCCTCCCACCAAGGAGAAGCTCCCGCCCCCGACCAAAGAGGTGACGACGCCCACCAAGAAGCCGCCGCCTTCCCCCGTGAAAGAGCTCTGAGTATCCCATGTCGCTCGACGACCTCGCCTCGAAGCTCTCGGATCCCAGCCGCATCGGGCTCAGCGAAGAGCTCGCAAAAAAACTCGGCGTAGTGAGTCGAGAAGCGACCCGCGGTCGGCTGATGGCTCAGGTGGAGGGCGACGCCTCCCATCTCGGCGTCTACTTGCTCGCGACTTACGTGGTGGACGACACCGACTTCTGGGGGGATGGCGAGATCTACTGGTGGTGCATTCCCGCGCTCGGGCGCGCGGGCGGACGCGTGCGGAAGGAGGTTCTCGCCGGGCTGCCGTCGGGTGCCCCTCCGCACAAGGTCGGCTCCCTCGAGTGGATGACGAACATCTCGTTGAACCAGCCGCCGCTCCTGGCCGTGATCCCGCCGGAAGACGACGTCGAGTCCTGCGTGCTTCGCGTCGGGTTCTACGACGATGACGGCGCTCGCGCCGATCTGCCGCGCGCCATGACCGCGGGGCTCGAAGCGCTCGCGAACGTGTCGAACGAAGAGTTGCCTTCGGCCGAGCACATCATCACCCCCGTGCGCGACGCCATCTACAAGAGCCTCCGCGCCGAGCAGGACGACATCTTGGTCGACCAAGAGGTCGTGTTGCGCCGCGGCGAAGTGGTTCGCTTCGGGCGCGGCATGATCGGATCGGTCGTGAATGCGATGGCCCGTGTGTACTACTTCGTGCGCGACGAGGCGAAGACCGAGCAGTTCGGTCCCATCGCGCTGCACAAAGGCCAGATCGAGACCGTGCGTTTCCCGAGCGCCATGCGCGGCGGCGGACGGCTGTCGCTCTTCGCGCGGGGAGCCGACGTGACGTGTCAGGCGTTCGGGGATCTCAACACCGACTTGCCGTTCCAGAACCGTGTGATCGACGGCCGTCACGAGAAGAACCTGGAACAAGGCTTCAGCGTCGCTGGCACCGGCGCGGCGAAGCTCGTCGCGTTCTACACGCCGCCCTGAAGCGTTCGCATGACCGTCGCCTTGCTCCGGTGGGTTTGGGAGGCTCCCCAATCGTTGCTCGGCCTCGCGAACCTGGGGCGCGAGCTCGCGCTACGCAACGTTCGGAGCGTCGAGCGGCGCGAAGGCCGATTCCTGGTCGAGCTACGAAGCTCCAGCGCGGTCTCGCTCGGCTTCTTCGTCTTTTTCACGCGCGTCGACAGCCGCTTCGTGCGCGTGAACCCCGACAACGATCGACACGAGTGGGGGCACGCGCGCCAGTCCGCGCTGCTCGGCCCGCTCTATCTCCCGATCGTGGGAGTGCCTTCCGTCCTCAGGGCGCTCTATGCCGTGGCGCAGTGGACCGTCACGCGGGAGCCTTGGGACGGCTACTACGACGGCTTCCCGGAGAACTGGGCAGATCGGTTGGGCGGCGTCGAACGCGGGCGCTGACTCAGCGACAGACCTTCATCCAGCCCGGGACGGCGCTCGCGAGGTCTCCATCTGCGGGCGCGGGCTGGCACTTGATGTTCTTCATGCACCTTGCTTCACCACCGCAGACGGCTTCGGCGAGCGGCTTGCAATCGAGATCGCGCTCGCACACCTGCATCGTGTTCGCGCTGTCGCAGGCGTGACCGCAGCGCGTGAAGCGCGCGCCGTCGGACATCGAAGTGCAACACTTCCAGCCGCCGCCGCAGTCGCTCGGACGCGTGCAAGCGTAGACGCCCACTCCCGATTCCTGGGCATTCTCGGCGCGTTTTCGGGCCGTCTCGTCGTCGACGCAGCTGCCCTTTCCGGCGCGGTACACGCACATGGGAGACTTGGCCGGGCAGGTCTTGCCTGGCCCGCAGGTCGCTGGCTTTCGAGGCGGAACGCAGGCGCCCTGCTTGCACTCGAGGCCGGCGCGACACGGAGCCCCGTCGCCTTCGATGCAGAGCTCGAGGGCGCAGTTGCCCTTCGGTTCCGCGCAGCCGACCCACTCGGCCGCGCTCGCGAAACTCAAGCAGCAGCTCTGACCGCGCTGGCAGTCCGATGCCTCGTCGCACTCCCAAACGCTGGCCGAGGCCTGGGACTTTTCACTGGCTTTCAAGCAGCGCCATCGGCCGCCTTCGCCCAGCGCACACACCTCGCTGCCCGCCTTGCAGCGCTCTTTGCCGCAAGCGATGCTGCCCTGGGTGGGGCCGGGCGCGGCCTCGCGAACGAGAGAGAGATCGAGGCCGGTGGGCGGCGAGTCGGCGGCGACGTCGGCGGCCTCCGCGGCGTCGGACACACCGGCGTCGGCGTCTGCGTCGCTTCTGGGAGTTCCCCGGGGCGACGCCCCGCCGCTGGATTCCAGCGACGGCGCGACCGCAGCGGGTTGCTGCGGCTCGCAACACGCGAACGCGACGGCAACGAGCGCGAGCAGATGCGGTCCGCGAAGCACGCCGCGAAGCCTAGCTTCTTTCGCGACCGCGCCGCCACGCGAAGAGCGCGAGCACGAGCGCGAAGAGGGACCGTCCGTCCCCCGGCGCGCCGCCGGTCGAACAACCCGAGGAGTCGCCCGAGCCAGCTTGCGTAGGCGCCCCTGCCGATGCGCCGAGCCCCGCGTCCGGCGCGCTGCCCGAGCTGCCGCCGCTCGCGGTCGAGCCGCCGCCGCCGCCAGCGCCTGCGGCGGGAGCTCCAGCGGAACCCGCCGAACCGGCCGCGCCCGCGCTGCCCGCCGCGCCACCCACGCTCGCGTCGGGATCTCCACCCGCGTCGGGCTTCGGCGTCACGCCCGAGTCGGGCTTCGAACCGCCACACTGGCTGGCGGGCAGACAATAGTGATCGCCGCTGCCGATGTCGGCGCAACAGCCACCGGGAAACGCTCCGCAGTCACCCACCGCGGAGCACGGCTTGCTGCAGAAGCTCGAGCTCGACGTGTAGAGACAGGTGTCCACGCCGAGGTTCGGGTTGCAGAACGGCAAGCTCTTGTTGCCCGGATAGGCGCACGCATCGCCGGGGCCACCCTCGAACGCGTACTTCTTCGGGCCGGCGCCACAGCTCTGGCCAGCGGCTGGCGTGAAACCGACGGTGAGCGTGTAGGCGCCCGGGAGCGGACTGCCGTTCTTCGAGAACGTGTCGGCGACCACGAGGTAGGTCCCGCAATCCAGGCTCTTCGTGAAGCTCGTGTCGTGTCGCGCCACGCAATCGTTCGTGTTCTTCGACGTGTAGAGGTGGACGTCGATGTCGACACCCACGTCGTCTTGCACACTGACGGTCAGAGTTCCCGGCTGGGTCAAGCTGACGGAATAGACGTATTCGGGTCCGGACTCGGACACGCTGGGGTCGGCCCCGCAGCCGTCGAGGACGTCACTCGCCGAGTTCTTGGTGTCGCGCGAATCGACGAAGGGGAAGCTGTTGATGGCGATCGGCTTCTCGGTGGTGCCGCTCGGGTCGTCGGCCACCTGACCCGTGACGTTCTTGTAACGACGCGGGACGTAACCATTCAGCCAGGACCAGCCCGGCATGCTGAGGTGCGCGTTGTAGAACACGGCTTCGTACAGCACCGGCTCGCCGTTGCCGAGCAGGTGACTGAAGAGGGCCATGTGGTTGCCGGCGTCGTTGAAGATGTCGCCGGCCAACATCGACGACTGACTGACCACGCTCGACACCTGATCGATGGTGGACGTGGTGAAGTGGCCCGAAGTCCAGCATTGGCTGACGAAACCCGAGCAGTCGACGCCGGACGTGCAGTCCAGAACGCCGTCCGCCGGATACGAACCCGCGCCGTAGCCCTGGGCGATCTGCTGATCGAACGTGAAGAGCGACATGTAGCCACCCCAGTCGTAGGGCAGACCCATGTAGTCGCCGGGTGCGTAGACGCTCTTGTAGGCGCCGTTGCACGAAGCAGTCGTGTTCTGCGCCTTGGCGCTCCAGGGGTGGAACGCGAAGGACTTGGCTTTCACCAAGACCTCCGTGCGCGTGACCGCTCGCGCCGTGGTGACGCCCCCCAGCAGAGCGGCGGCGGCGAAAAGGGCGATGGTGCGCGGCTTCATGGCGCCACCTCCGTTGCGGCGATGCGTACGCTCGTGACCGCGAGGCCCTCGGCCGTGGGATGGATCCACGCAAGGCGTCCGCTGCCGAAGGCGACTTCGGTCCGCGGGACGTAGAGGCCTGGAGCGGGCAGGGCCTCGTCGAAGGAGCACATGC
>Ga0268298_10002290_pt1 | contig 21084 bp, 22 predicted proteins | sample WWTPWeurt_MetaG_FD_194462 | JGI IMG/M metagenome (GOLD analysis project Ga0268298, IMG submission 194462) | Activated sludge microbial communities from WWTP in Nijmegen, Gelderland, Netherland - WWTP Weurt | ecosystem: Engineered > WWTP > Aerobic digester > Activated sludge | place... | reverse complement strand
TCACCGTGGCGGTGCTCGAACCGATGGGCAGTGAGGTCCCAGCCGCGAGCGCCAGGTTCGTGAGCGGTACGCTGCCCCAGTCGGTGTCGCTCGATTCGATGCCCCCGCCCGCGCCGAAGTTGAGGCGAGTGCGTCCGCTCCCCCAAGCGCCGGCGCCCCGCAGGATCACGTGATTTCGCGGGACGATGGTGCCTGAAATGGAGAACGTTCCAGCGGGCAGCTGTACGACGCGAATGTTCGTCGGCGAGCCCTTGGCCGACGCCGCGGCAATCGCGGAGTTGATCGCCGACGCCGACATCTGCGCCGCGGTCAGCGTCGTGTCGAGAGTGCCTACCGGGATCCCGCCTGGGACGCCCGGCTGCCACTTCAGTCCGTTGGAGAGCGTGGGCAAGGCTGCAATCCACGGCGGTACGTCGCCGAGCGCCGAGCCGCCGCTGCCACCGGTTCCACCGGTCGCGCCGCCGGTTCCACCCGTCGCGCCGCCGGTTCCACCCGTCGCGCCGCCGGTTCCACCCGTCGCGCCGCCGGTTCCACCCGTCGCGCCGCCGGTTCCACCGGTCGCGCCGCCGCTGCCGCCCGTGCCTCCGCCGCTCCCGCCAGTTCCGGAAGCTCCGCAAACATTGGCGACGCCCGCTCCGCCGCAGGTCTCGGAGCCGCTGCACGTTCCGCAGTCGAGCGTTTGCCCGCAGCCATCGGAGATGCTGCCGCAGTTCTTGCCCTCCGCACCGCAGCTCGTCGGCTTGCACGCGCACACGTTGGCCGCCCCGTTGCCGCCGCAAACCTCCGTGCCGCTGCACGTGCCGCAGTCGAGCACGCCCGAGCAGCCATCACTGATGACGCCGCAGTTCTTGCCCTCGGCGGCGCAGGTCGTCGGGGCGCATGTTCCACTCCCGCAAAGATTGGCGCCCGCCGCCCCGCAGACGAGCGGAGCGGCACAGGAGCCGCAGCTCAAGATGCCTCCGCACCCGTCGGGCATCGTCCCGCAGTCCTTGCCCGCGGCCTGACAGGTCGCGGGCGTACAACCGCAGACGTTGGGCAGACCGTCTCCGCAGCTCTCGGGCGCCGCGCAGGACCCGCAGTCCAGTTGCTTACCGCAGCCGTCCGACAGCGTGCCGCAGTTCTTCCCGAGCACTTGGCAAGTGACGGGCACGCAAGCGCCAGCATCTGGCGATGCATCGGGCGCATTCGAGTCGCCACAGCCGAAAACCCACGAACTTGTGCCAACCAGCGCGCAGTAGAGAAGAGCTCGCATGGGCTCGCCGACTGCACGCCGTGTGCCACGGCCCGCGACCGGGGTTTCCCGCGTTTGTCGGCGTGGGCCCGAGGTCGCTCGCTGTTCAAACCTCGTACAGCTGTGCGAGGCGTGTACAGGCAACCTTGCTCGGTAGTCGGGCCGGACAGCGGCCGAGCGCCGCAAGACCCACGCTCGGCCCCCCGGCGAGAACCGATCGAGGCTGCGTGCACAGGGGTGCCACTTGAGCGAAGCCCGCAGCCGAGGGATGCTCGAGGGAGATGCGCGCCCTCGCCCTGCTCTTCCTAGCGCTGGCTTGCTCGTCGACGACGGACAACCCGGACAGGGCCGGAGAGGATTCGGGCGCTGGCGGAGCAGGTGGCGCGAGCACTGGCGGCTCCGGCGCGGGCGGTGCGGGCGGCACGAGCAACGGTGGCTCCGGCGGGGGAGTTGGTGGAACGAGCACCGGCGGCGCCGGCGCGGGCGGCACGAGCAGCGGTGGCTCCGGCGCGGGCGGCACGAACACGGGTGGCGCGGGCGCTGGCGGCGCGGGCGGCACGAGCAGCGGTGGCTCCGGCGGTGGAGTTGGTGGAACGAGCAGCGGTGGCTCCGGCGCGGGCGGCACCAACACGGGTGGCGCGGGCGCTGGCGGCGCGGGCGGCGCGAGCAGCGGTGGCTCCGGCGGCGGTGGAGCTGGTGGAGCGAGCAGCGGCGGCTCCGGCGGCGGAAGCTGTCAGCCCCCCACGTGCAGTTGCGCGAGCTCGTACCTCGCATGCGTTTGCCAGTCCGGGTGCAAGACGAAGCTCGACTGCCAAAACGCGTGCGGATCGCCGTGAGACGTCAGGGGCCAACCCGCACGTAGGCCCCCGCTCGAAACGCGTAGCGCTCCGCGTGGCCCTGGAGCGGGTAGGTCCAGGCGGTGAGCTCGCGATGGCCAGCGCGCTTCGTCGACAACGCCTCGATCTGGTAGCCCGGCACCGCGCCGACGAACTCGACGCAGTCGTCTCGCGACTCGAACAAGAACCAGAGCCAATAGTCGACGGAAGTGAAGAGCCGGACGTGGTCCGGCTTGCCGTCGGCGTCGAAGTCACGCGGGCCGAAGAAGGCGAGCCCTCGGTCGAGGTCGCCGAGTCTGCCCGGCTTCGACTCTGCCCAATCCTCGAGGTCGGCGAACGTCGGGGGTCCGAGCTCGGGGTGCTCCAGGTCTTTTTCGAATTTGGCGAGCTCCGCCGTGAGGGCCGCCGCGTTGCAGACGGCGGGGGCTGGCTCGGGCTCCACGGCCGCGGACGGGGGCACCGAAGCCTCTTCGGCTGGCGCCGCCACGGGCACGGGCTTCGCCGCGGGCTCGGTCACCGCCGCTGGCGGCTCTTTCGCCACGGTCAACGCACGCGACACCGAAGCAGGTGGAGTCGGTGAACAAGCCAGGGCGACGAGCGCGAGAATCACGGCCGAGCGGCCCATGCGCCGAGAACGCCGCTCGAGCGCCGGCTCTTCCCGCTCTTCAAAGGAGCACGCCGGCCACGCATGCCACGAGGCAGGTGGTGAGGAGACCACCCAGCATGGCGCGGAACGCGAGGCGGGACAAATCGTGCCGGCGGCTCGGTGCGAGTCCGCTGTAGCCGCCGATCTGGATGCCGATGCTGCCGAAGTTGGCGAAGCCGCAGAGCGCGTACGACGCAATCAACCGACCGCGCTCGCTGAGCCAACCGGAGTCCGCCTTCAGGGCCTGGCTCATGTGGGAATAGGCCACGAACTCGTTCAGCACGGTTTTCTGCCCGAGCAGGCTCCCGACCTTGGTGACGTCGGCGCTCGGCACGCCCATCACCCAGGCGAGCGGCGCGAACACCCAGCCGAGCACCAGCTCGAGGGAGAGGGGCCGGCCGAGCACGTGGCCGCCGAACCAGCCGAGGCCCGCGTTGACGAGGGCGGTGAAAGCCAAGAACACGATGAGCATTCCGCCCACGTTGACGGCGAGCTTGATGCCGTCGGTGGCACCGGCCGCGATGGCGTCGAGCAGGTTCACGCTCTCGCTGGGGAGCTCCTTCGGCGCATGATCGAGGGTCTCCGGGGTCTCGACCTCGGGCAGCATGAGTTTGGAAATCACCAGCGACGCGGGAGCGCTCATCACGCTGCACGCGATCAGGTGGCCTGCGATCCCGGGAACGTGGCTGCTCAGCATGGCGACGTAGGCCGCGAGGACGCCTCCCGCCGTGGTGGCGAAGCCGGCGATCATGCAGGCCATGAGCTCCGACTCGGTGAGGCGTGCGATGTAGGGCCGGATCACCAACGGAGCCTCGGTCTGCCCCACGAACACGTCGGCCACCGTGGAGAACGTCTCTGCGCCGCTCGTGCCGAGGAACCGAGCCAAGAGGTGCGCCGTCTTCCGGATCACGAACGGCATCACGCGCAGGTGATAGAGCACCGACATCAAGGACGAGAAGAACAGGATCGTCGGCAGCACCTGGAACGCGAACAGGAAGCCGAAGCTCTTCGTGTCGGTCACCAGGCTCCCGAAGACGAACTCGGCGCCCTTGGTGCTGAACCCGAGGAGCCCCTCGACTGCCGCGTTGGCCCAAGCGAAGCCGCGGTTGAGCGGCGTCCGGAGCACGAGCACGGCGAACACGAAGAGCAACACGAGGCCCCAGCCCACCGTCCGCCGGCTCACGGCCTTGCGCCGACCTCGGGGGCAGAGGGCGAAGGCGAGCGCCATCATCACGGCGACTCCGAGCAGGCTGATGAGCCGTTCCTGCATGGGGGAGCGGGGCGTATCCGGGCCGGCGCCGGGACTCAAGTCGAGCCGCACGAGCCGCGCTACCCTCCCCCGCGATGCCGGAGCTCTCGCCTTGTCTCGCCACCCGCTGGGAGGCCGTTGGCCCGCGCGAGGCCGGCTTTCTCGCAGAGCCGTTGCCGGCCTTGGGCGACGCGGAAGGCGCTGGCGTGCCGCCGGGGCTGCCGCCGGTCGTGGATGCCCACGTCCACCTCTTCGACGCGGGATTGTCGGCGGCGATCTGGCGCTGGTTCGAGCGCTACGGCTGGCCCATCCGCTACAAGCTCCGCGCGCTCGACGTAGTCGACTTCCTTTTGGCGAGAGGCGTCGAGCACGTCGTCGCCCTGCACTACGCCCACAAGCCGGGCATTGCCGAAGCCATGAACCAGCACATGGCCGAGCTCTGCCGTGCGCGGCCGAGAGTGACGGGGCTCGCCACGGTCTACCCGGGAGAGCCCGACGCCCGCGGGATCCTCGAGCGCGGGTTCGACGCGGGGCTCGCCGGCGTGAAGCTCCACTGCCACGTGCAAGGGCTCGCGCCTGATGCGGCCGAGATGCACGACGTCTACGCCGTCTGCCAGGAGCGCGACCTACCCCTCGTGATGCACGCCGGTCGCGAACCGCGAAGCCCGGGCTATCGCGTCGACCCCCACACGCTCTGCGACGTCGCGCGGGTCGAACGCGTGCTCGTCGACCATCCACGCTTGCGTCTTTGCATTCCCCATCTCGGCGCGGACGAGTTCGACGCATACGCCGAGCTCCTGGAACGCCACGACCACCTCTGGCTCGACACGACCATGGTGATGGCCGGGTACTTTCCGGTGACGGACCGCTACGACATCGTCGCACGCCGGCCCGAGCGCATGCTCTACGGGACCGACTTCCCTTTCCTGCCCTACGCTTGGGACCGCGAGCTCCGGCGCCTCGCCCATGCCCTGGGCCCGGAGGCACTCGAAGCGGTGCTCGGAGCGAGCGCGAAAGCCCTCTACACCATCGGCTGACGCAATCTGTGCGCTCGGGGTCCACGGACTTGGCCCGCGGCGGCGCGGGCGCGACAATTTCACGCGCCGGCGGCCCTCGACACTCGTGGGTGGGACCGGCATGTTGGACGCCGAGGGTCATGCGCAATCCGCCGAACGTATTGGGTTTGGTGCTCGCCGGGGGCGAAGGCCGGCGGCTCTGGCCGCTGACGCGCGATCGCGCGAAGCCCGCTGTCCCGTTCGGCGCCACCTACCGGCTCGTCGACTTCGCGTTGTCGAATCTGGTGAACGCGAACTACCGCCACATCGCGGTGCTCACGCAATACAAGAGTCACAGCCTCGATCGCCACATCGCCCAGACCTGGCGGCTCTCGCCGCTCTTCGGCAACTACGTGATGAGCGTTCCGGCCCAGATGCGCATCGCACGCCGCTGGTTCGAAGGCTCGGCCGACGCCATCTTCCAGAACCTGAACCTGATCGTGGACGAGAACCCCGACTACATCTGCGTCTTCGGCGCCGACCACATCTACCGGATGGACGCCTCGCAGATGGTCGACGCGCACATCGCTTCCGGGGCCGGAGTGACCGTCGCCGGGATTCGAGTTCCGCGCGCCGAGAGCGACCGCTTCGGCGTGATCGAGCCGGGTGAAAACGGGCGCATCAAGCGCTTCCGGGAGAAGCCCAAAGACGCCGAGGGCTTGCCCGACGCGCCCGACCAGATCTTCGCGTCCATGGGAAACTACGTGTTTTCGCGCAAGACCCTGATGGATGCGGTGGTCGAAGACGCCAAGAACCAGGACAGCCACCACGACATGGGCGGCGACATCATCACCATGCTCGTCGAACGAGGCGAAGCCGCGGTCTATGACTTCGCCACCAACGAGGTGCCGGGGTCGACGGCTCGCGACCAGGGCTACTGGCGTGACGTGGGCACACTCGACAGCTACTACGACGCGCACCTCGACCTCATCAGCGTGCACCCGGTGTTCAACCTGTACAACGAGCTCTGGCCCATCCACACCTGGTACGGGTCGTTGCCCCCTGCCAAGTTCGTGTTCGATGCCGACGGGCGCCGAGGCATGGCCATCGACAGCATCGTGAGCGCGGGCACCATCGTCGCCGGCGGCGTGGTCCGACGCAGCGTGCTCTCCTCGGGCGTGCGCGTGGAGCCGGGCTCGGTGGTGGAAGACAGCGTGATCATGCAGGGAGTTCGCATTGGCGAAGGCGCCGTGGTGCGACGGGCGATCATCGACAAGAGCGTGAGCATCCCGCCGGGCGCACGCCTGGGCGTGGACGTCGAGCACGACCGTGCGCGCGGGTTCACCTTCAGCGACAACGGCATCGTGGTCGTGGGCAAGGGCGACGAGGTCAGTCCCTAGTGAGCGACGCTCGCAATCTCCACGTCGCGCTCGTTTCCCGCGAATACCCACCGGAGGTCTACGGCGGCGCTGGTGTACACGTAGAGTACCTCGCCCGAGAGCTCCGCCGGCTCGCTCGCGTCCGCGTGGAGTGCTTCGGTCGCGCGCGGAACGAGGAGTCCGTGCGAGCGCACCCGGCCTGGGACGCACTCGCCGGCAACCGTCCCGAGCTCGCCGCGCTCCGCACCATGAGCACCGACCTCCTGGTGGCGGCCGGCCTCGACGGCGTCGACTTGGTGCACACCCACACCTGGTACGCGAACTTCGCCGGGCACCTGGCGAAGCTCCTCTACGCCATTCCCCACGTGATGACGAGCCACTCCCTCGAGCCGCTCCGCCCCTGGAAGGAGGAGCAACTCGCCGGCGGCTATCGGCTCTCGTGTTTCATCGAGAAGCTCGCGGTCGAAAACGCGGACGCCGTCATCGGCGTCTCACGCGGCATGAAGGCCGACATCCTCTCGACCTACCCGCAGGTCCGTCCGGAGCGCGTGCACGTGATCCACAACGGCATCGACCCCGACGAGTACCGACCGACCCGGGAAGTGGACGTCCTCGCGCGCTACGGCATCGACCCCGAGGTCCCGTACGTGGTGTTCGTCGGCCGGGTGACACGCCAGAAGGGCGTCGTGCATCTCTTGAGCGCCGCGCGTCACTTCACGCCCGGCACGCCGCTCGTGCTGTGCGCCGGCGAGCCCGACACGCCAGAGATCGCCCGCGAAGTCCGGGCGCTGGTCGCCGAGCTCGAGGCCCGCAACGAGCCGGTGATCTGGATCGAGCAGATGCTGGCGCGCCCCGAGGTCATCCAGATCCTCTCGCACGCGCGCGTGTTCGTCTGCCCGAGCGTCTACGAGCCGTTCGGTATCGTCAACGTGGAGGCCATGGCCTGCGGCGTACCGGTGGTGGCGTCGAAGGTGGGTGGCATCCCCGAGATCGTCGACCACGAGAAGACGGGCTATTTGGTGGACTTCGAGCCGGTGCCCGGTCACTCCCAGGGGCCGCGCGACCCCGAGCGCTTCGCGCGGGACCTCGCCGCGCACGTCAATCGGCTCTTGGCCGACGCTGCCCTCGCCCAACGCATGGGGGAAAACGCGCGAAAGCGCGCGCTCAGCGAGTTCAGCTGGGCCGAAGTCGCGAAGAAGACCGTCGAGCTCTACGCCTCCCTCTTGCCGAAGCAGCGTTGACGGCCGCTGCCCTCGACGCCCGGGCGGGTTCTCGGGCATCATCGGGCGATCACGTGACGGTGTAGGGTTGGCCCACGACGACGACGAAATCGATGGCTTCGATCGCCCGTCGGACGACGAGCGCACCGCCGTCGTGCACCTCGGGGATCTGCGGCGCGTGTCGCTGCCGTCCCTGCCCGACCGGCACGTGCTCGTGCGCATGGACAGCTCGAGTGTGGGGCAGGTCTTCACGTTGGACGGCCCGGAGTGCAGCCTCGGCCGCCACACCCAGAGCACCATCGTCCTCACCGACGACGGCGTGAGCCGGCGGCACGCGCGCATCGTCCGCTCCGGCGAGAGCTACGTGCTCGAAGACCTCGGGAGCGCCAACGGCACCTTCGTGCGGAGCCAGAAGGTCGACCGCCACACGCTCGTGGACGGCGACGTGTTCCAGCTCGGACCCAGCGTGATGTTCCGCTACACGTACACCGACGCGAGCCAGGAGCGGATGCTGCACACGCTCTACGAAGCGTCGGTGCGCGACGCGCTGACGGGCACCTACAATCGAGAGCACTTCGAGGAGCGGCTGAAGGTCGAGGTCGCCTACGCGAAACGCCACGGCACGGTGGTCTCGTTGGTGCTGTTCGACCTCGACCACTTCAAACGCGTCAACGACACCTACGGGCACCCGGCCGGGGACGCGACGCTGGTTTTCGTCGCCGAAAACGTCACCCGAGGGCTGCGCACCGAAGACGTGTTCGCGCGCTACGGCGGCGAGGAGTTCGCGGTCATCCTGCGCGGCATCGACCTCGAAGGCGCCCACGCCGTGGGAGAGCGCGTCCGCCACCTGGTGTCGGAGCGGCCGGTGATCTTCGAGGGCATCGCGATCCCCGTGACCATGAGCGTGGGCTGTTCGACGCTCGCCGATTGCCCCGACCCCACCACCACCGCGCTCATCGCCATCGCCGATCGGCGCCTGTACGCCGCGAAACACGGCGGCCGAAACCGCGTGGTCTCGCTGGGCTGAAGCGGCCTCAGTCAGCGTCCGGGATCGACGGATCGGGCCGACTCCGCGGCCCGCGCTCGTCGTTCCACACGTCGAGCCGCCGGAGGTCCTCCCACACCTGCGCCGGCGACGTGTAGCGATAGCCTTCGTGGCGCCGCAGCATGACGCTGGCGATTTGTCCGATGGGGGTACCGAGCGCCTCGGCGCGCGCCCGCGGCACGCCTTCCTGGATTTGACGGAGCACTTCGGCGTATCCCAGCGTGAAATCGATGGGGTATTCGCCCGTGTGCATGGCGTACATCAACATGCCGAGCTGATAGAGGTCGCTCTGCTTCGTGGTGTAACCGCTCGCCAGCACCTCCGGTGCCATGATGCGGTGATGGACCACCGTGGGTCGCACGGCGTGCTGCCCGTACATCTCTTGAGCGATCCCCAGATCGCTCACCTTGCAGATGAGCTTCTCGCCCTGCACGAGCAAGATGTTGCCGGCGTGAAGGTCGTTGTGAACCAGCTCGTTGTCCGAGAGGTACTGCACGGCGAAGAGCATCTGCCGCATCAGCTCGACGACCAATCGATCGGTGAACGGCGTACCGATCATGTCCTCGAGGCTGTGGTCGCAGCGCTCGAGCACGAGGTAGAAGAGGCCGCCCGCTTCGAAGTAGTCGAACACGTAGACGATGTTGGGGTGCCGCAAGCGATAGAGTCGCTCGGCCTCCCGGAGCCACTCGTCGCGAACCTCGTGGTAGGCACGGTTCGCGGGCTGGAACACCTTGAGCGCGAACTGCTGGTCGTAGGGCCCCACGCAGTCGAAGACGGCGCCGAACGAGCCCCCGCCCATCAGATCGCCGAGCAGGTAGCTGAAGCCACGGGGCGAACGGACGATCCCCCCGGTCATCGGGAAGGCCAGCGAGCCGCTCATGAACTGGGTCACGAAATCACCGGGTAATTTACTAGGCGGCTTGCCTCGACGCTCGGGTTTCGCTAATAGCCCGCCCCTCGAACATGGCCAACCGCGCAATTTGGAACGTCCGCCAGCGCCACGAGTGGCTCTCCTCGCCCCTCAAGAAGAAGCGCCTGACCAAGAGGAAGCGGCTGCGCATCGGCCTCGAGCAGGCTCTCGAGCGCAAGCGCGCCAAGACTGCCCCGGCGCCCGACGCAGCGCCCGCCGGCTGAACCCGCGTCACGCCCCCGCCTCGCGGCCGCCGTCCCACGCGGCGGCCCAGGTCATCGTGCGCGTGGAACGAGCGAACCCCAGCCGACCGTCTCGGCCTGCGAGGATGAGTCCGCCCGTCGCTTCGACGCGCTCGGCCATGTGCCGGATGCGCTCTCGCGCCACCTCTTCGGGTGGGTTGCCGAGCGCGAGGTCGCGAACCGCATTCACCCCCAGCGCGACGCGCAGGATCCCCTCGCCGTGGCCGGTGGCACTGGCAGCACCGGGGCGATCCGCGTAGGTGCCCGCGCCGGCAACCGGGCTGTCTCCGATCCGACCCGGTAGCTTGCCCACCATCCCGCCCGTGCTCGTCGCCGCAGCGACCCGTCCTCGGGCGTCGCGTGCGACCGCTCCGACCGTTCCTCCCGCCCAACCGAGCGCCGCTCCGCGAGCGAGCGCCTCGCGCAGCTTCTCGCGCGCGAGCTCCGTGATCATGCTGGCTGGCTCCGCCGGAGGAAACCCAGCCGCCTCGGCGAAGCGCCGCGCGCCCTCGCCCGCGTAGAACACGTGTCTGCCGGACTCGAGCACGGCGCGCGCGACGACGATGGGGTTTTGGAACGGAGGGAGCGCAGCCACCGCTCCGGTTCGCAGCGTCTCACCATCCATGAGGCACGCGTCGAGCTCGAGGGTGCCGTCGACGGTCAAACATGCGCCCGTCCCGGCGTTGAACACTGGATCGTCCTCCAGCACGCGCACGGCGGCTTCGACGGCGTCGAGCGCCGAACCGCCCGCTTCGAGCAGCACCGATGCGGCCCGCGCCGCGCGCTCGCAGCCTTCCACGTGACGTGCCACGCGTTCGCTCGCGACGTCACCCGCGCCGCCGTGCACCAGCACGCCGAACTTCCCCCCGCCCCCTCCCCAGCTCGCGATCTCGCTCACGCAGTCGCCCCCCGAAGTCGAGCGCGCGCTGCCTGCGCGGCGAGCGGCAGCGCGGCAAGGACGAGGCACCCGGCGGGAGCGCGGCCCGCAGCCACGAGGTGAAGCGAAACCAACGCCAGACTCCCTGCCAGCATCGCTCCGCCCGCCCGCGCTCGCACGCCGAGCGCGCTGCCACCCCAGAGTGGCAAGCTGAGCGAGAGCGGCGCGAGAAACAAAGCTGCCGCGAGCTTGCCGGGCGCGCCTGCCGCAGCAGCGAGGAGCGGCTCGCCGAAGGTGACGGAGCCGTCGGCGGCGTGGGTTACGCCGCTCGCCGGATCGTAGAGCCCCGCCGGCACCGCCGTGAAGCTCGCGTGACCTTGAACGACGGGAAACAGCGAGCGAACGTCGGAGAGCGGGGAGAGCAGCACCAGGAGCGAGAGGGCACCCACCGCCCATGCGGCGACCATGGCGCCGCGCGCCTGCGACCACGGCGATGCTCCGAGCGCCGCCAACGCGACGAGCTCGCCGCGCGCGCGGGCCTGGCTCAGCACGAGTCGTTCGGCGACGACCGCGACGGCTGGCGCGAACACGGCGAGGCGAGCGGCGCGCTGACCCACCGTGCTCCCCGCCTCGTCAGTGGCGAGCACCACCGCCAGCGCCAGGGCGAGGAGCAGGAGCGAGAGCCCGAAACAGCGCCGTCCGAGCAGGCGGTCGAACGCGTGCATCTTCCCCCGAATAGTTGCCCGAATCGCGGTCGGTTCGCTAGCGCCGTCCCATGGTCACGTCGCTCCGCTTGGGACTCCTGCCCGTGGTGCTGTTCGCCTTTGCGGCTTGCTCGGCCGCCAAGGACCCGAAGATCCCGGGGGACGAGCTCGGGACCTACCACGTGGTCGCCACCCTCTCCGCGTCGACCTGCGGACCCGGCGCGCTCGGGGCGAAGGATCTCTGGGAGTTCGACGTCAAGCTGAGCCAGGACGGCGACGACCTCTATTGGCTGAACGGCGCCGAGGCCATCCCGGGAAACGTCGCCTCCGACGGCGTTTCGTTCGGTTTCGACAGCCACGTCGTGGTGAACGCCATCGAGCCCGGCAAGGGGCAGCCAGGCTGCTCCATCGCGCGCACCGACAGCGGGACGGGAACCCTCACGAGCAAGGAGCCCCCCGTATCGGGCTTCTCCGGCAGCCTGCGCTACGGCTTCCAGCCGCTGAAGGGCTCCGACTGTGAAGCGTTGATGGCGGTGGAGGGCGGATTTCACGCCCTCCCCTGTGAGATGACCTATGCCATGAGCGCCTCGCGGAAGCCCGACTGAGGCGCGCTCCGGCCTGTTGGCCGAAGTGGAAGTTGGCCCACGTGCGCTCAGCGTGCTAGCCCTGGATCTCACGTGCAGCCTGGACTCACGTCCCGGAATGTTCCGGTGGGGGAGCACCCTCGCAGCCGCACCTGGCCCAGAGACCCTTTCGGGGTCTCCCGTATCGAAAACGTCTCGCACGGCAGGGCGGCAATCGCAGTCGTCCGCAAGGTCGCGGCTCTTGTTCCGGCCCTGACCCCCGAGATGTCCGGCAAGAGCCGGAGGAGGTGGATCGACATGCAGAACCAAACGACCCTGAACTCGGAGGTCTCGAAGACCTAGGCCCCCTCCTTGGGCCCAGGCCGGCGGGATGCCGGGTTTTTGGGCAAAACGGCCGGCTGCGGCGAGTCCGCGTCCGGCCGTTTCTTTTTTTGTCGCGACGACTGAAGCGGGCTCCGAGAGTGCGGCGAGCGTTTTCCGCTCCGGATCTCCGCCTCGGTGATTTAGCCTGCCGGCCGTGTTGACTTCCCTGGCCGCTGCATTGGTCGCTGCGCCGTTCGGCGATTTCTTCTGGCAAAGCCCGATCTTCGCCAACGACAACTGGTCCCAGGTCATGAACGGCCTGCGCATCGGGCTCACGCTGGGCGCTGCGCTCCTCTTGATCTACGAGGTCCGCGCTCGTCGCATGGGCGAGTCGCTTCCCGATTCGCCGCGGCCCTGGATCACCCTCATCGTAGCCCTCGCCGCCCTGGGGCTCGCGATCTCGTCCGCCGACAAATACCAGAAGCTCGCGGCCGTCTTGTTCGTGATCGGCGTCGGCGTCGCGGCCTTTGCCGTCGCCTCGGTCCGCGGCTTGAACAAGCGGCTCGCGGTCACGTTCACGATTCTATCGTTCGGCGCCTATTTCGACTTCTTCAACCCCAACGTCCGCTACCCCGAGTACTACCACCGGCACGAGTTCTATCACTACTACCTCGGCTCGAAGTACTCGCACGAGCTCAGCTACACCCGCCTCTACGAGTGCACCGCCATCGCGGAAATCGAGCTCGGGCGGGGAGACGAGGTGCGCAAGCGAGAGATCCGCGATCTGCGCGTGAATCTCATCAAGCCCGTCGCGGACACCTTCGTCGTCACCGATCCCTCCCAGTGCAAGAAGCACTTCACGCCGCCGAAGTGGGAGGCGTTCAAGAAGGACGTCAACTGGTTCTGGTCGACGGCGCGGGGCTCCTATTGGGAAAACATGATGAAGGACCACGGCTACAACCCGCCGCCGGTCTGGACCATGACGGGGAAGTTCTTCTCGAGCTTCGGCGTGGCAGGGGACGGGTTCTTCAAGGTCCTGTCGGGCCTCGACGTGATGTTCCACCTCGGGATCGTCCTGCTCATGTACTGGGCGTTCGGCTGGCGCATCGGCGCGCTCGCCACGGTCTTCTGGGGCTGCAACGCGCCCGCCAACTTCTATTGGACCGGCGGCGCCTTCATGCGCCAGGACTGGATCTTCTTCCTCGTGGCGAGCTTGGCCCTGGCGCGCAAGCGCAGGTTCTTCTTGGCGGGCTTCGCGCTCACCTGGTCGGCGCTCCTGCGCGTCTTCCCGATGATCTTCTTCGCCGGCTGGGCCATCATCATCGGGTTCTACGTGCTCAGGGAGCTGCGCGAGCGCCGCGCCGGCAGAGGCAACGGCGAGGGCCTCATGGGCCTCTTCCACCCCGACCACCGGAAGCTCCTCGCAGGCTGCATCATCGCTTCGGCCACGTTGATCCCCGCCAGCGTCGTGGTCGCGGGTGGCGATTCGTACAAGGAGTTCGTCTCCCACACGCTGAAGACCCACAACAACACCCCGCTCACCAACCACATGGGGCTCGAAACGATCCTGGTTCACAACTGGGATGGCCGCATGCGCTTCACGCGGGACGACAACCTCGACGATCCGTTCCAGGGCTGGAAGCAGGGGCGCATCGATCGCCACAAGAAGCTCAAGTGGGTTCACTTCGGCATCATCGCCTTGGTCTTCGGCTGGACCGCGTGGGCGCTCCGGCGCACGAAATCGTTGTGGGTCGCCGAGGCGCTGGCGGCGCCGCTCGTCATGTGCATGACGAACCTCACTTGTTACTACTACTCGATGTTCATGCTCTGCGCGGCCTTGGCCAAGCCGAGACGCCCGCTCGGACCGGTCGTCTTGGTCACGAGCGGGGCGAGCCAGATCCTGCTGCTCAGCTACTACTGGGTCGACGACAAGTTCACGGCGCAGGCTTGGCTCTTCGCCATCTTCAGCATCGTGCTGCTCTGGGGCTACTCGCGACCGTTCAGCTTCGAGCGCCTCAAGGCGTGGTGGGACGGCAAGCCCGAGCCCAAGCCCGGGGGCGAGTCGACGGCGCCGCTGCCCGCCGAGTGACGGCGGTCAGAGCGCGGGGCGCACGGCGGCGAGAGCGCCGGCGACCCCGCGGGGGAACGCGGAGAAGAGCACGTCGAGGTGCCCCGAGTCGGTCTCGATGCCCTTCACCGTCACGAAGGCCGTGAGCGCGTCGATCATGCGCTGGGCCTTGGCGTTTTCCGCGAGCTTCGGGTGCTTCATGACATCGAGCACGATCACGTCGTCGTGAGCATCGACCAGCATGGCCGGGCGCTTCGGCATGAACGCCGCCAGATTTCCCGGCTTGCTGAGGTCGAGGGCGCCGCTCTTCAGCAGCGTCGCGACCGGCGTTTCGGCCTTGGGATCGGTCAAATCGAGCTTTACGTCCTTCAGGCGGAGCTCGAAGCGGAGCTCGTCCGGCCCGAGGTGCACACGCTCGATGAAGACCGTGGCGGCCGCGCGCACCGCCGTCCCCGCTAGGTCCACCACGGCACTCGCACGAATCCCGGGCGGCACCGCCTCGACGCTCACGTCCTTCGGGGCTTTCCTGCCCTTCACTTGGGACGCCAGCCAGCGCAGCGCGTCGATGGGCACGCCGAAGCGCAGCCCCGCGGCGTTCTTGAACGCACGCAGGAGCTCCTCCGGGTGTCGCTTCAGGTAGCTCCCAGCCGCTCCGACCATCGCCTTCTTGTCTGGCATGGCGCGGCAGTATACACCCCCCGTGGCTCGCGTAACCCGGGAACGACCGTCATGTTTCGCCGTTCAGACATCCCCGCCAAAGACGTCCACGACACGCTGAAAAGGCACATGCTCGTCGACGGCTACCCCATCGTCGTCGATCTCGAGAACAGCAAGGAGAGCTGGATCCGAGACCTGATCAGCGGGCGGCTCTATCTCGACTTCTTCAGCTTCTTCGGGTCGAACCCCATCGGGATGAACCACGCGAGCATGCTCGACGCCGACGTCACGGCGCGGCTCGCGAAAGCCGCGGTGCAGAAGGTGTCGAACGCCGACTACTACACCAAGTACATGGCGGAGTTCGTCGACACGCTGTCGCGCTCCGCTGCGCCGCCCGAGCTCCCGCACTTCTTCTTCGTCGACGGCGGGGCCTTGGCGGTGGAAAACGCCATGAAGGCCGCCTTCGACTGGAAGGTGAAGAAGAACCGCGCCGCGGGGCGCCCCGACGGCGGCTCCCAGATCCTGCACTTCGAGCACGCCTTCCACGGGCGCAGCGGCTACACGCTGTCGGTCACCAACACCGACCCGGTCAAGACGGACCTGTTCCCGAAGTTCTCGTGGCCACGTGTGTCGTGCCCTGCCATCACCTTTCCGCTGGCGGGCGAGAATCTGGAACGCGTGGTGGCGGCAGAGACCCGCGCGGTCACCGAAATCGAACGCGCCTTCGACGCGCACCCCCACGACATCGCCGCCATCCTGATCGAACCGATCCAGGCCGAGGGCGGCGATCACCACTTCCGAAGCGAATTCCTGCACCAACTCCGTCGCATCGCCAACGAGCGCGAAGCGCTGCTCGTCTTCGACGAGGTGCAGACGGGCATGGGCCTCACCGGCAAGTGGTGGGCCTACCAACATTTCGGGGTCGTGCCCGACATCTTGTGTTTCGCCAAGAAGATGCAGGTCGGCGGGATCTTCGCCGGCGGTCGCCTCGACGAGGTGAAGGACAACGTGTTCCACGTTCCGAGCCGCATCAACAGCACCTTCGGCGCGAACCTCACGGACATGGTGCGCGTGACGCACATCCTCGAGATCATCGTGAACGAGAACCTGATCGAAAACGCACGCTTGCGCGGCGACGAGCTCCTCGCGGGGCTGCGCGCCATCCAAGAGCGCTACCCCGATGCGGTGACCAACGCCCGAGGCCGCGGCTTGATGTGCGCCATCGATCTCCCGACCCCGGAGCTGCGCAACAAAGTGGTTCAGCGCTGCTTCGAGGACGGGATGATCGTGTTGAAGTGCGGGACGCGCTCGGTCCGCTTCCGGCCGACGCTCACCGTGGGCGCCGACGCGATCCAAGAAGGCGTCAATCGGCTCGGCCAGGCCATCGGCGAAGCCTTGGCCTGAGCCCGGTCACTCGTCCTTCTTCTTCGGAAGCTGCGCGGCCTCTTGGGTCTCGCCGTTCTCCAGCTCGCCTTTCACGCCACGATGGGCGAGCTCCCAGTTCACGCGGCTGGAAAGCGTGTGCGCCAACTTGCCGACCAGGTCGGGCACTTCGGAGAGGAGATTGCTCCAGAGGCTGCCCGCGTCGGAATCCACGGTGAGCAGGTGGGCGTGTCCGTCCTTGCCGATGGCGATGGCCGCCACGGGATCGAGCTCCACCGCACCGCCGGCACCTTGGCCTCCGCTGTCCGCGCCCGAGGCGCCGCGGTGTGCGCCCGCCTTGGCCGAGCCCGCGCCGAACGCGACCTTCAGTCGGTGCACGGGGATCACCATGGCTTCGCCGGCTTTCTGCGGCTCGCCGATGATGGTCTCGCTCTTCGAGATGCCATGCACGCCGTCGAGCAGGTTGTTCACGATCTTGGTGATCTCGTCGCTCATGTGGCTTCCGGAGCTCCTCTGCCGACGGCGCCGCGCCGGCGGATTTTCACACTTTTTATCAAGTACCACGCCGCGTCAACGCAGAGCCGACCCGGCCAGATCCGAATTTTTCCCGATCCCGACAGCGACGCGCGATCCGTGCTCTCCCAGCTCGGACGCTGCCGGAGCTCGAGGGCCGAGGGCAGGAAGGCGGACAGTGCGTAGAGCGCTCCCAGCAGCTTGCCGGTGAGCGCAATGTCGCGGAAGCCGTATTCGAGCTCGACGACCGTGGGCAGGAGCTCGATGCGCCGGCGTTCGCCCACGACGAATAGCGCGAGATCGACCGGGTCGAGCCAGCGAGCGAGGCGCTGATAGCGCGCTTCGGCGCGGGCGAGGGCGCTCGGCACGGGCTCGGCCGGCTCGGGGACGGGCTCGGGCTCGGGCTCGACCTTTCGACCGGTGAGCTTCCGCACCAGGACCTTGCGACCGAAGGCGTGAACCGCGACCTGGGCCTCGATTCCGCGCGCCGCAATAGCGCTCATCGCCACAGGCCCGAGCTCGGCGCCTCCAGCGATGGCCCAGAACCCGCTGGGTTCTCCGCGCGCCTGCAGGTTGAAGCCGACGACGACGGGGACGAACACGAGCCCCACGAGCACGAGGGTCACGCACAGCGCGACGATGAGGATCGTGCTCACGGCACGACGACTACTTCTGCTTGCCGTCGCCGAGCTTCGGAGGCGCTACCGCCGCCGCGAGCTCGGCGGTGGCCTGCGGCAGGATCTCGAGGCCTTTGCGCAGCACCGCATGCTTGCCCTTGTTCAACGCGAGCATGTGCGGCACGCCGTCTTCACCCACGACCACGAAGGCCTTGGGCTCGACCAAGAGCGCGCCGCCAGCCCCCCCACCCTCCATGCCCGCGTCGCTCGCCTTGGCTTCTTTTTCGCTCTTGCCCCCCATGCCAGCCATACCCGCGCCGAACGCGATGCTCACTTTGCTGAGCGGCACCACCTTGGCCTTGCCCGCGTCGCGAACGGTGCCGACGACCGCGTCGCTCTTCGACACCTTGTTGAGCTCGTCGAGCAGCCCTTTGACCAGATCGTTCAGCTCCATCGCCCGGGAACGACACCACGCTCGTCCCCCGCCGTCAAACCACATCGCTGCTTCCGGCCCAGGTGCTCTCGTGCGACTTGGCTTCTCCGCCGAGGCATGCGGAAATGCCGTGGATGGACGCTGCGACGCTCGCCTGTCCCCGCTGCCACGAGCCCCTGCTCGTTGCTCGGTCGCCGAATGCCGAGCTCCACGGCTGCCGCCTCTGCGGCGGCATCTGGCTGGATGGCAGCGCGGCGCAACGCCTGACCCACGCACTCGAAGGGCCGGAGCTGGGCCTGGTGGACGCCGCAGCGCGCCACGCCTCCCGCGCAGCCAACCTCCTCGAGCCCGTCCACTGCCCGGTCTGCGCCACGCCTTGCATGCGCTGGAACGCCGGCGGAGGCGTCGAGGTCGACACCTGCCGGAGCCACGGCACGTGGTTCGACGCGAGCGAGCTTCGGCGAATCGCTTAGGCCGCGTTGGTCTCTCGCGCTTACGGACAGAACTTGACGGGCAGGGCTCCTCCGCCACCCCGCGCCGCGACCACGGCGCAGGGAGACAGCGACAGCAGCGTTGCGTCGGATGTCGGTTGGGGCGCGGTCGACGTCGGCCTCGGCGTCGTGTGGGGCCTCTTGGAGATCTTCGGCGACTGAGCTCGGCGCCGGCCCGCGAACTCTTTCCGTGACACTGCCCCCGGATATCGGCGAGCATTCCGAGCCGAAGGGAGTCGACAGCATGAGCTCGCGAGTTTGGGGCGCTTGGTTCATCGGGCTGGGACTTCTCGCAGCGTGCTCGGCCAACGGTGGTTCGAGCGAGGACGGCTCGGGCGCGCAGAGCTCCGTGGGCGGCGGCGGCGCCGGCGGCGCGGGCGCAGGAGTTTCGCTCGGCGGGAGTTCGGGCGCAGGCGGCAACCTGAATCTCGACTCGGGCTCGGGCGGCAGCGTGATCGTCGGCGACTCTGGCTGCTCGACCTACACCGACGAAGCGAAGCAAACCTACGAGCCCGCCGACATCATCTGGGCCGTCGACACCTCGGGCAGCATGGTCGAGGAGGCCCAGGCGGTCCAGACACAGATCAACACGTTCAGCCAGCAGATCAGCCAGACCGGCATCGACGTGCACGTGGTCATGCTCGCGGCGTACCCTCTGTTCTTCCTCCCCGGCATCTGCGTGCCCACGCCGCTCGGCTCGGGCCAGTGTCCGCCGGCGGGGCCCGACACCAAGCTCCCGAACTTCTGGCATCACCCCACGGCGGTCATCGAGAGCGTCGACGCGGCGCTCCGGCTCGTGCAGTTCTTTCCGGACTACAAGTTCATGTTGCGTCCGAACGTACAGAAGTACGTGGTCGTGGTGACGGACGACGACTCCAAGAACGCCAGCGGCAGCTCGGGCGACGCCGGGAAATACGACAACAACCCCACCGGGTTCATCAACGACTTCACGGCGCTCGATCCCATGATGAGCGACGGCGCCGGCGGCAAGCTGTGGAAGCTCTCGGCGGTCTACTCCTTCACGCAGTGTCAGAACGCCGCCAACATCGGCAACGTCTGGAAGCAGATCGTGAACTCGACCGGCGGGATCCACGGCGACATCTGCAACTGCCCACCGGGCCAAGTGCAGCCTTGCGCCCAGACGTTCCAGAAGGTCTTCGACGAGCTGGCCAAGAAGATCATCTCGGGCAGCAAGCCCCTCGCCTGCGAGTGGACGATTCCGCCGCCCGAGCCCGGCAAGACCCTCGATCCCGTCAAGGTGAACGTCGAGTTCGTGGATCAGGCGAGCGGCGTACCCGAGACCATCTACCACGTGAACGACGCGGGCAAGTGCGACGCCAACCTCGGTGGCTGGTACTACAACGACAACCAGAACCCGACGAGCATCAAGCTCTGCCCCGCGAGCTGCAACAAGGTCACGGGCGCGGGGCAAGGCAGCAAGATCAACGTCGTCTTCGGCTGCGCCACCATCAACATCCCGGCGTGAGTCTCGCGCGGCGCTTCAGCGCCCGAGTCCGAGCGCGTGCTCGAGCACTTCGCCCACGTCGCGGTCGATGCGCAGCGTGGCGAGGCGATCGTGGGCCGTCTCGCCCTGGTTCACGATGACGTAGGGCGTGCCGCGACGCGCGCCGGCCAGCGGGACGTCCGCCGCGGGCGTGACCACCAGCGACGAGCCGAGCGCAAGCACGAGATCCGCCCGTTCGGCGCAGCGCAGCGCTCGACCGAGCAGGTTCATGTCGAGCGACTGGCCGAACATGACGACGGCCGGCTTCAGGAGTCCGCCACACTCGACACAGGTCGGGGGCTCGCGCATCGCCTCGAACGCCTCCATGGCGCGAGCCGGCGTCTCACGGCGGTGGCACTCGATGCACTCGACAGCCGAGTTCGTGCCGTGAAGCTCGATGAGTTTGTCCGAACTGGTGCCCGCGGCTTGGTGCAGGCCGTCGATGTTCTGCGTCACGAGCGCCTCGAGCTTGCCGCGGCGCTCGAGCTCGACCAACGCGAGGTGCGCGCGGTTCGGACGAGCGTCACGGAACGCGCGATAGCCCTCGAGCTTGTATTCCCAGTACTCGCGACGCGCATCTTCGTCGCTGATGAACTCCTGGTAGTAGACCGGCGAGCGCTTCTGCCAGACGCCGGTTGGCCCGCGGAAATCCGGAATGCCGCTGCCCGTCGAGATGCCTGCGCCGGTGAACACGAGCACTCTTCCGGCGCCGCTCAGCAGCTCGCCGAGCGCTGAGGCAGGGTCGCTCTTCATTCGGAATCGATTCGCCAGACCTTGCCGTCGAAGTCCGTCACGTAGAGCTCACCCACGGCATCCTGTCCAAACGACGAAATCTGCCCGGGCTTCCCTGCCGAGGTGATGTCGCTGGTGATCTCGGCCTTGGCGTTGGCCGCGCCGCCGGAATACTGGAAGCTCCAGAAGCGGCTCGAGCAGTAATCGGCGTAGAGATACGTGCCGCGCAGCGCCGGGATCTTCTTGCCGCGGTACACGTAGCCGCCCGTGACCGAGCAGCCGTCGGAGTGGCTGTATTCGGCCACCGGGAGCTCCTTGCCGGACTTGTCGCAACCCGAGCTCGGCTGGTAGCAGGCCGATCCCTCCATCTGGCGCCAGCCCCAGTTCGTCCCGCTCCCCTTGCCCTTCGGCTCGACGTCGATTTCCTCGATGGCGTTCTGGCCCACGTCGCCGATGTACATGTCG